>JAEEGI010000373.1_pt1 | contig 157320 bp, 127 predicted proteins | sample 8958751 | NCBI WGS metagenome assembly JAEEGI01 (sample SAMN16246545, study PRJNA631951) | gut metagenome | biome: gut microbiome; feature: rumen; material: KS-attached | host: Bos | place: Iran: Karaj | collected 2018-10 | reverse complement strand
AGGGGAGAACCTGCAGGGTGCTGCCCTGGGCAATCTGGTTGTTGTCGCCGATGTGGCGGTACCAGCGGTAGGTGCAGCCTTCGGTTTCAGTGGCGACGGTGATGTCGGTGTTTTGTCCGTTGCAGACGATGGTGTCGCCGGAAACGAGAAGTTCAGGATGCTGGAAGACCTCGATATTGACGGAGTCGGTGGCGTAGCACCAAACGGTGTCGTAGGTGTTGATGGTGTCGCGTGCATAGAGGCCGTTGTAGGCGCGAAGGATGACGGGGTTTTTGTAGAAGCCGTAGATGTGGCTGAACTCAACATTGTTGCCGCTGTAGTTGCCGATGAATTCTTCGTAAGGTATGGTGTCGGGGGCAGCGGCGGTGTCGTTGTAGACAATCCAGTCGCGACGGACGGAGCCGGGTGTGACATCACGGAGGACAACGATTTCGGAGTCGCAGACCTCGAGAGCGGAGGCTTCGATTTTGGTGTCAGGGGGACCGAGGACATTGACGGTGTAGGTGCTGTCGCTGTAGCAGTCGTGGTCTTGGCGGAAGAAGGAGCGGACTTTGAACTGGTAGGTGCCGATGGTGTCGAATTGGTAGGTGACGCTGTCGCCGATGAGGGAGTCAAGCTGGGCACCGTTGTAGAACCACCATTTGGAATTGGGGATATCGCAGCCGTCGCGGTTGTTGGGGACGAAACTGTTGTTGATGAACATGATTTCACGGTTGCAGTTCTTGACAGTGTCGACAGTCATGAGGGGTTTGGTGTTGATGACACGGGCATACAACTTGGAGACGAAAGGCTTGGCAGGATCCATGGCAGTGGTCATGTCGCAGCGGAAGACCATATTGTTGGTGAGTTCGCCGGCGCCCTCGCCTTCGGTGACCATGAAGTCTTCAGCAACGCAGGTGTAGGTGTTGTTGGTGCTGGTGAGGGGGGTGAGCCGTGTGAAGTTGATATTGGGGTCGACGGAGGTAAGCGAGTTGATTAAGGAGCCGTCGATGTCGCTCTTGTACCAAACATAGTTGCTGAGACCCGTGGGAGCGCGGAGGGTGTCAAGTACGTTGGAGGAGCCTGCCGGGCAGCCGGAGGCGGCAATTTCCATGGGCTGGCAGTCGCCGGCGACATAGCAATAGCCGTAGTGTCCACCTGCATTGCAGTCACTGATAAAGATTTCGATACGCACACGTTCCCAAAGGTATCTGTTGAGGTTGATGGCCACTTTGCTCCAGTCGCGGTAGAAACCGTTGCCACCGGAAGAATTGTAGGAGTGCCAACCGTCAACACCATTGGAAACACCGGCACTGGAGATGGCGTAGCAGAGGGTGTCGGTAATCTGCTGCCATTGTCCAGCGGAGTTCTGTTTTGCCACGCGGACGATAAATGCGGGGTTGCCGGTGATACCGTGTGTGGGGGCTTGGACTACGATGGCATAATAAAGAAAGAGAAGTGCGTTCTTCACATTCACATCCATGGTATAATACAAAGCCTCAGCCTCGTAGTTGGTGCCACAGTTGCCAACACGAATAGACTTCACAATGCTTGGGTCGAATTCTTGTGGACAATAGGGGAGGTTGTAGCTTACCAAGGGGTCTTTGCCTTGGCTGGAGCCTGTTCCCGGTCCTTCGGTGTTGGACATGATGCGGAACCGTTTGGTGGGATCAAGGGAATTGGAACAATAGGATGTTCCCCCGTTACCAGTGATGTTGGCTAATTGGCTTGCAGGAATAATCTGACTGGTCAGGTTTATGCCCGTTTCTCCTGTCTCAGCATTGGGAGCTACTCCGGTAGGATGTATTTTCTCGCCCGTTTGGCCCTCATAGTAACCAACATATTCGCCGAATGTGGAACCAGAGGTGAAGGATGCCGGGTTTTTGAGTCCCGGACAAGGGGAAATTTGTGCCTGAATCACAATCGCCAGTGTTGTTAGAATAATGAATGTTGTTATCTTTTTCATGGCATTTAGTTATTTTGATTTTTATTTATTAGCTGCTTCACCCTATAAGACACAAAAAGTCGATTTTGTTACGTTTTTTTAACACTATTTATGAAATAATTTTGGTTCGAGGTTTTGATGTTGATGGATTGTTTGAGATAATTTATCTGATATTAAGTGTGTTATTATATGTGATAGGGTGTTTCTTTTTGAATTCTTGGAAACGTTGTTCTTGTTGAATTAGAATTAGATATTTTTTGCAAAGATACGCTTTTTTTTAGAATTGAGACATTTTTATTTTCTGGATGATTAAGTGATTGGAAAGAATTGGATAAGGCAGGGATAGGAGAACATAGGCTCCCTAAGGCCTAATGTTTGACAATAAGCGGGCATGGGTGCAGCGTGATGGCTGCAGAACTAAACAAAAAATTGGAGGGATTCGTTGATGGAAATGACCCGTTGGTCGACGAGTAGCCGAAGGGTATGACTCAGTAATCGTTGGTCGATGCCGGGAATTTTTTCCAAGATTTCGTCTGCTCGCAGAGGCTGTTGATGGAGCAGGGTTAGAATGTGGCTGCGGAGTTCGTCGGCAGAAGTTTGCTGGGTGGGGGTTGGTTGGGAATGAAGGCAGACGTCGCAATGCCCACAGGGTTGCGGGGACTGTTCGCCAAAGTATTGCAGGAGGGTGACGCTGCGACAGGACTCGGATGTGACATAGTGTATAATGGCTTCGAGACGCTGAAGGGCTTGTTGTTTGAGGAAGGAATAGTTGCTCTCGGTGAGGGGTAAATGCTCAACATTGATGCGGGGGGAGGTGAAAATGATTTGCGGTTTGGAAGATTTGGCTTGGTAGTTGATGATTTTCAATGCGTGCATGTGATGGAGCATATTGGTGACTTGCTCTTCGCTAAGGTAGAGCCGGCGAGCCAAGGCACGTTCGGAGATAGGGGAGAAGTCGGAGAAGAGTCCGCCGTACATGCGGAGCATAAGGGTGAGCATGTCGGTGTAGCGAGGCTCTTGTGAGACTTGAAAGCGGTAGATTTCGTCGCGTGTGACAGGGATATGTACACGCGATTCGCTGTCGGTGCGGTCGGGCAGGGAGATGAGGCCTTCGCGTTCGAGGAAACGGGCAGCGTTGTAGAATTCGACTACGTTGAGGTTGTAGGTGCTGCACAGGGCTTCGATGTCGAAATCGAATTGGCAGTCCTCACCTGAGCCAATGGGTAGCTGGTAGTAGTTGCAGATGGCTTTATAGATGTTGGAGATGTAAGAGGGTGAAGGGAAGCTGATGTCAAAGTTGGTGTGAAGATTTTCGAGGTCGTTGTCGTTATAAAGCATGACGGCATAGGATTTGTTGCCGTCGCGGCCGGCACGGCCGGTTTCTTGAAAATAGGCTTCGATGGAAGAGGGAATGTCGAGATGAATGACAAAACGGACATCGGGTTTGTCGATGCCCATACCGAAGGCGTTGGTGGCGACAATGACAGGGGTTTCTCCTTTCATCCAGCGGAGTTGGGCAATGTCGCGTTCTTTGGAATCAAGTCCGGCATGGTAGTATGAAGCGGGGATGCCGTTGCGGACGAGATATTCGGCCACTTGGCGTGTGCGCCGGCGGTTGCGGACGTAGATGATGCCACTGCCTGGCGTGTTGTGTGCGATGCGGAGTATGCGGCCTTCTTTGTCGTTCTCGTGGAAGACCATGTAGGCGAGGTTGTCTCTGTAAAAACTGGATTGGAAAAGTTTGTGTCCTGTCCGGAAAAGGAGTTGTCGCTGGATGTCGGTGACAACAGCAGGGGTGGCGGTGGCGGTGAGAGCGATGATAGGAACCTTGTCGTGGTATATGCGGATGCGCGCGATGTCAAGGTAGGGAGGACGGAAATCATAACCCCATTGGGAGATGCAGTGGGCTTCGTCGACAGCGATGAGGGAGACGTTCATCCGACGGAAGTGCTCGATAAAGACCCGGTGTTTGAGTCGCTCGGGTGAGACATAAAGGATTTTGATTTTGCCTTGGAGGCATTTGTTGAAGATGATTTCCTGCTCGTTGGGGGAGAGACCGGAGAAAAGGCAAGCAGCTTTGATGCCACGGTCGTGGAGCTGTTGCACTTGGTCTTTCATGAGCGAGATGAGAGGGGAAACCACGAGACAAAGCCCTTCGAGCATGAGGGCGGGGATTTGATAGCAGACAGATTTGCCGCCACCAGTAGGCAACAGGGCTAAAGTATCGTGCCCCTGCAGGACGGATTGGATAATCTCTTCCTGCAGGGGACGAAAGGAGTCGTAACCCCAATATTTTTTTAGTATGTCGTTAGCTTTTATGACTCAACAAAAGCAAGGGGTTGTTAACGCAACAGGGTGATGGTGCCTTTCTGTGTGACGATGTCCTCGGTGCCGGGACGGCGGTACTGGATGACATAGACGTAGGTGCCTTGGGGGCATTTGATGCCGCTTTCAGTGTTGCCGTTCCATTTGAAGTGGAGGTCGTCGGAGGTGTAGACAAGACGTCCCTGACGGTCGTAGATGAAGACGGAGAAGTTCTGCTGCTCGTTGGCGGTGAAGATGCTGAAGACGTTGTTGTCCGGGCGTTCCGGGGTGAAGACGTTGGGTGCGTAGAATGTGAACTGGGTGACAGGGAGAGAGAAGTTGAGGGTGTCGGAGCACTCGAGGTCGTTGTAGGCTACGAGAGTGACGTCGACGGAGTCGGAGGAGACTTCACCGAAGTTGTGCGAACAGGGGGAGGTGGACTCAGTGAGTGGGGTGCCGTCATTGAAGTACCAGACCCGACGGACGCTGTAGGGAGAGGCGTCGGTGAGAGTGACGACAGGATTGTCGGAGTCGACGAAATAGGGTCTGTAGTCGACAGTGGCGACAGGGATGGGATGGATGGTAATCTGCTCGGTGAGAGGATCGGCATTGCAGTCGTTGGTGCCGTGGCCTACAAGGGTGTAGACGGTGGTCTGCTTGGGGCTGACGGTGATGGTGTTGGGGCCATGGCCGTTGGAGTCGAGGAGGTCGAAGAGAGCCGAGTCTGTGGGCTGAGCGCTCCAGGAGTAGGTGTAGGCCTTGTCGGCAGTGAGGGTGACATAGTCGCCTTCGCACATGTCATGGCGCGAGATGGAGAGAGTGGGGTTGACGCGGTAGGCGTTGACACTGTCCCAAGCGACGCATTGTTTTGGGCTGATAACCTTGACATAGTATATGCAGGTGTCGTCGTAGGGGAGAACCTGCAGGGTGCTGCCCTGGGCAATCTGGTTGTTGTCGCCGATGTGGCGGTACCAGCGGTAGGTGCAGCCTTCGGTTTCAGTGGCGACGGTGATGTCGGTGTTTTGTCCGTTGCAGACAATGGTGTCGCCGGAAACGAGAAGTTCAGGATGCTGGAAGACCTCGATATTGACGGAGTCGGTGGCATAGCACCAAACGGTGTCGTAGGTGTTGATGGTGTCGCGTGCATAGAGGCCGTTGTAGGCGCGAAGGATGACGGGGTTTTTGTAGAAGCCGAAGATGTGGTTGAACTCAACATTGTTGCCGCTGTAGTTGCCGATGAATTCTTCGTAAGGTATGGTGTCGGGGGCAGCAATGGTGTCGTTGTAGACAATCCAGTCGCGACGGACGGAGCCGGGTGTGACATCACGGAGGACGACGATTTCGGAGTCGCAGACCTCGAGAGCGGAGGCTTCGATTTTGGTGTCAGGGGGACCGAGGACAAAGACGGTGTAGGTGCTGTCGCTGTAGCAGTCGTGGTCTTGGCGGAAGAAGGAGCGGACTTTGAACTGGTAGGTGCCGATGGAGTCGAACTGGTAGGAGACGCTGTCGCCAATGAGGGAGTCAAGCTGAGCACCGTTGTAGAACCACCATTTGGTGTTGGGGATATCGCAGCCGTCCCGGTTATTGGGGACGAAACTGTTGTTGATGAACATGATTTCGTGTCTGCAGTTCTTGACAGTGTCGACGGCCATGAGGGGTTTGGTGTTGATGACACGGGCATACAACTTGGAGACGAAAGGCTTGGCAGGATCCATGGAAGAGGTCATGTCGCAGCGGAAGACCATATTGTTGGTAAGTTCGCCGGCGCCTTCGCCTTCAGTGACCATGAAGTCTTCAGCGATGCAGGGGTAGGTGTTGTTGGTGCTGGTGAGGGGGGTGAGCCGTGTGAAGTTGATATTGGGGTCGACGGAGGTAAGCGAGTTGATAAAGGAGCCGTCGACGTTGCTCTTGTACCAAACATAGTTGCTGAGGCCATCGGGGGCGCGAAGGGTGTCAAGTACGTTGGAGGAGCCTGCAGGGCAGCCGGAGGCGGCAATTTCCATAGCACGGCAGTCGCCAGCGACATAGCAGTAGCCGTAGTGGCCTGACCATGCGCAGTCACCCATATAGATTTCAATGCGCACACGTTCCCAAAGGTATCTGTTGAGGTTGATGGCTACTTTGTTCCAGTCGCGGTAGAAACCGTTACCGCCAGAACCATTGTATTGGTGCCAGCCATTCACGCCATTGCTTAAACCGTAACTGCTGACAGCGTAGCAAAGGGTGTCGCTGATTTGCTCCCATTGGTGGTTCGTGTTTTCACGGCAAACACGGACGATAAAAGACGGGTCGGCAGCAGTGCTGTGGCCGGGAGCCTGCACCACGATGCTATAGTAAATAAACAGCAATGCGTTCTGCACATTCACGTCCATGGTGTAATAGAGTGCCTCCGCATGGTCGGAGACTTGGCAGTTGCCGAGACGAATGGATCTTACGAATGACGGGTCGAAAGAAGTGGGGCAATAGGGCAGTGCATAGTTCACTGACGGGTCTTTGCCCTGATTGCTACCGGTACCGGGACCATCAGTGACGGACATGATTCGGAACTCTTTGCTGGGGTCAAGATTGGTTCCGCAATAGGTGGAAGATCCATTGTCGGTGGTGTTGGCCAGCTGGCTTGCCGGAATTATGTTTGGATTTAGATTGATTCCGGTTACTCCTGTAATAGCATTGGGTGTAATTTCATCTTTTGTTCCAACCTGTCCGGAATAGAAACCCACATATTCGCCGAATGTGGAACCTGAGGTGAAGGCTGCAGGGTTTTTGAGTCCCGGACAAGGGGAAATTTGTGCCCGCATCCCTGTTATCAGGAACAAACAAATGATGAGGAATGCTTGTTTTTTCATGATTATTAATGTTTTAATGTTATTTTCCTATAATATTTGTATTCCGTTTGCCCTATAAGACACAAAAAATCGATTTTGTTACGTTTTTTTAACACTATTTATGAATAAATGTTTTTTTGCAGCGTGTGGGCGGTGGCAGACAGTATATGTCGTAGAGCGGGATTTATAAAAAAAACAGCAGAAAAAATGTCTCCTGCTGCTTCCTTTGTGGGAGTAATTGGATTCGAACCAATGACCCTCTGCTTGTAAGGCAGATGCTCTGAACCGACTGAGCTATACTCCCTTGTGTTGTTTTATGAGCCAGATGTAGGTCTCAAAATCGTTTGCAAAGATACGAACTTTTTGCGACATGGCAAATATTTTTTTGCTGTAAAGCCAAAAAAATGTATTTTTGCAAAATGAACATGACAATAATTGAAGCAATGAACAGATTGAAATATACCTTGTTGACACTCTTTTTGACTACAGCTACACTCTTTGCGGGATGCAATGACGATAAGATTCCTGATGATGTGATAGGTGAGGAAAAAATGACCGAATTTATGCAGGATGCCTATCTTTTGGAAGGATATTTTGCGGTGGAGACGGAACATATGTACGACACACTGCATCCCGAAATGATAGCCTCCTACGACAGTCTGTTCACCTCCTATGCTATCAGTCGCGAAGAATTTGAGCACAGCTTAGAGTGGTACACCCGTCATCCAGCCGTTTTGCAACGGGTGCACGACTCCATATTGGCGCGTTTCGACCGCCAGCTGATAGCCTCTCCGTCAGAATAGGACATGAAGTGTTTCGGTTATGATGGGGAGTTGCTACTCTGTTACCGAATCTTTCATTGGTTTCAATTCTGCCTTTCCAACAAATGAATGTGTGGTATCGGGGAGTACAAGGGGGACATATACCAGCCATTGTCCGTTTTCTTGCACTAACATTATTTCGTTCTCAAGGGTTTTTATAGGAGTGTTTTTAGTGTATTTTACGTATGCAGTGTCGTTTTGGATGGCAATATCGTCTATCACGATGGTTGCAGGAGTGTTGGATTTGATATAGTCTTGCGGGGTCATGGGTATCAGTTTGTCGCGAAGGAAAGCAAGGGTGGTTTCTTGCGTCTCTTTTGTAGCATAGGGCATGGCCTCGTCAATTAGATAATTCCCTGTGGCTTGTAGGTATCCGAGGGCATTGGTTCGTATTTCTTTTTTGTCGCTGTTGCATGCGCTAAGCAGAAGCAAGCAGACTACGGTAATCAATGTATAGTATTTCATGTCGTTTTGATTGAATAAATAAGAGTCTGGGATATTCCCCAGACTCTTATTCTGTTATCAGTTAAGAAAAAATTATTGCTTAATAGTGAGGCTACCGTTGCCAGCGGATACGGAACCGCCGCCATTGGTATTGATGGTCATTTTGCCTGCGTCGACCTTGGCTTCACCTTTCTTGCCTTTGGTGGATATGCCGTTGCTCGAGACGGTGGCGGAACCTTGGTTGGTGTTGATAGTCATTTTGCCGGCATCAACCTTCACTTCGGTTTTGGGCTCTTCTTTTTTAGCCTTTTTGGGGGCAGGAGTGGCTTTCTTAACGGGTTCGTCTACAACAACTTCCTCAACGGGAGTGGTGTCGATGACTTCCTCAATAATACTGTCTACTACGGGAACCATAGTGTCAATGGACTCCTCGGGGGCATTATTGTTGTTGCATGCTGTGGCAAAAGCCATGGCAACGAGAGCCAGTGATAAAACCTTAACAGTCTTTTTCATTTTTGTTGTGTTAAAAAGGTTATACACTTACTTTGTTGATTAGCGGACAAGTTTGGCAGTGTTGTGTCCAGCCACTCTTGCCTTGTTAGCGGTCATGCTTTGGTTGATGACGTTGAGAGTGAGGGAACGGGTAGTGCAGTCGCTCCAACTGGCGCCGTCTATCAATTCAGAGGCGTGTGCCATGGTGGCGTTGGCGATGAGGCTGAGGTTCATGGCATCGGCATCGAGGGTGGTGATGTTGAGGGTGATTTCTTTGCTCCACCAGTCACCTACGACTTCGTGGCTGCCGTCTTGATAGGTGAGTTGGAGGAAGTCATCCTCAACGTCAAAGTAATAGAGGTAAGCACCTTCTCTGTGGACTCCTTGGGCATCGTAGTTATGAGAGCCAGTGTAGCTGCCAGTGCTGGGGCTGCCGCCCTGCCATATGTTTACCAGCTGGACAATAGGATATTGGTCGGAAGCAGCATTTGGGGTAGCAGCCACGAGAATGGCGTTGGGGAAATATCTGCAATTAACATACTGGGCAGCCCAGTTGAGGTCACCGAAAGAAACATTTACACCAGCCAACTCTTCGAAATTGGCCATGTAGCTTGCGTTAGCGGTAACGGTAACGATGCGGGGGTTGTTGGAATTGCCGTCGCTCCAGTTGACGAATTTGTAGCCCTCGTTAGCAGTGGCGGTGAGGGTCGCGGTAGCTGCGGAATCGTAGGTGCCGCCGCCGGATACTGTACCATAAGCATCATTGTTAGCGGTAACAGTGATGGTGTACTTGGGGGTTTGGTGTACAGGATTGTCAACGGGTTTCTCGCAGCTGACCATAACAGCGCCAGCAACCAGCATCATGCTGAGGAGTTTAATTACGTTTTTCATGTTTTGTGTTGATTTTAAATTATTTAAGATTGATTTTGTTTATGTATTCCTGTTACTAACATTTTGCAAATGTACGACTTTTTTTATTAATAGCGTTCTTTTATGTATTTTTTAGTATTTTTTTTGATTAGAGTGGGCTTTGGGCATAGTGTCTTATGCTTTTATGTCGAGGGCATCGCGGATGCCGTTGCCAAGGAGCATAAAGGCGAGGACGAGAATCATAATGGCCAATCCAGGCAAGAGGGGGAGGTAGGCACTGTCGAGGAGAATGTAGCTGTAGTTCTCCTTGACCATAGTACCCCACGATGGCATGGGGGGCTGTACCCCTATACCCAGGAAACTGAGGCCGGCTTCAAGGAGTATTGCACTGGCAAAATTGGAGGCGGCCACCACAATCACCGCACCCGATATGTTGGGCAGTATGTGCCGGAATATGGTTCGGGAGGTGCTGATGCCAAGGGCGCGGGCTGCTTCGACATATTCTTTCTCTTTTATGCTGTATACCTGTCCACGCACCACACGGGCAATGTCCACCCACATAGTGAGCCCCACCGCAATAAACACCTGCCAGAATCCCTTGCCCAAAGCAAAAGTGATGGCTATGACTAACAGGACGGTGGGAATGGACCACACCACATTGATGAACCACGTGATAAGATTGTCGACCCATCCGCCATAGTAGGCGGCAAGGGCACCAAGGGTGATGCCAATGAGAAGGGCAATAAGTACGGCAATGAAACCGACCGAAAGGCTGACCCGGCTGCCAATCATGATCATGCTCAGCACATCGCGGCCATACCCATCGGTGCCGAACAGGAATGTCCGGGTATCTTGCTCCACTACCTGGCTGCGTGCCACGCGGCGCACCTGACCGTTGTTGGGCGAAGAGCCGGTATAGGCCTCGATGTCGATGCTGTCGCCCACAACCGTGGTGCGATAGGTGGGGATGGCAGTGTAGTCCAGCTGGCGGCCGTGAATCATGGTGTGCAGGAAATTGTGTTGCTCGGCAGGCAGGCCATCGTCGACATAGGTGAATTCAATGCGCGAAAAAGGCTTGAGGGTGGCCAGTTCGAGATACTGCTGATTGCAGTAAGGGGTAGAGTCGGGGGTGATAAGGTATCCCAGCAAGGCTATGCATACGAAAAACCCGATGACCACAAGGCTGGCCACAGAGAGTTTGTTTCGACAGAAACGCTTCCACGCCATGTTGTTGAGCGAGGTGCTTTGTGATGGAGCCTCCTTTCTGACGAAACGACGGTGCGCGCGGCTGAATATGGCTTGGAAAGTCACAGGGATGTGAGTATGGGTTTGACAGCGGGGACAGATAGGTTAGGATTTACATCAGACCCAGTTCGAGTTTCACTTCGTCGCTGAGATTGTTGAAATCCCATGGTGGGTCGAAGGTAAGTTCTACATCTACAGTCTTGATGCCTTGAATGTAGCCGACCATCTGCTTCACCTCTTGGAACATGTATTCAGCCTCCGGGCAGTCGGGGGCAGTCATGGTCATGAGGATTTTGGCGTTGAAGTCGTCGTCGATGTCTATCTTGTATATGAGCCCGAGGTCGTAGATGTTGACGGGAATCTCAGGGTCGTAGATGTTGCGCAGACAATTGACGATGGCATCGCGGAGGGTCTCTTTGGTGGGTTGCATGGCGGGTATTGCTAATTAAGGGTTAAGAATCGGGGACAAAGGGTCATGATTGCTTCTGCGAGAAAGCGAGGGCGTAGAGCTTCATCTGCTTCACCATAGAGGTGAGGCCGTTGGAACGGGTAGGGGAGAGATGCTCCTTGAGGCCTATCTGGTCAATGAAGGCAAGGTCGGCGTCGAGGATGTCCTTCGGTGTCTGTCCGTCGAGGGCGCGGATAAGAAGGCTGATAATGCCTTTGGTGATGACAGCGTCGCTGTCGGCTTTGAACCACAGACGTCCGTCACGGTGCTCACAACTGAGCCATACGCGGCTTTGGCAGCCTTTGATGAGGTTGCTCTCGGTCTTGTCTTTTTCGTCGATGACAGGGCACTGTTTGCCCAGATCGATGATGTAGGCGTATTTGTCGAGCCACTCGTCAAAGCAGGCAAACTCGTCGATGATGGTTTCTTCTATTTCTTTTATGGTCATTGGTGGAGTATTGTTTTTTTTATAGCTCTTCTATCGGTGCATAGTTACTATTTCGGAGCCGTGTGTATCATTATTGCGGCGATGATGCCAAAGACAGCTTGGGGCAGCAGGACGGCCACAAAGGGGTTGAGGGTGCCAAAGATAGCGTAGACCGTGGAGACCTTCATGAAAACAATGAAGGCAAAGGCAAGGGTGATGCCCACGGCAAGGTGCACCCCTATGCCGCCGCGGGTCTTGCGGCTGGAGACCCCCAGTCCGATAAAGGTCATAATAATGATGGCAAAAGGATTGAGCAACCGCTGGTAAAACTCGATTTTTGCGGCCACAACAGTGGTGGAACCTCTCATCTTTTCACGGACAATATAGTGATACAGCTCTGTCGAGTTCATGGTGGTGATGTCGTCCGATGCCCAATTGAAGTCGTCGGGGCTGATGCCCAGTGCGCGTTGCGACTGGCCGCTTCGGCTCAGGTGTTCCTTGTCCCCGTCGATGGTGCGATGCACAAAATCGACGCAATCCCATTTGCCGGTGACAGTGTCATACTGGATGCTGGAGGAGGCAATGCGGTCCACCAGACGGTATTCCTCGTCGTATACATCGCGATGGAAGCGGTTCACCCGGAGGGTCTTGGCATCATAGCTCTCGGCATAGACCTGTACGCCTTGTTTGGCTTGGAAGTGGATATTGTTGAAGTAGCTCTGCTTCCGCGTGTGGATATACTCGCTCTCGAAAGAGGCAAGGGAACGGTTGTTGACGGGGATGAGATAATTGCCGAAAACGAGAACCACAATGGCCACTATGACAGCACCATATAAATAGGGGCGCATGAGTCGCCGATAGCTTATGCCGCTACCGAGGATGGCAATAATCTCGGTGTTGCCTGCCATCTTCGAGGTAAAGAAGATGACGCTGATAAAGATGAAGAGGGGACTATACAGGTTGACGAACCCGGGGATGAAATTAAGATAGTAGCGATAAACAATCTCCCCCAGCGGCGCATGGCCGCCGAGGAAGTCGTCGAGTTTTTCCGAAACATCGAAAGTAATGACGATGACAATGATAAGTGCCATCGCCATTAGGAAAGTCTTCAGGTACTTCAGCAGAATGTACCTGTCAAGTCTCGGCATTGATTTCACTCTTGCCCGATGCCGAATAATTTCTGGAACTTGGTGAGACATTCAAGAACATTGGTCTTGACGTGTATAAACTCGTCAATGCCATAGCCTTTGTACGTATCGACCATTTCTTTTGGGAAACCGGCGAGGACGATGCTCTTCACCTTGCCTTTGAGACCTTGGCAGGCGGCTTCGGTGATTTCGGCATACTCGTCGTCGCTTGAGCAAAGCACCACAATGTCGGCCTTGGCCTCAAGGGCGGCATTGACACCTTCGTCGGCGCTCTTGAATCCGGGGTTGTCGATAATCTCGTATCCGGCCACACCGAAGAAATTGGTGGCGAAACCCGAGCGTGCTTTGCGCATGGCCAGATTGCCGTAGGTGAGCAGGAATACCTTGGGACGGATGCCGCTGCGCTCAGTAGCCAGACGCAGGTTTTCGAAAGCCTCGGCACCACGATACTGGCGGAGCGGTTTGATGGGAGTTTCCTCATTGGTGCATGCACACTTGTTGCAGCAACGGGTCTCCTTGGTAATCTTGTCGCCCATCTTCTCGAGAAGGTTGGGATATTGGTTGGTGCCAAGAATGGTAGTCTTGCGGGTGGCGATGTCCATGTCGCGTTGGGCGGCAGTCTTCTCCACCTCGGTCTGGACATAGCCGTTGGCAATGGCCTTGGCAAAACCGCCCTGCTCCTCAACAGCGAGGAACAGCTGCCATGCATACTGGGCAATGCTGTCGGTGAGGTTCTCGATATAGTAGCTGCCTGCTGCGGGGTCGACAATCTTGTCCATGTAGCTCTCTTCTTTGAGGAGGAGCTGTTGGTTGCGGCCTATGCGGTAGCCGAAACTATCGGACTCCTTAAAGGCAATGTCGAAGGGATTGGTGGTTATGCTGTCGGCACCCGCAATGGCGGCCGACATGGTCTCGGTGGTGGTGCGGAGCATGTTGACGTAGGGGTCGAAGATGGATTTGTTCCAAAGCGAACTGGTGGCGTTGATGAACACCTTCAGGCAGCAGTCGCACTGGGGTTTGTATTGCTCCATGATTTTGCTCCACAGCATGCGGGCGGCGCGTATCTTGGCAATCTCCATAAAGTAGGTGCTTCCCGTGGCAAAATTGAAGACAAGGTTCTTGGCCACATCCTCAAGGGCGAGACCGCAGTCGGTGAGATGAGACACAAGGTCGTTGGCGGAGGCGAGAGTAAATCCTAACTCTTGGACGATGCTGGAACCGGCATTGTGGATATAGCGTCCGTTGACGGCGAGAACACGGAAGTTGGGCAGATTCTCTTTGGCAAAACGTACCAACTCGACAGCCTCTTTATAGTCGCCTTCCTCACCGTTGCGATAGTCGCCGTGGAGAAGTGCACGACCGTAAATGTCGAAATTGCAGCTGCCGTAAACTTTGGCAGGATCATAACCGCCCTCTTTCACCACTTGGAGGAAGAGCTGGAGGGTGTTGAGAAAATTCTTGCTGCAAGTGAAGTTGATTTTGCAAGCCTCTGGATGGATGTCTTTCAGCAGAATCCGCATCTGCTCGACGGTCTCCACCTTGCAGGCGCAGAACCCTAAGGAGTTGGCACCGCGGTTGAGGGCTTCGAGAGCAAGGGCGTTGGCCTCCTCGAGGGTTTCGGCCTTGATGTCCTGCCGGATGTCCCAAACATTATTGTCGGCGTGTTTGCCGCGGGTGTAGGGTGCCTGATCGGGGTTGCTGTTCAGATATTCGAGGTTCTCAAGGTCTTCGGCACGGTAGTACGGCTTCACCTTAAAACCTTCGATGGTCTTCCAGACAAGTTTCTTTTCGTAATCGGCACCTTTCAGGTCCTTATTGATGACTTCTTCCCATTTTTCGGTTGAAACTGGGGGGAATTCGCTGAATAATTTATTGTCTTCCATTGTTTTGTGTCTTTCTATTATCAACAATTAAGCAAACAAAGATACATTTTTTTTTTGAAATGACAAAATATTTCCTTGCGTTGGGACTGGATATTTCCTTCGGAAGGGGACAAAATGCAGTCCGTCGTCGAGCCCAAATCGGCCGCCGGGTTTAGTTTAACCCAAATCAGTCGTTGGGTTAAGCAGGCCTCTGCCAGAGGCCGTTCAGGCGCAAAGTGGGGACATGCGGGATGGAGAGTCTGATAACAACTGTTTTATTCTGATTTCCGTCTCGATGGCCGGTATAGGTTCGGCCGTTCTTCTTCCGCACCTTAGTCCTCAGTTCTTCCATCGTTCTCCCATCGTTCTCCCATTTCAAAAGGAGAACTGAGGTAGAACGGAGGTCGAAGGGTGGGTGAACGAGCGGACTCTGGGCAGTGCGAAAGGGACTTGGGTGCTGGTTGGGGAGGATTCGCGGAAAAAGGTGTGTGGTTGAAGTGGTTGAAAAGGAATGGGCTCAAAGCTATGTGTTCTCCGATGAGCAGGGGAATGACAAATTATAGGTGTCGGGTAAACGTGCCGGAGTGTTAACCCCACCGATGTGTAAATGCCATGCGGGGTTATTGAGACTTTGCCTCTCGAGGCAATTTAATGGCGAGTCGATGGAAACGATGAGATTGTCCAGCGTCGAGGTTGTGGCTGGTTATGTGTGAGGCAGGAGGGAATTATTGGCAAGGCTGGATGCGGGTGCCGTCGGGAGTGATGTATAGGAGGTAGCCTTCGACGACGGGGTGCCCCATGTCGCGGAGGGCTTGGCAATAGTTGAGTACTTGGGTGCGGTGCTCGTCGAGAGGCTGGCCGGTTTTGAAGTCGATGACCCAGACGGCTTGGGGAGTGAAGACAATGCGGTCGGGACGGATGACGCTGTTGCGCCAAGCAATGTTGCATTCATTTTTGGCGGTATGTGCAGGGTTGAAGAAGCGGGCTACGCCGGGTTGTTGCATCATGCGGTGGAGGGTAAGCGAGAGGGCTTGGGTGGTGTCGGGGTCGAGGCGGTTGCGCGAGGCGTAAAGTGTGAGGGCATTGTCCACGTCGTTGCTGTTCTGGACGAGAGAGAGGAGTTCGTGTATTTGGTTGCCGTGGCGGACGGCTTGGTTGTCGAGTTGAGTGAAGAGTTGTGCAGACTGTTCGGCGATGGCTATGCGCGAAGTCCAGTCGGGGAAGAGGGTAGAATGGAGTTGACGGGTGTTGGTGAGGGATTGTTGAGCGGAGGATTGCTGTTTTGGGGTGTTGTTGCCGATGGCACACACATCAGGGCGGACATCGAAAGTGTCGGTACGGGTGTCGAGGTAGTCGGCGAGCAGCGAGGTATAGTCTGTAGTGCCTTCTTTTTTGGGTTTCTGGCAATAGAGAAACAGTTTCTCTTTGGGGCGGGTGAGGGCGACATAAAGCACGTTGATACGATCCATGTCGGACTTGCGTCGTTCGTCGTCGTATTGGGTGTCGAAAAGGGTGGGTTTGCCTTGTGTAGGGTGTACGAGACTGGCGGGTAGCGGCATGTCGGCGGTTGGCTCGATTTGAACCCAGATGCTGTCTTGGAGGTTGCGTTTGTTGAGGATGGGGTAGAGAACGACGGGCGATTCGAGGCCTTTGGCTTTGTGGATGGTCATGAGGCGGACGGCGTCGAGGTCGGTGGCGGTGTTGGTGGAGAGACGGTCTTTCTGTTCGTCGAACCATTGGATGAACTCGGCAAGGTCGTGGCGGTGGCTGCTGGCATATTTGGCCACGATGTTGAGGAAGGTGGCGGTGTAGGCGGTTTCGATGCCGTCGAGTTGCAGCATGCGCAACATCTCCTCGCAACAGTCGTAGAGGCTCAGCGACCGAAGGTGGTCGGTGTCGAGGGTAAGGCCGTCGTTGGACAACAGAGTGTCGAGGTTGACGGGCTGGCGGTGGTTGAGAAAGTCGGTGTCGAGGGTGCGGGAGGTTTTGCCAAGTATGCGTAGATAGAGTACCACGCGGGCAGCGGCAACGCGGTCGGTAGGGTCGATGAGGTATTGCAACAGGCTGCGCATCAGCATTACGGCGCGGCTTTGGCTGAGGAGGAACGATTCGCTGGAGACTACGGGAATGCCGTGGGTGTTGAGATGGGTGGAGATTTCGGCAAGGGTGCGGTTGTCGCGTGCGAGGACAGTGATGTCGCGCAGATTGTGATTCAGGTTGTCGACAAGATTTCGGATATCGGCCAGCATTTCGTCCCAGAGGGGTGTGTGGTCTTTGTCGATGTCGTAGAAACCGGCTTGGATATAGCCGCCTTCTTTGACGGGTTGCTGGTAGAGGCTGGGCTGGGTGTCGTCGCCTATATAAATATTGTGTAGTTCGGGGTTGTCGGCGAAACGTTGGGTGATGGCCCATTCGAAGAACCGGTTGTTGAATTCGACGATGGAGCGGGCTGTGCGGAAGTTGTGTTCCAGTTGTTGGATGGTGCTGATGCCGGGTTGTTCGAGCAAGCGACCGTGGACGGGATTGTCGACATGGGGCAGGGATATGAATTGCCCCACGTCGCCTTGGCGGAAACGGTAGATGGCTTGCTTGCCGTCGCCTACGACAAGAGAGGTGTGGCCTGAGCCGACACCGTTTTCGAGCAGGGGGACGAGATTCTGCCATTGCAGGCGTGAGGTGTCCTGGAATTCGTCGATAAGATAGTTGTAGTATCGGTTGCCGATACGTTCGTAGATGAATGGCGCGGGTTCGTCCTGCACCACTTCGGCTATGCGGTGGTTGAATTCGGAGATGTGGACTAATTCGTTTTCTTTGGAGTATTGGTTGATGAGTTGGTGGAGTTTGTTGAGCAGGGCGACAGAATAGAGGTTTTTGAGCAGTAGCTGGCGGGTGTTGTAGAGCGTTTCGCCGGTGGAGCGCAATTGTTGGATTTGTTCGAAAAGTTGCGACAAGGCGGGTTTTGCATCGGCCAATGCTTGGCGGATGGCGGGAGAGCTTTTGGCACTGCCCAGTTTGTCCCCTTCGAGATAGGCCAGAACGTAGCTGTTGGGTTCGGCAATGATGCCGTTGGCCAGTTTTCGGAAATAGACACCCGCCCCGGAGGAGCTGTGGAAGAAATCGGTGTCGGACAGGCCTGCAGCGACAAAGGTGTCCACCGCTTGCTGTCCAAGGGCTTTGAGCTGCCGTTCATAGGCGCGGTTTTCGGCCACCATGCGGTGGTGAATGTCGCGGAATTGGGGACTGTCAATGTCTTTGAGGAGATTCAGGAAATAGGGGGTCTGCTCTTTGAAGAGCTCTTCGGCAAGGGAGGTGAGCTCATGTTCAATCATGTAGCTTTTGCCGTCGGTCATGCGGCTTTCGGCAAAGTCGCAAAGCATCTCGGTCAATTCCTCTTGCCCTTCGGCACCTGCCAGCGCCATGAGGTCGTCCACGGCACTTTGGATGAGGTTGTCGTTGTCGATTTGTACATCAAAGTTCATGGGCAGATTGAGGTCGTGGGCAAAAGTGCGGACAATGCGATGCATGAAGCTGTCGATAGTGCATACGGCGAGATCGGAATAGTTGTGGAGCACGGCCTGCCTGACGATGGTGGCGTAGCGTTGCAGGGTGTTGCTGTCTAAATGCAGCATGGAGGCGAGGTCGTTGCCCATGGGGGTGTCGGCACCATGGTCGGCGATATTGTCCAGTTCGCGCAATATGCGTTCTTTCATCTCGTTGGCCGCCTTGTTGGTGAAGGTGATGGCCAGAATCTTCTTGAAACGGGAAGGAAGGTCGTGCTCTTGGGCTGAGAAGGCCAAAAGCAAAAACTGTCGGACGAGGGTGTAGGTCTTGCCCGAGCCTGCCGATGCACGGCATATGATGAATCGACTGCTGTCCATAACAAAATGCAAAGATACGCTTTTTTTTTGGAACCGAGAGAGGTGTGGTGGAAGTTTTTTCGAGGTAATGTTAAAAATGCCTTTTTTTTCTTTTTTTTTACATTGAATTGTTGATAATTCAAGAAAAATTGCTAATTTAGCGGTTGAAAAGAGAGGGGTTGAAAACTCTTAAAAAGTAAAATAATAATTTAAAAATCAATAATATGGAAGCAAAGAAAACCCCAAGGGCCGACCTCGAAAATCGCAAAGGTCTGTTTCTTGAAATCGGATTGGTGGTCATTTTGGCTGCTGCCTTGGTCGCTTTCAATGTCCGGTCGTACGAGAAAGAGGTGAAAGAAGTCTCCACCCGTACCGCTGATATTGAGATTGACGCCGACATTATCCAAACAGAGGCGGAAGAAACACCTCCTCCTCCCCCAGAAGAGCCTGAAGTGGTGGCTACAGAGCTCAACGTTGTTGAGAACGACGCTGAAGACATCCACGAAATCGGTATCGTTAATGCAGAGTCGAAAGCCGACGAGGCTTTGGAGTTCACTCGCGTTGAGGTGAAAGAAGAGGTTCAGGAAGAGGAAGAAGAGGTCTTCTTGGTTGTTGAGGAAGATCCCGAGTTCCCCGGTGGATTGGATGCTTTGTCGAAGTTCATTGCTGACAACATCAAGTACCCCCAGCTGGCTAAAGAAAACAACATCACGGGTCGTGTGTTCGTCTCGTTTGTTGTTGAGAAAGACGGTCGTGTGGGTCAGGTGAAGATTCTGCGTGACATTGGTGGTGGATGCGGCAACGAAGCTGTTCGCGTCGTCAAGCTGATGCCTAAGTGGAAACCCGGCAAACAACGCGGCAAACCCGTCCGTACGCAGTTTAACCTGCCCGTCAATTTCGACCTGCAGTAAGCTACCATGCCAAGGCTGGACAGTCTGGCAGATGTAAAAAATAAGGGTTGCCTTCCCTGTTGGCAACCCTTTTTTATGTGAATAGTTATCCCGTCGGGCATGAAGTTTGTAGCTTGCGGGGATACGGTTCTAAATATTCGTCACTTCCAATGCTTGCAATCAACAATCTTTCGGTCCAGTTCACTGGTACCAACTTGTTTGAAAATGTAACTTTTAATATCGCCGACCATGACCGTATAGGTCTGGTGGGGAAAAACGGTGCGGGAAAGTCCACGCTGTTAAAAATACTCTGCGGATGGCAACAACCCGAGACGGGCAGCCTGGTGATTGCCTCGGGTCAGACGGTGGGCTACCTGCCACAAGAGATGGTACCCGATTCCACCCGCACAGTTATTGACGAGGCTATGACCGCCTTCAGCCATATCGATGAGCTGACAGCGTTGCAGCAACGCCTTACCGATGAAATAGCCAATCGTACCGACTATGAAAGTCCCGACTACATTCGGCTGTTGAACCGCCATAACGATGTGACGGAGCAGATTGCCATGCTTGGCGGAGGTAGCCGTCAGGAGCAGACCGAAAAGGTGTTGTTGGGGTTGGGATTCCGACACACCGATTTCAACAGGTTGCTGGCAGAGTTCAGCGGTGGCTGGCAGATGCGTGTGGAGTTGGCTAAACTTTTGTTGCAAAGGCCGGATTTTTTGTTGCTTGACGAGCCCACCAACCACCTGGATATCGTCTCAATCCAGTGGCTTGAGAATTTCCTGTCGAACTACCCTGGGGCTGTGGTTTTGGTGTCGCACGACCGTACCTTTCTTGACAATATCACCACACGTACCATAGAAATCACTGCAGGACGCATCTATGATTACAAATGCCCTTATTCCGAATATGTCATTCAGATGCAGGAACGTCGGGCTTCGCAGATGGCTCAGCTTACTGCCCAGCAACGGCAGGTGGCGCAGATAGAAGCCTTTATCGAACGTTTTCGCTACAAAGCGACCAAGTCCAAGCAGGTGCAGTCGCGCATCAAGATGTTGGACAGGATGGAGATGGTGAAGATTGACGAGGTGAGCACGGAAAGCATCCATTTCCGTTTCCCTCCTGCCCCGCATAGTGGTAAGATAGTGATTGAGGCACAGGGCTTGGGTAAGGCCTATGGCGATTTGCAGGTGTTTGAGGGGGTTGACTTCCTACTGACTTCGGGGAAGAAGGTGGCTTTTGTAGGACGTAATGGCGAGGGTAAGTCGACCATGGCGAAAATCATCGTGGGCGAGATAAATGATTACACAGGCAGTTTCCGTCTTGGAGCACAAGTGCAGGTGGGTTATTACGCCCAAAACCAAGCGGCCATGCTCAACGGCGAGAAGACCGTCTTCCAGACGATTGACGATATTGCCACGGGCGACATCCGTCCGAAGATACGCAACATTTTGGGCAGTTTCCTTTTTGACAGCGAGGATTGCGAGAAGAAGGTCATGGTGCTTTCGGGTGGTGAGAAAGCCCGACTGGCATTGGCCAAACTGCTGCTTACTCCCTCCAATCTGCTGGTGCTCGACGAGCCCACCAACCATTTGGACATGGATTCGAAAGATATTTTGAAGAACGCTTTGTTGCAGTACACGGGTACCCTTATTGTTGTCTCCCACGACCGTGACTTTCTACAGGGATTGACGGAGACCCTTTACGAATTCCGGGACGGAGGTGTTCATGAGTTCAGGGGTGATATTTTCGAGTTCCTTGAAACCAAAGAGGCACAAGAGGCCAAGATGTCTGCTGCACCGGTGTCTGCGGTCGAAAAGGTCAGTGCAGGCAAGATGGCTTATGAACAGAGCAAAGTCCGTGAACGCGAGCTGCGCAAGTTGCGAAGCATTGTGGAGAAGATAGAGAAGGAGATAGAGTCTATAGAAAGCGAGATAGCCAAAAAGGAGGCCATTCTTGCATCGGGCAACTCGCAGGACAAAGACTTCTACTCCAGCTACCAGGCCTTAAAAGACTCGCTTGATGCCAAAATGGAGGAATGGGAAACTGCCACCATTGCTGTTGACGAGTTCCAAAACGAGGTTTAGGAAGCAGTGGCGGCGGCACGGCCGGCGGCATAGCCTGTGCTGAAGGCTATTTGTAGATTGTAGCCGCCAGTGTCGGCATCGAGATTTAGTACCTCGCCTGCAAAGTAAAGGCCGGGTACAAGTCGCGACTCCATGGTTTTAGGGTTGATTTCCTTTGTGTCGACACCACCTTGTGTCACCACGGCAGTGTCGTAGTCGCCGGTGTCGCTGAGGGTGAACTCCACATCTTTCAGGAAATGGAGCAGTCTCTTTCGTTCGGCACCGTTGATTTGGTTCAACCTTTTGTAATATTCAATGTGCAGACGTTTCAGTGCCAGCGGTATCAGTTCGGCAGGCAGCCACAACCTTAGTGCATCGTGGAACAGACGTGTCCCGTTCCCGTTCAAGTCGGCGATCAGCCTGCGGTCGAGGGTCTCGGCCTCTACGGCGGGTTTCAAATCAAGATGGGCAGTAAGCGTTTCGCCGTTATGCAGCATGCGGCTGACAATTCTGCTGGCCGAAAGAACAATTGGCCCATCCAGTCCGTTCTCGCAGAATGTCATCTCGCCAAATCCTTCGAATATCTTTTTCCCTCCGTTGGCGGGATTGGTGATGGTCAGTCCCACATTCTTCAGCACAAAGCCTATCAGCTCCTGGGGTATCTCTTCGTTGCAGGTGAGGGAAACCAGCGACGGCACCTGGGGAATCACGTTGTGTCCGGCTTCCTCGGCCAGACGGTAGCCGATGCCGGTAGAACCTGTGGTAGGGTAGGAGAGGCCTCCGGTAGCAATAATCACCGCGTCGCCCCGGATGGTGGTACCGTCTTGCAGCCTCACTCCATGGCGGTCTTCAGTCAGGCTCTTCACAGCACAGTTTTTGCGAATCTCTACATTGTGCCTGGATTCAAGGTCGTTGATAAGTGCCAGAAAAATGTCGAGGGATTTGCCGCTTCGTGGATAGATACGGTGTCCACGTTCTTCGATTAGAGGCACGTTCCGCTGTTCGAAGAAGTCCATCAGTTGGGTGTTGAACATTTGGGCAAAACAGTTGCGCATCCACTTTCCATCGGGGCCGATGTGGGCGATAAAGTCCTTCATGGTGGCGGTGTTGGTGAGATTGCAGCGCCCCTTTCCTGTGATGCGCAGTTTGCGGCCTGCTTGATCCATTTTTTCTATCAGGATAACATCTGCCCCGTTTTCTGCGGCGGCGATGGCAGCCATCATGCCTGCGGCACCGGCTCCTACAACAACAACTCTGCTCATGTCTTCGTAAAAGTGAAAATATCGGCGGGATGTACGCACAGCACGGGGAACTGTGAGTTGTGCACTATTTGCTGGGCATTGGTGCCGAGGAAGAGTTGAGAGATGATACGGTCTTGTTCGGTATTGATGACCACCAAGTCTGCATCGATGCTTTCGGCATAGCCCAGCACTGCATCGCTATAGTTGGTGTATCTTTGTACCGTGGCCACATGACGAACACCCTCATGATCCAGGAATTCAGCCGTCTGTACCATGTAGGCGCGCAGTTGGGCGGCTTCTTCGGTTGACTCTTGAAGTCCCAACAGATGTATTTCTGAGCCGAAAAGTTTAGCCATCGTTGCTGCAGGCGGGACTTTTTGGCGTGAGTTGACGTTGACACGGATGGGCACAACGATGCGTTCAAGGTCTTTGTGGAAGTTGAAGCCTTCGCGGATGGTCAGAACAGGTACGGGAGCTTCCTGCACAATGCGCACAGCAGTACTGCCCATCCAGTATTTCTCGAACCCCGAAGCGCCATTGGTACCGATAACAATCATAGGTGCATTCTCGTGCCGTGCTTCACGGGCTATCACTGCTGCCACGCGGCCGGAACAAATGTCCCAGCGTACTTTGCCGTTTTTCATTCGCGGCTGGTAATCGATGCACAGTTGCTTCAGCTTCTCCTCGGCCAAGAGGTTCATCACCGTCTGTTGCTCTTCGTCCATGAGCAGTTTTTCGCGTTTCGCCCAGACTATTTTGATGTCGCAATGTATCTTGTTGGCAATGTCTATGGCCAAATCAAGAGCTATATACGAGCCCTTTGAGAAGTCTGTTCCTACAATTATTGATCTCATTTTTCTACATATTTTATTGTCTGTTACTATAACGCTGTTACATCCTTTTTATTATCATGCAGGACAGAAAAAATATCTATGTGACATTTTTTTTGTAATTTTGCACACTCAAAGGCTCTTTTGAATGAACACGAATTTAGACGCTACAGGCCACAGCCAAACGACACAGGAACGCGAGGTGGAACGCGCTTTGCGACCCAAGGGATTCGACAGTTTTGCCGGACAGAGGCAGGTGCTGGACAATCTCCGCATCTTTGTAGGTGCCGCCAAACAGCGTGGCGAACCCCTCGACCATGTGCTTTTCCATGGGCCACCCGGCCTCGGCAAGACAACGCTCTCCTATATCATCGCCAACGAACTGGGGGTAAACATCAAGATGACCTCCGGCCCTGTGCTTGACAAACCGGGCGATTTGGCCGGTATGCTCACATCGCTCGACACCAACGATGTCCTCTTTATTGATGAAATCCATCGGCTCTCCCCTGTTGTAGAGGAATATCTTTATTCCGCCATGGAGGATTATAAGATTGACATCCTTATTGAATCCGGCCCCGCAGCCCGCAGTGTGCAACTTAATCTCAAACCTTTCACACTGATAGGTGCCACCACTCGCTCCGGCATGCTTACGGCTCCTTTGCGTGCCCGTTTTGGAATTAACTGCCGTTTGCAGTACTACGATGCCGAGACATTGGCGCATATTGTCAACCGTTCCGCAGCCCTTTTGCAGGTCAAAATCACTTCCGAGTCGGCATTTGAGATTGCTCGTCGCAGCCGTGGCACTCCCCGTATTGCCAACCTCCTTCTTCGTCGTGTCCGCGATTTTGCCCAGGTGAAAGGCGACGGCACCATCACACTGGATATTGCACGCTATGCTCTCCGCGCGCTCAATGTGGACAGCAACGGTCTTGACGAAATGGATCTCCGCATCCTCAGCACCATCATCGACAAGTTCCGTGGGGGACCGGTGGGCATCAACAACATCGCCACCGCCGTGGGCGAAGACGCAGGCACCGTCGAGGAGGTGTACGAGCCCTATCTCATACAGGAAGGCTACTTGCAGCGCACACCCCGTGGCCGCGAAGCAACCCCGTTGGCATACCAACACCTCGGCAAACTGAAAACCGACGGACAACAACAGCTATTAGACCTATAACTCCTGTAGGGTCAATTCTCGTTCCTGCCGTCATTGGAAGTAAAATGAAATAACAACAAGATATGAGAACACTGATTAAGAATATCAAGGAGTTGGTGCAGGTGGAACGCCAGCCCAGGCTCCGCGTCTGTGGCAAGGATATGGCACAGATGGAAACCATTAAGAATGCATACCTGATTATCGAGGACGACAAGTTTGCCGCCTTTGGGTCTATGGATGAACTGAAAGAGACAAATGCAGACATTATTATCGACGCTACTGGGCGCATGGTGTTGCCCTCCTTCTGCGACTCGCACACCCATCTTGTCTATGCCGGCAGCCGCGAGATTGAGTATATCGACAAAATCCGCGGGCTTTCCTATGAAGAGATTGCCAAACGCGGAGGCGGAATCCTCAACAGCGCCAAGCGTGTGCAGGAAGCTTCGGAAGAACAGCTCTATGAGGATGCCATGGGGCGTCTCGAACAGATGATATCCTTTGGCACTGGTGCCGTGGAAATCAAGAGCGGCTATGGCATGACCACCGAAGCGGAAATGAAGATGCTGCGCGTCATCCGCCGACTGAAAGAAACTTCACCGCTCACCATCAAGAGTACACTTCTCGGTGCCCACGGCATTCCCATGGAGTATCGCGGACGGCAGGAAGCTTTCGTCGATTTGGTTATCGACGAAATGATTCCACAAGCAGCAGCCGAAGGCCTCGCCGACTATATCGATGTATTTACCGACCAGGGGTTCTTCACCGTCGAGGACACCGACCGTATGCTTGATGCAGGTGCCAAATACGGACTGCGTGCCAAGATACACGCCAACGAGCTGGCCTATAGTGGCGGCATACAGTGTGCTGTGCGCCATAATGCCCTCTCATGTGACCACTTGGAATATACCGGCGATGCCGAAATAGAGGCTCTCCTCGGCTCCGAGACCATGCCTACGGTACTTCCCGGCGCCGCCTTTTTCCTCAATATGGTGCATGCCCCCGTGCGCAAGATGATGGATGCAGGTCTGCCAGTGGCTATGGCATCGGACTGCAACCCAGGCTCCAGCCCCTCTTGCAATATGCAGTTGATTCTCTCCTTTGCCTGCGTCAACTACCGCATGCTGCCTGAAGAGGCCATCAACGCCACCACCATCAACAGCGGCTACGCCATGGGTGTGAGCGACATGCTCGGCTCCATAGCCGTTGGCAAGCGTGCCAACTTCTACATCACCACCCCCATACCGACCTACGAATATCTGCCTTACGCCTATGGCGAGAACAAGGTGGCTCGCACTTTCCTTAACGGCAAAGAGGTATGATAAGAGTAGAAAATCTCAACAAGTCGTTCGGCTCTCTGCAGGTGATTCGTGACATCAGTCTCACTATCCAGCAGGGCGAGCTGGTGAGCATCGTAGGCGCTTCCGGGGCAGGGAAAACCACGCTGTTGCAGCTGCTTGGCACCCTCCTGCGTCCCGACAGCGGCCATATATACTATGACGATGTGGATGTTATCGGCTTTGACGAAAAATCCCTCTCCCGTTTCCGTAACCGAAATGTGGGTTTCGTGTTCCAATTCCACAACCTCCTGCCCGAATTCACCGCCTTGGAGAATGTCTGCATGCCCGCTCTCATTGCCGGGCGCAGCATGGAAGAAGCCACCGATGAGGCCATGAAACTCATTGACTTTTTGAACGTGTCATCGCGTGCCAGCCACAAACCGGCACAACTTTCAGGTGGTGAACAACAGCGTTTTGCTGTCGCCAGAGCCTTGATCAACCATCCTGCCGTAGTGTTGGCAGATGAGCCTTCGGGCAACCTCGACACCCGTCATGCCTCTGAACTCCACGACCTTTTCTTCCAGTTGCGCGACCAGTATCGCCAAACCTTTGTCATTGTAACCCACAACACAGCCCTTGCCGCCAAGTCCGACCGTCAGATAGTCCTGCGCGACGGACAAGTGGAAAAACAATAGTCCGTCATTTTATTAAATCAATAAAATCTAAAACCATGATACAGAAACATAGCACCCCTACAGCACCAACCGAAAAGCAGACGTCAACCGCCATCTATGGTCTGCGTCCCGTCATCGAAGCTATCGAAGGCGGTACCCGTATCGACCGTGTCTTGTTGCAAAATGGTTTGACGGGTACGTTAGCAGGAGACCTCAAAGGACGGATTCGCGACAAAGGGATTCCCTTCCAATTTGTGCCTGTCGAGAAACTTAACCGGTTGGCCAAAGGCAACCACCAGGGCGTAGTGGCGCTCATTTCTCCCATCAAGTTCCATGATGCTCTCGACCTTATCCCCTCGTTGATGGAGGGCGAAAAGGCACCGCTGGTGTTGCTGCTCGACCATATTACCGATGTCCGTAACTTCGGAGCCATTGTCCGTACAGCCGAATGTGCCGGGGCCGACACTGTCATCATCCCCGACCACGGCAGTGCCCAGATTGGCAACGACGCAGTGAAAACCTCGTCGGGAGCATTGCTGCGTGTGCCTGTTTGCCGTGAGAACAACCTGAAAACCGTGGTTAATCTGGCACGCCAATGCGGCATGCAGGTCGTGGCCGCCACCGAGAAGGGGGCTTCGGACTATCTTGAGGTAGACTTCACGAAACCTACCTTGTTGATTATGGGTGCTGAAGAAACAGGCATCAGCCCCGAACTGCTAAAACTGTCTGATGTCCGAGCCAAACTGCCAATACTGGGACAGGTACAGTCGCTCAATGTCTCGGTCGCGGCGGCAGTCTTCATGTACGAAGTGCTGCGTCAACGCCGGTAGCGTTACGCGGCCGCTAATAGTCGGCAGATTGTATCTGCTGGATTTCTACGCCACACACATGTGTCACGAGGGTGCCGAGTGCCCACGTCGCAGATGTGTGTGGCTTTTTAATAATCCCTCTCACATTTGTGTATCAGCGCGATGGAAGAATGGCGTTTCTTAAAGTGTTGATAGACAGTTGTATGGAAACCTCTGCATGGTCTTTCATCCGCTCATCCATCCTCATTTCTTGTATCCATATACCATCAGTTATCCTTTTGCGATGGGAGAACGATGGGAGAACGATGGGAGAACTGAGGAGGAAGGAGCGACCCAAGGGCATCCGAAGATTTGATGGCCGGGTGTTAAGGGATAGGGCATGAGTTTGGGCCGACAAGAGTTAAAAAAATATAAAAAACACATGCTTGGGGGTATCCAAAACGGGGGGAAAGACTCTATATAGTGACACGGTTTTTTTGACCGGAGAGAAAGAGGTGCAGAGGGCATGCGAAAAGTGGGGTGAAAAGGGTGCAAAAAAGAAGGTGCGGAGGAGGTCATGAAACCGATGAAGAAAATAAAAATGGAGTATAATGAATAAAAAAAGTTGGCAATTCGGATTTTATTCGTAAATTTGTAATCTCGAAAAATCTACATTCTGGCCATGGAATGTGGCTTTTTGGAGTGTGTAAATAATTGTTTATGAAATAATAATATAGATACTAATATGAAGAAAAGATTTTTCCTCGTTGGACTGATTTTTGCGTTATCGACGCTTGTTTCACATGCACAGATAACCGAAATTTACAATCAGGATTTCGAATCGGGTTCACCCGTGACGTATACTACGTCGAGTAATACGCAGGTGACCTATTCGACCAATATTGTGTCGGGTGGAAGCCGTTCTCTCAAGTTAATCCATACACAATCACAAGAACAATGGATTGAACTTGACACGATTGACTTCTCGGACAATGCTAACTGGCATTACTATACGCTTGAATTTATGCATATTGCGTATGTTAATCCCAGCCAGGCACCGTTTTCTGAGCGTGGTCAGGTGGCTGTAGTTCAGGTGAAGCGTCCAGGCCAGACTGCATGGACCACATTGAACAGTACCTATTACAATATGAATGATGGAGGTAGCGCAAGTTTCGCTTCGATTGGCTGTTTCCATAATCGTTTGTATTCTGATTGGCAGACCTCGAACATCAGCAATACCATGTGGAAAAAGGAGCGTTTCGATTTGGATAATTTTCTCAATAGTGTTGATATCACAAACAAGAAGGTAAAGGTTCGTTTCAGTCTCTGTCAGAGAGAAGCGGCTACGGGATCAGACGCATGGTATATTGATGATATCAGGGTGCGTGCATCGAACCAAGCCATAGTCACACCGATTATTTCGATGATTTCATTCCCCGACGAGTTGAATTATCCCAGCAGCCGTGGTGCGAAAGTTAAAGCCAAAGTTACCACCACTGTGGCGCAGGGTATTAATAGGGATTCGGTTTATGTTGAATATAAGGTCGGCAACAGCAATGACGTGCTCCGTGCTTATTTGAGTCCCACCAGTACGGCACATGTATATGAGGGGCGTATTCCTTTCTATGGTTTCGATACGCTGATTCACTATCACCTTGTAGTAAAGGACTCGACCACGAACAGAAATACCGCATATTATCCCAAGAACTCTACGCAATGGATTACGTACAGGTGTGTCAGAGGTAAAACCAATACGGGACAGCCGCAAGGCCTTCAGACAAATAATAATGTATTCCCGTTCCCATACTTTTCGAATAATAAGTCGGAATTTGTTTACGACAGTGTGACGATGGCGGGGATGGGATTCGGTCCGGGTTATATTAAGAACTTTAGATTCATAATTTCATCCAATACGACCAATGTCACACGTAACCGCCTTCAGATAAGGATGGCCAACGCACCAAACAGCAGGCTGGTCACAGCGGAAGATATGTCCTTTACCAACACGGCTATGCAGGTGGTTTTCGATTCGGTTTTTTTGTTGGAGCAGTGTGCCCCGAACAGTTATAAGATGATAAACCTGCAGGATACGTTCTTCTATGCCGGTAGTGATTTGATAGTGCAGTTCCTTTATGACAATCCGGTAAACGTGGCTGCTACGACAGTGAAGCATATCCCGACACTCAATAATAAGCAGTCCCTTTATACCAATGGATACGAGCCTAACATGGAAATGTCTGTATTTTCGGGTACGGGTTTCCAGCAAGGTACAACTGCCAATATCAAGCCATATGTCCAGTTCTATGAAACCAAACATTTGCCTTTGATATACGACTGCGGTGTTTCGGCATTGGCCTATCCAAGCTATGACCAGCCCTGCAACCATGGCACCGACTCGGTTGTGGTTTGGTTGAAAAACTATGGTGTGTCTCCCATGAATGCAGTCCGTATATGGTATCGCATCGACAATCAACCTCCGGTTTATTACGACTGGCAGGGTAGCCTGAACAGCGGCGACAGTGTGCGGGTGCACCTCAATGACAACCAAATCTTCAATGTGGGTTATCATACTATGCGTGCATGGGTGGACGATACGATAACTGTAAATCACGTTAATTTCCGCGACCATGAGCCTTATAATGATACGGTCTTTTCGCCCTTTGCCGTGTGTGATGGACCATACAATGGTGTGCGTACCATCGGCAATGGCGCCAACGATCATTTCACTTCGTTGGATAACTGCCTCTATGTGCTGAGCCGTTGCGGTATCGACGGTCCTTTGACCATCAAGATGCCTGCCGGCAATTATGGTCTCACCAAGTTCCCTTATATTCCCGGTACATCGGACACCAACAGGGTTACATTTGAACCCGCTACACCGTCGGCTGTTGTGTCGTTCCGCCGTCCTCACGGTGGCGACGGTGCCATCACATGGGTTCCGAGTTTGGTCGACCTTCAAGATGCTCGGGGTATACATTTCCGCAATATCCGGTTTGTCAATGGTCTGAGCTCGGACAATGCTTGTCTTGTGTTGGCTCAGTTGGGCGAAGGAAGTACCTATTGCTTGTTTGAGAACTGCACTTTTGTAGACAGCGGTACGGTTTATGGGTCGTGCGACGCTTTGTTGCAGGCTGAAGGATCGGATTCGGTAGAGATAACCAACTGCCTGTTCTATGGCGGTCAAGTAGGTGTAGGATTCAGAGGTACTGCCCTTGACGACCGGGCTTCGCACAACGTGATTCATTTCAACGAGTTCAGGAATCAGGTGAATACGGCTATCAGTGTTGTGAACCAGGATGCAGTCGAGGTGGACAGCAATGTGGTTAACGATGTTCGTACCAATGCCAGTTATACTGTGTTGGGACAACATATTTATAACGGCAGCCGCATCACCCGCAACAAGGTTCATTCGAACAAGGGTTCCAGTTGTATCGGTGTTTCTGATATGCATGGTACGGCCACCAATTACTCCGTTGTTGCCAACAATATGATGGTGTCGCTGTTTGACGGTACCACCAATATGCTTACCACCCCGTTGAACATTATCAGGGGTTCGTATTTGAAGGTGGTGTTCAACTCGGTACGTATGAATTCGCCCGATTTTGTGAATGTGGCTGCGGCAACACTGGGTGGTGATACTATCAGTAATATCTATTTCCAGAATAATGTTATCACCTGTTTTGATACAACCAACTATGCATTCAATTATATGCCAGGTGACAATGCCGGTAGCATCCATGTCGACCACAACTGTTACTATTCGAAGAGCGGTGTGTTGAATAAAATGTCGAGTATCAGCTACTTCAACCTCAATGGTTGGCGCAATGCCCTGCCTGCCGATGTAGGTTCAGTGTCGGGTGATCCTATCTTTACCAATGGCTCTGCTGTCGACCTTCGTTCTTTTAGCGATTTGTTGCGTAATATTGGCGTTCCTGTACCGGAGGTGACTATCGACATATTCGGTACAACACGTAATGCTACAGCTCCCAGTTTGGGTGCTTACGAAGTCTCGGTGCTTGCCATTGACTTCTCTCCCGTTGAGTTTGTGTCCCCCTTGCCTGATTATTGCGGTGCTCCTGCCAGCATTCCCGTCGAGGTTGCTATAAACAATACAGGTAATGGCAGCTATACTTATAGCAGCAGCACGCCGATTACGGTTTTCTATTCGATTGACAACGGGCCTGTGCAGAACTTTGTCGTTTCGCGCGACTGTGGACCGCAGGACACTATTCATTTCCTCTCCACCCGTACCATGTCGCTGCCGTCGGGTCCCAATAATTCCGATAAGACCTATACTATTAAATGGTGGGTGAAGTGTGGACTTGACCCCGATGACATGAACGACACATCTGTCTATACAGTTGTTTCCCGTTATGCCGCTCCTGCCCCCACAACTATTAATATGAATGTCCCGTACTTCACCACTGCTACAATCACGCCTACAAGTGGTATCAACACATGGCCTGTGAGCTACTACACTTCTGGTAATGGACGTCAGCAGCGCAGTGGTATCTCGTGGTATCATTCATTGTCTGATTCGGCCTATTTCTTCTATGGCCCAACCTATACGACTGGACGTCTGTATGACGACACCACTTTCTATATTTCGCAGAAACGTAATCTCCCCTTGGTGAAGATTACTGAGGTGCAGGTAAGCCGTGCCAATAATGTGGTAGGTGTCACCAACCCCATGCCTTCTTACATTAATGCCCAGACTAATTTTGCTGTCGAATTGACCAACTGCGGTGACTATCCTGCTAACTTGGAGGGCGACTCTGTCATCATTGTGCAGACCAATGCTGCTGCAAAGATTTGGCCGCTTCCCAATATCACGCTCCAACCAGGTGGCAACCTTGTGCTACAATACAGGTCAGTCAATAATGTCACCGTCGACTCTACCCGTACTATTTATGTTCCCAATTCCAGTTTGGCATCAGGTACTCCAGCTTACAACGCCAACTTTGCTGTCATCTACCGCGACGGAAACGGTATTGCCGATGCAGTCCCGTTTAACTCCGTCATCACGGCCACTTCCCAACAGTCGATTAACTGGGGCAACCAGCTTGTTCCTGCTGCCGTTTGGCAGGGTGCAGCCATCAATCTGGCTCAAGGTGCCAGCCAAGCCACACCTCCTGTCAATACTCCCACCGCTGGTGCCCGCCGTATAGCATGGCCTACGAATGCCGCCAATGCTTCGCCTACCGCTACAGCCACCTTATGGCAAGTGGCAACCAACGAAAACCCGATGCACCTTGGCGAAACTGAGACCAATCTGATTCGTTACTATGATAATGGTTGTGAGGGTCTGCGTGCCGAAGTCAATCTTCATGTCATCAATAGACCTTCTGTTGACCTCATGGTTGACAACCTTCAGGTTGCCGATGGCTGTAACCTCTCCACCCAGGAAAATGTCACAGTCGATTTGCATAACTATGGTACACAAGCGGCATCCTCATTTGTGGTGAACTATAGCCTTAACGGTGGTGCCACTGTTGCATGTAGCGACACTATCAGTGGTCTCGTGGCAGGTGCTGACACCACTCATACATTCTCGAACACCATCAATATGCACATGCCTCACGATTCATTGTTCAGCGTGCTGGTTTGGATTGAGTCCTATGCTTCCGACAGCTATTCTGCCAACGATACCGTGAGAGGTGAGTTCCTTTCCCGTTTTACTCCTGAGATGCCCGTTGTAACCACACCTCTGAGCACTGACTATAACACAACCCTGACCCTCGTTGCAGGAGGTCTCAATAGCTCAACAGGTGCAGTTTGGTATGATGCAGACCATAATGTTGTAGACACCACTCTGGGCACTTATGTCACTCCTATTATTTACCATCCCGACACATTCTTCGTACAGTCGATAGGCCGTGTTGATGTTACCAATACGCATGTCGGCAATTTGGCTTCTGTGACAAGTAATAACTTCCCCTCGCCCTACAACCCCAAGACCCGTTATGTCAAAGAGCAGTATCTCTATACCGCTGCCAGTATCAATGCTGCCGGTCATGGCGCTGGTGACATCAGCTCTCTGTCTTTCTTCCTTGAGTCATTGGGCAACAATGTCAGTTCCTTCAATTACTCATACTACACCATCAAAATGGGTACCACTAATCTCAGTGTTTTCCCCAATGGTAACTATGTTACAGGTTTGACCACCGTCTATTCTGCCACCAACCTTTCGTTCGATCAAAGAAATATCGGTTGGGTACACCATAAACTTGACTCAGCCTTCCATTGGGACGGAACCTCTAATATTGTCATTGAGGTGACCCGCGCCCTTGATCAGGCAGGTATGACTGGAGGTGCCAATACACGTTTTACTGCTCAGCCCAATACTGTCATTACCAAACAGAACAATACTACAGACCAATCCACTCAAACCAGTGGCACCAAAGGTGGAAACCTTCCTGACATTACCTTCGGTTTCCTTGAACCCCGTGGTTGCACAGGCCCCGAAGCCATGATCGTCATCAATGTCACCAATGTACCAGACACAGATGCAACCATTGTTTGGCCTGCAAGTCTCGACACAATGTCGATGGCGTCATGTGATACAATTGACCTTAACGTTGTTATCGACAATCATGGTAATAGCAACATCAATAACTACACGCTTCGCTATAAGATTGATAATGGACCATGGGGTGAGACCACAGGCTCCGCAAACAATCTCCCGTTGGGCTATCAGCGAAATGTCCACTTGCTCAGTACCCTCCTCAATCCTGGACGCCACACCGTCATTGCTGTAATCCATATTGAGGGTGATAGTATTGCATCCAACGATACAATCCGTCGTACCTTCAATGTCCGTTTCTGTGGTGGCAATTATATTGTCGGCGCTTGTCCGGGTAGTATCTTCCCCACCATTGCTGCAGCTGTTGACACGTTGGTCAATGCAGGTGTGGCAGGTCCTGTAGTCTTTGAACTTTGTAACCAGACTTTCCAAGAGCAGGTCAACATCGGTACTGTCACTGGTATTAGTGCTACAAACACTGTCACCTTCCGCACCTTGCCTTCTTCTCAGGCTCAGGCCATAATATTGCATACACCTACAAATGCCAGCAATTATGTCATGCAACTTGAGAATGCCAAATACATTACTTTCCAGAACCTCTATTTCTATGCCAACTATAACTCGGGTTCCGGCAACAATGTCTTTGCCAATGTCATCAAGGTTAACGGATGTGAATCGATACGTTTTGTCAGCTGTACCATCCGTTCCAAGGCAACCACTGGTAGCTCCACCAATGCCAACCTTGTCCTTCTTGGCGATAATAACCACTACATCTCTATTGACAGCTGTGCTCTCGATAGCGGATACTACGCCATCCGTTCGTTGAACAACACATATAGCGACAATATTACCATCCGCGAAAACGTCATCACCAACTTCTGGTTCCAGGGCATTCATCTTCGCAATACCGACACTGTCAATGTCTATCACGACAGTATCCGTGCCGGTTGTCAAGTGGCAGGTAAACCGCTCACTGGTGTTTATGTTGCCAACGGTCGTCGAATAAGCGTGCAGCGCAATTCCATTTACCTGGTTGACCAGAAATCGGGTGGCAAGCGCGGTATTGTTGTCAACAACTGTAAAGGCTCCAATATCGACCGTGTCGCCATCTATAATAATATGATTTCACTCCACGGCACGGGAGCAGCCTCCCTCTCTTCATCAGGCATTTGGGTCGATTCTCTCTGCCGTCATGTCAATGTCTACTTCAATACCGCATCGCTCTATGCCGGTGTCACCCAGGCTGGCACACGTGCATTCAGCTGTCAGAACTCTTCCAACGTTCATGTACTTAACAATATCTTCGACAACAGGAGTAAGGGCTATGCATACTATGTTGCCATCGATACCTGTGTGACGAATTCGAACTTCAATGTATACTTCACCAATGCTGAGCTAAATGAGAATAACGGTAGACGTATCTTTGCTTATTGGGGCGGCAACGATTGCAACAATATCGACAGTCTCCGGAGATATAACAACCGTGAAGCCAACTCCAAGGAAGAACGTCCTTTCTTCTTCAGCGACGATTGTCTCTATCTCACCCTTGCCCAGTTTGCAGGCGATGCCCAGTACAATCCCGATGTCACCACAGACGTCTTCGGAAAAATCAGACCGCAGATTCCTGCTCCCACCATTGGTGCTTACGAGTTCCACCGTCTGGCTCACTCCATCTCCATTGCTGAGATCAACAAACCTATCCTGCCGGAAATTACCACCGGAGCTAATCCTCAGGTATACAACATCGAAACCGACTCCATACCTGTGCATATCCAGATATACAATAATGGTGATGCACCCGAAAACAATGTCTCCTGGTATGCTTACATAGCCGATGTCTATCCGGTACCCACTTCCGAAACTCGTCACATCAACCGTCTGCCCCTTCGCACCCTTCTCGAGGACAGCGTCATGGTGCCCTCACCTCTTGGCATCATCGATACTCAAAAGATTGTAGTCGTTCTCGAGATTGGTCCCGGTGTCACCGACAACAATCCTGCCGACAACATCGACACCGCCCTCGTCTTCATCTACCCGGCTTACGACCTCCAACTTGTCTCCATTGCTGTCGACAGCACCGTCGATCCTCTCCATTGCCGCATGTATCAGGTGCCTCTTCGCTACACCATTCGTAATGTGGGTAAGAAAGACTTCCCCTCCGACTTCCAGTTCACGCTGGGCTACGACTACTATGCTCAACAGTCCGGTTCGCAAACCCTGCCCAGCTTCCCCAACATCCCCGGTGCCAACAACCTTGATCTCCGCACCTTTGGAGTACCTCTGCCTGTCGGAATCACCACTGAAATCGTCAATACTGCCGATTCACTGATTCAGCCCAACCTTTATCCCACGGGCTATATCGGAGACATCACCGTCAAACTCCGTGGCTTCATCCATCACGAAAATGACCAGAAGCCCCTCACCGACACCACCAACTACATCAACATCACATCCAACCACACACCCGAGATGCCCATACCACACGACACCATGGTCGACTATGGCACCTATGCGAATTTCTGGGCCACCCAAAATGCCAGCCGCACCATTCGTTGGCATCGCGATACTGTCAGTGGCAACTTCTTCTACAATGGTAATAACAACTACGGCCGTTCCACCCACTGGAGCAACACACCTCAGTACTTCCACGACTCCACCTATTACCTCAGCTGCCTCAGCACACGCAACTGTACCAGTTACTATTCATCAATCAATGTCGGTATCAATCCGCCGCTCAACTACGACGTGTCTATCTCCGAGGTGCGTTCGCCAAGAGGCTCCGGTCGTGTCTATCTCGAAAAGGACACCGTAACCCTACGTGTTGTCAACTATGGTAGCCAACCCATATCCAACATCCCCATTGCCTTCAAATTCATGAATGCCAATGGACGTGTCACCTATCTCGAAGTCCACGACACTGTCCGAGCCACCATCCCCGGCCGTGTCGGCGACAATGTCCACTTCTTCGACTTCTCCTTCGATACCGCCTTGCTCCAAATCGGACAGCCGCTCAGCAGTGTCGCGTTTACACTCAATGCCTGGGTCTATCATCCCGACGACCAGCAGCGGGGCAACGACACCTTGCGTTATGTCCACAACTTCCGTTCCCTCCCCGAAGCCGTCTACGACTCCATTAACAAGTACATACCCACCTCGGTCGATGGTTTCGACATCTCGCGTGTCTCCTATAATGAACTCGACAACATCATGCCCGACATGATTGGCTACGACCATCTCTGGTTAGGCAACTACAATGCCAACAATGCCGAGGTCCCCACTCTCTTCATGCGTCGTGGCACTCAGGACACCCTCACTATCGAGGTGGCCAACAACCGCGACGAGCTCGATTCCAACACCGCTGCCACCCTTTGTGTGGCCATCGACTACAACCGTGATGGTGACTACGACTTCGAAGGCGTGGAGAACCTCACCAAGACCGCCCTCGCCAAGGCCGCCAAGGTGCGTAGCCGTCGTGAATACAAGCTGCCTCTCACCATTCCCGAATATGCACACTACGGCTACATGCGTATGCTTGTCTGGGTACATGGCGACTCCACAGCTTATATCAATGGTCCTCATCGCGCATCGTCGCACGACAACGGCCAGCTCCAACAGTACCTCCTCTATATTCAGGAAGATGTTGAGGTCGACTCCGTCGATGCCGCTCTGACACGTGTTGTCACCCCCCGCAACCATATTGTGACCGAGAACACCCATCGCGTCAGCATCATGTTGGCCAATAAGGGTATTACTCCGCTGACATCGGCTTCCATCAGCTACAACTTCAACGATTACAATCATGCCGAGCAGACAGGTGTCATCAACTGGTCCGGCAACCTTGAACCCGGCATGAGCACTGTTGTCCAGCTTGACTCCATAAACTTCTACGAAGGCACCACCGACCTCCTTTGTTCCGTCACCGTCGATGGCGACACCATCCATCCCAACAACAATTTCCTCCACTATCGCTACCATCGTTACTATGTCGTCAGACCGCGCTACATCGATAGTTTCGACCATCCCATTGACAAATGGTATGCCCCTGCCGGCTACAATGCCTATACGCGCAACTATTTCGAGCGCGGCATTCCTGCCAAGTCCAACATCTCTGCTGCCTACTCGCAGCCCAATGCTCTTGTCACCAGCACCACCGAAACCATTATCACTGGTAAACGGGGCAACCGAAGTGTCATTTATTCACCCATGATCGACCTCCGACTCATCAAGGCCGACACCGTTGAAATGCTTTTGTGCAAAAACATGGCCGAAGGTAGCCACCTCGTCATGGAATACAAAAACTACGAAGGCAAGTGGATCACCCTCGATGACGCCGGTGCCCGTTGGAGTGCTGGTGTTACCGACAACCCCAGCTGGTATGATGAGCAAGATGGTTGGACGGGTAACACCCATCCGGGCGAATTCGTACATGTCTCCATTGCCACCAAGCCCCTCAGTGGTGACTTCGGTCAGGACTTCCAACTCCGTTTCGTCTACACCACTCCTACCACCACCTCTGCCTCTTCCAATTTTGGTGACGGTGTGGCCATCGATAACTTCAAACTCGGACGTCAGCAGCGCGACATTGATGTGGGTGTCACTGAAATCACCTACCCCATAGCTCCCCAGTTCGGACAGACTGTATATCCGCGTGTCATTATCCACAACTATGGCTACGACACCATTTTCGACTTCGTCGTCAGCTATATCCCCTACGGCTCTTACCTCTCGCGTGAAACCCTCTGCCCCTACGGTATCACTCCTGGTGGCGATATCGAGTTCGAATTCCCCGATCCCTTCATCATCACCAGCAACTATCCTGACACCTTCCAGATTTCGGCCTTCACCGATGTGCAGCTTGATGTCTATAAGGATAACGACACCACTGTCAAGACCTTCATATTGGCACCCCTTGCCAACGACCTCTTCCTCCACGAACTCCTTTCGCCGCTCACCAGTGCCGTTGCAGGCGACAGCCTCGACATCACCCTCCGTCTCCGTAACTTTGGACAGAACGAAATCGAAGACTGCGACGTCTTCTACGTCTACAACGATGGCGACACTGTCCAGGAACACATCCACTTCCCCGACTATTTGGGTCGCAAGTTGGCCTCCAACGAATATTTCAACTACACCTTCCGCCATCGCGAACGTGCCACCATGGGTATCATGGATCTCGTCACTTGGTGTAAGTATGGCCTTGACACCTATCCCTACAACGACACCATCTATCGTCAAATCACAGGTATGTCTGCCATCACCGACATCCGTGCCACAGCCGGTATGATCGACGATCGCGACTTCCTCAATCAGCATATGGCCATCGTTATTGACAATGTCGGTGCACGTATGGTCAATGACTTTGAAGTGGGCTGCTTCTGGGATCGCGACACCTCCAAGTACCGTCGTGGAATATTCCATCTCGAGGAAGGTTTCGTTGCCGGAGCTCATGCAGTTTACACTTTCCCGGATACTGTAGGAACACGTACCGCTCCATTCGAATACCTCACTGTCTGGGTCAAGGTCCCCGGTGATATCAATCCGCTCAACGACACTTCCGATGTCATCGTGACGGGAAGCACCGACCTTATCTTCCGTAAAATCCAGATTGAGGAAAACCGTACTGATTCGTGTCGTGTCCGTGGTGTTGTCTACAATGCTGCCACCTACCCCTATGTAAATAGACTTGAATTCCAGACTCGTATCAATGGGAATGAAGTCAAAACCGTTATCCCGAGATATAGTTGGGAACTCAGTCCCGGTTCGACCATCCATAAGACCTTTGTCGATGATAATGGCAGGTACCTCAAGATTCCCAAGGATCCGCACCGCAATTATGTAGGTATGGGTAAGTTGAAACAGCCCAACGCTGATAGCAATCCCGCCAACGACGAAACCACCATCATCGAAGTACTCAACTATTTCGAAAATGTTCCCTTCGTCGAGGATGAAAACTTCGTGCTCGAGCAGAACTACCCCAACCCCTTCGACGGCACCACCCGTATCGAGTTCAATCTGCCCACCGGCGGCTCAGCGCGCTTCTTCGTCACCGACCTTGTAGGCCGCACCCTCTATGAGAGCACCGCCACCTACTACGAAGGTCGCAACACCATCACCTTCGACAAATCCAATCTCTCCTCCGGAGTCTACTACTATGGCATTGAGTACAACGGCGAACGCCGCATGCGCAAGATGATTGTCAAGTAAGTGTACCGACACTTCATATCCCACGTATCCCGGCAGCACCTCTTCCCCACAGGGCAGCAGGTGCTGCTGGCCGTTAGCGGGGGTGTCGACTCGGTGGTTCTTGCCCATCTCATGCATTCGGCCGGCTATCCCTTTGCCATCGCCCATTGCAATTTCCATCTGCGCCCCGGCGATTGCGACCGCGATGAAGCCTTCGTCAAAGCCCTCGCTGCCGACTATGGTGTACCCTTCCATGTGGCGCAGTTCGACACCCATGCCTATGCCGCCAGCCATCGCCAAAGCATCGAGGAGGTGGCGCGCCGTCTCCGCTACGACTGGTTCCGGCAATTATGTTCCCTCCATGGCTACCCCGCTATCCTTACCGCCCACCATCGCGACGACTCCGCCGAGACCTTTTTCATCAATCTACTCCGCGGCACAGGCCTTTCCGGGCTCCACGGCATTCTCCCCGTCCACGGGTTGGTGGTGCGGCCGTTGCTTCCCTTTGGCCGTAGCCAGATAGAGGAATACGCCCGTCTTCATGGCCTGCAGCATGTCGAAGACATCACCAACTCCTCCCTCCTCTATCGCCGCAATCAAGTGCGCCATCGCCTTCTGCCCCTTCTCCGCCAGTTGCAGCCCTCGGCCGACGATGCCCTTGCAACCACCATCTCAAATCTGCAGCATGTCGAACAACTCTACACCGCCCTTCTCGCCCCTTTGCGCCAACATCTTGTCGACAAACGTCCCGACGGTTCCATCAGTGTGAGTCTCCGTTTCGACCAGCTCGGTTCGCTGCTCCCCAATCCTTCTCCCGACCTCTGTTCGCAGCTTCTTTTCGAAATGTTGCGACCCTATGGCTTCAATGCTTCCACCGTTTCGGACATTATGGGGTGCAAAACCCCGGGTCGTCGGTTTCTCTCTGCCACCCATCAGGCTCTCCTTGACCGCGAAACGCTTATTTTGATGCCCCTTGATGTCGACACAGCCCAACCGCTCCCGTCCCTCAGTATCGATACCCTCCCGGCTTCATCCTCTGGCATTGATTACCGTCATCTGCCGCCGAACCAAGCCCTTTTTGATGCCGACACCCTCTCGCAACCTCTTTCGTTGCGTCATTGGTGCCCGTCCGACCGTTTTCAGCCCCTCGGCATGGCTCATGGCTCACAGCTCCTCAGCGACTTCTTTTCAGACCATAAATACAGCATTATCGACAAACAGCGGCAGCTCCTTCTTGTCGATGCCGACGACCGGATTCTCTGGATTGTCGGCCGCCGCACAGCCCATCCTTTCCGCGTCACCCCCTCCAGCCGTACCCTTTTGCTGGTAACCGTGGGCTGACCTGTCGTCCCAGTTTCCTTTCACTGACGGTTTTGTTTCCATCTTTGTTTTTGTTAAACAATTCGGTAGTTGGTGCTTATACTGCTATGCTTCAGTCTGTTGATCCTATATCAGTCATTGGGTTAAACAAACCTCCACGGAGGCTGTTCAAGAGCAAGACGGTAACATGTGAAATGGAGAGGCTGATAATAACCGTTTTATCCTGTTTCCCGTCCCGGTGACCGATGTAGACCCGGCCTCTCTTCCGTCGCTCCTTATTCCTCAGTTCTCCCATCGTTTTCCCATCGTTCTCCCATTTCAGAAGGAGAACTGAGGTAGAACTGAGGTTGAAGGGTGGAAAAAAGAGTGGCCCAAGGACAGGTCAAAAGGAACGTGGGCGCAGGCAGGGGAAGATTCGCGAGGAATGGCTCATTTTGAAAAGGAATGACGGAAATGGCGGCACCGTTTTTTGTTTTGCCCTGACAACTGAAAGCAGGAGTAACTAAAAAGGAACTTCGATGAATCGCCTTGTAAGGGCATGACAAATATAGCCCAATGGCATCGCCTTGGGAGTGCAAACCACGCTCTGCAAGGGCAAAAGTAAAAATCGTATTTATAAGTCAATCCGGTGAATACGAGTCGATGAGAAATGTGTTGAGTCAATATTTTGATAATGTCTAACAACTAATCTGGGGTTGACGGGTTCGTTTAAGGCTATTCAACTATTAGTTAATGGTTGTTTTGCTGTTTTAATAGCATTGAACAATTTTAGCGTATACAATTAATTATCGGTAAATTAATATTATATAAATAATTATTCTATAGTATGTAGTTACCAATGTTTTTCCATCGGCTTGAACAGGTGCAGGGTTAAATAATGTTAAATAGGTGCATTTATGTTGCTCATGCATGGGTTAGCTGTAAAATAATGTGTGATTTTGTGTCGCGGAAAAGAGGGTGGTATATTGTGTAAAATGTTAATAATTAAAGGATAGAGGATGCCGTTGTGTGTTAGGAGCATTGCGATTTTCGGTGTGATGACACTTTTTCGAGGTGACTTTCCGCAAAAAGTATTGGTTGGGACAGGTATTAAAAAGTTAAATAAAGTTTAAAAATAAATAAAAAAATGATCCAGCAAAAAAATGATTACAAGAAACCTGCCGTAAAGGTGGTTGATTTTATGATTGAGCATGGCTTTGAGGCAAGCACCTCCTACAGCGTTGTCCAGCCGTCGACAAATGCAGACGGAATGGTTGAACGGATGAACTACTCTGAGGGTGAAAACTCCCTGGGTTGGGATTGGCATATTCAATAATTAAATTTAAGAACGTACAAAAATGAAGAGAATCTCATTATTTTTCCTGGCAATGGCTGCTGCAAGCACCATGTTTTTTGTCGGCTGCAAGAAAGATGTGAAAACCGTTACCTTTGATGTCGAGGTAGAACCCGCTGCCGCCACAGGTAAAGTGTATATCGATGAAAACCACAACCCCGTTTTCTTCACCTCTGGCGAGCAAGTGAACGTTAATGGTACCAACTATGATGTCACTCACGTTGGCTCTACCTATAAGGTTGATGTTGAAGATGAAGGCGAGGGTGCTGTCTATCGTGCCGCTTATCCTGCTTCGTTGACTACTGGTTTCACTGGCAATAGCAACCAGCCCATCCACCTGTCGCGTTGGCAGAAGTATGTGAAGGTTGGAGATCAGCAGAATGTCCAGCTTCCTGCCGGTGCCGTGATCGACGGTGACGGTAGCAAAAAACTGAAATTCTACAATTTCGGTTCTCTGCTTGAGGTTCAGTGGAAGAACACTTCCTCTGTTTCCTACGACATTGTCGGTATTGAAGTCACCGTTCCCGGTGTGGGTCTGTATGGTGACGGCGTTGCCAACCTCAATGGCGATGCCTCCAATATTGTGATGAACGATGCCCAAAAGAACCGTGTCAACCTCGACATCACTGAAACTGACCGCGAGACTGTTGCTGCCGGTGCCACCAGCGGCAAGTACTACATCTTCCTGCCCCCGTTCGAGAATAAGAAAGTTACTGTCCGTATACAGACTATCAGTACCGCCAGTACCACCGCCCAGGCTACGTTAGAAGACCAGAAACTTAAAACTGTTACCGTCTACACTAACAATGCAGTTTCCCTGCCCCGCAACTATATCGTCCCCATGCACATCGAAAGCACTCCCAAGGAGGATAACAGTTTGACGGGTTACTTCTCCGTCCGTGGTACTGCTCAGGGCGATGACACCTACAAGGTGGTCTTCTCCCGCGGCAATCTGCAGCATATCGAATCAGCTCTTCCTAACACAGGTACTTGGAAATTTGCCGACCGTCAGTATGATTTCTTTGCATGTAATAATTTAACAAATGCAGGTTATAGTGTTTCAAATACTACGGATCTTTTCTCATGGAGTTTTGCTTACAGTGGAGATGGTAATCGTGACGATATGTTTGGAATGTTTACTTATGACTGGTGGAATGATTATGAGGATTGGAATGCAGGCGGTACTTTCCAGGATTGGGGCCATTATAAAACAATCTCTGGTGATGCGCCGCAAACTTGGTTTACACTGACATCTGACGAGTGGTATTATTTGCTTCACACTCGTGTGCATTTGACTGGTGACAATTTACGCGGAAAAGCAAAGATTACAGGCATTGCTGATCATCCCGGTAGGTTGTCTATTTCTGGTAATGCACGTCCGACAGAGGTTTATGGATTCATTCTTCTTCCGGACGATTGGACGCCGGATGATGTTCCTTCAGGCTTGTCTTTTACACCTGCATCAACGTCTAATCCTGTTGAGAATGTATATACTGTTTCTGAGTGGGCACGTCTTGAGGCTGCAGGCGCTATGTTCCTGCCTGCTGCTGGGTATGCACAACCTTATGGCAATCCTAATGAAGCAGATGGTGACGAAGTAGTGTTTGAAAATTCTACAAATCAAAATGGTAATTATTGGACAAGTACAAAGCAAGAAGTACAAGGAGATTGGAGTAGTACATCAGCAGAATCTCATTATCTTGCATTCCAATATAACGCATATTATTGGCATTTGCAAACGTCATCGGCAGAGCAGTACAACCATATTGTAACGAATTATGACATGTCATGGTATTTTATGCGTTCCGTCCGTTTGGTGCAGCCTGCTCCCGGTTATGTTGACCCCGAAGGCCGTTCCACCGTTAACGCTACTAAGTAAAATTGTTTAGGTTTTTCATAAAGATTGCTGCGGGCAGGCCTTGTGCCTGCCCGCTATTTTTAGGAAGCGGGCAAGGCAAAATGTTGCTATTTGAAAAAAAAAGTTTATCTTTGCAATTTAAAATAAGAAGATGGTTTTGCGTATTAACTAACAATTTTTGTAATATGAAGAAAGTAATTATCAGTTTGTTGGCTTTTGTGACCGTCGCTGTGGCCTTTGTCTCATGTCAGGACGGCACGATGTTTAAAATGACGGTAGAGGCTGTCGACAGCAATGGCAATTCGCCGGTGATGTGGCCGAAAGATGCCGTGTTGGCTACTTGGGATGATGCCATGACCCCTGTTGAGGTGTCGTTGGCTGGCATTGCTCCCGACAGTTCGTATGCTACCGTGGTTATGCCCAAGGGCACTACCACTCAGGGTGTGCGTCGTTTTGTCTATCCCGCTGCCGTATGTGCAGGTGAAGGGATGGTGATGATCCCCGCCGTGCAGAGCGGCAAAGACTGCCCTGTTGCGATGCCTTGCTATGCCGAGGCCGAAGAGGGTAAAGGCGAATTGGCTTTCAAATCGCTGTGCGGTGTGTTGCACCTGAATCTCACCACTGCCGAAAAGCTGGCTTGTGTACAGGTCTCTACCGAGGATTCTAACGAATTCATGGCTGGCCGTTTCGGTGTTGAGAATTATCCGTTCCCCGTGCTGAAAGCCGTGGAAGGTGCTGTTGTAAATGTGACGGTTGATCAGTTGTCGGGAGTTGATTTCAATCAGGGCGGTGCACTGGATCTCTATGTGGCTCCTAACTGCTACAATACTTTCACAGTGACTCTGGTTACCGAGGACGGTCGCACTTGCGTGAAGCACCTCAAGGACGACAAATATATTGTGGTGGAACGCAATGTGGTTTGCTCCATCTCGCTGGGTCAAAATGAAGGAGAATTGGTTTTTGAGTAGAAAAATTTTGCTATATCAAAAATAATTCGTATCTTTGCATCCTCAAATCAAGAGAAAGGAAAGAGACAATATGATTGCAAATTGTTTTGAATCATTGATTTGAGGATGCAAAGGATGTCCAATGGTGTAATGGCAGCACTCCAGATTTTGGTTCTGTCAGTCCAGGTTCGAGTCCTGGTTGGACAACAGAAAGCCCCGCACAAACAAAAAAAGTGTGGGGTTTTTCTTTTTTTTCAACGGGACAGATGTTTTTCGGTGTGTAGAGTCGATAGGGAAACAATTGTGGGAGGGTAAAGCCGGAGATTGATATTTTTTTTGTATATTTGTAAATTGCATTGTATGGTGCAAAATTGTATAAATGGTTTATAAATAATATATTGCAATATGGCCGAACTGACCGAACAAGAACAAATCCGCAGAAATTCGCTGAATGAATTGAAGAAATTGGGTATTAATCCTTATCCCGCAGCATTGTATGAGGTGAATGCAAAGTCGAGCGAGATATTGGAAAAATTTCCCCAAGACAATACGCTGTTTCAGGACATCAGTATAGCAGGCCGCATAATGAGCCGTCGCATTATGGGTGCGGCATCGTTTGTGGAACTGCAGGACTCGTATGGACGCATTCAGTTGTATGTGAAACGCGACGAGATATGCCCGGGTGAGGATAAAACGATGTATAACACGGTGTTTAAACGCTTGTTGGATATCGGCGACATTGTTGGTGTGACGGGTTATGTGTTTGTTACCCAGATGGGCGAAACGTCGATACATGTGAAGAGTTTGACGGTGCTGAGCAAGAGTTTGAGACCGTTGCCTATTGTGAAGGAGAAAGACGGTGTGGTGTACGATGCGTTTAGCGATCCCGAACAACGCTACCGTATGCGTTATGTGGACTTGATAGTGAACCCGCATGTGCGTGAGACCTTCGTCAAAAGGGCGAAGATTGTGAATACGATGCGCGATTATTTCAATGAGCAGGGCTATTTAGAGGTGGACACACCTGTGTTGCAGGGTATTCCCGGCGGTGCAGCGGCAAGGCCGTTTATTACACATCACAATGCGCTGGATATTGATTTGTATCTGCGTATAGCCAATGAGTTATATCTGAAGCGCCTTATTGTGGGAGGTTATGCAGGAGTGTATGAGTTCAGCCGCAATTTCCGCAACGAGGGCATGGATCGCACCCATAATCCTGAGTTCACCTGTATGGAGATATATGTGGCCTATAAGGATTACAATTGGATGATGAAGTTTGTGGAGACGATGCTGGAGCGGATTGCAATGACCTTGCATGGCACGACAAAAGTGCAGGTGTGGGGCAACGAGATTGATTTCAAGCCGCCATTCCGCCGTGCCCCGATGTGTGAATTGATTAAAGAGCAGACGGGCTATGATGTGGCCGAGATGGATGAGCAGCAGCTGCGCGACACTTGCAAGGCACTGGGTATTGAGACCGACGAGACAATGGGCAAGGGTAAGCTGGTGGATGCCATTTTTGGTGAGAAGTGTGAGCACACCCTTATCCAGCCGACGTTTGTGACGGATTACCCGATTGAGATGTCGCCCCTTTGCAAACGCCACCGTGAAAATCCGAATCTTACTGAGCGTTTTGAGTTGTTTGTAAACGGCAAGGAGCTGGCTAACGCCTATAGTGAGTTGAATGACCCGATAGACCAGCTGGGTCGCTTCCAGGAGCAGTTGCGTCTGAGCGAGAAGGGCGACGATGAAGCTATGTTTATCGATATGGACTTTGTGCGTGCACTGGAGTTCGGTATGCCTCCCACTTCGGGTATGGGTATCGGTATAGACCGCTTGGTGATGATGATGACGGGCGAGCAGAGCATTCAGGATGTGCTGCTTTTCCCGCAGATGAAACCAGAGAAGAAAGCCGTGGTGACCAGCGACGAGGAGTTTGTGGAGCATGGAGTGGCCGCCGAATGGGTGCCGATGTTGCGTAAAGCAGGCATCAATACACTGGCTCAGCTTAAAGAAGCGAACCCCAACAAATTGTATAACGACTTGAACGGCTTGCGCAAAAAGAACAAGCTGGATATACCCCCTGTGCAGAAAGAGGCTGTTGAGAGCTGGATTGGCGGGGAATAGAAAAGTCGGGCAGTTTAACTGGTTTGGATTATGAAGATTAAACAGTTTGAACTGAATCACTTTGGTACGAATTGCTTTGTACTTTGGAATGAGAGCACAAAGCAATGTGCCATTGTAGACCCCTGTGCCGAGACAACGTATGAGGAGGCTCAGGTGACCCAGTATATTGATGAGTATGGGCTTGAGCCTAAGTTGATACTTCTAACGCATGCCCATGTGGATCATATTGCCGGTTTGCGGGAGATGTGTGAGCGTTATGGGTTGCCTGTCACGATGCATGCCGATGGGTCGAAACTGCTACGTCAGGCCGAGGCTTACGGTGCGGTGATGGGTTTTATGGTGAGCAGTATGGAGGATTTGCCGGTAAATGAGATTAAGGATGATGATGTCCTTGTATTGGGGGATGAGAAGATTGAATGCCGTGAGGTTCCGGGTCATTGTCCGGGAAGTATGGCATATGTGGTGCCCAGTGCCGAGGTTGTCCTTACTGGCGATGCGCTGTTTAGGGGCAGTATTGGGCGCACGGATTTGCCGGGAGGCAACTACAATTTGTTGATAGAAAAGATTCGAACAAGGTTGCTTACGCTTCCGGACGACTATGAGGTGTTGCCTGGCCATGGCGATATCAGTTCGATTGGCGGGGAACGTCGATATAACGGTTTCTTGATATGATTAATCCCAAAATAGATCCTTCGTGGTTGGAGGTGCTGCGACCGCAGTTCGAAGCTCCTTATTTTGAGCAGTTGAAAAGTTTCTTGGTTGCTGAGAGGCAGCAATATGTCTGTTATCCGAGAGGAGGCGATATCTTTGCCGCCTTCGACCGCACGCCTTTTGACAAGGTGAAGGTGGTTATTTTGGGACAAGACCCATACCATGAGCCGGGACAAGCCCATGGGTTGTGCTTCTCGGTTCCGGCAGGAGTGGTTGTTCCCCCTTCGTTAGTGAATATCATCAAGGAGATAAACAGTGACCTCGGGACGCAGATTCCACTTACCTGCGGCAATTTGACAGGCTGGGCAGACCAAGGTGTGCTGTTGCTTAACGCTACGTTGACAGTCCGTGCCCATCAGGCAGGCTCGCACCAACACAAGGGATGGGAACTATTCACAGATGCGGCAATTCAGGCTTTGTCACAATATCGCACGGGTGTAGTGTTTATGTTGTGGGGCAGTTTTGCCATCAGCAAAGCCCAGTATATCGACCGCAGTCGCCATTATGTGCTGACTGCTCCACACCCTTCCCCTTTGTCGGCATATAGAGGCTTTTTCGGTTGCAAGCATTTCTCGCAATGCAACGCCATTCTTCAACAGCAGGGACTTGTTCCGATTGACTGGACTCGTATAGGCTGACACTGTCGGAGGAGAGAAGAAGTGCCGGCATGCCTTTCCCTCATGGGAGATGAACTATGAATTTTTGATTATTGCCTGAAAACGCATGATTATTTGTTTCATGTCGTCGGGTAAGAGATTCCATGTTTGAGACAGGATTGAGTCAGGGATGGTGCCGTAGTAAGCTTCGGCAATGGAGCCTGCGATGGCAGCCTGAGTGTCGGCATCGCCTCCGAGGGAGATGGCATTGCGAATGGCATCCTCGAAGTCGGTGCTTTCAAGAAAACAAATGATGGCTTCAGGGACGGACTCTTGGCAAGAGCTGCGGAATCCATACTTGGGACGGATGTCGGACAGTGTTCGTGAGAGATTGTAGGAGAACTGAGACTGGATGAAGTCTTTGATTTCATCTTTACCATGGCCTGTACGAGCCAGGAAAACGGCTGCTGCTGTGGCTTGCGCTCCTTTGATGCCCTCAGGGTGGTTGTGGGTGACAGAAGCGCTCTGGGAGGCGGATTCGAGTACTTGCGGAAGCGTTTGACATACCCAAGCCACAGGACTGACCCGCATGGCAGAGCCGTTGCCGTAGCTGCCATAGGGAAGCTCTTGGTTTTCGAAAAGCCATGTTCGGAATTTGTGACCGTATCCGGCATTGGGGTGTAGTAGCCCCAGTTGGTGCATACTCTTGGTCAGGGAATGATTGTCAGGGTCAATCAACCACAACATGTTGGCCACAGTCATGACGGAATCATCGGTGGGATGGGACCCTTGTGGGAACAGATTGAACTGTTTGCGTTTGATGCGATGGAATTCGTATGTGCTGCCGATAGTGTCACCACAGACGGCTCCCATGCAGCGGAGATTGGAGGGGAGTGGGGTAGTGGCTGGCATTAAAAGCGGAAATTAAGACCGGTGGACCACATGATGGGAAGCTGGTCAACGCGGTTGAAGGTAAGACGGTCGAAATAGAAGATGTTGTTACGATTATAGACGTTGGTAATGCTGACGTTGATTTCGAGAATGGATCTTTTCCCGACAGAGAATTTGCGTTTTCCGCTGATGTCTAAACGATGGTAGGAGGGTAGACGTCCGGCATAAAGATCGCCATAGACAACGCCGTATTCGCCATTGACACGGGTATAGTCGGTGGTGATATCGTCGCGGAAGGCAATCTCTTCATACATGCCTTGGGTTTGGGTATAGGGGAACCCACTGCCATAACTCCAGCGGCCACTGATTTCCCATTGGTTTTGCTCGCCAAGGCGAACGGTGGTAAGTAGGTTGATGGTGTGGCGTCGGTCATAGTGGGGAGTATAGGTTTGGATCTCATCGGTGCGGAAGACCCATCCCAAGGAATAGGTAGCCCAAACGTATAGCCAGTCAATATCGTAGCAAAGACTGAAGTCGACGCCATAAGCCTTGCCTTTCTCGATTATGTAGTCGGTGAGAAGGTATTCAGGTTTCTCGTAGGCACCGCCGGGACGATAGGCTGGGTCATCGGGATCGAACATTTTGTTGCGGTTGGCATTTAGTAGTTGGCTGAAGTTTTTGAAATAAAACTCACAGTTGGTTGTGAGGTGTTCAGCAAAGTCGTATTCGACACCGACGATGAGGTGTTGTGCTTTCTGCAGGGAGTTGCCGACGGGGTTGTTCAGAAATGTATTGGGTTTCTTTAGGTCAGGGCAGCCAGTTAGGATTCCATTGAAAAGGTTGACAATGTCGTTGTCGGAGCGGGAGTCAAGAAAAATCTGGCTGTAAATGCCGCTGGCCATTTTAAAACGGAGTACATCTGTGGCATTGAATTTGGCTGAAATTCGTGGCTCGAAACTTCCGGCGTTGAAAGCATTGTAGTATATGTATCGGACACCCGGGTCAATAAGCCATTTCCCGGTAGCTATCTTGTAGGTTATATAGCCCGACAGGCTGAAAGTGTTTTGATCTTGTGTAATGTCAAGGCCATAAGGGTTGAAGTAGAGATAGTTTGTGGCAAAACCTTCGAAAGCCAGACCATAGCGCAATCGGTTTGTCCCGATGAAGTTAGTGATATCCAACCCCATGTTGTAGCCGTTGATGCCGCTGTGGTTATTGTGTCCAGAAGCGTCGTGGAAGTTAATGAGATAGTCTGAGTAGGCAACGTGTCCTTCTAAGATTGAACTGGAGCCGGTGACAAGCATGAAATTGGTTCCGACACCGTAGTTCAGCCAGTGGTAATCGGCAAGGGTTTGGTAGCCGTTGACTTGGTCGTCGAAACGGAATCCAAAGAGATTGATTTTGCTTCCCGAGCCTGAATTGATGGAAAGTTTTCCATACAGGTCAGTAAAGTCGAAAGGCAAGGACTGTTTGAGGTAGGGGTAGACGACATTAGATGATTTAGACAGAAAAGAGTTTTTGGCGGAAAAGAGGTATGTGACGGTGGAAGGGTCACCGGCTTTCTCTTTTTTCAAGGGACCTTCCAGCACAATATTGGCACCAAAGGTGTTGAGACCTAATTTGCCGGAATGGCGTTTCTTGTTACCGTCGCGGGTGGTGATGTCCATCACTGACGAGAGACGGCCGCCGTATTCGGCACCAAACCCACCGCTATATATGTCGGCATTGAGGATAATGTCGGTTTCGAAAATGGAATACAATCCAATGGAGTGGAAAGGATTATAAACAATAAGCCCATCGAGCAGACACAGATTTTGAATCATCGAGCCACCACGTATGTAGAGTTGTCCGCCCTGGTCGCCAGTAGAGCTGATGCCAGGAAGTACCTGCAGGTATTGTGCCAAGTCGGTTGTTCCGCCGATGGCAGGCATTTGTTGTATCTGAGTGGCGGAGATTTTTTCCACTGACACCTGAGTCTGTATCTTTCTTTCCTCAATACGGTTGTCTGTGACGGTCACGTCGGCAAGGGTTTTGGCTTCAGATTCCAAAACGATGTTCTTTACCAAAGTCTGGCCTTTATTCAGTGTGATTTGTTCACGATACTCCTTATAACCTACAAAGCGAACCCTAAGGGTGTATTCGCCAGCTGGCATTTTGTTGATAAGGTAGAAGCCGTTCAGGTCGGTGGCAACACCATAGCGGGTGCCGTCCAATACGACATTGGCAAAGGGGATGGCCTCGCCTGTTTCACTGTCGGTGAGTGTGCCTTTCACCGTCTGGGCCATAATGGGTGACAGACCGAGGGTCATGAGAAGGAGGATAAGGACTCGTTTCATTCAGATTGCAGATTAAATGTTTTGAAAAATATGTGTTATTTGAGTCATTGTCAATGGATTATTTTGAAAACCAACTCTTTCAGCAGCTCGCCGTCGGTGATGGTTCCCGTGTTGCGAACGCCTTTTGAACGCAGGTCGGCATCGTAGAGATAGCCTATGCAACTGGCTAATTTGCCCAGTGTATAGTTCTGGGCGGCGACGGCATAGTCCTTGACGAAAAAAGGATTCACTTTCAATGCAGAGGCTGCTTGGCTTTTGTCGGCCAGTTGATGATAAAGCATTATTTTGATGAAATAGCCGTAAAGCGAAGGTAATACCATCTGGATGGGGTTGTCCTTGGGATTGGCGGCAAAATGGTTTACAATCCGGTTGCATTGAACAACGTTGCGTCGACCAATGGCACTTTGCAATTCAAACACGTTGTATTCCTTGCTGATGCCGATATTCTGTTCGATAATGTCCTCATTGATGACATCGCCAGGGTTGAGGGAAATAAAGACTTTCGATAGTTCATTGGCAATCTTGCTCAAGTCGTTGCCGATATATTCAGCTATGAGGACAGAACCTTTCTGTGTTATAGTATGTCCGTGTTGGTTGACGAACGTTCCTATCCAGTCTGGCACTTGGCTGTCATAGAGTTTTGCCCGTTCACAAATACAGCCCTTTTCGTTGATGGCTTTGTATGCCTTGGATCTTTTATCGAGTTTTTTATGCCTGTAGCAAAATACCAGAAGGGTTTGAGGTAGAGGATGCTGAAGATAGTCTGCCAGCAACTCCCACTCGCGGGTGGGAATGTCTTGCGCTTCTTTCACCAACACCAGTTTTATGGGCGACATCATAGGAAACTGTTTGGCATACGAAACCACAGTCCGCATGTCGGTCTCCCGGCCATAGAGAATGGTCTGGTCGAAATCACGGAAATCTTCGGCAATTACATGATGCTCAAAATAGTCAGATACAAGGTCGATATAGTAGTTCTCCTCACCTGTGAGCAAATACACGGGTTGATATTTTGCGGCTTTCAAGTCTTCGATTAGCTGTTTGTCAGATATGAGCATGTTTTATATAATAATAATACAAAATGCAAAAATACAATTTTTTTTTCAATGTGTGTTGCGTTCTTTTGTAAAAAATGGTTAAAGGATGCTGCCTTACGTCTCTAAATCTTATATATTCGTCACAAAAAGCATGGGATAAAATATAATTTACCTTAATTTCGTCACTCAAATAGGCTATTTCGAAACCAAAATTGCCTCATTCTGTCACTTTTTACGGAGAAGGTATTATTTCTGTCACCTATTTGGATTGAGATTCTTAATTTTGCATTACCAGTTAAACAATAATTCTATTATGAAAGAACCCAAAAGATTATTTGATTTGATGGATCGAAGAAGGGAACTCTGCCCGGAACGACCCGTATTTGCTAATAAAAAGGATGGTCATTGGGAAGAACACACAATTGATGAATACTTCGAAAAGTCAAGCCTGCTGAGCTATGCCTTCATGCACATGGGTGTACAGCGTGGCGAGAATATTGCTCTGATTTCCACAGGTCGTCCTGAATGGAATTACGTGGACATGGGTGTTCAGATGATGGGTGCTGTTCTTCTTCCTATTTATCCTACTATCAGTGAGAGCGAGTATCTCTACATCCTCAGCCATGCCGAGGTACGGTATATCATTGTAGAAGGAGACTCCCTATATAAGAAAATCAGTTCAATCCGTTCACAAGTACCCACGCTACAAGAGGTATACACAATACTGCCTGTCGAGGGGGCTCCCAATATCGAAGGCCTGTATGCTTTGGGCGACAGCCATCGCGACCCCGAGGGTCTGCAGGCTATCAAAGACTCGATTACCACCGATGATGTTGCCACAATGATTTATACAAGCGGTTCTACAGGTACGCCCAAGGGTGTGATGCTCGCCCATAGGGGAATTATCCTCAATGTGCTTGGAATCAAAGACTCGCCGGGGAAGACATGGACACGAGCCCTCAGCTGGATGCCGCTATGCCATATCTACGAACGCATGATGAATTACCTCTACCAGTATCTCTGCATGGAGACTTTCTATGCCGAAAGCATCGCCAAGGTCGCCGAGAACGCGCAAGAGGTTAACCCATACATGATGGCTGCTGTGCCGCGCTTTATCGAAAAGATGTACGACAAGGTGTTCCGCAAAGGTGAAAAACTCACAGGCTTCAAGAAAAAGGTTTTCGACTGGGCTCTCGATTTGGGCTTCCAGTATGAACTCAACGATAAGAAAAGGACGCTCTGGTACAACATGCGACATGCTGTGGCCGACAAACTTGTTTACAGCGAGATTCGCCATGCATTGGGTGATAATTTCCACATGCTTGTTTCGGGCGGAGCCTCTATTCAGCCCCGTCTCACCCGCTTTTTCAGTGCTGTTGGACTCGACCTTTACGAGGGCTACGGACTCACCGAGTGCTCCCCTTTAGTGGCCGTCACAAACACCTATGCAGAGGAAGGTCGCAAGGTGGGGTCTGTCGGATTTGTGCTGCCGGGCATAGAGGTTCGTTTCGATCCTGACACAAACGAGATTATTTGCCGTGGCGGCAACGTTATGAAGGGCTACTACAAGGCACCCGACTTGACTGCGGAGGCCATAGATGACCAAGGCTGGTTCCACACTGGCGATACGGGATATCTCGACAGCGGCGGCTACCTCTTCTTGACAGGTCGCACAAAGAACATGTTCAAGACCTCAATGGGCAAGTTCGTCAATCCCGAAGTGATAGAGGAACGTTTCAAAGAGTCCGCCTTTATCTTGGACATGATGGTTATAGGCGAAGGTGAAAAGTTTGCAGCAGCTATCATCGCCCCCGATTTCGACATGCTGAAAGACTGGTGTGTACGCCACGGTGTCAAAGCTCAGACCCGTGAAGAGATGGTTGCTGACAAAACGGTGCAAGAGCGTTTCCAGCGAGTGGTTGACAAGTATAATTCCACTTTAAGCAATTATGAGCAGGTGAAGCGTTTCCGCTTGGTTACCGAAGTGTGGAGTACAGACAACCAATTCCTTACCCCGACACTTAAGATAAAGCGCAACAACATTGTCGCTTTCTATAAATCGGTCATCGCAGAGCTGTTTGTTTAAAACTGGCAGGCCTGCCCTAAGTAATAACCGCCTGTTTCCATCGTGGAAGCAGGCGGTTTTCTTCATTGCCTATGTCGTTATGCGTCGCAGCGAATGCAGACGGTGGGTAAGCGTCATTGTGTCGCTATTCAGAATGCCTTCGGGTGTCATTGTGTCGATACGCACCTGTCCTGAAGCGTGGATAATGCGGCCTTGACCCATATAGATTCCTACATGTATGATGCGGCCCTGCTCATTGTGAAAGAAACATAAATCGTCGCGTTGCGCTTTGTCGAGACTTGGGACAGGGAAACCCTGTGTAATCTGCTGCGAAGCGTCGCGTAGCAAACGTTGTCCGCATGCCCTGAAACAGACCTGTGTCAGTCCCGAACAGTCAATGCCCATCACACAACGGCCACCCCAAAGGTAGGGTGCATCAAGGTATTGCCGTTCTGCCACCGAGGCAGGACTCGTTTCGTTGCCAACACGCATGTTCGGTTCACCGTCGAAAGGACGCCACTGCTTGTTGTCCACCCAGCCCTCGTAGCCGTCCCAGTCGCACTTGACGAGCGACCACTTATCCTGTCGCTCCAAAATGGTAAAAGTATCGCCTTGCAGCAGTTGGTTCACCATCTCGGCACGGTCGGATGGCTCGCGGCGCATGGCAACGGCGGATAGAAAACAAATGGCTCTTGTCATAATGGTATTGGAAAGTGGATGGAATAGGGTTTCAGGGTTATAGATAGCCGTGTTCAACAGAAATCACGATGCGCTCAATGAGGTTGTCGTCCTTGTTGTTTTTGGGGTCGTAGGATGCCTTGAGATTGTAACCGAACAGGCGGGCAAACGCCTGATAGAATCCGGCACGCAGTTTCCCCCTTAACTCGTCGACCAACATGTAAGAAGTGCGACCCGTTTCGCGGTCGATTAGTTTCAGCAAGACCTTGCCTTGCGAGATGGTGCATTCTTTCAGTTCATCGCTGAAATCGGCCAGCAAAGTCTTCTCTGCCGCTTTGATTGCGGCCTTGCGTTGACGTTTGGGCAGGTCGGCAATCTCTTTCTCCAGTGCATCCAGCCGCTGTTTCCCGATCTTGGCATAGGGAAGCATCTTTTTAACGTTGCGTATCAGTTTTTGGTTTTTTCTAATCTCAGTTTCGGAGAGCAGTGATGCAGACTCTATAACGTGCACCTCTTTAAGACGATAGTATGGGATAGTGTCGCCCTCAACGATGATTCCAAAACGCACTTTGCGATCCATTACTATCTGTCCGTTGACAGGTAGCGATGCTGCGGAAAGCAGAAAAAGTAGGGATGCGAAAAAGAATCTTTTCATAATAGTCTTCATATTTTTTGCTCCAATAACTCAAAAATGTCAAAAATATTTTGTACTTTTGCATCATGAAAAGAAGTTTGGCTGATTTTAACCTTTTTTATACACTATTCTTTCCGGTGGTACAGTTCAGCACACTATGCCATTACCGAAAAATTGTTGTCCGCGGTAAAAAGAACCTGCCCGAAGGTGAACACTACATCCTTGCCCCGGTGCACCAGAACGCCATGATGGATCCATTGGTAGTGCTCATGGCACTTTACAGGCCTGTGGCTTTTCTGGCACGAGCCGATATCTTCAAAAATCCTGTTGCCCGTCGTCTTCTCACCTGGTTGCGTATCAGTCCTGTGTACCGCATACGTGACGGTCGGGATCAGTTGTCGCGCAATGCCGAAGTGTTCGATACGGCACGCCTGTCGCTCGAACAAGGCATTCCTCTATGTCTCATGGCTGAGGGTACCCACAACGACAAGCATCAACTCCTCCCATTGGTGAAAGGCATGTTCCGTATAGCGGGTGAAACTCAACGGCAACTGGGCGATAAACCGCTCTACATTGTCCCCGTAGGTCTGGATTACGACCATTACGAAATGCCCTATCACAGTGTGGCTGTGTATTTCGGCAAACCCATCGATGTGCGGCAGTACATGGCCGAATTCAACGACAACGAGCCGCTTGCCCTCAACCGGATGCGATCCGATTTGACAGAGGCCATGAAAGGTACAATCCATCAGGTCAATGCAGTGGAGCATTACGATGACGAATATGCCTACTGTCATCGTCAAACCCCGGAAGTGTTGCGCGAGCTGGGACGTCGCAATTCGGTGTGGAATCGGTTTATTGCCCGTCGGCATGTCAGCCAGCAATTGGCGAAGCTACCTGAAAAAGAGCTCGCTCCAATTTACGAACAAGGTGCCGCTTTCCAGGCGCAATGCGAGGAACGGGGGGTACCATTGTGGTTTGCCTCCAAGTGTCCCCGTTCTTCGGCTCTCAAATGGGTGTTGCGGTGGAGCCTCTCTGTACTGCTGCTTTTGTTGACGATAATTCTTTGCTGGGACATTTTGCCATTGTGGGTGCTCAGTAATCCTATTGTCTACCTGCCTACGCATCTGATAGCCGAAGCCAAAGTGAAGGATCCGCAATTCCGCAGTTCCATTAACTATGCTATCCGTTTCGGCCTCTCAATGGTGTATATGCTTGTGTTCTTCATTGTCAACATCTGCATCGGCAATTTGTGGCGGGCTTTGGCATTGCTGATTGTGGGACTTTTGAGCGCATGGCTTACGCCAAAGATATTTGTTCTGTTGCGCGACATCTACTACGGTTACCGCTGGCTGCGTCGTCCCCGTAAGACCGACCGGTAGAGGGGCTTGCCGCTTCCTTGTTTTGTCATTTAGCTCTTGGTAGCCGCTCAGTGTGTAGCCATTCATGCCTATGTAACATTCAAATCGCGACAAGTAGGGTGTGACTAATCAGCCATACTTCAAATTCAAGGTTCATTTCTTCTTCCTTACATACGTGTTCCTTTTACCATCATTTATCCTTTGCTGGAGGAAGAACGAAGGAAGAACGAAGGAAGAACTGAGGTAAAACGAACGAAGGTTGAGCTTGGGATGAGGTGCCCGGCATAAAATGGTTGTGAAAGGATGGATAGCGTCATGGCTTTATTGCAAAGCTGTTGTTTCGGAAAGGCCAATGGTTGAGATTGTTTGTTTGTCTATGGATTATGCCTTTTTTTTCGGGCGGTTGCGAAAATATTATTGACAATTGTGCGTTATGTTGGCGGATTGTCAAAGTCTGGGAGAATAGTATGGACAGGCTCTTGGCATTTTGAAAAGCTGAATATAAATAAATTGTAAATCATGAATAATATACATCGGAATTCGACGCCAGTGCTTTTGCTGACGGGTTATCTGGGCAGTGGTAAAACCACGCTGTTGAATCATATCCTCAATAATAGAAGGAATATCCGCTTTGCGGTGCTCGTGAATGATATTGGCGAGGTGAATATAGACGCTTCGTTGATTCAGAAAGGTGGGATTGTGGGGCAGTCGGACGACAGTCTTGTAGCACTCCAGAACGGTTGTATTTGCTGCACACTGAAGATGGACTTGGTCAAGCAGTTGAGTGAGATTATGGGTCTCGCCAAGTTCGATTACATTGTTATTGAGGCCAGCGGAATTTGCGAGCCGGAGCCGATAGCGCGTACTATCTGTTCGATACCCCGTATGGGTGATGAGTATACACGCTATGGGGTGCCGCAGCTGGATTGTGTGGTGACGGTAGTGGACGCTTTGAGGATGCAAAGCGAGTTTGATTGTGGCGGTCGGCTGCTTGGGTCGGCTATCGCTGAAGAGGATATTGAGAATTTGATTATCCAGCAAATAGAGTTCTGTAATATAGTTTTGTTGAACAAACGGTCGGAGGTGTCTCCCGCTGAATTAGAACGGCTAAGGCAGATTGTGAAGAATCTGAACCCAGGTGCCCATATTCTGGAGGCTGACTATGCAGAAGTGGATTTAGATGAATTGATTAATACCCATTGTTTTGAATATGGCGAGACTGAAGGTCAGGCGGGCTGGGTGAAGGAACTTGAACGCCTGACAACCGAGGCGGAGGATGAGGAGGCTAAGCGCCATCACGACGGCGAGGAGCACCATCATCACCATCACGACGACGATGACGAAGAAGAACATGAGCATCACCATGGTCATGAACATGACCATCATGACGAAGAGAGTGAGGGCCATCATCACAACCATCACCATCATCACCACCATGAGGGTGGAGAGGTGGAAGAATATGGCATTGGCACTTTTGTCTATTATCGCCGACAACCGTTGGATATAGACAAGTTTGACCATTTTGTCAATTTCCAATGGCCGAAGAGTGTTATCAGAGCCAAAGGGGTCTGTTACTTTGCTGATGATAAGGATATGTCCTATCTGTTTGAACAGGCAGGTGTGCAGGTAAAGTTGTCTGAAGCAGGTCAGTGGTATGCCACCATGCCCGAGGATGAATTGATTGAGATGATGCGCCGGGATGCAGGGTTAGTGAATGACTGGGACGAGGAATATGGAGACAGAATGGTAAAGATCGTCTTTATAGGCCAGAATATGGATAAAGAATATATTTGCCGTTTATTGGACGCTTGTCTGGCTGATTAGTATTCCCACATATCGATTGAGATGTTCATGATGTCCTCTTCGATGCGTTCGGCTTCGAGGAGGGCATCTTCACCTGTGAGGTAGTCGTGGATTGACCGGTTCCAAACATTGTCTTCGCGGGTGATGAACGAGGAGTACATGAATGAATTGAAAGCGTATTCCCAATTGGGCAGATGTACAAGGTTTTCGCGGCAGTAGGCCTCTTTTTTGGCAAAGAGGATACGCGTCTGCAGGGAGAGCATGGGAATCCAGAATAGGGTTACGGTGCCCATGTATTCAGTTTCGCCGTCAATGACTTTGTAACGGTCTTCCATCGGGGCAAGACCTAATTTCCGTACTTGCAGGCCGCTGCGTGCGCGGTCGAGATAGACGGCTTCTTTGATGGCATATTGGTAGATATCGTCCGATTTGAACTCGTGTGGGACGTAGACTGTGGTGTAGTCGGCTTCCCCGTAGTCGTCGTACACTTCCATTTGGACGGTGTCGCTGCGTGTGGCTCGTTCGATGACTTTGGCACAGTCGAGCGGGATTTTCAGTTCATCGTCTTCGTAGAGTTCTATCTCACTGGCCAGAATGGCGTCCCATAGGACGTAAGCAAGGTTTTTCCGGCCTCGGATGCCTTCGGGCGACACGGGGAAGTAGAAGTATTGGTTTTCTTTCTCACGTACATCAATTATGCGCCACAATATTTTGCTCCAATAGACATCGGCTTCACGGACAAAGCCTAACTCCTGTGGTTTCTTTTCCCATGTGAGCGAGCGTTGGTAGTAGTCGTTGGGTTGCGGTTCGACCCATTGGGCTTTTACGCTTGAGGCAAGTCCGCCCGCAAGAACAAGAAGGAACAAAATATGTCGGTTGTAGGTCAATACTTTTGATGTTGTTTTTTGTGGCGTCGTGTTTTAGTTGGATGCTGTTTTGCTGTGGATGCCGTGAAATGAAAAAGAGTTAAGAATAAGCGGGACTTACTCTTAACTCTTTTGTTATTGAGATTTGGGCGAATCGGTAAGTTATACCGTTTTCGTGATTAGTACTCCCACATATCGGATTCGATATCAAAGATACGCTCTTCGATAGACTGGGCTTCGAGTTGAGAGTCTTCACCCGTCAGGTAGTCGTGGATGGCACGGTTGTGGGTGTTCGTCTCACGGGTAACAAAACTGTCGAAATAACGCGAGATGAAGATTTCATCGTAGCTGCGCTCTGCATTGTTGTTGTAGAGATCATAGGCATTGGTGCGGGCAAAGATGTTGCGGACGCGCATGTCGTTCATAGGAATCCAAAAACGGATGGTGGGGTTGCACTCCATATCACCGTCGATTTCCTTGCAGTTTTCGTCAACAAGAGCTAACGAAACAATGCGGACTTTCATACGGGTATCCTGTTTGTCGATATACCAGTATTCTTTGATATGGATTTTGTAATAGTCGTCGGAAGTGAATGATTTGTATTTCACAGTGTCGTGGCCATCTTCAAGAATTTCACCGTATTCGTCATAGATGGGGTCGGTGGTGGTAGAGTCGGCTTTGTTCAGTTTCTTGTACATGATCTCCCAGTCGACAGGAGTTTTCAACTCATCGTCTTCGAAAATCTCGAACTCACCATTGGCAGCGGATCTGTAGATAAGATAGGCAAGGTTGATACGACCTTGGTTGTTGTTGATGGAGTCTTCGCCTTTGGGGAAGTAGAAGAATTGGTTGAATTTCTCACGGAAATCGATGGTACGCCAAATGCAGGTCTCCCAAATGACATCGCTTTCGCGCAGGCTGGGGAAGGGGATGGCCTTTTTGCTGGTGATTATTTTCCGCTCGTAGAAGTTGCTCAAATTGTTTTCATCTTCTGGGTCGAGAATGTTTTGTGCATTAACAGACATTCCTCCCAAGGCGAGAATCATGAGGCTTAGGCCAAGCAATACTTTTTTCATGGTATATAATTTTTATTCGTTATTATCTATTATCGTGTTATACGGAAAGTGCTGCTGATGTTACGTTTTGTACCGTCGGGCATGTTCACATCAATACTGAGGGTGATTTTGCAGCCGGGTTTGGCTTTCTGGATATAACTCATTACTTCGGCACCCCACTGCTGACCTCTGTTTTCGATATCGGTAGCACCGTTAACTTTGGTAATATCAATGGTCTGTTTGATGATGGTAGGGGTCTTCATGTGGAAAGCGAAGTCAGGTCCGTAACGTACCGAGGGCCCTTTCATGCCTTTGAGGTCATTGATGGGAATGCCTTTACCCGCTTCGAGATTGCCGAGATAAATTTTGGGGTCAGGCAAGGGACGGGCACGGAATTCCGTAGAACCGGCAAAGCGGGTCTGGTTACCATCTTTAAATGATGCGTTGACTTTGATTTTTCCTTTGTTGACTTTCGGCTTGATGATGTAGTTGCCGGCACCTGCTTTGGTGTCGGGGACGATGGTTCCCTGATTGGGGTCAGCCATTGCTACCACAAGATTGTGGGCTGCAATACCAGGAATGGATATTCTGACGGGATTGTCAATACCAGAATACACCACATTCATCTCGGTCAACTCAAATACAGCCATGGGCTCAGCAACAAAATAGGTTTCTTTGAAGTCATAGTTGCTTGTACCATTGTCGTTCTTTACATAGACTGTACCTGTGATGGTTTTAGGACCTGTAGAATTACATATGGTACTGTAGACAACAGCTCCCGTATCGTTGGCAGTGTATCGAGTGCCACCAACAGTGGCTTCGAATTTGGCTTTCGAGTCGTAGGCACCTACATTGACAATCAGTTCATACTTTCCTCCTTGCATAATGTAGGATGATTTGGGACGTGTAATAACAGCTACCTTATCAAAGGAGAAGTCATTGGACTTGATTTGTTTGTAGAGCATGTTGACGGCATCAAACTCAGCGTTCATGACCTCGGCTTTCATACGTGTGAGGGTGACAAGGGCTGCACCTGCAACGGTATTGTTGAAGTTGAGCTGTTCCCACGAGAGGGGTTTGCCTTCACTGTTGAGGTGCATCTCTTCTACTGCAAGACCTAATGCCACGTGTGCCGAGTCGGCACCAAGCTTTTCTTTAACGGCTCTTTTGTATTCGATGATACGCTGTTTTACTTCAGCAGCGGCACCTTCGGTAACTTCTTTGCCTTCGGCTTTGCCGATGAAGTAAGGTGTACCGATGTGGTTGTTGTCAAGTTTTTGAATCCAGCTAAAGCCACCAATTTTCAGTGCCTCGGCAATGCTGTCGAAGTTCTTTGAACCGTCGGCATTAATGAGGTTGATGGTGCGCTCAATGGTCTTCTCCTTGTCATTGGGGTCAATAATGGTGATGTCTGCTTTTTGGGTGATTTCTCCGATAAAGCTATAGGTAACAGTATCGATGGTGTAGACCAATTCTTCGGATAGTTTTTTAATCTCTTGTGCTTTATCGTACTTTTCCTTTACTTTAGCAGGGTTGTTCTTGAGTGCGGCTTCAAAGTTGTTGTAGGTGTCGTCAAGCTTGGTGACCATGTTTTCGTTTGACTTGGTCATAGCGTTACCGACTGTTTTGAATCCCTCAACAACCTCTGCCGACACGTTAAGTGCCAACATGGCGGTGTACACAAGGTACATCATCTGAATCATTTTTTGTCTCGGGGTTTCCGGACAGTTTGAAGCACTCATATCTTCTTAGTGTGGTTTTTATTGTTGAGTATTAATGAAGTCGATTAAAGCCTGGTCTGCATAGCAGCAAGCATGTTGCCATAGACGTTATTGAGTTCGGCCACCTTGCGGGAGAGGGCGTCAATTTGGTCTTTGTACTTAAGTACACCTTCAGCAGAATCAGCGAAGTTGGTCATCATTTTCTGGATGCGTTCTTCAACGGCCTTAGTGGCTTCAAGCTGGCTGGTTGAGGTCTGCAATTGCATTTCATACATTGCATTGACAGAGGCAAGGCTGCTGGCCAGTTTCTTCATTTCGTCGGCGTAGGAGGCGTCGCCGCTGGTGAGAGCGTGGGCTGTCTCCTGATAGATGGTGGTAAGGTTGTTGACCGCTTCGGTGGCTTGCTTGAGGCTGTTCACTGCTTCGGCTGCACCGTCGAGTGTGTTGACAAACTTGTCGGTGGATGCGGCTGCATTGGCCATACCGTTCATGGCTTGGGCGCTGTCGGCCAGATTCTCCATACCTTTTCCAAGACGTTCAATCAAATCAGGAGTAATCTTTGCATCCTCCAACATTTTGTCCAAACGTGCCGTCAGGGGATCCTCGGCTTCAGGAACGGAAACAAGATTGTCAATACTGTTAAGGCTATCGAGGGTGTCACTTTTGGCATTCAATCCTTCGCCGCCTTCCATACCGGCCAACTGTGGATAAACAAGTGTCCAGTCAAATTCCACATGAGGAGGTTCAAAAGCTGAGAGGAAGAAGATGACGGTCTCAGTACCCATACCGATAATCAGCATAAGTTCACCGCCTGTCCAGTGGTTAATTTTGAAAAGAGCTCCAATGATAACGACGGCTGCACCCCAACCGTACAATTTGGACATGAAGTTTTTGTAACCATTACTACGTACAAGATTGTCAATAAAGCTCATGGTGTGATGATTTAGAGTTGCTTAATATTAATTTGATGTATTTTTTTCTTTGGCTTGAGGTCTCTGGGACTTTTCCATATCCCAGAGACCTTCAAATTATTGTGTTATTAATGTATGATCAATATACGTTAGACGCTGTCTTCAAGTTGTCGCCTTTAACACGTCCCAGATAGGGCTGGATGCAGCGGAAACCAATATAGCACTTGCTGGTGTCTTGGAACTCATAGGAACGAGTTTGAACCTGAATGAAGTATTTCTGGTCTTTCCAGCTGCCACCACGAACAACTTTACGTTTCTGAGCAATGGGATCGCTCTCTTTGGCATTGTAATTGTAGTAGGGAGAGAGTGCGTTGGCAACAATGTAGGTATTTTCATCGTATGCGTCAGCACACCACTCGGACACATTGCCAGACATGTCGTACAGGCCATAGTCATTAGGAGCATAGTGGCCAACAATCAGCGTACGGACACCACCGTCGTCATCGTAAGCACCGCGCAGGGGTTCATAGTTGGCGAGGAAGCATCCATTAGGATTGCGTACATAGGGACCGCCCCAAGGATAGCTTTCGGCTGCAATGCCGCCACGGGCTGCAAATTCCCATTCTGCCTCGGAGGGGAGACGGAAATCGTTCATGTGAGCGTAGTTGATGCTTTCCAGATAGTCATTGAGGAAATGGCTGCGCCAAATGCAGAAAGCCTTGGCTTGAAGCCAGCTGACACCCACAACGGGATAGTTGTCATAAGCTGACGAACAGAAATAATTGCGGGTGAAATCATCGTTCATTGAATAGGTATAATCATGAACCCAGCACAGGGTGTCAGGATAGACATTGATTCTCTCCTTATGAACGAAAGCGGTGCGGTTGTTCAAGCCACGGGGACGGGCGGTATAAAGTGTACCGCGATGCTCCTCTTTGTTTTGGACGCCGGCCTCTTTGCGTGCGGCATCAGCATAGTCAATCCAATAATACTCATAATTCAATTTGGAAGCATCGATTTCGCGACGGCCAAAATATCTGTCTTTCTCTGCTACATAAAGGTCATTAAGAGCCTCGCGGGTCTCAGCGTCGTTCCAACGGATTTTGGTTTTCTTGTTCAATTTGGGAGGATTCAGAGGCTCACCATATTCGTTTTCTTCAATCTGGTATTCGCCTTCAACACCAGCCTCAGCCAGCATGCGGCGGACGATCGAGTCGGTAACCCAGAATACGAATTGGCGATACTCGTTATTAGTGATTTCCGTCTCGTCCATGAAGAACGATGAAACCTGCATAGTACGGGGTTGAGAGGTTACGCCATAGGTGTTGTTCTGAACGCCGGCACCCATGCTGAAGTTGCCTTGGTTAACGAAGACCATGCCTTTAAGATCGATGTCCTCAAACTGTGAGCGATCCAGTACTCCCACTAATTCGCCATTTTCTGATTGTGATGAGCAACCGTAGAACAGTACTACTGAGGCTGCTAACAAGAAAAACAACTTTTTCATATTAAGTATTGTATTTGTTATTCGTTAATTTTATGTTTTGTTTTTCGTTATGCAGAGACTTTGCTTGTCCCCATGTATACGCAGATTTGTTTAAAAAGTTTCGTTTTTTAAGTGTTTTTACGTTTTAAGATATTACAACAAGTAAATAGTGTTACCATACGAAGTGTTCGGTTTGCGCGGCACAACCACTTTGAAGCAGAACTTAAGATACACTTCAGCCGTACCCATACTACGACCGGGTTTGAAAGTGCCGAGGCGACTGGTAGTAATATCGTATGCAAAACCTACACGAAGTTGTTTCCAATGTACGCCAGCCAACAGATAGATGGCATCCTGAGCACGGTATCCCATACCGCCCCAGAAAGCATTGCGGTAGTCAATCAAGCAGGATAAATCCGCTTGGAAACGGCTGAAATTAGCAGTCTTAAACAAAGCTGACGGTTTGATGCGGATAGAGGGGGCACTCGAAGGTGTATACTCATAACCTCCCATGGCATATACCGTGCGGGCATTGGTAAACTGTATTTCATCGCTATGGGCAGCGAGCAGATTCTTGACAGAAAGACCTAAATAGTATTTACCGGGCACTTGGTAGTAGATACCTACCGACCCGTCAATCATTGTGGCGGCATCGCCCAAGCCAGACAGAAGGGGGTCATTCGGGTCGTTCCCTATTAACGAACTCTTATCCAACTTACTGTTCACCACATTCAGTTCGACACCTGCCGAAAGATTACCTTCGCCCCAAAACATACGGAAAGCATAGTCGACAGAGAGTTGAAGGTTGTCGCGGTAACCGATTTTGTCGGAGACTACTGTGAAGCCAAGACCGCCGTGCAGGAATTTAACCGGCATGTCAAACGTGAAGAGAATGTCGGTTGGGGTGTAACCGGCTTTGGTGCCTCCCGTAGGATTGTCCAATTTCAAGCCGAACCACTGCTGTCTGTACATGGCTGATGCGCAGATGGAGCCCGAACTGCCTGCGTAGCCTGGATTGTACGACATCCTGTTAAACATGTATTGTGAGAATTGGGGCTCCGTCTGGGCCATGGCAACACATGAAAATCCCAATGCTATCAGCAAAAGTGACAGTTTCTTGCTTAGTTTGATTTTCATGCGAGCACTCATATTAGTATCATGTAACTATTTAATATTCATTTATATATGCGCTATTCTGAGCTGCTTTTTCTATGAAAAGGCAATTCAGATTTTGACTTGCAAAGATAGCAATAATTATTTACATGGCATGTTTTTTTTGCATTTTTTTTCTTTTTTTTCTTTTTCGACCCTCCTTGTGGCCTGAATTTGACATCTCTACGTCCTCTTAAACGGTAATTGTTAAAATGTTTCTTTTTTAAGGTTCATGTAGGATGAGACAACTCTCGGGATAATCGTCAATGAGCATGGCCTGCGTGCGCACAGCGTGGCTGCGCGAATCGCCCAACGACAAGATTACGTGAACCTGGTTATTTAATTGATTTCTACGAAACAATGTCTTCTCCTGAAGGTCTTTGGGAAGTCTGCTTGCTTCTCGTTGTGCAGCCATTTGTGAGTTGACGATGCATAGTTCTATATCATACAGCTTTCCGTTCGCCTCGGCATGTTCGGTGATGTTTTCTTTTGGTTTTGTTGTAGGTTGAGGGGTTGGCTTAGGGTTGGGAGGTGGCATAACGGGCAATGTATCAGATTCTTCTATTTCCACAGGCTCCACTTGGTTCTTCTTTTTTGTCCGCGAGACATCGCGGGCAGGTTTGGACTTCTCTTTTTCGGGCTTGTCAGTCGGTGAGATAGGGTAGGGAGATATGCGTTTTCTACGGCTTTTGTCGCGGAATGCAAGGTATTCATTTGCTTCCATGGCAAGGGTGTCTTGGTTCATCCAAAGTGTGTAACCCGTCTCTGGGTCAAGGACACTGACGACCACCTTGCCCGAACCTTTAATGCCAATACTATGTACTGCCAGCTTAGTCATGTCGAGAATGTTCGGTTTAGGGCAGCGGTCATTCACCCGCACCACAATGCTTTGGTTGGTCACCGGGTAAGTCACCAACAAAAAAGTCCCCATCGGAATCGTTTTATGGGCGGCGGTATACTGGTTTTGCCGAAACACCTCTCCGTTTGAGGTTTTGCGTCCTACAAAACGGTCGGAATAATACGTACCAAGCATCACCGTGCCGTTTGGTATCGGCAGGGCCTTGATAGCAATCTTCGCACTGTCGGGTTGGGCGCCGACAGGCAACGTTGCCAGTAGCATCAATAATATAAATGGTATTCGCTCGATAAAATATAGTTTTATAAATTATTACCAATTCAAAGCCTCATGGTTGTTTACCGTGGGGTCAAACCAATTCCCTTGTAGCCTCAGCACTTGCTCAATAATGTCGCGCACACATCCTTTTCCTCCCTCGTAAAGCGATATATAGTCGCTTATCTCCTTGATTTCGGTGGCCGCATCGGCGGGGCATGCCGCCACTCCGCAATGCGACATGATTTCATAGTCAGGAATATCGTCGCCCATACACACCACTTGACTCTCATTCAATTTGTTCAAGGAAAGGAAGTCGCGGAATGTTTTCATCTTGTTGGCGCAGCCCGTGTAGCATTGTTTTACACCCAATGCCGCCATCCGGTTGTCTATGCTCTTCGACGTGGCCCCTGAAATGAGAGCCACCGTATACCCTTTCTTCACAGCGTATTGTATGGCAAATCCGTCCTTAATGTTTCCGCACCGCACCGTTTCCCCGTCGGCATAAGTCCATACGCTACCATCGGTCATCACTCCGTCGAAATCAAATACAAATGCTTTTATGTCATGCAGTTTCTCTTTGTAGTTAATCATATTAGTATATGTTGACAGTTGAATATATTATGTGTAATACTTGTCTTGCAGTCAAGGTCAAGTGTTCGATTGTCGGGTGCCATATTCCAGCAAGTCCTCGTACACCGAACGCCATCCCTTCCATTCGAATTGGTCGCTCAGGTTTTGGTTATGGAAAATGCAGCTGAAAGTCCCGTCCACAGCTCTCACCTCGTCCACCAAGGCGTGCAGCTGCGCTTTGGCCTCGTCGGGGCTTATGCCCATGTGTGTATGGAACGTTGTGTCCATTGCCATGAAGGGGTGCATGGTCAGTGTGCTTTCTTGGTCGCTGTTCAGGTCGAAGAATGGCACTGTGGTGCATGTCCCGCAGCGGAAACCGGGCAACTCGGCAAACCCCATCGAGTAGTCGTGTACAATGTCGTGTTGGACAAGGTTACGGTAGGCATACGGCAAGTTGAAACGCAGGAAATGGAACCTGTTGCGCACAATGGAACGGTGCAGGATGTCCGAGAGACGTTCAATCTCGCGTTCCAAACGGTCAGGCTCGTCGGCCGAGTAGTACGAACCGTGGACACCCATTTTGGCATAGTCGGCCAGATGTTGCAACAATTGCCTGAATTCGTTGCAATAGGGCGACGCAGGCTTGTCGTAGATGCCGTAATCACCCATCAATGGGAAGAAAATCAAGTTGTTGCGATATGAATACTGTTGACTCAGGTTCAATATATAGTCAAATGTGTCGAATGGGTCTTCCTCTTTCTTTCTCAACACCCTCAGACGGTGTTTCACCTCATCCAGATCGTGGCGGTGAATGCCGTCGCGCAGCACACCCATCACCGTCCGGAATATCCCTTTGTGCCGGTAGCAGTAGGCAGCATCGATGTCGACCGTCTGTTCAAACAGATATGAGCGGTTGCGGAACACCAGTTCGGGGTAGCGACGTGACAAAATGTCGCGCAGCAATAACGCCCAACGGTCCACCACGGCGGTTTGGAGAAACCCTTTTCGGAAAGCGAGGCTCTCCGAAGCCAGAAAACGCCCATGGCTGTCTTTGCGGTGAGGAAGGTATTCCTCATAGCGCGAGAGCATAAAGAAGATGGAGGCAAAGGGGTCGAACGGCAGAACAGTGTCGCGCCCATATACAGGGAACATGGCTGGAATCCCCTCATAGTCGAACACATGGCACTCCTGTTCCTCGATCGATGTCTCGAATAGGATCTTTGCCGCTTTCACAAACGGAGCGTCGCACCCATCCACTGGCTTCGAGGCATAACACAGGCGGGCTCCCTCATGGCTTTGGAATGCACGGGCATCGGTGGTGATAGCAAAATCAGTTTGCAAATAATCCCTCATGACCACATTGATGGTGTAGCCGGCGCGGTTGGTCAGTTTAGGAACAAAAATCAGCAGCATAACTGTTGCTTTTAAAATGCAAAGATACAACTATTTTTTTAATAAGCAAGAAAAGTTGCCATACTTGCCGTTATTTTAAGGCAGAAACAACAGCTCGGCATCGCCGTCAACCGCAAGCCTTACGCGCCGTCCCATGGCCAGGGCCAGATTGTTGGTTCCGATGTGCCCTGCCGGAAATCCGAAGCAGATAGGATAGCCGTATTCAGCCACCGCGTCGCGTACTATCTGTTCGGCTGTCCGTCCAAAGGGGATCGTGTTGTCGTGCATGTCGCTCATGGCTCCCACCACCAGCCCGTTCAGCCCGGCCAGATGACCGCTGCGTTTCAGGTTCATCATCATGCGGTCTATATGGTACAGGTATTCGTCCAGGTCTTCGATGAAGAGGATTTTACCATCCGTGTCGATATCGCTTGCCGAACCGCACAGGCTGTACAGTATCGACAGATTGCCGCCTACAAGCAATCCTTCGGACACTCCGTCCCTGTTCAGCTCGTGGCCTTTGCAACGGTATTGCATCGCCTCTCCCCACAGCATGCGCCTGAGCGACTCGGTCGAGGCGAGGCAGGCTTCCTCTGCCCCGGCAGGAATGTCGATAGGCATTGTGCCGTGCAAGGTTGCCATATTCACGCAAGTGTGCAGGTGGCAGTGGAGAACGGTGATGTCGCTATATCCCACAATCCACTTGGGATGTTTGCGGAGGGGCGAGAAATCCAGTCGGTCGACGATACGCACTGTCCCATATCCCCCTCGGGCGCAGAAGATAGCCGCTATTTCGGGGTCGTCAATCAGACTTTGCAGTAGCTCTGTACGGGTCGTGTCACTGCCGGCAAACTGGTTTTCGGCCTCAAAAAGATGGTCCGGCAGCACCACTTCAAGCCCCCATGATTCGAATAGACGTATCGCAGGTTCCAACTCGGTGTGGCTGATCTTTCGTGCCGGTGCGGCTATCGCCACGCGGTCGCCCTGTCGCAACGGCGGTGGAACAATGGGTATGGATTCTGTATACATTTATGTTATATCGTTTTGTTGTCTGCTAAGAGAAACATGTCGGGTGCAATAGAGCCTTGCTACAGGGCAGGCTTGTCCCATAGAGAGTGCCAGCGGTATCAAAGACGGTGCATCCGTCGGTTTCTGTTTTGCAAAAGTACTGAAATAAATCCGAATAATGGATTTCTCGTTAGCGGTTTACAATGTAAAGCATCCCCAGTTGTCGGGACGGGCGCAGGTGGTTTCTCTTTATGACGTTGATAACGAAATGATTGATGTATGGCAGGGCGGGGAGCGCACGTATTCCTTGGTTAGGGTCGCAGGCGGTCGTTGTCCGTTGCCGTCTTGGCCAGAATTGGCAGGGGAATGCTCCAAATCCAGTTTCTGTTAGAGGAATTCACATTCCGCTCTTTGTCCGCATCCACATCCTCACATCTACGTCCCTTCTACCATCATTTATCCTTTGATAATGGGAGAACGATGGGAGAACGATGGGAGAACGAGCGAAGGAAGAGCCATGTGTCTATCTGTTTTGAGTTAGCTTTGTTCGGACCTGGTTGCGACAGATTGCTATTGTGGAGTGAAACGCCATAGGTGTTGGGAGGTCTGTTTTAGGGCGTGGCATTTTTTAGTTTTTGGGAACGAAGGTCCTTCATGGTTGATTTTAGGATTTATTAAAGGTTGGATGATTTTTTTTTATACTTTGTATTGTATTATTGTTTTGAAAGTGTGCATTGATATACAACATGTTATTGTGTTTGTCGCTTTTTTTCCTATGGAATGGAATGGAAAAATATTTATAATTTTGCACGGTCATAATTGATATGGATTGATATGTTAAGATAACAAATAGCAGGAAAAACATTGCGTATTTGTTTATTTGAAGTTGTTACAGCAAATGATATATGCACATAAGTCCATGCTTTTCCAATAATGTAATTTCGTCCATTAGGGGCTTGGGACAAAAATAGTAATGTAAAATGAACAAGAAACAGCAAAAAAGCAGTTACAATCCTCCTGTTGTAAAATCTGTGTCATTCACAATTGAAAGGGGCTATGCGGATTCCCCTCTGCGGTTTGGGAAGTATAGTGATGATACCGACTTGATAAAACCCGGTACCCACCAGTTGGAAGAACAACAATCATGGGCAGGTTCTGTTTTATAAATGCTTTAAAAAAGATAAATCAAATGAAAAAATATTCTATTATTTGTATATTTCTGGCCACGTTTGTTTTGTTAAACGGTTGCAAGAAAGATCAAGATACTGTTACGCTTAGTGCCGTCATAAATCATCCGTCGAAAGTATTTATCAATGACCAGCGCTATCCTTGTTGGGAAAGTGGTGACGCAATATATATCAACGATGATTCGTATAGTATAAATGGAAATAGCATCAATACCAACAATCGCACAATTGCCGAAATCCAAGGGGTGACGGTAAGCACTAACGGGTATCGTGCCATCTATCCTGCCAGTATTGTTGCCGAAGGTTCAGATATCAGCGGCACTAACCCCGTAACTGTTACTTTGCCCAGACGGCAAGTATATGGAATGACAGAGGTGGACGGCAATTATTATCAAAAGATTAGAATTCCCATGGGTGCCTATATCAGTAGTGGCAAAACGCTGCAGTTTAGCAATCTTTGTTCCGTAGTGAGGGTGACTGTCGACAATCCTTCCACTGCCGCAGAGGCTAAGGAAATCCAGGAAATCTCGCTCAATGCCCGGGATGCTTATCTCAGTGGCACGGGTAGTGCTTCCATTACAGAGAACGACGAAACCAATAAAATCTCCATCGTTGCCGGGGGGAACAAGGATGTCACACTGTCTCGCTCTAACCCTAACAACACGATGAAAACTCTCAATCCTGGAGAGAGTGCCCCGTTTGACATCTATGTGCCAGAATTCGGTTCCTTGACCAATTCTGACGAAATCATCATCACCGTCAAGGCCACTACCGGTTATAAGAAAATCAAAGTCGAAAACGCCTATTTAAACCACAGCAGCATCGTTTCAATTATGGTTGATGTTGAAACCCTGAAACCTTTGCCAGCCAAGCTTGTCGGTGGCCCGACATTCAATTCGCGTGTTTTGCCAAATCTCAGTGGCATCACAAAAATACTGTTTAAATATAATGACGAGAGTGACCACACCGGAGCTGTCGAACTTCAGACCGAAGACAGCCCCACACCGATTTACGGCTATGTGGGCGTAGACGAGAGCAACAATCCCTGTTATGTGGTTTCCACTGCAGCCGACAGTATTTTGGCAAACAGTGAATGTGGTAGAATGTTTAAAAATATGACCACGTTGCAAGAGATTGAATTCGGTTCGCAATTCAACACGAAAAACACTACCTCTATGTATGAGATGTTCTATCATTGTACAGGTCTTACTACAATCACTCTTCCTTCAACATTCTATACCAGCCGGGTGACCCGAATGGATGCCATGTTTTCTGAATGTACCAATCTGGAAAGCATCACCATCCCCGAAGAGTTTAATACGGCCAATGTGACAACGATGTGGAGCATGTTCAAGGATTGTACACATTTGACATCCATAAACTTCCCTAATAACTTCAACACAAGTAGCGTGACGACGATGCAGGCTATGTTTGACAATTGCTCCAGACTGGTAAGTCTCGACCTATCCACTTTCAACACTGCCCGGGTGCAATCAATGTATGCCATGTTCCGTAATTGCAAGAAGTTGGAAGACCTCACTCTTCCCAGCAACTTCAACACAGCAAGAGTTACATCGATGCGTGAAATGTTCAGTGGTTGCGAGAAATTGGAGTCGCTCACCCTTCCCAGCGATTTTACCACAGCAAGTGTTACGACAATGGAAGGTATGTTTAAAAATTGTAAAAAGTTTACGACACTCGACCTTTCCCAATTCAACACTGCCAATGTAAAAGTTATGGCACAGATGTTTTACAATTGTGAAAAAATGCAGGAACTCAGATTGGGTACTGATTTCACCATGGCCACTGTTGAGGCGAACCTTGGTAATTACGATTCCCAGAACAATCTCATAGGAAGATATGGGAATATGTTCTATTTTACAGGCAAAACTGCAAACGGGAATCCGTCGCAGAGATGTACGGTCTATTGTACATCGGACGTGCAAGAGTTTTTTGCAGACGATAGGGATGGTGTTATAAATCAAACTTATAGTCATATTGCTGTGAATAATGCCCATGCTGATTATTGCATATTTACAGATATTGTATCCCAATAAGTACTTTTCTGATAACAGATATTTGCGAGGGTGTCCTGAAAGACGGGACACCCTCGTCGTTTTACGGACACGCCGAAAAAAGACTTCATGAATGCAGGCATTCGGCCTATACAAAACGTGATGTAATTGGGGGAAGTTGGCCTTTTCAATGCGGTTACGATACAAATTGTACCAGCGTTTTTTTATGCATGGGAAATGAAAAAAACATACCATTTAACATTTATTTAAAAAAAGTTTCGTATATTTGCAAATCCATTTTATCATTCAATAACGTAAAACCTATTATATCATGACACTGCGAGAAATAGTAGAAAAACTAAACGCTACGGTGTATCTCGGTGAAGACCGTTTGGACGAAGATGTGACCACTGCATTTGCATCCGACTTGATGAGTGATGTGTTGACGCTGAAAGATACGCCCATGCTCATAACGGGACTCTGCAATGTGCAAACTATTAGAACGTGCGATATGGCTACGCTCGACATTGTGGTTTTTGTGCGAAACAAAAAGCCGACAGCCGATATGGTGGAACTGGCCGAGGATAACGATATGGTGCTGATTGCTACCAGTTATTCGATGTTCAAGACTTGTGGTCTGTTGTTTGATGCTGGCATTCAGCCTTTGTATTAATTGAATCTTTTTTGAGATATGCATCAAGAATATACTGTTATTGAAGGCGATTTTACGAATGCCGGTACTGCGTCGAGTTCTGTTAAGAAAACATTGAAGCAGTTGGGGGTAGCCCCTCCGATTGTGAAACGTGTAGTTGTAGCACTTTACGAAGCTGAAGTCAACGCCATTGCCCATGCCTATGGCGGTAAGGTGTTGGTGGATATTGAGGCTGACAAAATCCATATGGTTGTGGCCGACAAGGGTCCTGGAATACCCGACATCGCGCAAGCCATGCAGGAAGGATACTCTACGGCACGGCCAGAGGTGCGCGATATGGGATTTGGCGCAGGAATGGGGTTGCCCAACATGCAGAAGAATGTCGATGTGCTTAACGTCACCAGTGAGGTTGGTGTTGGCACAACGGTTGACATGATTGTAAATTTCGTTTAACCGCATAATACTGAAGTACTCATGTTTTACCATGCCCTTGAAATTGATGACGGCAATTGTATTGGCTGTTCGCGTTGCATGAAAATCTGTCCTACCGAGGCTATCCGCATCAGCAACGGTAAGGCGTTTATCATGGAAGACCGCTGTATAGACTGTGGCAAGTGTCACCAAGCATGTCCGGTCGATGCTATTTTTATCAAGCAAGACGACTTCAAGATGGTGCATGAGTTTCCGCATTCGGTGGCATTGTTGCCAGCTGTGTTTTTGGGTCAGTTTCCTGACGATATCCGTGTGTCGCGGATTTATGCCGCCTTGAAGGATCTTGGGTTTAAACATGTCTTTGAGGTGGAGTCGGCAGCAAGCATTTATGCCGATGCCAAGCATCGGTATGCCCGTGAACACCAGGACGACGAGCCGTTGATTTCCAGTTTTTGTCCGGCCATTGTGCGGTTGATACAAATCAAGTATCCTTCGTTGGTGAGCAATATCATGCCGGTGAAGGCCCCGCTCGACATTTCGGCTATGTATGTTTTGAAACTGTTGACCGAGGAGCGCGGTGTGCCACGTGAGGAGATAGGTTTGTTCTATGTAACCCCGTGTGCCGCCAAGATTGCAGCTGTCAAGGCTCCTGTGGGAGAGAAACGCTCTATTATAGACGGGGTTATTAATATGGACTCGCTCTTTAACAAGGTTTACCGCAAAATCAAGGAACAGGGCAAGGGCTATTCATATACTGCCTTGCAGACTCCTCAGCTTTCGGCTGATGCTATCCTCTCCACCTTGACTAATGGCGAACGGCGCATCTGTTTGGCTAAGCGTTCCTATGCTATCGATGGTATAGAGAATGTGATGGATTTTCTTGACAAGCTGGAAAACGATGAGGTGGAGGGTGTAGAATTTCTGGAGTTGAGGGCTTGTGACCAGAGTTGCGCAGGTGCCTTGCTGTCGTGCGAGAACCGGTTTCTTTGTGGCGAGCGTATGTATGCCCGTGCCCGAAAAGCGGCTGAGCGTGAACGCAACGGCGAGGTGGCCAGGGCTCGTGAGATGGATGCCTATAAGGATTATCTCATTGAGAACGCCTTCGCCGAACCGGCACAGGCTCGCTCGATGCTGACATTGGACAAGGATCTTGCCAAAGCATATCAGAAATTGGAGAGAATCAATAAACTGAAGATGTATCTGCCACAGGTGGATTGTGGCATGTGCGGTGCACCTACATGCGAAGCTTTTGCCACCGATGTGGTATGCAAACAGGTCGGACTGACACGTTGCGTCTTTTATCAGCGCCATTTGGAGCGTCTTGACGACATTACACGGCAAGAGTGCCTCGCTGCCACCCGCTCCGTCTGGGGTGAGGATCCTATCGGCGACAATGAACCGCCCGACGTGAAGTAATATTTTTATTGCACAATAAAAAGAGATGATGTGTGTTATTAAATTAAATGAGTAAAGAATGAGCGAAATCCGTTTTGCATATAGAATGACGCACATAGATAATATTAAGAATATTATGCAAGTGGGTATTGTGTCGGCTTCGTCACCCAACGCTAATTCTGATTTCGTCCAGATTGGCGATATAACAGCCATCGAAACGCGTAATAAAAAGAAACTAAGTGATGGGAGTGTGATTGGTGATTATATCCCTTTTTATTTTGGTCCAAGGGCTCCAATGCTTTATGTGATTCAGAAGGGATACAATGGGGTGCAAAGACGGAATGCAGAAGAAATTGTGTATTGTGTGATAGATATTACCGACCTTGTTAGGGATGGGATAGATTGTATCTTTACAGATGGTCATGCTCTTGATAATTTTACAATTACATATCCAGGAACTCGTCTTTGCGAGGTAGACAAATTGTTAGATAAAGATATTCTATATGCTAAGCAATGGGGTGATTTGGATGATGTTAGGAGGAAGAAGCAGGCAGAGCTATTGCTGAAAAATGATCTCCCAAAACAATATATAAAATGTTTTCTTGTATATAATAATTGGGCGAAACAGAAATTAATAAATGATGGGGTGCCAGTAAAAATGGTTATTATCCCCCGAAAGTTGGATTTATTCTATTATTAAAATGATAAGATTCGTAAAGGGAAACTTGCTCGACAGCGAAGCGGAAGCATTGGTGAACACTGTCAATACTGTAGGTGTGATGGGGAAAGGTTTGGCGTTACAATTTAAGGAACAATTTCCAGAAAACTACAGAAAATATCGTGAGGTTTGTAAGGCTAATTCTTTTCGAGTAGGACAGGTGTTTGCTACAATTGAGCATACTGTTAGCGGTGATAAGGTAATAATTAATTTCCCTACGAAAACAACTTGGAGAGAACCATCAAGGTATGCTTACATAGAAGAAGGTCTTGCTGCCTTAAAGAAGTTATTGATTGAAAAAGGGATAAAGTCGGTTGCTATACCTCCACTTGGCACGAGGAATGGGGGATTGGATTGGGACAGGGTTAGGCAAATGATGGTGGATTCCCTTTCTGATATTGAATGTGATATTGTTATTTACGAGCCTAATGAGGTTATTATTGATCGCATGAAGGCTGAAAGGGTTAGACTGACTCCGGCAAGAGCAATGATGTTAGACTTATTGTGTGATTTAGTCGCGCAAGGGGAAGTTGTTTCTGAATTTGCTGCTGAAAAGGTTGTTTATTTTCTCCAACGATTTGGAGCAAGAAATGTCTTTAAGTTGAATTTTCAACCAGCATATTACGGTCCGTATTCAGGGAAAGTCCGCTACGTGCTTCGTTATTTAAATGGCAGTTATATAATGGGACTTGAAGAAATGTCCCAGAGACCATTTGAGCCCATCTGGCTACTACCCGACATTAGAGACGCCATCACTTCTTTTTTAACGAAAGATGCTAATATTAGTTATGCTAAGATTTCTATGACAACAAAAAGATTTTTAGATGGTTTCTATTCGAATTATTCTCTTGAAATTCTATCTACGGTTGATTATATTTTGGGACATGATCCTGCATTGTTTAATTGGAAAGATGAGAATAGAGATTTTGTTGTGGGGAAAGTGCATGAAGACATTTCTCACTGGAGCAATCGGAAAGGTCGTCTTTTCGGTGAGGAGAGGAATATTGGAATAGTAGTTGCTCATTTGAAAGAGTGGAATGGTATGTTTTGTTAGAAAAAGTTGAAAGAAAACAACAAGTAGAATATTCATCAGTAATGTAGAAATAAAAGAGGGGCGGCCACGCGGTGGCTGCCCCTCGGTTGTTTATATCTGCCTGTACGGTTTATAGGAATATGTAGCGGGCGATGAAGAGTACGGCCAAAATCCACATGGTGACGGAAATTTTCTTGGCTTTGCCGCAGAGGGCGTTAATAAGGACGTAGGAGATCATGCCAATGAGGATGCCGTCGCTGATGCTGTAGCAGAGGGGCATGAGGATGATGGTGAGGAATGCAGGGATAGACTCACTGTAGTCGTCAAGGTCAATCTGCTTGATGGGGCTGAGCATCATAAGACCAACGATGACCAGTGCAGCAGTAGTGGCAGCAGAGGGGATGTGGGTGAAGATGGGGGCAAAGAAGATAGCGATGATAAAGCAACAGACCGTTGAAAAAGCGGTGAGACCGGTACGACCACCGGCACCGACACCAGCGGCACTCTCCACATAAGTGGTAGTGGTAGAAGTGCCGAGGCAGGCTCCGCAAGTGGTGGCAACGGCGTCGGCCATGAAGACTTTGTTGATGCCGTCGATGTTGCCTTTCTCGTCGACCATGCCGGCTTTCTGGGAGACACCGATAACAGTTCCCATGGTGTCGAACATGTCGATAAAGAGGAAGGTGAAGAGGACGACGAGCATGTCAAGCGAGAGGACTTCGCTCCATTGGAACTGGCAGAAGATGGGTGCCACTGAGGGAGGGACGTCGACCACGCGGTCAAAGACGGTGAGGGCTCCGTGGGTCACAGTGCCGTCGGCTCCGGTGATTTGCCAGATGGGGAGCATGCCCAGAAGAGCGGTGGCGATAATGCCTATGAGAATATTGCCGGGAACCTTGAGGATGAGGAGTACAGCGGTGATGACAATGCCGATGATGGCCAAGAGCGCTGTGCCGTGGCAGATGTTGCCCAGTCCGACCAATGTGGCGTCGTTGTCGACGATGATGCCGCCGTTCTTCAGTCCGATGAAGGCGATGAAGAGACCGATACCAGCACCGATGGCGTGACGTAGGTTCATGGGAATGGCATCAACAATCCATTGGCGCACTTTGGTGAGGGTGAGGATGATGAAAATAATGCCTTCAAGGAAGATGGCTGTCAGGGCGAACTGCCATGAGTGTCCCATGCCGATACAGACACCGAACACAAAGAAGGCGTTGAGACCCATGCCGGGAGCCAGAGCGAAAGGTTTTTTGGCATAGATGGCCATGACCAAGGTACCGATGATGGCGGCCAAAGCCGTTGCTGTGAACACAGCGTTGGTGGGCATGCCTTGATCTGCCAAAGCGCTGAAAATGCCAGGGTTCACAGCCAGAATATACGCCATGGCCAAGAAGGTGGTAATACCTGCCACTATCTCGGTTCTGACGTTATGTACTGCGGAATCGAATCCGAATAACTTCTTTAACATAATGTTTTGGTATTATCCTTAATATTTGATTTTTAGTATTCGTCTTAGAAAGCCCATTTGATGCCTGCGCAGGGAGCCACATTGAAGCCTTTGTTGAGGGCGAAGTCGGCACCGCTGTGCCATCCACCGGCAAAGTTGTAGGCCAGTTCCACTTCGCCGCCAATCATCAGGTGATTGCAGCCAAAGTGTTGACCGATGTTGTACCAAATCTGGGGTTCGGAGAGGATGACCAGCTTGGTGTTGTCCCATTTCAGGTTGTTGTCAACACCCCAGTTGACATTCTCTCCCCAAACATCGAGGAAACCACTGAACGTAAGACCTTTCACGCCAAAGAGGTTCTGCATGCCCCACACAAAGGTGAACTGGATAGGAATGTCGCTGACTTTGTCGAAGGGACGGAGGGCTGCGGGTGTGTTGTTAAGGTCTTTCTGTCCGCTGATGCGCTTGTACATCAGTTCGAAGGTGAAAGTGTTGGTGTAGCTCTCATTGTGGAGGAAGTACTCAATACCGAACAACCATGCGTTGCTGGCGAACTGTCCGCCGTTCCACTCCACATGGAGGCTGAGGGGTGCGAGGGGTGTGTGTTGCCACAAGTTGATGGCACGGGCTATCTCGGTGTAGTAGCCAGTGGGTGCGAGAGCGTCGGTGGGATGGTAGATGTCGTTGAAGAAGAAGGTGCTACCGAAATCGTCGCTCTTAAACATTTCGAGAGTGGTAGTGAGGTGACCGCGATTGAAGTCATACATCTCTTGAATGTTGGTCTGGGCTTTTGCTCCGACCACTGCCAGCAGCATGGCTGCAATGAATACTACTTTTTTCATGGTGGTACTTTTTTGGTTGATAATAATTGGATTATAAAATATTTTTAACATTTTAATCCCGCTAAAAGACACTGCAAATGTACAAAGAAAAAATGATGCTGCCAAATTTTTAACATTTCGGGGAAAGTGTGTGCTGCCCGAAATATATGAATGTCTGTGTCGTTCGTATGTCGTAAGCCCGAATCTATCCCATGGTTCGCTCATCCATGGTTCGTTTTACCTCCAGGGAGGAATAAATTATGGTACAAAGAACAGGGAAGGGTGGTCGAAGGAGCAGGGTAGGTGCGTTCTGTCCGGCGGGGAATGGCCGATTTGGATTTGGCAGGCCTCCCCGGAAAGAGAAAGCAGAAGTGTGGCAAGTGACTATTGGCTGTGGGTTTCCTGTTGTTCTTTAATCGGAGGCAGGGGGTGGGAGGGTGATGAAATCGCCATGGGCTTGGAAGTGCTCGATAAGTTGGGCATAGAAGCGGTGTCGGGAGAGGGTCTCGGCGTTGCCGACGACGATGAGTTTCATGCGGGCACGGGTGATGGCCACGTTCATGCGGCGCAGGTCGTGGAGAAATCCGATGGTGCCCTGATCGTTGTCGCGAACCATGCTGATAATGATAACGTCGCGTTCCTGACCCTGGAAGCCGTCGACACTGTTGACTGAGATTTGGCCTCGCAGGGTGCGGAAGTATTTCTGCCATTTGAGTAGGCGCCGTATTAAGCGCACTTGGGCTCGGTAGGGCGATATGATGCCGAAGTCGATGCGTTCGTCTTGAATGCGGGTGATGCCTATCATTTCGATATAGTCGCGCAACAGATGGATGAGCAGGCGCGCCTCTTCGGCATTGGAGCGGCTTAGTGTCCGGCTTTGTTTTTCGCCGAATTGGCATTGCGAGGTGTCCACCCAAGTGAGAGGAGTGTCGAGTGGCGAGACGAGTCGGTCGGCCACTTGGGGTGCCGCAATAAGTTGGTTGTGGTAGAACCAGCGCGAGGGGAAGGCCATGATGTCTCGGTTCATACGGTACTGGGTGTTGAGTAGCGAGACACACTGCTGTTTGTGTTGTGCCACTTTTTGCATTAGGGTGTGATCCAGCCCTCCATGTGCGGCTTCGGGACATTTGATGGTGGGTGGAAGCTGTTGGTGGTCGCCACTGAAAATAACACGGTCGGCTTTTAATATGGCGGCCCAGCAGGCGGGTTCGAGGGCTTGGGCGGCCTCGTCAATGAAGAGGGAGGAGAACCGACGGTGGTCAAGGATGCGATAGGCGCTTCCTATGAGGGTGCAGGAGACCACACGGGCTTGGTTGAAGAGGTCGGTCTGGATTCGGATTTCGAGTTCGGTGGCTCGTGAGCGCAATTTGGCAAGACGGGCTTTCCGTTCGCGCGACAGGTTGCTGTTCTCGTTGCTCCCGTGCAGGGTGCGCCGAATGTTCCATAGTTCGGAGTAGTCGGGGTGGTCGGCATAGCGGCGTTCAAAACTGCATTGAAGCATTTCGTCGCTCATACGCAAGGGATTGCCAATGCGGAGTACGTTCACTCCACGGTGTGACAATTGTTCGCTAATCCAGTCGACGGCAGCGTTGCTCGGGGCGCAGACCATTACTTGGGTTTCGCGCTGAAGGGTCTCGATGATGGCTTCGACAAGGGTGGTTGTCTTGCCGGTTCCCGGAGGGCCGTGGATGATGGCCACTTCTTGTGATTCAATCACTTTTTGCACGGCTTCTTGCTGGCTGGTGTTGAGCCACGGGAAGTTGAGCCGTGGCAGGCGACGGAAGTTGGGAGCAAGGGGACCGATGAGTGTGTCGCGCAAGTGGATGAATTTCTCGTTGTCGCTGCGTATGGCTGTGCTGATGGCGTCGAGCATCACTTGGTAGCTGGTGGTGTCGATGCTGGTCTGGATGCCCAGGAGTTTGGTTTGGGCGGTGGCGCGGATTGATTGGAGCGACGATCGGTTGGGTATGGCCACGGTGAGCACACCAACGCCTACTTGTTCAATGAAAAATTGAAAGGGCAGTTGGCGGATTTTGCGGTTGCTGTCGCTGAGGGTAAAGAATGCAACGGGTTTGCCTGGTTCGAATTCACTGTCTACCTCGTCGTCCGCAACTTCGTAGGTGACTGTGATGACCAGCTGGTCGAGTGTGTTGTATGTTGTGTTTCCAAGGGTTACAGGATATCGACAGGAGGCTTCCTGCACTTGGTTGGCGTAGTTGTCGCTGGCAAGGGTGCGGGCGTAGGCTTCCTGTTCGTATTTTATCTCCAAGTGGAGAAGGTCGGCCTGTTTTTGCAGTTGGGTGATAGGTGAGAGATGTTCCATAAAGTTCCCTGTTAACGATGATTGAATAAAAATATTTTATAATGATTTGCTCAATCAAATAAATTGTGTATCTTTGCAGTGTACCCTGTACTTCGTGTATGGAGTATAGTATTATGTTTATCAATTATTTAAATTAATTATCAAGAAAATATTAATCCAAAATTAATCCAAAAATAAGGAGTTTTCATATGACAAAAGTAAAATCATTAGCTGACCTCAAAGCCATGAGAGAGAAGCTTCAGTCGAATCTGGATATTCGCGAGAAAGCAGAAAATCCCGAGTCGCTTGTGCAAATCAAAGTCGCTATGGCCACATGCGGTATTGCTGCTGGTGCCAAGCAAGTTATGGAACACATGATGGCGAAGGCTGAAGAGCTCAAGATTGCCGCTGTTTTTACACAGACAGGTTGCATGGGCTATTGCCATGCCGAGCCCACACTGGAAGTACGCGTTCCAGGTAAGGATCCCATCGTTTTCGGTCACGTAGACAACAATCGTGCTGACGAGATTTTGACCAAATATGTCATGAATGGCGAATTGGTCGAGGGTATCATTCCTGTCAATTACGAAACTATAGACAAATAATACGGAGGACACACTATGGCAAAGTACAAAATGCATGTTCTCATCTGTGGCGGTACTGGATGTAAGTCCAGCAACAGCTTGGATATCATCGAAAACTTCCACACGATTCTTAAAGAGAAGAACCTTCAGGACGAGGTGCAGGTCATTAAGACCGGTTGCTTCGGTTTCTGCGAAAAAGGTCCTATCGTCAAGATTATGCCTGACAATACGTTCTACACTCAGGTTAAACCCGAAAATGTGCGTCGTATTGTTGAGGAACACCTTATCAAAGGCCGTAAAGTTCCCGAGCTGCTTTACATGAACCCTGAAAACAAGGAGCATGTCGCAGACTCGAAACACATGGATTTCTACAAGAAACAGATTCGTATTGCATTGCGTAACTGCGGTTTTGTAGATCCCGAAAACATTGAAGAGTGCATCTCCCGTGGCGGTTATGAAGCTTTGGCTAAATGTTTGACCGAGATGACCCCTGAACAAGTTATCGCTGAGGTGAAAGCCTCTGGTCTTCGTGGTCGTGGTGGTGCCGGTTTCCCCACTGGTTTGAAATGGGAACTCTGTGCCAAGAACAAGGCTGATCAAAAATATGTCATTTGCAATGCTGACGAGGGTGACCCCGGCGCTTTCATGGATCGTTCCATTTTGGAAGGCGACCCCAACAGTATCGTTGAAGCTATGGCCATCTGCGGCTACGCTATCGGAGCCAGCAAAGGTCTTGTCTATATCCGTGCTGAATACCCCCTCGCTATCGAGCGTTTGAAGATTGCTATCAACCAAGCTCGCGAATACGGTCTCCTCGGTGAAGACATTCTCGGAACAGGTTTCAATTTCGATATTGAGCTCCGCTATGGTGCCGGTGCATTCGTTTGCGGTGAAGAGACCGCTCTGATTCACTCAATGGAAGGCCAGCGTGGCGAACCCACCCTTAAACCTCCGTTCCCCGCTGTCAGCGGCTACATGGGCAAGCCCTCTAACGTGAACAACGTCGAGACTTTCGCCAATGTCCCCGTCATCATCACCAAGGGTGCTGAGTGGTTCAACAAAATCGGTACCGAGAAATCTAAAGGTACCAAGGTCTTCGCTCTTGCAGGCCAGATTAACAATGTGGGTCTGATTGAGGTTCCCATGGGTATCACTCTCCGTGAGATTATTTATGAAATTGGTGGTGGTATTAAAGACGGTCGTCAGTTCAAAGCTGTCCAGACCGGTGGTCCTTCCGGTGGTTGCTTGACTGCCAAGCACCTTGACACCGCTATTGATTACGATAGCCTTGTTGCAGCCGGTTCTATGATGGGTTCTGGCGGTATGGTCGTTATGGACGAGACCAGCTGTATGCCCGCTATCGCCAAGTTCTATCTTGAGTTCACCTGTGAAGAGAGCTGCGGTAAGTGCTCTCCCTGCCGTATTGGTAACAAGCGTCTGTGTGAAATCCTTGAGAAGATCACCGACGGACGTGGCACCATGGAAGACCTTCAGGAACTCCGCAACTTGGCAGCCGTTATTAAAGATACCGCCCTCTGCGGTCTTGGTCAGACTTCACCCAACCCCGTACTCTCAACCCTCGACAACTTCTGGGATGAGTATGTTGAGCACGTTGTCGACAAGAAATGCCGTGCCGGTGTCTGCAAGAAACTCATGAGTTATGTCATCGACCGCGAGAAGTGCATCGGTTGTGGCAAGTGCGCCAAGGGATGCCCCGTTGAGGCTATCACCCGTACCGACTACACCGCTCCTGGACATAAGCTGGCTTCGATGGTTATCGACAGTACCAAGTGTATCAAGTGCGGTGCATGTATCAACAATTGTAAATTTGGTGCCATTTCTATTCAATAAATGTTATTAGTCTGACTTGTTCGACAAAAAAATAAATAAAGAAAAATGATTAATCTCACAATAGATAATAAAGCGATTCAAGTTCCCGAAGGCACCACCATTCTGAAGGCTGCCCGTATGAACGGTATCGATATTCCCACCCTTTGCCATTTTGAGCTTGATGGGATGAATTTTGAAAACAAACCCGGTGGATGCCGCGTGTGTGTTGTCGAGGTGAAAGGCCGCCGCAATCTGGCTCCCGCCTGTGCCACTGATGTGATGGAAGGCATGGAAGTGCTTACCCATAGCGCCCGCGTCATCAACGCCCGTAAAACTGTCGTCGAGCTCATCCTCAGCGACCACCCGAACGACTGTCTCCAGTGCGAGAAAAACGGTGACTGCGAACTGCAGAGCCTGACCAAACGTCTCGGCATCAAGGAAATCCCCTTCAAGGGAGCTACCTCCACCTATCGTAAAGACAGCACCCTTAGCGTTTACCGCGATATGGATAAGTGTGTCATGTGCCGTCGCTGCGAGTCGATGTGCAACAAATTCATGTCTGTGGGTGCTTTGAGCGGTGTCAACCGTGGTTTCCAGGCAGTTGTCGCTCCCGCTTTCGAGCAGAATCTCGGTGACAGCAGCTGCGTCAACTGCGGCCAGTGCGTACAGGTGTGCCCCGTGGGTGCCCTCACCCTCGTTGACAACATCAGTGATGTTCTCAAAGCCATTGCCGATCCTACCAAGAAAGTCGTTGTCCAGACTGCTCCTGCAGTCCGCGTGGCTCTCGGTGAGGAATTTGGCATGAAACCCGGTGAAATCGTTACCGGTAAAATGGCTGCTGCTCTCCGTCGTCTTGGTTTCGACCAGGTGTACGACACCGACTGGAGTGCTGACCTTACCATCATGGAAGAGGGTACCGAGCTTCTCGGCCGCCTGAAGAAAGCCCTTGCCGGCGAAGAGGTGAAACTGCCTATGTTCACATCCTGCTGCCCCGCCTGGGTCACCTTCTACGAGAAGAACTTCCCCGATCTGCTTGAATATCCTTCGACCGCCAAGTCGCCTCAGGGTATGTTCGGTGCTGTGGCCAAGAACTACCTTGCTCCCAAACTGGGTGTGAAACGCGAAGACCTCGTGGTCGTCTCTATCATGCCTTGCCTTGCCAAGAAGAGCGAGCGCGCTCGTGAGGAACTGGCCGTCAACGGTGACAGCGATGTCAACTACACCCTCAGCACCCGCGAGCTGGCTCACATGATTCGCCAGTGCAACCTCAACCTCAACGACATGCCCGAGGAAGACTTCGACAGCCCGCTTGGTCAGTCCACAGGTGCTGCTGTCATCTTCGGTGCCACCGGTGGTGTTATGGAAGCTGCCCTCCGTACCGCCTACGAGCTGCACACCGGCAAGACCCTGCCCAAGGTCGAGTTCCACGAGACCCGCGGTTTCGACGGCGTGAAGGAAGCTACCATCGATATCGACGGCTTCCCCTTGAAGATTGCTGTCGTCTACAGCCTTGCCAATGCCCGCAAGATGATGGAGCAGGTGCGTCAGGGCAACCCCAACGGCTACCACTTCATCGAGGTGATGGCTTGCCCCGGCGGTTGCATCGGCGGTGCCGGTCAGCCCTATCACCACGGCAACAGCGAGATCATCCGCAAGCGCATGGAAGCCATCTACCGCGAGGACGATGGCAAGCCCATCCGCAAGAGCCACGAGAATCCCGAAATTCTCGCCATCTACGAGGAGTACTACGGTGAACCTTGCGGCCACCTCAGCCACGAGCAGCTGCACACCCACTACTTCGACAAGTCCGACAAAGTGGAGGCAACAAAATAAATTGAAAATGGAAAATTGAAAGTTGAAAGGCAATGCGCGTAAGCAAATTATCAATTTTCAACTTTCAATTTTCACTTAATAATAAGAAATATGGCAAACATCAAGTTATCTGAAGAGAAAATAAATATCATCAAGGAGATTGCCAAATCGTTTGGCAATAAGCCGGGAGAGGTTATCAATGTCCTCCATCAGGTGCAGGGCAAGTTCGGCTACCTGCCCGCCGAGGTTCAGGAAGTCGTTGCTCACGAACTGGGCATTCCTGTATCGCGTGTTTATGGCATTGTGTCCTTCTACAGCTTCTTCACCATGGAGCCTAAGGGCGAACACCCCATCGACATCTGTCTGGGTACCGCCTGCTACGTCCGTGGTGCTGAGAAGGTGCTTGACGCTTTCAAACGCGCCCTCAATGTTGAGGTTGGCAAGTGCACCGCCGACGGCAAGTTCTCGCTGAACACCCTCCGTTGCGTTGGTGCTTGCGGTCTGGCTCCCGTTGCCATGATTGGCGACAAGGTCTATGGCCGTCTCACCCCCGACCTGGTGCCTGGCATCCTGGCCGAGTATAACAACTAAACAATTCGTGAATGTGTGAACACGTGCGTTTGATTTGCGAGCTTGTTGACTTCTGAACGTGTAACACCGATAAACTTGTTGGCAAATTAGCGAATCAGCAAATTAACGGACGTTTTCACACATTCTAATACGTTAACGTGTTAGTGTGTAAATCGGATTGACGACTTGACACATTAACACGTTAACTCATTTTTCTATCATGGCCCTTACACAACAACCGCAATGGGTGGCGGCCTACACTTCTCCCCGCGCCGAGAAGATTGTCACCGAACGTATCGCCAACGAGCTGCAGTTGGAGTCCTATCTCCCTTTGCACAGGGTGCTGCGCAAGTGGTCCGACCGCACGAAGAGCATCCAGGTGCCGCTGATTCCCTCCTACACCTTTATCAAGATGCGGGAGTGCGACCTTTGGCGGGTACGTGATATTAAAGGGGTATGCGGCTTTGTCTCTTTTCGCAGCACGGGTATTGCCGTCATCCCCGAGCAAGACATTTTCAATATCCGGCGTTTGGCCGATTCGATGGAGGAGATACATCTTCACAACGCCGATCAACTGCGTGTGGGGGCATACGTCAGAGTGATAGGAGGGGAGTTCGAAGGCATGACCGGCTATATCACAAGCGACGACCATGCAGGCAATTTCGCCATCGAGGTGGCGGACCTCAACATCTATCTCTCCGTCACCATCCATCAGGACCTTCTACAGGTCACCGAACCTCCCAAGGCTAAGCCTGTAGGTCTGTTATATAAGTAAATCAGAAGCCGTTACCTTCGGCACATAGTGCACTCCGCCTTCGCGATAGTAAGCGTGGCTTTCCTCGGGTGCAATCGGCTTCAGTTCTATTTTCTCAATCCCTTTTCCTATTGCCACAATCATCAGCGGCGTCAGTGGCAGTTCCAGCTCTTCCTGTATCTTGGTGCGGTCGAAGGCTCCTATCGCCAGTCCGTTCAGCCCCATCTCCACGGCCTTCAGCAGCATGCTCTGCAAGGCTATGCCCAAGTCGATGTCCACCAGCTTGTTCTCTTCGACGGTGCTGCAAATAATGATGAATGCCTCGGGCTCGGTGCCTGGCAGGGGCAGATGCAGTTCAGGCAGGGCGGCGCCAAGCCGGATATTCTTCAGCACCTTGTCGGCACCGGTGTCGCGCGTCACAAGGTGGAACCTCAGCACTTGCTGGTTGCGGGCCGACGGCACCTTGCTGCACACTGCCGCAATGCGCTCCAGCTCCTCCCGCTTCACCACATAGTTCTTGTTGTATCCACGGTAGCTGCGGTTGCGTGCCAGCAACTCGTCGAGCGTGTGCCCTACGCGTTTCACTTTTGTGTGTCCGGATCCGAACACCTCTTCGTATCTTTTTTCCAAGTAGTTGTCTGCCATGGTCTGTTTGATATTAATGTGTTGCTGTTGTGTGTCAATTGTGTTGCCGTCCGTTGTCAATATGCAAAAGTTCGCACATTCTCATATTCGCCCTGTTCATCAAGCTGTAACTCCCTTCAATACAGCATCGAAATAGTATTGACACTGGATGGTTTTCCGTTGTAGTAAAAGAGAACGATGCTGTGACGATGCTGTAACGATGCTAGATTGAAGGGCGTAAGTGAGGGTTAGTCTACTGATGATGAGTTGGCGGCGTAGTTGCGCCAGCGTTCCAGCACGGCACCCATATCGGCGGGTATAGGGCTTTCGAAATGCATGTGTTGCCCCGTGGTGGGGTGTTCGAAACCCAGCACAAGGGCGTGGAGGGCTTGCCGTGGCAGCAGCCGGAAGTTGTTCTCGACAAACTGTTTGTATCGCGAGAAGGTGGTGCCTTTCAGTATGCGGTCGCCTCCGTAGGCGGCATCGTTAAAGAGCGGATGGCCGATATGGCACATGTGGGCGCGGATTTGGTGGGTGCGTCCGGTCTCAAGGATGCATTCCACCAAAGTGACATAGCCGAAGCGCTCCAGCACACGCCAGTGTGTCACGGCGTGCTTGCCGCGTTCCGGGTCGTCGGTGACGTGCATGATGCGGCGGTCCTGCGGCGACCGTTCCAGATTGCCTATTATTGTGCCTTCGTCTTCGTCAAAGTTCCCCCATACCAGGGCGTTGTATTTGCGTTCGATGGTGTGTTCGAAGAATTGCCGTGCCAGCACCACCTGTGCATCCTCGTTCTTGGCAATGAGTAGCAGGCCCGAGGTGTCTTTGTCGATGCGGTGGACGAGGTAGGGCTGTACCGGCTGCCCGTCGCGCCCGGTCTTGCCTTGGAAGTAGTGGAGCAGGCCGTTGAGCAGGGTGCCGGTGAAGTTGCCGTAGCCGGGATGGACCACCAGTCCGGCCTGTTTGTCCACAATCAGCACATCATCGTCTTCGTATACCGACTGGAAGGGGATGGGCTCCGGCAGCAGCTCGGTTTCGTGCGGAGGCTCGGGCAGCACGACACTGATGAGGTCGCAGGGTTTTACTTTGTAGTTCGATTTGGCGGCTTTGCCGTTCACCAGCACGCAACCGGCTTTGGCGGCGGCTTGTATCTTGGTGCGGGAGATGCCCTCCAGCCGCATCTGCAGGTATTTGTCGAGCCGCAGCATGGCTTGACCTTTGTCTACTTGTATGCGGTGGTGCTCAAACAGCTCTTGCTCGTCTGGTTCAAGCACATCGGCGTCGGTGGCATTCGTGAGTGGGTCGGGGGGCAGAGGTGTGGACATGTGGGAATGCGTTAATTTGGGAATGCGTTATTGTGTTAATGCGTTAATTCGGGAATGCGTTAATGTGTTAGTGTGTTAATGCGTTAATCGGGGTACGTGTTCTTCCGTTATCGCATGTTAGGGTATAATGATTTTCCGTGCGGGTTCTGTGCCGCATCGTATCAGGTATATGCCGGGCTGCAAGGGTTGTGTGGTGCAGGTGCCGGTGGCTTTGCAGGTGTATAGCGTGCGCCCCATCGGGTCTACGACTGTCACGGTCGAGGGTTGGGCAGGCGTGATGACGATGCGGTTTTGCTGGACAGCAATGCGGCACTGCGATTGTTCCGGCTCGTTGACGTCAAGGGTGGCGCTGTGTCCGAAGCCGGGGCGCAGCATGAGGGCACCGCGCAGGATGCTGGTCTGCCACGAGGTGCCAGTCAGGTAGAGGATGTTGGACGAGGCGTCGTTGTTGCGGTCGAATCCTAGATTGATGTAGTCGGTGGAGTTTTGCTCCAGTCCTACATAGATGGTGCCGCTGCAGGTGACGGGTCCGTCAAGCAGGTAGCGCACATAGCGGTTGAAGCCTTCGAAGGCGGGTCGTCGCGAGTCGTTGTCTTGGTAGATGATGTTGCCGGGATGTCCGTTGTCATCGTCCCAGATGGTGATGAAGAAACGTATCTTGGCGTTCTGGCTCTGGAACGTCTGGTTGAAGTACAGGTTGAGCGCTGTGATTGTATCGGGCGCGTTGAGGACGAAGCGGCAGGCTATTTTGATGTGGGGAGTGGTGGAGGTGATGCCATAGCCGTTTTCGGGGATGCCGTCGTCATAGGCATAGTAGTTGCCGAAGACCTGTTTCCTCACGATGGTGTCGTTCTGTGGGTGGCCGTCGCCGCTCACACCTTCGCGGATGCCGTGTACCACGGTGTAGGTGGTGGGCATGTGGTCGTATGCCACGGGCAGGGTGTATCCGAAAGCAGGCTTGGCATGTGCCGCTGCGGTCTGGTAAGAATGGCCGCGCCAGTAGACGGGGGCATTCTCAAAACCTCCGTCGTAGTGGTGCAGTTCCCGGCCCTGGTCGTCGAATACGGTGTAGCTGTAGTTCGTTGCCAGCTCCTGGGTGAAGCGGTTGGTGATGGTGAGGGGGAGCGAGTCGCGCAGGTCGCTGGGGGTGAATTGCCGTGCAGGCATGGCCGTATAATGCTTCAGCAGCGACGGCGCAGGATTGACAAAGGCCACGTCGCGCGAGGCTGTGTCTTTGCTGTGCCGGCCGGCATCGAGATTTACATAGTCGATGTTCCATTGGTCGGCATTGCTCAGCATGCCCTCTTTATTGTTGTTCTCGAGACTGCAAAGGTTGTAGAAGCGGAATTGGAAGTTGGGTTTGAGGTAGTCGGGATCGAGGATGGGGATGTCGTAGAACTGCCAGTAGGACCCGGTGCGTTCGTGAAGGGTGTCGGCTTGGCAACCTTTGGTCGACCACACCCGTTCCCAGATGCTGTCGACAGGGTTGTAGAATTCAAGGATGAGGGAGTCTTGTTGCTCGGGGGTGTCGCCTATGCGTTCCCACATGTTGCCATAACCGCCTCCAGGCAGATAGAAGAAGCTGAGGTAGAGCGAGTCGCCAACGGTAAGGGGTCGCTTGTAGGGCTGAAAGATGGAGTCGAGTCGGATGGGGCGAGAGAGGAGTGTGTCGCCTCGGAATAGTTGCCCTGTGGCATCGGGGTAGAGGTAGCCCTCGTTGTCGTAGGCGTCGAGGGTGGCCATGCCGATGGTGGGGGGAAGAGGGGCATAGCCCTCGTTTATGAAAGTGCCCCCAAGGTGCCACAGGGTGGCACTACGGTCGGGCTTGGAGAAGTCGTCAAAGAACGGCAGTGTCAATGGGGTGTTATCCTTCGACTCAAGCACCTCCCGGCACAGGGGCAGCAAGGTCTCCTGTCCGACGGCAATACCGCCGAGGAGTGAGAGCATTAGTATGGCAATCAGACGTCTCATGTTACCAATCCCAGCCCTCGTCGAAATCGACATCCTCTTCGGTGGTGTAGTAGTCATCGTAGTATTTGTCGAATTGGGTGGTGAAAATCTGTGTGGAGTCGACCTTGAAGTTGGAGATGATGCGTTCGACATCGGCTTCGGTGGCGTCGCAATACCATATTTCCACCTCGGTGCCCAGCGGGTAGCGGGTCACTCCCGTGTAGTCGGGATATAGCTTGAAGCATACCGCTTCGTTGCGGTTGGAGACCCCGTCCCAGTGCTCAACGCCAACGTTGAGCGAAGCAGAGAGGATGCCCCGTCGTGCTTTGGATGCCACTTGTCCGATGACGAATGGGACGCGTGTGCCAACGGGTGTCTCGCCCATGCCCACGGTCAGGTCCACTGCGTCGCCTTGGTTCATCTTCTCTCCGGCATAGACCAGTTTGCCTTTCGACGAGGCTTCAAGAATCATGTTTCGGTAGGGGCTGTCGACAAACTTCAGTTTGCCGCAATGCATGCCTGCCGCCTCGAGGGCTGACACGGCACTCCGCACGGACATGTTGGAGAGTTCGGGCAGCACCACGTCGGCGGGAGCAAACGAGGTGACGGTGACGTATATCTTCCGGTGGGTCTTGACCATGGTGCCTGCTTTGGGATCCTGCTGGATGATGGTACCACCAGGTTTCTCGGCATCGAACACCGAGTCGATGATGACATAGGTGAAATGCAGCGGGTTGTCGTCTTTCAGCTGCTCGAGAGAGGTACCGCAGATATCGGGTAGTTCATATTCCTGCCCCTGTCGGGCAACGGCTTTGATAAAAAGGAATGCCAGTACAACGATGACCACCGACAGCACCAACATGTAGAGCAGGTGCTTGATAAGGGGGTGTTTTTTGAAGAAGTCTTTGTTCATAATCGCGTAATATAACGGAATCCGGATTGTTTTATTGTGGTGGTGTTTATAAAATGCTCACAGGAGGCTCTGGCTCGTCGCTTTATGTATTTGGGCGGCCTGTGGACGATACATACCAGCCTTGTCGGTGGGCTATGGCTGCACTATCTCACCTTTCAGGGTGGCGGCAGTGCAGTCGGTGACTTTTACCTGGATGTATTGTCCGGGCTGGACATCGTGGCGGTCGAAGACGATGACTTTGTTCTGGCTGTTGCGGCCGAAAAGCTGCTCTTTGCTGCGATGCGACTCCCCTTCAACCAGCACCTCGAAGGTCTTGCCAATCTCTTTCCGATTGTTTTCCAGTGCTATCTGTCCCTGCAGGGCAATGATTTCCTCCAGTCGGCGGGTCTTCTCGGCTTCGGGTATATCGTCCTCAAGGTGCTTGGCGGCATAGGTGTCCGGGCGCATGGAGAATTTGAACATGTAGGCATAGTCGTAGCGTACCTTGCGGAACATCTCCAGCGTCATCTGGTGTTCCTCTTCGGTCTCGGTGCAGAAGCCAGCAATCACGTCGGTGGTGATGGAACAGTCGGGCATGTAGCGGCGGATGGCCGCGATGCGGTCCAGATACCAGGCCGAGTCGTAGTGCCGGTTCATCAGCTTCAACATCCTGTCGCTGCCGCTCTGCACGGGCAGGTGGATGCACTTGCATATATTGCTGTGCGAGGCCATCACTTCCAGCAGTCGGTCGCTAAGGTCTTTGGGGTGGGAGGTGGCAAACCGCACCCTCAGCAACGGACTGATGCAGGCCACACGGTGCATCAGCTCGGGGAAGTCCACGTTGCCGTTCTCGCTCGCATAGCGATATGAGTTGACATTCTGTCCCAGCAGTGTCACCTCCTTGTAGCCTTGTTCGAACAGGTTGCGGGCTTCGGACACGATGGTCTCGGGGTCGCGGCTCCGTTCGCGTCCGCGGGTATAGGGTACCACGCAATAGGCGCAGTAGTTCTGGCATCCACGCATGATGGATATGTAGGCCGATATGCCATTGCTCCCCAGTCTCACGGGTTCGATGTCAGCATAGGTCTCGGTAGTGCTCAGCTCGGTCTCTGCGGCTTTGGCGCCGGGGGTGCGCACGCTGGCCAGCAGCTCGGGCAGCCGACGGTAGGCGTCGGGCCCTACCACAAAACTGACATTCTCTTCCTCTACCATCAGTTGGCTTTGCAGCCGTTCGGCCATGCAGCCCAATATGCCGATGCGCACCTGCTTGTGCCTTTGCTGCAGCGCCCTGAGCTCATGGAGGCGTTTGCGGATACGCTGTTCGGCATTGTCGCGTATGGCGCAGGTGTTGATGAGGATATAGTCGGCCGCTTCGATGTCGGTGACGATGGTGTGGTTTGCTTTGGTGAGCAGGGATGCCACAATCTCGCTGTCGGCGAAATTCATCTGGCATCCGTAGGTTTCAATGTATACTGAAGACATGTGTTGTTGCTTGAATGGTGGGGTTTCTTATTTTACGATGACCTTTTTGGCGGGTTTGTCGCCGATACGTACTACATACACTCCGCTGGTCAGCGGTTGGCTTACCAGACGGCGTGGAGCCGGGTCTTGACGGCTCGGGACGGAGAGCATCTGTTGCCCCATGGTGTTGTATATCGTCACGGTGAGGTTGGCAGGGGCCTCGGTCACCACGGTGCGCCCAAGGGCATACACACGTGTTGTGGCATCCGGGTCAGGTTCGCTGACGGCTGTGGTGTCGCTGGCGGCAAAGTAGGCCACAATGGTCTCCGCTCCCGTCACGGTGACGGCATGGGGATTCTCCTCGGCACCGTCGGACCAGCGCACGAAATGGTATCCATTGTATGGCACCGCACCCAGTTCCACCCTCGTGCCACGAGGGAACAGGCCGTTGCCTGCGGCAGTGCCCATGGCTACGTCGGAGGCATGCACGCTCAGCGCATAGTAGGTGATGGTGTCGAGCGGGAAGTCTTCGTGGATGATGATGTTGCAAGTGTCGTGGTCGTCGCTGGCCAGCCACACAGTGTCGTGTGTCGTCAACCATATGGTGTCTCGAAGAGCCATCCAAACGGTGTCGCGGAGTGTGAGATGAACAGTGTCGCGAATATCACGCCAGACGGTATCGTGCAGCACGATGGTGTCGTGTATATAGGTGATAAGCTTGGCCGACGATTGTCCCCCTTGGGACTCGAACAGGGCGGTGTACGACACGTCGCCGCTCACGGTCACTGTACGGGGATTGTTCCTGTTGCCGTCGGTCCACATCGCAAAGGTGTATCCCGGGCGGGCGATGGCGGCAATCTCCACCTCGGTGTTTTCCACAAAGACACCGCTCCCCGAGGCGGACCCCTGTCCGGGCGACGAACTGGTCACTTCGAGATGGAAACGTGCCGGGGTATGGATTATCGTGTCCACTATCCGTGTATAGATGGTATCGACAGGCCGGTAGACCATGGTGTCGTTCACTACGGTGTAGAGGGTGTCGGTGTGGTGGGTCCATACAGTGTCGTGAATCATGGTGGTCACTGTGTCGTGATGCAGGCGGTCGACCGTGTCGTGGACTGTAACGTATACCGTGTCGCGAATCACTGTATCGTTGCTGATGGTGTCGCGCAGTTCAATATTGTCCACAAAGAGGTAGTACTGGTATTCCGAATAGTAGTTGATGGCCACATAGCGGGCGGAGGCAGGCACCGTCACATCGCACTCATGCCATCCTGCGCTGTTGACCGTCACGTCGGCCACGGTGTCGGTAAAGTCCACAGAAGAGTTGCTGGAGGTGGAATACAGCACCCTGAATAATTCTTCCCTGCTGTTCGAGCGGCGGTAATGGAAGCGCAGTCTCAATGGCGACGAGGACATCAACTGCGGCGAGACAAGGTATTGATTGTAGTCCGTCGAGCGGTGGTAGCTGCTGAAACGGAACTGGTAGCTGCCTTGATAGGGCGTGTTGCCGTCGGCAGTACCGATTGCTCCCAGTTTGTCGTCGTTGCGGTTGTCTATGCTCTCCATGGTCCAGCAGCCTTCGTCGGCCAGCTCGAAATCCTGCACCAGCGGGAAGTTCTGCACCGGCGCGCAGGCTCCCGAGCTGTGGGGCGTAAAGGTGAAGGTCACCGAGTTGTTGTTCGGCCCCGAGAGATGGATGTCGGTGATGCTGAACGACGAGTCGGGTGTGCCGTCGCAAAGATAGGGGTGGGGATTGCTCGAGGCGTCGAAGGTTGTGCGTCCCGACACACCGAAAGCTGCTTGGCTATAATTGCCGTTCACGGTGTCGATGCTGCTGTTTGGACGGAACAGCCATAGTTGGTGGGGCGCGAGGTAGAAGTCGAAAGTGGCATTGTCGGCTTCGCGCCGGTCGTTGTAACGCCATATCAGCATGCCCCGGTTGGGCAACGACGCATCGAAGGTGTCGGTGTTGTTGCGGTACTCCAAGATATACCACTCATGCGGCACCGCCGAAGAGATCTTCACCGCGTTGTTGGGACCCGAGCCGAGCGACTGGAGTGTGTAAGTGCCGGAGTCAGAAATTTGGGGTATGCTGTCAAACCAGTTCAGGTAGTGATACTTGAACAGAGAGTTGGTCTGCTGTGGGGGCGACATGTTGCTGCACATCAAATCCCACGTGCCTCCTGGCGACACCGAGGTGTAGTTGTCGTAGTGGTATATGTCCGGCGCACCCAGCGTGTGCGTCATCTCGTGACAGAAGGTGCTTACATTAAAGTAGTTGCTTCCGCTCCCTGCCAGCTGGAGGTTGTAGGTATACACCCGTTTGTTTCCCAGGTTTACGGTTCTGTCCTGCAGCGACCACTTGTGCGGCCACAGCAAGTTGCTCCAGCCTGTGTAGCTGCCGCTCACCACAAAGCACACGTTGTCCACCATCCCGTCGTTGTCGATGTCAAGGTTGAGCGTGGTGTCCACTGGGCAGTTGAGGTTGACCCACTCGATGGCATTTTCCAGCAGAGTGAACTCCCTCAAGCGGCGTTGCGTTTCGTCGGCATAGCCGTCGGGATTGGTCACTGCATTGTATGGCTTATAGTAGTTGCGGGCATAGCCGTCCTGATATGACATCACCATCGTGCCCGACGGGGCAGGACGGTAATGGGTCAACACCCGCAGGTTGCCGTAGCTTGTGTGTTTGAAATAATTATACATCGACACGCCTGTGGTGGTGCTGTCGTTAAACATGCTGTCGATGGTGCTGAATGGGGTGGTGGTACACATCGTCTCGTCAGCAAAGCGTATAAATATCACCACGTTGTTCAATGCTCCGTGGTTGCGGATTCTGCTCTTGGGGCTCTCGGACAAGTTGACTTTGGGCTCCCGCCAGGCGTCGTGTGCACTGCGCAGATAGTCCTTGTCGGGCATCAGCCATGACTGCAGGCCGGCCGCTTTGGGGTTGTCCTTTCCGGGCTTCAATGTCGTCGCATATAGTCCGCCGTAGACAGGTGTGCCCCCTGGGCAGTCTTGCTCCCGCCCGGCATATACATAAAAGCCTGTGGTGGGGTCCTGAACAATGGTGTACCCCTCGGCGTCGTGCAGCCAATTGTAGAATTCGTCGCCCGACGCGTAGCAGTGCAGCGTGTCGCCGTTGGGTTGGACGCGTGCGGCAGGAATAAACTTGGCCGGTGCCGCCATGGCACTGCCCCACAAGGCCAGTCCTGTCAGCAACAGCATGAATCGGTGTATTGTGTTCATTTTCTTCATATATCAGTTCAGTATTATCGGTATCTTCCTATGGCGGCCAGACGGTCGTAGCGGTCGTTCGGTCCGCGGTAGTAAACAAAAGCGGTGTATTGGTTGGGGGTCTCAAAGTAGTCGCCTTCCAGCACTCCCGTCGAGCCCTCTGTCTCGCCAACTGGCAGGAAGAGCAGTTGGTACGAGTAGTAGCCCTGTTTCAAGTGCAGCCGCAAGGTGTAAGCCTTCAAGTCCGGACGGTATTCCATGCGGCTGGCCTCGTCCAGACGCCATTGTGTCAACTCTCCCACCACATGCACACTTCCGTTCATGTACGGATACACCATCGGCAGCACAAAGTTCACCCAGACATAGTCGGCCTCCGTCTGCTTGTTGGTGCGGTCCCACACGTTCACCTTCATTCCGCCGTTCAGCACATCCTCCGTCACAAAACTTTTTCCCGAACGGTCTTCCAGCGGTTTCAGTGTGGCGAACCATTCGCCGCCATACTCCGCTATCTGTGCCACATTGTAGGTGGCTGTACGTATGTTGCTAATGTCGAACCACCTGAACCGGTTGCCGCACCAAAATAGGTTCTCATAGCGGTGGCGGTAGCACAGTGCGCCGTTTTCCAAGCCGCTGAACACGAGGCGTCGCATGTTGTCTGTGCGTCCGTTCTGCTGCACCACCACACTGCACCAGGCCTCGTTGAGCGAGGGACGGGGCTGGTCGCCCCGATAGTCGTTGTTCTCTGTCACCCGCACGTCTACCTCGCGGCGCTCCCTCACCTTGCCCCCGTCATAGGGAACACCCACCTCCATCTGCGCCTTCAGGCTTCCTTCGGTCACATAGAAACGCCTCGTCAGCAGCACACTGTCCGGCTGGTTCTGGTCGTACACCGTCACCACATAATTGCCTGACACCAGAAACTGGCTGTACTGGCTGGGGATATACTGATAGTGATACACATAGTCCGTCAGCGTAGTGAACGAACTCTCATATCCCTCCACGGGACCTTCCTCAAAGCCGTTCATGTATTCGTAGGGCTCCAGACCGTCCTTACGCCACTGGCTGTCGCAATGTTCAATCCTGTAACGGTAGTTTCCCATCTCAGCGCCCAGCACGTCGAAACGCAGCAACAACCGCTCGCCGTCGCCCAAGGTCAGCACCGGTGCCTCCAGCTCCACGCCTCCGCGCCAAAGTGTTGTCGTTCTCACACGCGGCGACCAGTTCGAGTCGGACACCATCGTGCCTACAGGCGTATGCCAGCCGTCGTCTCCCGACCATGTTCCACAGTCACTGGCAATGCCTCTTGCGGCAGTCCCGCTCGGGGTGGCGGCCATCAACAGAATGACTAATAAAGTAATATATAGTCTCATAGCAGAATGCTTCTTATCAATTTAAACTGCAAAGATACGAAAAAAAATTGAATCCGCTCCCACAATCTGCCGTACACTTTTCCATGCCCGCCGGAACCAAGTGAGACAATACATTTGCAGGAGCCCCCAACGCCGCCATTCATCCTCCGTTGAATTCTCGCACCCCACAACTGTTTCGACTAAGCAACAACAAACGTAGAGAGCCATGAGTATGGGAAAACAAAAAACCGCCTTCAGGATGAAGGCGGCTAAATGCAGTATTCCGCTCATTTTTAAATGGGGGGAAAGTCTAATTACGACCACCCCGTAGAGTCTCTACCCCATAGGTTTGATTGTTCTTTCGATAAAAGCAATCTCCTCGTCGGATAGGTTGTATTTCTGATAGAGTTGCCGGTCAATATCCTCAATTGGTGCCGACCAGTCAATATCACTTGATGAAGTGAAGTCTTGAAGGGGGACAAAGCGGTAAGCCCCACTTAACGCATCTTGTGTTATTTTGACAGATGACACTATCACTCTTAAAAATCGAGTGGCAATATATTTTGAAAAATTACATGCTTCTTCATAAGACTCAAACGCTGCATAGATAAAAGTCTGAGAGCAGACAGATTTTTCTTTAGATACAATGGGGTCGCCCAAAACAATAGGATCGTTACCACTACCTCCTGCTTTCGGGATAAACACCTTAAATTTGTCAATATCCTGAACATTCTTTTTTATGTCAGTTTGTCTGCAGTATGCCGTCTTGCGTTGGTTATCCTCGAGATAATATACCAATATGTTGTGGTTCTGGCTTTTTGTTGAAAATATTTCAAAAGGAGTTTTTATACTTTTCCCAGGGTTAGTTGGAATGCCAAAAGGGGTGTCTGCTGAAATAATAGAATCTACGCATTTCTGACTATTTGCTTTCCGTATCGCATCGACTTTCTGAACAATAGCATTGAGATTGGGATCACGAATCAAGACATCGAAAGCATTCAGATTGATTTTAGAAGTCCTTACTTCGCTATTAGTTATCAATGAATAATAGCAGTCGCCTTTGTACTTTTCGTCTATCAAGAAATAACTAACGCCACCCTTAATTTCCACTGTGGGGAAAACACTATGGCTATCAGAAAATGCAAATAATTTCTTGACGTGACCACTGGTAAGCATACGTTTCCTGAACTCGCCAAGAAGAGAGTCCCTGCCTCCTGAAAACCAACGGGCAGGAGTGATAAGACTGATATAGTTTGGCTTTAGGCGGATTGCCGTATCGCAAAACAACTGGTAAATGGGGGCATCGTTAGTACCGCCGGAACCTCCCATTAACTGATACGGCGGGTTGCCTACTATAGCGTTGAATTTCATGATTTCATCTGAATTGTATTTCCAAAAATATGGTGATGATAGTTTCGTGATGAGTTGACCGCTTTTCTGTTGTATCTGCATTACAAGGTCGTCGAAGGCATGGGCATTGACTTTAACCCTTGGGCGGAATCCGGCAAGGGTGCGGATGGTGATGCAGCGAGCCATGGGTGTCTTGCAGACAATGAAGATATTCTGCCGTAGCACCTCGTCCCACACACGCTGGTGATGTTTCAACCGCGACTCGTCGTCAGTCTCCGTCGCCATCCAGTCCATCCGCTCAGCCTCGATACGGTTGCGGTAGATGCCATAAGCCATATAGAGTGGGTAGAGTCCACTTTTGCTGTTTATCTCCAGTATCTTGGCATCGGGCCGGAATACGTTGTCGGTGACATCGGTGTGACGCACCTCGCGAGGCCTCGTCTGCTGCTCTTTGTATTCCCCGTCGAAAAATACCCAACCACCGAGGGTGTCGCCAAGTTGCATGTTTACAACCCGCCAAGGAGTGAGCACGGTCTCTTTGTCGGGGTTGCGGAAGGTATTGAAGATGGTAGTTATCTGGTCAATGCGGGCTTCGATGTCGAGTCTGTCGGCATAGCGTGCCTGTTCGCGGATGCGCTTGCCCGATGCTGCGAAGATGTCGGGGTCGTAGTATCGTTTAAACTCGTCGAACAACTCTTTGGTTACACCGCGAGGCATAAACTCGTCCCAAGAAATGTCGTCAACCAGTGAAGTGAAGTTGTCGATGGTGATTTCCTTGTCTTCGTCCTCGATGTTGGCTCCGTAGAGTAGCATAGGCATACGGATTGATATGCCCCGTAAGATGCTTATGGCTATGTTGCGTTGTTTTTTCTTCCGTTCCTCCTGTACCAGCAGGTCGGCTTCCTCAGGTGTGAGTGCGTGTTCGTTCTGCCGTTTCTTTTTCTTTACGCGTTCCAGTTTCTCGTATTCCTCGTCGGTGAAGCCTTGGTTATTGACATCCACTTCATTGGAACGTTTCATAGCCTTTGTCTGACCGATGATGCCTCTCAGGTGTGCGAACTTTTCAAGCTCGAGTTGGTCAAGCTTCATCAGGCGGTCGTTGTATAGGTATTTGTCCTCAAATCCGTTGCTGACCACACGCTCTACATATACACGTTTCAGTTGTTGCAACATGTGTGGTGTGTCGATGGCGTGCATCTTAGACCCCTCGAACGAAATGACGGGACAGAAATTGAGGAACTCGCCGAGCAATTGCCGGTCGCTCTCGGAAGTGCGTCCTGCCTTGGAGGAAATCTTTGCCGTCTCGGCTAACACCTTCAATGTGCGGTCGGGTGCGAAGTCGAACACGTAGCATTCGCGCTTTTGGCGACCGCCGATGATGGCAGGTGTCTGGGCACGGAAAATGGTCTGCATATAACTGCTGGCACTGGTGCTGTAGGAGCCGTGGAGCATAAAAACAGCAGTCCAAGCCTTGACGGTGACACCTGTGGTGAGGCGACCACGCGTGAGGGTGATAGTCATAGTCTCCTCAGGCCTGTCGCCAATCTTCTCACGCACCTGCTCCAGCGCATTGTTGCTTTCATAGTCGGCATCGCTGTCGCCGTCGCCCGCCACGTTGACGACATCAAACTTGCCGAGTATAGGGTGTTTGCGCAGCTTAATGCTCATACACCGTGCCGCAGCCACGCTGGGTAGTGTCCACAGCGAGTGACGGAAATATCCGCGCCACTCCTGCCGACTGAACGGATAATCCTTGGCACTTGTGAGCAGGTTCAGGAAGCGGTCGATATCATCATCGTGACGGAAATGCTCGTCGCTGCCGCTACCATCCACACGGAAGAACTCGGTAAAATTGAAGGCATGGTCACCGTCCTGATAGTGTTTCAGCTCCAAGCTGAGGTCGTATGTGTAGATGTTCAGTCTCGGAAGGCCTGCATAAGGGTTGGTGTCGCCGTCGTGGGTTTGGTCCCACTCTTGTTTGGCACGTTGTTCCATCACGTAGTCCCAAGTAAAGATGTCGGCCTCGTTGTAGTCGTCGAGCAGGTTGAACGGGGTGCCGGAGAGCTCTAACTTCTTGGTGTCGCCATGGAAGAGGGCAGCGATGACAGCTTGTCCAAGTCGGGTCTGTGTACCTTCGTGTGCCTCGTCGACTACCAGCAGGTTCCATTCTGTAGAAAAAATCGCGTCGTTCTTGTCGAAGTTGCCGCCCACCAGTTCGCTTCCCCGCAGGTCCTGCATTGATGCGAAGTAGACATAGTGCTGTCCGTGGTTCTGGAACAGTCGTTCCAGGCTTTCGAATGTTTCTCCCTTGCCGTTCTTAGAGCCATATTGGAAGTGGTTGCTGTCGTAGAATATCTTTTGAAAATCTTCGAACCATCCATCATTGACCACAGGACGATGGGTAAGGATAAGGGTGCGTCGGAAGTCCATTCGTTTCACTACCTCGAGGGCGCAGAGCGTCTTGCCGAAACGCATCTTTGCGTTCCAAAGGTATTGGTTGTTGGTGCGGAAACGGCGGATGGTCTTATCTATGGCATCACGCTGTTCGTCGCGGAATTGGATAGGGCTATGCCCTGTCGTTATCTCGTTGGCATATAGTGAGCACCTACCTTCTTTAGCCGCCGTGATGGCACGTTTGATTGTCTCGAGGTCGGTGACGAACCATTCTTTCGACTTGGTACCTCCTTCGGTTTTGAAGAATTTGACTTTGATGCCTGACCGTTTCAGTACAGAGTGCACCTCGCCGTCGTTGAAAGAGAAAATGTAACCGCCACGCAGGCAGAAGTTCAACTCTGTATACAGCAGTTCATAGGCGATACCTGCAGTTGCGGTGTACTGGTCGATGCGTTCACGAGCCGCCTTGTTCAGTGGTTTGCTGTTGGGAATGAGTTTCAGAGGGTCTGGCGCATCTTCGCTCAGGTAGGTATCGCCTACTTTCAGGCATCCACGGTGTGCTTCATCGTTGATGCGGAACACATATACCAGCTTTAGTTTGAATGGTGCCTCGGTTATTGCCATATCTATTGCTTGATTGATTTCACAAATTTTTCTATCGCATCGTCGCCATTCTTGTTCCAGTTGCGTATTACACAGAATGGTATTTGGTTTTCGAAGGCGTTATCTTCGGGCTCCCCAATCGTTCCGGTGAAGAGGTTGAATTGTCCATGACTTGCCTCTTCGCGGCGGCGGCGCTCTTCCTGTTGGTATTTTTCCAGCAAAGTCTCATCTATGTTGGAGACAGGAATAGTGTATTTGAGACCGTCCATTTGCCAAAGATTCCAGCTGATGATGTAGGCTGCGTGTTCCATCGAACTGTTCAGAGGCTCCTTGCCGAATTTGTCAACATAGTAATCGTAGAAATCGAATAGCAGGTTCTCGCGAGCTAGCAGCAGGTTGTCGCCCTGCCATTCGTAGCCGTAGATGCTTTGAAGCGCATGCTTGGCCCATTTGAGCCATTCACCGCTGGTTTCCGTATTTTCTGAGACAACACGCAGTTTACGGTCGAGCAGGCCGATACGTTGTGCAACAGGAATGGGCACCCCCGTGGAGGCATCGTAACGGCTGGTTAGGTAAGGAGCCTCCCCGCAGGTGATTTCCAGACGGGGGTCGTGAATGTAGTCGCGCCAAGTTTTACCTTCGGGAAACTCGATTTTATCCTTGCGGGTCTCCCAGGTATGGTCAGGTCGCTCAGTGTTGAAAACATTCATACGACCAAACCAAGCCTCGTCAATGAGGTTATTCTGCTTATTGCACACCCAGGCAGGAGTAAAGACTTCAGCCATTTGTCGCACCCTGGCATTTTGCAATGTATGGTTTTTCACCACACGCGGCATAATGACACGGTTGTTCGTACCAGTTATCAGTTCTGGGGTAATCTGTCGTTCGAAGTAGTAGGCTTCACCCATCTCACGATAGTCGTGAGTGGCCCAAATAATGCGGAAAAAATCAGGATTCTCCTCGTATCCGCTCTGTTGTTCGGCGTAGTATTTTGAAGAATGGTCTCGTAGAAGGATATTCAGCAGGTTAAGAGATAATTGCTGGATATAATCTTCGTTGATGTCGATTGACGACATCAAAGGCTTCATGGTATTATTGGATAGGCTTTTTGCCACTGGAGTCATATTGTTGGTAGCTGCATAGCTCCAAATACTCCAGCATACAAAAAAAGGCGGAACCGCTTTACGTTTGTCGCTTATACTCGTCCTAGGCCGTGGAAATTGCCATTGTCACTTATAAGCACGCAAAACAATTCACGCCAAAGCGTGAACCTTTGACTGCTTATTCTCAAGTGACTTAAATTTTCCACGTTTAGGACGATGAGAATAAGAGCTTTCAGCTCGTTATTTTCTATATTTTATTCTATTCTATTTCTCTGTTTCTATTCTGTTTTAGTCGTTAATTATCTTTCATTTTTCAAGGTGCAAAGATACACTTTTTTTCTCAATCGGCCAAAACATTTCGACGTTTAGGCCAATTTGTAGAATGTTTTTCGGTGCTTTGTCTCAGTTGGTCATAGTGCGGGATGGCCAAATCGGAATAGTTTTATGTCTTTGTCACACAGTTCGAATTATGGTGTGACACTACTTGGAAGCAATTCCGTCTGTCAGTGCCGTAATCTTCGCCAACACCTCTTTCTGTAAGAAATCCTATATCTTAATTATGGGTCAGGATTGATTGCCCTTGTTGTTTACACGTCTACCATAGAGCCACTCTGCCCATCTAATGTCGCGTCCCGATTGGGACGCATTTGATAGACATACGATAATCACCGCACTGCACCTACGGCTTGTACGGTGTTATTCATTTCTCACCCCTTTGGGGTGTTTTTAGAAGTACTTAGTGCCTTTTGACTGCCATATTATGCGTGTTTCCACAAAGCAAAAATACATGATTATATCTACTGGTGGATACATTTTGGGATTCAAAAACAACAGTGGGAAATAGAACAAAAGGGAGGGAAAATAAAAAAGCCCCTGTTTTAGGGGCTTTGTGTGGTCTGTGGCAGATTCGAACTGTCGACCTCTTCCGTGTGAAGGAAGCGCTCTGAACCAACTGAGCTAACAGACCCTCTCTTTTTGACATGACAAGCGGAGGCTTGACGACCTCCGGCTTGTGTGGTGATCTGTAACAGATTTGAACTGTTGACCTCTTGCCTGTCAAGCAAGCGCTCTAAACCAACTGAGCTAACAGATCGTACTTTTCATCTCTTTCCTCTCGAAAAGCGGTTGCAAAAGTACGAACTTTTTTCGGATTGACAAAATTTTTTTTCAGAAATCGTCGCAATGTGTTGAAAATAAACAATACTTTTTTTCTTGAACCTGTCTGTAACGGATTGCAGAATGGACTTTTTCCAGTCTTTTGGGAGGTTTTTGGGACCTTTTTCCGACGGTTCTTGCCAGTATTTTCGGCAAGATGTTTATTTTCAGAGATATGAGGTGATATTACGGTCTCAACACATGCGCTTTGGTGGGGTGGAAGGAATACCGCCTGAGGTGGCTTGATTGAATGGCTATTCGATGGCGGAGAGACCCCAGGAATAGTGCATGGGATGGAGATGGCCAATATGGATGGCGTTGAGCAGTTGGAATGGGCCGCGGAGCATCTCCTGCCCTAAACGGGGGTCGACGGGGAACATGGCGTGGTCGATGGATGGGTAGTCGTGGCGGATGTCGCGCAGGATGGAGAGGAAGAGCTTTTCCATCTGGTCGTCGGTCACCTTTACGCGGTCGATGTCGGAGGGGTCGGCGACGGGCGGGAAGTACCAGTTGTTGCAGTCGCCAGCATGGAAGAGGGTGGTGCCGTCGCGCAGCGTGATGACGGTGCACACTCCGACATCGGTGGAGCGGTAGGCTTTGAGGTGGAAGTGGGGAGTGGACACCTCTTCGCCGAAACGCAGGATGGCCAGCGGCAGCGATTTGTCGATGCGACGGCGACGGACGGTGTCGTAGGAGGGGAGAAAGTGCCAGTTGGGGTTTTCGGCACACCACTGGGGGATGTCGGGGTTGTAGTGGTCTTGGTGGAAATGGGAGATGATGAAGTAGACGGCTTTGCTGTGGGCGTTGTCGAGCAGACGGTGCAGCAATCCGTCGGGGTCGAGCCAGTAATCGAATACGATTATACAGTCCTCCTCCTCGGCAGCGAAACAGGAGTGGTGGATGTAGTGGAGTTGCATGGGCAGGGCGCGATGGTCAGAGTTTGGGGACGAAGTCAATCATCACCGAATGCTCGTCGAAATGGACATCTTTAAGGGTGATACGGTCGAAGACAGGTGCCAGTTGGGGACTCTTGCCAAGGGCGAGCATCAGGCGGTTGCCGTCGAGGATGTCGAGCAGGTCAGCGCCTTGTTGTTTTTTGAACTGGCCAAGGGCGGTGCGTACCATGAACTCGATGCCTGCCCCGCCGCCATAGGAGAGGAAGATGTCGGAGCCGTTGATGCGGTCGACATTGATGTCGAGGCCGACGGAGCCCATGAGGGGCACTTTGTAGGCGACGCGGAGGGTGTGAGGACCGCCGTAGGCGAGGGGGAGTTCTTTGCCGGTCTTTTCTTGAATGAATTGTTCGACTTCGGAATAGGTGAGATTGAATTGCATAATATCGTGTGTTTTGTGATGTTTTTTTGTGGAAATAACGCCTAATCGAAAAAAAAATTGTATCTTTGCAACCTGAATAAATAAAACTATTGACCATGAAAGTTAAGGAACTTGTAGAGAAATTGAATCTGAAGGTGCTGTCGGGCTCCGATGGCCTCGACCGTGAAATAGAGGGTTGCTATGTGTCGGACTTGCTGAGCGATGTGATGGGCAATGCCGAGATGGGCAATGTGTGGGTGACGTTGCAGGTGCATAAGAATGTGATGGCTATCGCCTCGTTGAAAGAACTGGCTTGCGTCATCCTGGTGAAGGGGCAGACTGCCTCGGAGGACACCCTCGAGCAGAGCAACGAGGAGGGCATTCCTTTCCTGAGCACCACGATGGAGACTTTTGAGACGGCAGGAAAGATTTACGAGCTGCTGAAAGGCTGAAGGCCTTGAGGTGACCTTCGAGAAGTGAAGATGCGTGCGTGTCGAACCATTCGATAATTATTTGAGATGACTCCGTTCAAGGCCGACCTGCATATCCATACGGTGCTGTCGCCGTGTGGCGATTTGGAGATGAGTCCGTCGGCCATCGTCCAAAGGGCATTGGCGCGCGGGCTGGACATGATTGCCATCAGCGACCATAACACTACACGCCAGGTGAAGGTTACTCAAAAGATAGGCCGCGACAATGGCCTGTTTGTGCTGGGCGGTGTGGAAGTGACCTCGCAGGAGGAGGCGCATTGTCTGGCTTATTTCGAGAACGATGCGCAGTTGGACGAATTCCAGGAGTTTCTGGATGCGCATCTGCCGCCCATTCCCAACGATGAGGACAGGTTCGGTTACCAGCTTATCGTGGACGAGAATGACGAGATTGTGGGAGAGGAGGAGTACCATCTGCTGAATGGCATTGATGTGGACATCGACGGCATCTACGAGGAGGTACACCGCATCGGCGGGCTCTTTGTACCGGCGCATGTGAACAAGGGGACCACGTCGCTGACCAGCCAGCTGGGTTTCGTCCCGCCCGACCTGAAGGCCGACGGACTGGAGATTAACCGCTTTACCACCAAGGAGGAAATGCTGAAGAAGTTTGCCTATTTGAAGCGGTTTAACTTCATCACCGACAGCGACGCCCACTTCATCGACAACATCGGCGATGTATATAACGTCTTGTATATGGAGCACCGTACTTTCGACGAGTTCCGCAAGGCGTTGAAGGGTGAGGATGGCCGCTATATCGACACCATGGCCTTCCGCACTGCCCCGCTGAAGAAAATAATGTAGATTTACAAATGTAAAGGCGCTCTTATTGTGGCAGGGATAAACGCTGCCTCATTACTCGTTGTGGTATGGCTCGTGGCGGAGGATAGAGAAGGCGCGATAGAGTTGTTCGACAAAGAAAAGGCGTACCATCTGGTGGTTGAATGTCATCTGCGAAAGCGATATTTTGTCGTGGGCGACGGCGTAGACCGAAGGTGCGAAGCCAAAAGCACCACCCACCACAAAGACCAGGTTGCGGGTGCCGGCATTCATCTGTTTCTGTAGGTACTGGGAGAATCCCACCGATGTATGTTCCTTGCCGTGCTCGTCGAGGAGGATGATGCGGTCTGCTCCCTCAAGACGTTTGAGCAGCAATGCGGCCTCGCGCTCCTTTATTTCTTCGGGCGAGGCTCCTTTCTGGTCTTTCAAGGCTGGGATGACATCTATCTCGAAGTTGGTGTAGTGGCGTAGCCGTTTCACGTATATGTCGATGCCCTCCTGCAGGTAGGGCTGGTCGGTTTTGGAGATGACGATGAGTTTGATGTTCATGGCGGCGATGCTCTTTCGGGATGGTTCTGGGGGATAATGTCAAATCTTATTTTGTAGAAGTTTCTGCACGAGCGGGTGGCGGAACCGAGTGACGCGGGAATATGTGATGGGCTTGGCACCATAGAGGCTGTATGAGAAGGCGATGCCGGGGTCCATGCTTCCCTCGAAATCGAAGGCGCGGGTGCGGGAGGAGAGCCGTTGGATGATGTGCCAGAAGAGTAGGGGGGAAGCCCCGTTGTGGTGGCCGGTGGGATTGAGGGCGGAAAGAAGGGAGTAGGCGCAGCGGTCGTCGTAGGCGACAAAGCGGGCGGCATGTAGTTTCCCGTCCCCGTCGTTGAGGCCGAGGAGGATGCCTTGCCCGTGTCCCAAGGCGGTTTCGATCACATGGATGATAAAGTCCTGCGACAGCAGGTCGCGTTGTCCCCGCGAAGCCCAATAGTCGGCGTGGAAACGCGCAAATGCTTGGGGGGAGAGGTCGTCGACGGGCTGGAGTACCTTTTCAGCACGGCGTATGGGACGCTGGCGACGCTGTTTGTCGAAGCCGTCGAAAACCTGCTGGGGGTCGGAAATGTCTTCAATGCGGTAGGTGATACGGTCGGAGGTGGTGTAGCCGGTCCACATCCGGGTATCGGTGCCAGGGGCAAAGTTCTGGGCAAAGAAGAGTGGCCTTAGCCGCCCGAAATAGTCCACAAGCCAGCGGGTGGCGGAGGAAGTGTCGGTGCCGGGTCGGAACCAGGGACCGCTGTACTGTGTGAGCTGCGGTTGCAGCAGGTAGTGCATCCCATAGCGTTTGCCCCATAGGTAAGGCATGGCTGCCGCAATGGTGCCATCGGGCTCTTTGATCAGGGCGACATCCCATTTCTTGCCCTTGCAGACCGTTTCCATCCACCAATATTGCAGAAACAGAGGAATCGTCGACCCCTCTGTTTCGCATAGTTTCTTGTATGTCTCCTTGTCGCTCAAGGGTAGGCTTGAGGTGTTACTGTATAACGATGGTGACGCGGTTGTTGGCCATGCGGCCGCTGAGGGTGTTGTTGTCACCCACAGGGTCGTCCTCGCCCTTATACTGCACCTCGATGCGGTGCTCGTCGATGCCGCGCAGCACCAAGGCTTTTTTCACTTCCACGGCGCGTTGGCGGGAGAGACCGGTGTTGTAGGTCTCGGTGCCCACGTTGTCGCAATAGCCGGTTACCAGCACTTCAAGCCCCTTTTCCTGTTTCAGGTAGGCGGCCAGTTCGTCCATCTCGGCGATATAGGATTCCTGAATGGTGGCGTCGTTGGGGAAGAATTTGATTTCGGGGAACGACTTGGAACCTTTGGCGGCGCTGGGAAGGAGGTCGATCTTCTTGGAGCTGAAGTCAAAAATCAGTCCCACGCGGATCAGGTCTTCGGTGGGTTGAGGCTCGGTGTAGTAGGCCTCGTCCTTCCAGTAGCGCCAGTCAATCTGGGCCACCTTATAGCTCACCTTGTTCTTCATCTCCTTCTCGATGAGAATGTCGCGGAAGTAGTCGAGCGAGATGACTGCTTCCATTTGGGCCTTGGCAACAAGCTCGTCGCGCAGGTCGGGGTCGGTGACCGAAGGGTTGACGGCGAAAACCGCGCACAAGTGCATGGGGATACGTCCAGCGGTGGACAGGTAGTCCATCACCGGGTCGAACTTGCCCCAGTCGCGCTCTTTGTCGCGATGCCATTTCAGTGTGCGGAAACGGTTGTAGTCGTAATCGATGAAATAGAATGTTTTGGCATCGAAAGCGGTGAATTTCCACACGGTGTCGTAGGCGGACTCGCGGATTTTGCGTTTGCCCGCCGGGTCGATGATGGGTTCGGTTTTCTTGCCCTTCTTGCCTGTGGCGGCGCTTGTCACCTGCTCATACAGGCCGCCAATGGTGGGGTGCCAGCTGGTGTCGGCAGTGCGGCCGAGCCATTGGCGTTTGTTGTCGCCGTCCTTGGCAATCTCGGTGGTGGCCCTTTTCTTACGGTACTGAGCCTGAACATTGTTGGCCGGCAAAAGCATCAACACGGCCAGTAATACTATCGGAAAAAGTTTCTTCATCGGTGGTAGTAATTTTTCGGTATAACGCGATATAACGGAAATTATTGTTGTGGGTCGAAAAGTGAGCCGTTTTCGCATACAAGCATGCGCGACTGGAACTTGTCGATCATCATGAAATCGTGCGACGAAATCAGCATGGTGGTGCCTGTCTGCCGGTTGATGTCCACCAGCAGCTGCATGATGTCCGACGAGGTGGCGGGGTCGAGGTTGCCCGTTGGCTCGTCGGCCAGTACAAGGGAGGGATTGTTGATAAGGGCACGGGCAATGCCCACGCGCTGCTGTTCGCCTTCGGAGAGCTGATAGGTGGTGGCGCGAGCCTTCTCCTCTATGCCGACGGCCTTCAGGGTGTTCATAATCTGGCTCGGGATGTCGCTGCGTTTCCAGCCCGTAGCCTGCAGGACGAAGGCAAGGTTGTCGTACACGTTGCGGTCCTTCAGCAGACGGAAATTCTGGAATACCACGCCCACCTTGCGGCGTAGCAGGGGGATATTGCGGTGTTTGAGGTGCATCAGGTCATAGCCGCACACCTTGGCCTCCTCGGCGCTCTCCACCTCATGGTCGGCGTAGAGCGTACGCAGGAGCGAAGTCTTGCCTGCACCGCTCTTCCCGATGAGATATACAAATTCTCCGGGGTTGACAGTGAGGTTGACATGGGTGAGTATTGGACCCTCTTCATGGCTGATAGCCACCTCTTTTAGTGATATGATGGGTGTGTCCATAGAGTCTTTGTTTCAAACTGCAAAAGTACTAATTTTTTTCCTATAATAGAGAAAGTGGTACTCTTTTTTTTCACGCAAGGTTGTTGATTGTCGATAATCATCTCGTGAATCACCCCTCTGGTGTTCCTTCTCAACTAGTCCGCATCCTGTTTGTGGAGTCGAAATGTACCCCTTTTGCCAACCCTGGTTGGTCAACCCATTCAACCAATGACCAGGTGTGGCCAGTCTGTCATAAAGCTTGTTAGGCGTTGCTATCCATTGAGTTATTAGATTTATCCGAAGGACTAGATTGTTAAACTTTCATAATTAATTGCAGCAAAACAGGGCATGTGTGTCATAATGGGCAACAAAGGCGAAATAATCTACCCAATTGGCGATGCGTAAAGTTAAAAAGATTTAAAATGTGTTAATGAGGGGTATCCAAAATGGGGGGAACGACTCTTTATTGCGAGAGCACGTTGAAAACAGGCTACAAGTAGACGGTAAGTTTATCGTAGCATGTCATGCTTTGAAACCATTTAGAAACAAAAAACAATCAAATTGTAAGATTTTGCCACCAATGACGTCATAAGGGCATAACCAATAAACACAAACAACAACAAATTACCACTTACTATGAAACGAATAGGACTTTTAATGTGTCTGGCATTGTTCTTGTCGGGCATGGCCCGGGGGCAAGCACCAGGCTCGGACACCATCCTCATTGGTGACACGACGCACATGTATCTGACAACCGGCAACTTCCGATTACCCTGCTTGTACTTATCTACCAGCTATACCCAACAGTTGGTGACGAAAAGCGAACTGAACGGAGAGGCGATGATTACAGGTATCGACTTCTACTGCGGTACGCCGAGCAGCATGGGCTGTCCAGGATGCACCATCTATCTGGCCAACACCTATGTGTCCAGCATGGGGTCCGGGATGGTGGGCTTCGGCCCCATGTTCCAGCAGGTGCTGGTCGACTCGCTCGTCTGTACGATGGGCTGGAATCACTACGAGTTCGACACGCCGTTCCACTACACCGGCCTCGGCAACCTGATTATAGCGGCTGACTGCCCGAATGGTTGGAGCGGGGGCAATTTCTATTGTGACCAGAGGGGTATCATTGATTCGAGGTACGTAAATGCGCGCTTGGCCAATATTACACCTTCCACTCCCACTTCAGCTATGTCTAGTCGTAATGTCATGCGGCTGCACACCATGCCAGTCTCTACGACTGTCACCTCTTGTCCGGCACCCACGCTGAGGGTGGACTCGCTTGGCTCTACGGCAGTGAAGATGAGGTGGACTCCTGGCTATCAGGACACCTCTTGGAGGGTGGACTGCATCACCGACGGCGACACCGCCTGGCGTACCAGTGGTCTGCTTTGGGGCGACACATCCTATACCATAACCGGTCTCGTCCCTGGCAGCCACTACACCCTCTGTCTCACTGCTTATTGCACCGACACCTTTACCACGGTGCTGAAACATCTGCTCACCAACTGCATCCCGACGGTGTTGCCTTACGCCGAGTATCTGGATAGTACGTGGTCCGTTCCCGGCTGCTGGTTTGTTGCACCCGGCACGGCTGGGGATGTGCCGATTGTTTCTTCAAGGTTCAGCCATTCGGGGTCGCGTTCATTGAATCTCAAGGGCGGTGCCGTGGTGCTGCCCGAATTCGATGCGCCACCCGACAGTCTGGAGCTTTATTTTTGGGCTAAGTGTAATGGCGGCTCCTGGCGTGACCTGTATGTAGGCTTGGTGACCGACCCGTTGGACCTGTCTACCTTTGTGCCATTGGACACGGTGTCATGCTACTCGAGTTGGATTCCTGTAGCGGTTCGGACCGACCGTTACCCCCGGTCGTCGGGGCGTCTGGCCATCATTACCGCCGACCCGTTGAACCCCTATATGTTCATTGACGACATCGAGGTGAGCCATCTTGTGCCCTGCGAGGCACTGTCCGCCGCAACCGTAGACTGGAAGACCGACACTGCGGCACTGATACGCTGGGTGGACACCGTGGGGGCAGTCTATTACGATGTGGCATACGGCCCGAAAGGCTTTGTCCCCGACTCCACCACCATTGTCACCGATGTGCGCACCGACAGCCTGCTGCTGACAGGCCTGACGCCCTATACGCAGTACGATGTGTATGTGCGTCCCGAGTGCGGGAGTTTCACTACCCACTGGTCGCCGGTGATGACTTTCCGCACTTTCTGCACCCCGTTGGACACGCTGCCGTACGTCGAAAACTTCGACTCCTATGCAGGCTACCCCGAGCCTCCTGCAATCCCCTGCTGGCGTGGGCACGCGGGTATGAACACCTGCGTGGTGACCTATACCGACAGCCGTTCCGGCTCGCAGGTCTTGCGGTGGGACTACGAAGATAACCAGTACGCTGTTCTTCCCGCCATCGACACTGCTATCTACCCCCTTCGCACCCTGCAACTCTCCTTCTGGGCATGCAACAACCAGTACAACTCCACCGATGTCCAACTTTCGATAGGGGTGATGACCGACCCCGAGGTGGACTCCACTTTCCATGCCATCGACACCGTAACCATTACCGGGGTTGATTGGCGCCGCTACGATGTGCCCCTCGGCTCCTATACAGGCAATGGTGCCCATATCACGTTGCGGAGTATCACCAGTGACTATCGTTATGCTTTTATTGATGATTTAATGATTGATTTGTTACCACCCTGCCCGAGCGTGACGGGAATGGCCGTTACCGGTCTGACTGCCACCTCGGTGACGGTGGGGTGGGACCCGGCGTCCGGGCTGACAGGCCCCGACAGCGGCACCGTGTGGCAGACCTACATCGACACCTCTGCCACCGCGGCACCCATGGCCGGCACATCAGTCCTCCATACTCCCGCCTGCACCTTTGCTGGCCTCACGACAGCTACGCCCTATTATGTGTGGGTGCGTGCCATCTGTCCCAAAGGCGACACCTCGGCATGGGAAGGCCCCATGCAGGTGGTCCCCGGCATCTGGAACATGCGTGCCAACCGTAGCGACACCCTCACCATGTGCGGAGTGTCCCTCTACGACGACGGCGGCTCTAATGGCGATTTCACCTCCCAGCATTCTTCGCTGGTCATCCTGCCCGACATGCCTGGCCATCTGGTCAGCATTAGCGGCTATTGCAACATCGGCGGGAGCTCCTCCCTCACCATCTACGACGGAGTCGGCACCTCGGGCCGTCCCCTTTGGGTCAGGACTTACAACAACAGTTCAGCCATCAACTTAGGTCCCATCATTTCCGAGACGGGTGCCCTCACCATCGATTTCGATGGCTACACTCCTTTCTCCATCTACTACGAGGGCTTTGAGCTGCAAGTCAGCTGCGTCCCCGACACCTGTATCATCCATCAGCTGATGCTCAACCCCGCGGTGCCCGCCACCGATTCCACCCTCGCGCTCACTTGGCAGTGCAACGGCGCTGCATCCTACGAGGTGGAATACGGTCCTGTAGGCTTCACTCCCGGCACGGGAACAAGCGTCTCCACATCCACCAATAGCCTTACCGTCACCGGCCTCACCAGCCTTGCTCGATGCGAGGTGCATGTGCGCAGCATCTGCGGTGTCGCCGACACGGGTGCATGGACCACTGGTATCTTCAATACCCAGCCCTGCAGCAATGCCGTCTATCGCGAGAACTTCGACTCCACCATTTGGGAAGAATCCCATCCGATGCTTCCTATCGGTTCCAATGTATCCAATTATAGCTTTACCCAGACCATCGTCGACTCCGCTTTCCTTGCCGGCCTTGAGAACGGCATTACCGCCTTGGCGTTCCGCCCAATCAACCATACCGCGGGCGACCACCAGAGCAATGTCACCGTCTATCTGGCCAATGTGCCGGACACCGCCTTCGGCAACGGTCCCATCGTACCCGATGCCGGGCACCGCTTTGTCAAGGTAATCGACTCTGCCAATTTCAGCCATCTTGGCACCACCGACTGGCAGGTTGTCCCCTTCGACTATCCCTTCATGTGGGATGGGCACCAGAACCTTCTGGTTACCGTGCTCAACGAAGATGGCGGCGGTTTTCGAACAGAATATGCCAGCCACTACCGCTATTCCGATCTGCGAAACTATGTCTATCGCAGCTATCTCATCTACTCCGAACGCCCCATCAATGTCGACAGCGCCGACACCTACGCCTATCCCTATTACCAGGGATACGGCGACTGGAACACAGGCGACCTTCGCTTCTACACCAACACCTGCGACCTCCCGCTCTGTGCCAAACCCGTTGTCGACACGGTTGCCGTGGGCTCCGAGAGTGTCACCGTCACGTGGAACGGCTCGAGTACGGAATACGATGTGGCCATCGACCCCTATGGCCCCGCCACCGTCTATCCTGCCACTGCCCCGATCCATGTCAGCGGCTTCCAGCATACCTTCACGGGCCTGCTGCCCAATGCACGGTATGTCGTAAGCCTGCGGCAGGACTGCACCGCCGACAGCCTCCGCCTGTCGGGCTGGACAACTGTCGAGCTCATCACCGATGAATACCACTGCCCCGCTCCCGAAGGTCTCACGGTCGATAGTATCACCTACACCTCCGCCACCTTCGACTGGCTTCCCGCAGGCAATGACTCCCTCTACCAGCTCTATGTCTGGCAGGACAGCGACAGGGCTGTGAGCCACCTTGCCGACAGCCGTCACTATACCGTCCAAGGGCTGCGCCCCGGCACGACCTACAACGCCAGTGTACATGGCTACTGCGGCAGCGAGGGTCAGATTGAGGGCACGAGGAGCGACACCCTGCGCTTCGCCACCACATCGTGCCCCACGGTCACCGGCCTTGCTGCCTCGGCAGTCACCACCACCAGTGTCACCCTCGGCTGGGACACCGTGCCTGCGGCGCAGGAGTATCTGCTTGAATACGGCCCCACGGGCTTCCTGCCAGGCCAGGGGACCGAGGTGACCATCAGCACCAACAGCTACACCGTGACCGGTCTGACGCCAAACACCGCCTACGACTTCTGGGTAAGCACGCGCTGCAGCGACGATGTCACCTCTACCGTGTCCGCCTCCCTGACCAATATCCGCACACTCGAGGAGTTGGGTGTCAGCACCATGGGCGATACTCGCTTCTCCTTCACCCTCACCCCCAACCCCGCCAAGGGCAGCACCATGCTTGTCATTGCCGCACCGGCGGCTAGCGCGAGCGGTCTCTACACTGTAACAGTGACCGACCTCGCCGGACGCGACGTGGCCACGCACCAGCTGCAATGCAGCGGCGGCTGCCGTACCACCTTGCAGCTTGACGGACTGTCGGCCGGCGCCTATTTTGTCCATGTTAAAGGTCAATTCGGCTCAGCGGTCCGCAAACTGATAGTCAAATAGGATTCCGCTCGGGAGCGGCAACGCTCCCGGGCCGTTCCTTGCTTGTTCATTGTTCCCAGTTGTCCCTTCGCACTCCGGCTGCATATAGGAGTAAAGAGGGGACAACCTTTTTATCGTAGGGGGATGATGGAACCTGTATCGGTCATGCGGCGTTCATTTCCACACAAAGCGAACAGGCTGTAACATCGTCGAATCCTGCATCGTTATAGCTTCGTTATAGCATCGTTATCCTTCATAGAAACGGGTAACGATGCTATTACGACCCTTGAATGAGGCTGGATTGATACAACTCAGATACATCTCGATTGTCTGTGGTTTGCTGATTTGGGTTGTCACTTTGTGTCCATCGGCTGGATTAAGTTGACAGATGGATAGTGGTTTATGCTAGATGGGGGAGACCTACCGTCGCCAGAAGGAGGGGATGAAAAGGATGAGGAGGGTGAGGCACTCGAGGCGGCCCAGGAGCATGATGAGTGAGCAGATGAGTTTGGCTGCTGTGGTGAAGTGGGCATAGCAGCCAAATCCGCCGCTGATGCCGAGTCCCGGGCCGTAGCCGGTGATGCAGGCGATGGCGGCGCCGATGGATTCGGTGGCGTTGATGCCACAGAGCATGAGCATCATGACTCCCGCGAAGATGACCATGACGTACACCATGAATATCACCATGACGTTGGTGAGGAGGTGCGACGAGACCGGGGCGCGGTTGAGGCGCACGGGGTTGACGGCATGCGGGTGGAGCCGGTCGCGCAGTATCTTGCGCACGTGGCGGATGAGGATGAGCACGCGCATGGCTTTGAGTCCGCCGGTGGTGGAGCCGGCCATACCGCCGCAGAGGGAGAGAATGACAAAGAGATAGGTGACGGGGACCCACCAGTAGGAGGTGTCGGCCACCAGGGAGCCGGTGGTGGTGAGCACGCTGGCAGTCTGTACGATGCTTAGGCGTGCGGCATCGGCGGCACTGTAGCCCATGTGGGTGGAGAGGGCGATGGCTACGAAGACAGAGGCCACGAGGTAAAGGCCGATGTAGAAGCGAAACTGTTCGAGCTTGTGGCGCAGGCGGTCCCAGTGGAAGGTGAGGAGGTTGTAGAGCATGGCGAAGTTGACACCGCTGAGGAGCATGGCCAGGGCGACGATGTATTGCTGGAGGTGGGTGAGGTGGGAGAGACTGTCGTTGTAAATCGAGAAGCCGCCGGAGGAGATGTTGGTGAAGGTGATGTTGACGGCGTCCCACAGTTGCATGCCGCTTTTGCAAAGCAGGAAGACGAAGAGGAGCGTGAGCAGGATGTACACGCCGAGGGTCTGCCGGACGGTGGAGGCTGTGGAGGTGGTTTGTTTGCCTGTGTTGTCGGCTCCGGAGGCTTCGGCGGTGTAGAGGCTGTATTTGTTGATGCCCATGGAGGGGACGAGGGCCAGCACAAGGAGAACGATGCCAAATCCGCCGAACCACTGGGTCATGCTGCGCCACAGGAGGATGGAGGAGGGCAGCCACTCAACCGAGGCGAAGACGGTGGCCCCGGTGCTGGTGATGCCGCTCATGGATTCGAAGAGGGCGTCGGTGAAGCTGGTAAGCACACCGGTGGCCATGAAGGGGATGGCTCCGAAAAGGGCCAGCACTATCCACATCAACACCACTAGGAGGTAGGACAGGCGACGGTCGTGCATGGTGCGTGCACGGTGGTAGCGTACCAGCATCAGCAGTCCCACGTTGAGGGTGAAGAGCCCGGAGAGGGTGATGCCCCGCCAGGTGCCATCGCCAAAGTGCAACGCAGGGATGAGACAACTGAGTATCATCAGTCCTTCAACCATGAGCATGATGCCTAGAAACCGTAGTATGTACCTGAAGTTTTTAATGTGTTAATTCGTTGATTCGTTAATGTGTTAATGCGTTAATGTGTTAATGTGTTAATTTGTTAATTCGTTAATCTGTTAATCGGTTTAGCCTCTTCGGGCTTTGGGCAGGCGCAGGCGCCAGTAGGCTGGCGACACGACGGCAAGGATGGCGAAGAGCTCCACGCGTCCAGCCAGCATAAGGAGGGTGAGGGTCCATTTGGCCACATGGGGGAGGACGGCGTAGTCCAGACTGCCCCCCATGGTGTTGATGAGGGGTGAGGGCCCCAGGTTGCTGATGTTGGCTGCGGCCATGCAGACGGCGTTGGGGATGGAGCATCCGCACATGGTCAACACGAAACCGCCCCCGATGATGAATACGATGTAGAGGAAGACGAAGGCGAAGACTTTGTTGATGTAGTCGCTCTCCACCACTTCGTTGTTCACCTTCACGTGGAACACCACGTTGGGGTGTATCATGCGGGTGAGGTAGTTGGCGATGTATTTGACCATGATGATGATGCGTCGCAGTTTGATGCCTCCGCCGGTGCTGCCCGCCGAGGCGCCGATGACAATGAGGACAAAGGTGAGCACGCTGACGACAAACGACCAGTGGGTAGGCACGGGCATGTGGTATCCGCAGGTGGACATGGTGGAGGCAATATGGAAGATGCTGAAATGCAGCGAATCGCTGAAGCCGTTGCCTTCGAGGAAGAAGGCAGTGGTGCATAGGGCTACAGAACAGACGAAGAGCAGGGTGTAGGTACGCAGCTCTCCATCGCGCCACAGATGTCGCCACCGCAAGGTGAAAAGTCGGTAGAGGATTGCCACGTTGACACCGCTGAAGAACATGAACACGGTGACGGTGGAGGTGGGATGCGCCCCGAGGGCGGTGATGCCCTCGCTGTGGGTGGTGAACCCTCCGGTGGAGACGGTGCTGCAGGCTGTGCAGAAAGCATCGACCAGTCCCACACCTTGTACCATGAGCAGCCCCCACAGGGTGGCGGTGAGCAGTCCGTAGATGGTCCACATGCGTGTCACGCTCTGGGCCAGCCGAGGGTGGAGTTTGCGTTGCTGGGTGCCGGAGAATTCGGCCTCGTAGAGGCTTCCGGCCCCGAGGCCGAGCCGTCGCAGCAGTGCCACGACAAAGAGCAGCAGTCCCAGCCCCCCTACCCATTGGGTCAAGGCACGGTAGGCCAGGATGGAGGGCGGCAGCTCTTCGGGATGCCGGATGACCGACGACCCTGTGGTGGTGAAACCGCTGAAGGACTCGAAGAGCGCGTCGGTGAACGACTGTGTCACCCCGGTAAAGAGGTAGGGCAAGGCACCGAACAAGGGCATGACCACCCATGCTGCAACGGTGAGCCAGTAGCTCTCGTCCTGGCGGAGCTGGTATTCGGCTTTGCCGCCCACCATGTTGCGCAGGAACAGGCCGGCCATAAGTATCAGCATGCCCGAGACGGCGAAGGCAAACTGCATGCCGTCGCGCTCGTAGATGGACAGCACCAGGGGCAGCAGCAGTCCTGCTGCAAGGTAGAGCAGCAGCACGCCGGTGACTTGTGCAATCAGTTTCCAGTTGAACCGACGCACAACCCTGTCGAGATGGACAGCCTGGATATGTTTTTTCGAACGGATGGCAGTGGGGTATTACGGTGTGGTATAGAGACTAAGAAAACAGTTTGGATACCTGTTCCATCACTTTGGGGAGGGCGAAGACGACCACCTTGTCCTTGGCTTTGATTTGTGTGTCGCGGGTGGGGAGGATGGTCTCGTTGCCACGGATGATGCCGCCGATGGTGGCGCCTTTGGGCAGCGAGAGGTCGCGGATGAGGTGGCGTGTGGCGGGAGACCATTTGCCGACGTTGAACTCCATGAGTTCGGCGTTGGTGCCGCTGAGCCATTTGCTGCGTACCGCGTCGGCCCGGACGATGAAGCGGGAGATGTAGCTGGCCGTAATCAGTTTCTTGTTGATGATGGTGTCGATACCAATGTCTTGCGAGAGACTGATGAAACCGGTGTTCTCCACCAGTGCAATGGTGCGTCGCACACCCAGTTTCTTGGCATGGAGGCAGGTGAGGATGTTGGTCTCGGACGAGTCGGTCACAGCGATGAAGGCGTCGGTGTCCTGCAGTCCCTCGTCTTTGAGTAGTTCGATGTCGGTGGCGTCGCCGTTGATGACCAGGGTTTTCTCCAGCAGGGCGGCGGCCTCTTCGCAGCGTTGGCGCGATTCTTCAATCATGGTGATGTCGATGCGTCCTTCCTGAGCCATGGCGGCATAGCGGCCTATGCGTCCGGCACCCACAATCATTGCCCTGCGTACGGGGACATTGTCTTTGCCCAGCACTTCGCGGATAGTGTCCAGCTGGTTGGGGCGGCTGATGAGGTAGGCCAGGTCGCCGGGTTGGAAGACCAGCCCGGCATGAGGGATGATGGTCTCGCCGTTGCGCAGGATGGCCACGATGCGTGCCTGGAGGGTGTTGTAGGTCTGCACCAGTTGCTGCATGCTGAGACCGGTGACGGGGGAATCGCTGTCGAGGCGGATGAGGTACATTGTCAGCAGGCCGCCGCTGAAGTCGAAGAATTCCGTGGCCACGGAGTTGTTGAGGAGGTTGGTGATTTCCTTTGCAGCGATACGTTCGGGACACACCAACTCGTCCACACCGATTTCGCGGAACATGTCGCGATGCTTTGGGGCAAGCAGTTCGGCGTTGCTGATTCGTGCCACGGTGCGTTTGGCTTTCAGACGTTTGGCCAGCACACAGCTCATCAGGTTGATGCTCTCGTCATGCAGGACGGCCACAAAGAGGTCGCAGTCGCCTACATTGGCATCCGCCAGCACCTGCGGCGAGGTTGACGACCCCGCAATGGTGAGCAGGTCTGTCTCCTTTTCCAGCCGCTTGAGCAGTTCCGAATGAGGGTCTACAACGGTGATGTTGTGGTCCAGGTCTGTTAACGACCGCGCCAGGTAGAAGCCTACCTCGCCGTCGCCTGCGATGATGATATTCATTGTCTTTCCATATTTTAACGGCCAGGGGCATTGGTTCTGGCCTGTTTGTCCGAACTTGCAAAAATACGAAAAAAAATAGATATATCTGAAAAAAGTCGTATCTTTGCAGTTTGAAATGAATGGCTGCTGCGGTGGCAAGACCACGGCCTAACTCTAGGCCCGACTCGCCTCCAGCAGTCATAATCAGCGTTAAAGAAAATAAACATATCATGGAAATTACGCGCACGTTCGACCTACTGGACCATCTTGTCACCGCTTTCCCCGACAAGACCGACATCCTGGCAGGTAAGGAAAAAGGCGAATGGGTGAAATACAGCACCCACGACTATTATAAATATGCACATTATATGGCCTGCGGCCTGCTTGAGCTGGGGCTTCAGCCCGGCGACAAGGTGGTCACCATCTCAGCCAACTGTCCCGAATGGAACTTTATCGACATGGCCCTTGCCATCTCCGGCATGATACATGTGCCGGTGTACCCCACCCTCACGGCCGATAACTACTACCATATCTTTACACATAGCGAGGCCAAGTTTGTATTGGTGAGCAACAACATGCTCCTGAAGCGGATACTTCCCGCAGTCGAGAAGATGGAGACCAAGCCCCAGATTTACACATTGGCCCCAGTGGAAGGCTATCACCGCACCCTGGAGATTCTCAAGGCCGGTATCGCAAGCCGTGAGAAGAACAGCCCCGTCATCGCCCACCTCAAGGACACCATCCAGCCCGACGACTGGGTGACCCTTATCTATACTTCCGGCACCACCGGCCAGCCCAAAGGCGTCATGCTGTCGCACCGCAACATCTGCAGCAATTTCATCGCCCACGAAAAGGTCAACCCCATGACGTCCGACTGCCGCGTGCTCTCCTTCCTGCCGCTCAACCACATGTATGAGCGCAGTATGAACTACCATTTCCAGCTCAAAGGTGTCTCCATCTACTATGCCGAGAACATGGGTACCCTGCAGCAGAACATGGCCGAGATTCACACCAACGGATTCTGCGCGGTGCCGCGTGTGTTGGAGATGGTGTACGACAAGCTCTATGCTGCCGGCAAGGACTTCACCGGTCTCAAAAAGACCATCTATACCCGCGCCTTCAAACATGGTGCCCGTTACGACTACACCCTCTTCAAGAAGGTGTCCCTTGCCTACCAGATTTCCCAGTTCTTCTACGAGCGCATGGTCTACCGCCACTGGCGCGAGCGTTTTGGAGGCAACCGCCTGATCGTCATCACCGGATCCAGCAGTATCCAGCCCCGTATCATCCGCACCTTCGCGGCCGCGGGCATCAATATCTACGAAGGCTACGGCCTCTCCGAGACCTCGCCCGTCATCGCCGTCAACGACCCCGCCGACGGCTATGTGAAGATAGGTACCGTGGGTCCCGTGCTCAGCGGAGTGGAGGTGAAGCTGGCCGATGACGGCGAGATTCTCACCCGCGGCCCGCATGTCATGCTCGGCTATTACAAGGACCCCGAGTACACGGCACAAGTCATCGACTCCGACGGATGGTTCCACACCGGCGACGTGGGGCAGTTTGTCGGCGGCCTCACCGGCCCCCGCTACCTCCGCATCACCGACCGTAAAAAGGATATATTCAAACTCTCGGCAGGCAAATATATCGCACCCCAGTTGCTTGAGAACAAACTCCGCGAGTCGGAGTATATCGAGCAGGCTATGGTTGTAGGCGAAAACGAGAAGAGTGTGGGTGTCATCATCTCGCCCAACTTCAACACCCTTCACTACTGGGCCCTGAAACACAAGCTGCACTACCGCGACAACAACGCCCTGCTGGCCTTGCCCGAAACCAAGGAGAAATACAAGGCAGTCATCGACCTTATCAACCGCGATTTCGCCGCCCACGAGCAGATAAAGAGCTTCCGCCTCGTCTCCGACGAGTGGACATCGGCCAACGGCCTCCTCTCGCCCACGCTCAAGATTAAGCGCAACATACTGATGGATAAATACAAGAATCTTATTGCCGACATCTACGGCAAGACTCCGCAGACCTCCAACCCCCTCATCTCGGCCTTCCGCAGTGTGGAACTCCCCAACTTCGGATTCTCCAAGAAGAAATAAATCACAAGATAATTGAAAAGTGAAAATTGAAATCAGTCGCCACCTGTTTCACTTTTCACTTTTCACATTTCAATTTTCAACATCGTGTTCAGCACCCCCATACTGCTTATCAATTTCAATCGCCCGGACTTCACCCGCCGTGTGTTGACGACCGTCATGCAGCAGGCGCCGGAGCGCCTCTATGTCTTTCAGGACGGCCCGCGCCCGTCGCACCCCGAAGACCCCGAACGCCTTGCCGCTGTGCGCGAGGTGATAGGTGAGTTGACAAGTGGAACCTCCACCGAGCTCTTCACGCGCTATTCCGACCACAATCTCGGTTGCGGTCCCGGGCCAGCCGATGCCCTCTCGTGGTTTTTCGGCCACGAAGAATGCGGAATCGTTATAGAGGACGATGCCGTGCCGCATCCCGACTTCTTCCCCTACGCCCAGGAGCTGCTGCAGCGCTATGCACACGATTCTTCGGTCATGGCTATCGGCAGTATGAATGTGGACCGCGAGCGTCCCACCCCCTACAGTTACTATTTCTCCATGATGAACCGCAACCTTTGTGCATGGGCATCGTGGCGGCGGGCATGGGAACATTTCGACTTGCGGCATTTCGCCGTGTCGCGCGGCACCCTGTCGCGTGCGTTGCGCCGCTACGGCTGCGGCATCCTCGAGCGGCTCTATTGGTGCGACCGTCTTGACGAGATTCATCGCGATGGTGTGGGCAATTCCAGCTGGGACATGCAGTTCCTCATCTCCATCTGGTTGAATCATGGCAAAGGCATTATCCCCAATGTCAACCTGTCGTCCAACATCGGCACAGTGGTCGATGCCACGCATCCCTCGGGGCAGGGCAACATCATCGACAATATCCCCACCAGCCCCATACTTCCGCTCAACCATCCTCCCACCACCGAGATACAGCGTGGGGCCGACCGCCAGTTCCACTTCCGCTATTTTGAGCCGTCGCGTGGCAATTGGTCGCAAGGCAAGACCTGCCTCTATGCCGTCAACCGTTTTGTGAAACGTATAATAGGACACCAAGGGCCATGGCGACAGAAAAAGTGAAATACCGCATACAGAAACTGCTGGGACGCTTGCTGGGCACCCCCGTCATCCCTCCTGGCAAAACCACCGGATACTCGTTGGTGCGTTCCGAGAGGGCGGGCTGTCGGCTGGGTAGCCACACCTCGCTGCAGGCGCCATACGTGCTGCATAATGTGACCCTTGGCGACTACTCCTACATCTCACGCAACGCCCTTGTTGCCAATACCGACATCGGAAAGTTTTGTTCCATAGGTCCCAACTTCTGCTGTGGACAGGGGCTTCACCCCACATCCGCACTCTCAACCCACCCCATGTTCTATTCCCCGGCTCGGCAAAACGGCGTCACGCTCAGTCCGAAGAGCCAGTTCGCTGAAACCAGGCACACCACCATCGGGCATGATGTCTATATCGGAGCCAACGTCTTTGTGCTCGACGGGGTTACCATAGGCCATGGAGCTGTGGTGGGTGCAGGGGCAGTGGTGACGAAGGACGTGCCGCCCTATGCCATTGCCGTCGGAGTGCCTGCCCGGGTTGTGAAATACCGTTTCGACGAGGAGACTGTCCGTCGCCTGCTCGACAAGGCATGGTGGGACGCCCCCGAAGGCGAACTCCCCACCGTGGCGGAGCATATCTGGGATGTGGAGGGATTCCTTAGTCCCAATCGTCCATAATCCTCATCAATCCACTTGGGATTATCTATTATGATCTTGCTTTGGGTTTATTGTGTATCACCTACGCATTTGTCGTAAGAGCCTCTTTTTTCTCATCTCGGAGAACTGCTGCGCATCGATTGCAACATAGTGTCGGTACATATTGGAGTTCTTTTTTATCTCCCTGCTGACGGTTGATTTACTGACATCTATCAATTTTGCGATTGCTGACAGCGACATTCTTTTTCTCAGACACACAGAAATTGTGTATCTTTGCTCTTTGGTAAGGTGATTATATTTTTTCATTTGTCAACACAAAAGTAGTCATTTTACCTGAGAGTACCAAATTTTGGTACTCTTTTTTTCTACTTAGTGTTGCACTTATAACTGGAATTTAGGGCAGGGCGGGTTCGATTGCTTTTTTTGTTTGCATGATTGTTTGATAATGAAATGGGAATGCACGGGAAGCCGTGTCGGCGACGCCCCTGCTGGCGGTGGTGCCGGTGTGACTCGACAATGATTTGGACTGCCGCCCGGTGGTGGAGTGACCCCATTGCAATGGTGGTTTGGCGTGTGTTGAGTGCTTTTTTTGTAAAATATTCTTGTATTTAGTAATTTTTTTGTATATTTGCAAAAAAACTATAGGGTCTTATGAAGAACGTTATTACAGTGATTCTGATTACAATATGCGTTTTGCTGCTCCCAAAGATGGCAGGAGCGCAGTCGCCTTATGCCCATGTGGAAGCGGATATGGGGGTGGTCAATTAAAAATGATTTATTAGCACTGGATAAAATATGAAAAAGTCTATAGTAATACTGCTTGTTTGTATGGTGGGTGCGGTGCAGGCCCAGCTGCCCATACAACATTGTGGCGACACGGGTTTTTTGTATTCGCCGGAGTGTAATCATCCCAATGTTGGCTATTCAATATCTTATACATGTAGTTATCCGTTTGGAGGGTTTACAGGGTCTGGGTACACCGCGCATCACGACACCATTGTTTATGGAGTGGCAGCACCGCTAACCAATCTCGTAGACTTCCCCTACTTATGGGTGTATTTGCTGAAGGCTAGGTTTGTGGATACGACAATCCTATATGGCGCCGACAGTGTTCCGGTACCTGCCCCCCGTTATAGATTCGAGACAGTGCGGAAAGAACTGTACTGTTTTCTCGACCGGCCACCGGTACCTTATGCACAGATGGAATATGTGTCCAGGGGCGACCCGTCTTCTGCGTTCAGGACACCGATATATGATTTCTATTTCAACGATCCTTGCGGGGTGGACTCGGGCGAGATATACTATGTGGGTGTCGTCCAGTCGCCGTATAATGTGTACAACCATTGGCTTGACAAGACTCACCCCGACCATTATTCGCCATGGTCACTGTTTTTTGGTGTTTGTGGAGGTATTGCCCGTCCACCTCAGCGTCCACCTCAGCTAGTATTTGACAGTGTGTGCGGGTTTCATATTGCAGGATTCCCGAGTTTTACCGATCCCATCGGGAGTAATCCTGGGCCGTATGTGATTACTGCTGGTATTCGATTCGAAATCTATGGATTCCTTCCCATTGTGCGGCCGCCGCAGGGAGAGGAACTGAACCCGCCGCACGTGGAGCCGATAGCGCCACGGGCGGTGACAGGAGTGCGGCTGGACAGCGTGGCAGGGAGCCGCGCTGTGATAAGGTGGGACGCCGCACCGGCGAGCGAGTGGGGTCCCACGGGAGTGAATGTGGACATGTATCAGCTGAGCTATGCGGAATACGGGTATGCGTATGCTGCCGGCGACACGGTGAACACGCCGGACACGATAGCGGAGATACCGGAGGACTTGGACTCGACGAAGTACTACAAGGCGCGTTGCCGTGCGCGTTGCCACCATCGATGCGACATCCACGACACGGTGGTGTGGGGTCCGTGGAGCGAGGAGTTCTGTTTCTATACAGGCAGCAGCTATTACGACACGCTGCCGCTGGAGTGCGCCGGGGTGGAGGGCTTCCACTACGTGGGAGAGCGTGGAGGGATGCCCAGCTTCGGGTGGACGCGTGGAACAGGGCAGAAGGTGTTCGAGATAGAGTATGCGCCTGAGCGTATGTCGTGGACAAGCGAGGCGACGGACTGGACGAGCTGGACGATGCCGCCGACGGTGCAGCCCTCGACGGAGTACCGTGTGCGGGTACGCGCGAAGTGCATACACCGGTGCTATGTGCACGACACGGTGATGTGGGGGCCGTGGAGCAGCGTGTTGCGGGTGATGACGCCCGAGACTACAGGGATGGCCGAGGGCGAAGGGGGTGAGCTGTTCGCCTTGGAGCCGAACCCGGCGAGGGGTAGTGTGACGGTAAGGCCGGAGTTGAGCGCGGAGCGTCTGCCGGCGGTGCTGACGCTGACGGACATGCAGGGGCGCGAGGTGCTGAGGCGCGAGGTGAGGGATGTCATGTCGCAGCAAGTGTACTTAGGAGGGCTGGTGCCGGGCACATACATGGTGACGCTGACCTGCCGCGACAGGACGACATGCCGCCGCCGTCTGGTGGTGGAGTGACCCCATTGCATGGTGGTTTGGCGTGTGTTGAGTGCTTTTTTTGTGAAAAAACTTCTGCAGTCTCGGATTTTTTTCGTATATTTGCCAATTACAAAATAGAAATACGACTGGCCTATCCTTTTGTTTCCCAAACGGATAGGCGAATATTGGTGTATTATGCATATCGCTATTGCAGGAAATATCGGCTCAGGGAAGACCGCACTGACTAAGTTGCTGGCCCGTCATTACGGGTACAGGCCTATCTATGAGTCGACGGAGACGAATCCGTATATCAACAGTTTTTATGAGGATATGCGGCGCTGGTCTTTCAATATCCAGATTTACTATCTTCATACCCGCACACGTCAGTTGCTGGACATCAGGAAGGAGAGCAAGAACATCATCCAGGACCGCACGCTGTATGAGGATGCCTATATCTTCACGCCTAACCTGCACGCCATGGGACTGATGAACACGCGCGATTTTGACAATTACCAGCACACGTTCGAGTTGGTGTCGTCGTTTCTTCAGCCGCCAGACTTGTTGATATATCTGAGGGCCGATGTGCCGACACTGATACGCCATATCCAGGCTCGCGGCCGTGAGTATGAGAACAGCATCCGGCTGGACTACCTCACGGGGCTGAACAAGCGGTATGAGGACTGGATGGAGAAATATAACAAGGGGAAGTTTATCATTGTGGACCTCACAAAGCTGGACTTTGTGTCGCGCGATGAGGACTTGGGCGTGGTGTATAACATGATTGATGCTGAAATAAACTCGTTATTCTCGTGAAGATACTGACCATCATACCAGCGCGCTATGCGTCGACACGCTTCCCAGGCAAGCCTTTGGCTCTGCTGGGCGGCAAGCCTGTGGTGAGATGGGTGTGGGAGCGGACGACGGCCTTGCCGGGGCTGACGGATGCCGTGGTGGCTACCGACGATGAGCGGATAGCCGAGGCTGTGGCGGCTTTCGGCGGTCGGGCTATGATGACAAGCGACAGCCACCGCAGTGGCACCGACCGGTGCGGCGAGGTGGTGCGGAGGCTGAAGGCCGAGGGTGCCACGTATGATGTGGCCATTAACGTGCAGGGCGACGAGCCTTTTGTGCAGCCGTCGCAGTTGCAGGCCCTGGCCGACTGTTTCAAGGACGGCGACACCTGCATCGCCACATTGAAAACCCGTCTGCGGGACAACGAGGAGCTGATGTCGCCCAATAACGTGAAGGTGGTGTGCGACCGGAATGGGCAGGCGCTGTATTTCAGCCGCCATCCGCTGCCCTATCAGCGCGGGGTGGAGACGGCTTGCTGGGCCGAGAGGTACCCTTACTACAAGCATGTGGGTATCTATGCTTTCCGCACATCGACACTGGAGGAACTGGTGAAGCTGCCCCAGTCGCCTCTGGAGGTGAGCGAGTCGTTGGAGCAGCTGCGGTGGATGGAGAATGGTTACCGCATCAGGGTGGTGGAGACCGACATGGCCAATATCGGCATCGACACGCCTGCCGACCTTGCCGCCGCCGAGAGTTATTTATTAAAGAATAGTGTTCAGAATAATAATTATAGTCTATGAATATAACTGATCTTATCGTAGAGTTCATCAAACAGGGTAATACTGTAGAGTTTCCGGGCATGGGGACATTGTCGAGCAACAATGTCAGTGCCCATCACGATGCGGCCACGGGTACTTTTCTTCCGTCCCGCCGCACAGTGAGCATGGTGGAGTCGTTGTCGGGCAACAAGTCCATCGTCAGACATATCGCTGAGAAGGAATGCGTAACCAACGAGATTGCCGAGCAGATGTGGGCAAACTACATCGCGGCATTGAAGGATAAACTGCAGCGCACGCCGGAAGGGCATGAGTTCCCCGGATTGGGACACATGCGTTTGGTGGGTAGTAAGGTTAGGTTTGACGCTTTGGAAGGATTGGATTTGGATGCAGGCAAAAAGCATGAGCAACCGTTGGAGAACGTGTCGACCTATACCCCCAAGGCGGTGGCAGACCCGTTTGCCGCCTTCGACAAGCCTGCTGCTCCCAAGACTCCTGTGGCCGAGGAGCCTAAGCCTGCCGCTCCAGCCCCTGTGGAGGAGAAGAAGGAAGAGCCCCAGCCTGTACAGCCTGTGGCCGCTGCCATTCCAGTGGTGGAGCGTGTAGAGCCTCAGGTGAAACCAGTGGAGGCTCCCAAGCCTGCCGCCGCTGAACCGGTGAAGCCTGCCGCCTCTTTGGAACACCTCTCGGAGGTGAAACGCATGCTGGATGAGATTCCCTCTTCGCCGAAGGATGCCAAAGAGGCACGCCGTGCCCAAAAGGCCGCCGCGAAGGCAGAAAAGGAGGCACGCAAGGCCGCCGAGGAGGCTGAAAAGGCCAAGGCCAAGGAACGCGACAGGCTGACCGCCAAGGCGGCCAAGGAGAAGGACTTGTCGCGCAGGGCCGCCGAAGAGGCTGAGAAACGTCGTGCCAAAGAGCAGGAGAAGGCCGAGCGCAAGGCGCTGAAGGAGGAAAAGCACGAGAAGAAAGAGGGAAAGAAGAAGCACACCTGGATATGGATTCTCCTTATCCTGCTGCTGCTTGCCGCCGCCTGCTATCTCTTTATGCAGAAGTGTAATCCTTCGGCCAAAGGCAAGAGCTGCGCCAGGGAAGTGGAACTGGTGTATCCCGAGCCGTTCGGTGTGGACGACTATCCGTTGTTGAAATTCCAGGAACAGGACATCATCTACAATGTGGGCCATCTGCACAATTACATGGCCGACTATGTGCATCAGTTCCTTGCCGCCAATCACTACAACAATGCCTTTGCAGCAGTGATGGCCCAGATTGACGAGTATGCCAACGACCGTCTGCACGAGCTGATGGTGGAGGGCTACAGCCCGAAACGCCTCTTCCCCCACGACAACTTCTGGCTGAAGAGCCACTATGTTGAATACAAATCGGCTGCTGCCCGCTACTATCGCTACAAGGTGCAGGGAGAGCTGATGGACTACGACCTGCTTGACGGGATACTGAATGAGGTGGTGGTGACCTACGGACTGAATGCTGACGGATACCGCGGGTACGGTGCCGACGGCGGTGCCGCCGCAGCCGGACGCAAGGCTGCTGCCAAGCCGGTGAGCGACAAGCCGTATGAGGAGGTAGTGCCCGAGGCTCCCACTTTCAAGGAGAGCAAGCAGGGCTTCGACATCGTGGCAGGATTCTTCACCTCGAAGAAGTCGGCCAACAAGTGCGCCAACCAGCTGAAGGCTTTGGGCAGCGACGCCTATATTATCAGCAAGTCGGGCGGATACTATGTCAGCATGGGCTCTGCCGCCACACGCACTGCCGCCGAGGCAATGGAGAAGCACATCAAGTCGTGGTATAAGAGCGACGTGAAGATATATAATTTCAACGAATAGTACTGCCTTCCTGAGCCAAGCATACCTATGGGTCATCACAAGTTAGAGCGATTCGCCGAGAACCTGACGTTTCCCAATCTGTTTCAGGTGTCGTATGAGATGCTGAAGGAGAAGGGGTTCGAGCTTCAGGGCAAGTGGTGCGAGTATTTCGGCAACGACAACCCAATCACGCTGGAACTGGGGTGCGGCAAGGGCGACTATACCATCAGTCTGGCACGCATCCACCCCGACCGCAACTACATCGGGGTGGACATCAAAGGCGCACGGTTGTGGCGTGGCGCCAAGACTGGCTACGAGGAGAAGATGGCCAATGTGGCCTTCGTCCGAACCCGCATCGAGATGATTGAGCGTTTCTTTGCCCCCAACGAGGTGTCGGAGATATGGATTACCTTCCCCGACCCGCAGCCTAAAAAGGAGATGAAACGGCTCACCTGCGAGCGCTTTCTGGGCTATTACCGTAAATTCCTCATGCCGGGGTCGCCTATCCATCTGAAAACAGACTCGTTAGAACTGCACCAGTACACGCTTGACGAAGTGATTGCTCCGGCAGGGTACCGGGTGGAGTATGCCACAAGCGACCTATATGTCACTCCCGCCGACGTGCATCCCGAGATAGCGTGCCTGCGCGAGGCACAGATGACACAGACCTTCTATGAACGGATGTTCCTGGCCGAAGGCAAGCCCATCACCTATCTCAAGTTCTATATTAATTAGGAATATCATAATATTAATAATATAAATTCTATCATTATGTCAGGACATAACAAATGGTCAAAGATTAAGAGAGCCAAAGGCGCAGCCGATGCCAAGCGCTCCAAACAGTATTCGAAAATTCTGAAAGAGGTAGCCGTAGCCGTCCGCGAGAGCGGTCCTGATCCCGACAGCAATCCCCGCCTCCGTCTGTTGGTTCAGAATGCCCGTGGCTGCAATATGCCCAAGGACACCTTGATGCGTGCCATCAACAAGGCCAGCGACAAGGATGCCGCCGTGCTTCAGGAAATCACTTTCGAGTGCCATGCCAACCACGGCATTGCCCTGTTTATCGAGTGTCTGTCGGACAACAACATGCGTACTGTGGCGAATATCCGCAGCATCATGAACAAGAACGGCGGTACCATGGAGACCAACGGCAGCTTGAGCTTCCTGTTCACCCGCAAGGGCGTCTTTGTCATCCCCCGCAAACCGGATATGAACATCGACGAGCTGGAGATGACCCTCATCGACGGCGGCCTTGAAGAAATGGAGGTTGACGACGACTACATCACCCTCTACACCGCCTACGAGGATTTCGGCAACATGGTCAAGATGCTCGAGGAACTGAACATCGAGTGCGAGAGCGCCGAGTTGCAGCGTATTCCCAACACTACCCGCACTATCGACGAGGATTCGATGCGCAAGGTGTTGAAGGTTATCAATATGCTTGAGGAAGACGACGATGTCACCAATGTCTTCCACGACATGGAGATTCCCGACGATTTCGAAGAGGAATAATGAAGTTATATTTAGTCCCCACTCCGGTAGGCAACCTCGGCGACATGACTTTCCGTGCCGTCGAGGTGCTGAAGGGGGCAGACCTCATCCTGGCGGAGGATACCCGCACCTCGCGGGTGGTGATGCAGCATTACGGCATAACCACACCCCTGCAGCCTTACCATATCTTTAACGAGCACCAGACACTCCATCGGGTGGTTGAACGTCTGCTCAGCGGGCAGGTCATCGCCCTGGTGACCGATGCCGGCACACCGGGTATCAGCGACCCGGGTTTCCTGCTGGTGCGTGAGGCTGTAAAGAACGGCATCCCCGTCGAGACCCTTCCCGGGGCCACGGCCTTTGTGCCTGCGCTTGTAGACAGTGGCCTGCCCTGCGACAGGTTTGTCTTCCTTGGGTTCCTGCCCCACAAGAAAGGACGCCAGACAGCCATCAGGCAGCTGGCATCCGAAACACGTACCATGGTCATTTACGAGTCTCCCTACCGGCTGGTAAAGCTGTTGGAAGAGCTGATGCAGGTGCTAGGTGAGGGACGGCAGGTGAGTGTGTCGCGCGAAATCAGCAAACTCCATGCCGAGACTGCACGTGGCACGGTGAAGGAGGTATACGGCCATTTTGCGGCCAAAGAGGTAAAGGGAGAAATAGTGGTGATAGTGTCGGCAGAGGACGATGCTTCACAACAGGAAAATACCGAAACAGAACAATAAACCGAGATATTATGCCATACGACGTTTTTCTGAACCGTTTGCTCTGTGCATTGATAGGCGGTGTGCTTATCGGCATCGAGCGACAGCTGCGCAAACGTAACGCCGGCCTCGCCGTCAACGCATTGGTGTCGGTGGGTGCCTGCCTGTTCATCTTGATTTCCGAGAGTGTTATCACGGCCGCAGTCCTGTCGGGCGGCCCCGTCAACAACGACAACCTCCGAGTCCTGTCGCAGGTGGTGACGGGTGTGGGCTTCCTTGGCGCCGGTGTCATCATGAAGGATGGCTTCACCATCCATGGGCTCAACAGTGCCGCTACGGTGTGGTGCAGTGCCGCCGTGGGCTGTATGTGCGGCTATGGCATGTGGCGCCAGTCGGGCATTGCCGTCCTTGTCATCCTCTTCATCAATTGGATTGTTAAGAACATTGAGATTTATCAGGAAAAACGCAGCCAGGACAAAGAGGGCTGAAACTTTTTTTATGCTTTTGCGTATATAAGGAAGTTCGCCATTTGGTACAAGGCGGATTCCTCTATCAGACAGAGAAAAACACCCAGCAATACCTGTAAATAAGATATAAATATTGATACCCCATAATAATATCGATGGACATACTAAATGATATAGACATATTCGATGCCGACGACTCCGACGGTTTCACTGCCCGCGCCGAGATTATCCCCCTCGTGACCAAGGACGATGAATCCTTCCTGCTCAACGAGGATTCCATCCCCGACGACATGCCCTTGCTCCCCCTCCATGGCAACGTTCTCTTCCCCGGTGTTGTGATGCCCATCAGTGTTGGCCGTAAATCCTCGCTGAAACTCCTGCGCGATGCCGAGAAGGCTAACGAACGCATTATTGTCGTAGCCCAGCGCAACGACAAGCAAGACCCCGAGTATGAAGACCTTTATCAGTCGGGTGTCATTGCCCGGGTGCTGCGTGTCATCGAACTACCGCAGGATAACCACATGGCCATTCTTCAAGGGACAATGAAATGCCATCTGCTGCGTATCATCACCGACGAGCCCTATTATCGTGGCTGCGCCGTCCTTCTTGACGAGAATGGCCGGGTGAAACATCCTCGCACATTCCACACCCGTGTCCTTGCCATCCGCAAGGAATATGCCGACATGCAGCAGATGAAGTATAACGGCCGTGGCATCAATCCCAAAGATGTCTTCAACTCGTTGAGCAATATCTCCAGCGATAAGATTCTAATCAATTTCATCGCCGCCCATCTCGACATCCCTGTCAAACCCAAACAAGAGATGCTCGAAGTGGTCAGCTACGAGCTGCGAGCAGAGATGCTCCTCGAGCAGCTGCAGAAGGAAAACGAGTACTTCCGTGTGCGCGAGGACATACAAGGCAAGACCCGCCATGAGATGGACCGCCAGCAGCGCGAATACTTCCTCAACCAGCAGATGCGTGTCATCCAGGACGAGCTGGGTGGCTCCTCCTCCGAACAGGACATCAACAGTCTAGTCGAGCGGGCTCAGAAGAAGAAGTGGAGCAAGGAGGTCGATACCGCGTTCAACCGCAGCATTGAGAAACTCCGCCGCACACCTCCGCAGACTCCCGACTACACCGTTGAACTGAACTATGTCGAGCTTCTGCTCGACATGCCTTGGAATGTCTTCAGCAAGGACGACCTCCGCACTGACCATGCCCGCAAAATCCTCGACCGCGACCACTATGGCATGGAGAATGTCAAGGAACGCATCATCGAATACATCGCCGTCCTCAAGCTCAAAGGCGACATGAAGAGTCCCATCCTCTGCCTTGTCGGTCCTCCGGGTACCGGCAAGACCTCCCTCGGCAAGAGCATCGCCGAGGCCATGCACAGAAAATATGTCCGTGTTGCCTTGGGCGGTCTTCACGACGAGGCCGAAATCCGCGGGCATCGCAAAACCTACGTCGGCGCCATGCCCGGCCGCATCATCCAGAGCATCAAGAAAGCCGGGGTGAGCAACCCAGTCTTCGTCCTCGACGAAATCGACAAGGTGCAAGGCATGAGCCACAACGGCGACCCAACCTCTGCACTGCTCGAAGTGCTCGACCCCGAGCAGAACAAAGCTTTTCACGACAACTACCTCGAACTGGACTACGACCTCTCTAACGTCCTTTTCATAGCCACTGCCAACACCCTCAGCACCATTCAGCCGGCACTCCTCGACCGTCTCGAAGTGATAGACCTCAGCGGTTATATACTCGAAGAGAAAATCGAGATAGCCCAGCGCCATCTCATCCCCCGACAACTCAAGGAGCATGGCTTCACCAAACGCGACCTCAAGTTCGACAACAGTGTCATCAGCACTATCATCAACAACTACACCCGCGAGAGCGGTGTGCGTCAGCTGGAGAAGACTATCGCCAAGATAATCCGTCGCCGCGCTGTGCAAAAGGCCGACGGCACCGTCATAGACAAGAACATCAAGGCCGAGGAACTCAAAGACATTCTGGGTCTCCCCATCCACAACAGCGAACGGCGTGGCAAAGAGCCCAAGGTCGGCGTAGTTACCGGTCTGGCCTGGACCCAGGTCGGCGGCGAGATCCTCTTTATCGAAGCCAGCATCAGCAAGGGCAAAGGTACCCTCTCCATGACCGGTAACCTCGGCGACGTGATGAAAGAGTCCGCCACCCTTGCCTTCGAATATCTCAAATCCAATGCCACACGCTTAGGCGTGGACGTGGAGTCAATCGAAAACAGCAACATCCACATCCATGTGCCCGAAGGCGCCACCCCCAAGGACGGCCCCTCAGCAGGCATCACGATGTTCGTTGCCATGGTCTCTGCCTTCACCCAGCGCAAGGTCATCCCCTCCATCGCCATGACGGGCGAAATCACTCTTCGCGGAGCCGTCACTCCTGTCGGCGGCATCAAAGAGAAGATTCTGGCTGCAAAGCGTGCCGACATCACCGACATCATCCTCTGTGAGGACAACCGCCGCGACATTGAGGAAATCCCCGCCGAGTATCTTCAAGGACTTTCATTCCATTATATCAATGATATGGAGGAGGCACTCCCCATCGCCTTCGAACAGTAGTCAGCCATGCGTAAGCCATTCCTCATACTCCTGCTCCTTGTCGCGTGCCTCATCCCTGCCGCACACTCGCAGGCACCCATCGTGGCCACCCCTGTGGGCAGCGTGCCCCTGCCATGGGGTCTCAGCAATCTTTCGGTAATCGACAGCACCCTCTATGCCTGTCAGAACGGTGTGCTGGTCTCCGCACCCACTACCGCCCCCGCCATCACCGCACTCCTTCCCGACACCATCGTTGGACGGCTGTGCCCGGAGGCTGTATATGTGGTGCGCAACAGTCGCGACAGCCTGCTCTATTTCTCTACAGGCAGCGAGCAGGCCATAAACACCAGCCTCAATGTCCACACCAATGCCCGCCTGTTCAAGAACCGCCGCGTCGAAGTCAAGTCGTGGTATCGCGACATCTGCCATCCTGTCTTCTCGCCCGATGGCAACGCCATGGTCTTCTCCTCCAAGGGGAAGGTGGGTCTGGGCGGCTACGACCTGTGGTATTCTCATTGGAACGGCAGCCGGTGGTCGTCACCCATCAACCTCGGCAACACCATCAACACCCAGGGCAACGAGATCAGCCCGGTATTCTATGGCGGGTATCTGGTCTTCGCCTCCGACGGGATGCCCGGAGCCCCCGATGGCTTCAATCTTTATGCCGTCCGCATTAAATCGGGTGCCAAGGCCGACGAAATCATCTTCGACTCGTATGTTGTCCAGCCGCTTCCCGAACCCATCAACAGCAACGGCGATGACTGGGAGATGGCTTTCGACCCCGACGGCGACGGCGGTTACTGGCTCTCCACCCGCAACGGCAAGGAGCAGCTCTTCACCTTCACCGGCGACCTCGACGGGGTCTTGCTTACCGGCCATGTGGTCGACGAGCATCAGCGCCCGGTGTCTGCTGCCGACATACGTCTTCTTCGTCAAGGGCGTCTTGTGGCATCCGCCACTTCCGACTCTGCCGGTGCCTATCACCTCTTCGCGCTTCCCGACAACGATTACCGCCTCCTTGTCACTCGACAGGACTATTACAACTACAACAAAACTGTTTCTCTCGTCCGTCCGTCCGAGCATCTTCTTATCGCCAGCCAAACTGTCGACATCACCCTTTCGCGCCTGCCCTTTGGACGGGTCATGGTGTTCGACAACCTCTTTCAGGAGGATGGTGATGTCGAACTTACTGCGAGTGCACGTCAGTCTCTCCAGCCTATAGTCGATTATTTGCGAGATAATGGTAATGTTCTGGCACAGTTTACATTATATTGTTCTCAAGAAGATGATGCTTCCTATCGTGAAATGATTATCGCACGAAGAATCAGCAATATACAGCGATATGTCGAATCGTGCTTGCCGTCAGGTGCCCAAATTTCCTATAAAGATGGGTGGAAAAACGATATTATCAATGCCCAAGGCATGCAGGGAAATGCTGTTTGTGTTGAATTATTTCCGAAGGAATAATGCGCTGTATAATAAGCTATTGTGAGGATAATTCGTGCTTGGTATCAAAGAAATTCGAAAAAAAATTTTGTCAGAATAAAAAATAGTTGTATCTTTGCACCCGTTTTCGAGAGGAGATAAACACCATCGGAACAAAACAAGTTCGGGGCGTGGCGCAGTTGGCTAGCGCACTTGCATGGGGTGCAAGGGGTCGAAAGTTCGAGTCTTTTCGCCCCGACTAAATTAAAAATCAGTAATTTGGGCGGATTTAGCACAAAAAAGTGTGCCAAATCCGCTCCAAGCGTTTTAAGAGACTAAACTTTTCTTTCAGGGCCCACCGGCTGACTGAAAGAAAAAAAAATGTCTGCCAAACAAAATCGACCCTCAGCTTCAAAGTTACAGACGTATCTGCCTGCCGTAGTCCGATTATCAGAGTCGATGGGCGTGTTCCTCGAGTACTATGTCTACAACCCCCAGACCGACGAGATGGAACGAAAGCGGATGCGACTAAACCGTATTGCCAGCCGCTACCGACTGAAGCGCGACCAGCTGATGGCGGCACATGCAGTGTGCGACGAGCTGAACAAAAAGCTGTCCGGTGGCTGGACTCCGCTTCATGAGACGGAGGACGGCAGATTTTACACCCAATTATCAGAACTGCGCGAGCGGTTCCTTGCTCACAAGAAGGCCGAAGGGGTGCGTCCGGCAACGCTGCAGAGCTACAGCAGCATGACGGGGCTGATGCTTGCCTGGTGCGAGGACACAGGGAGGGCACGCAAGCTGTCGGGTTCGTTCCTGCGCCTCGATGCGGTGTGCTACATGGACCACATCTTGGACAAAGGGTTTTCCAACCGCTCGTACAATAATACCGCCAAGACGCTGCGAGTGTTCTTCAGCTGGGCGAAAGAGAACTGCTACTGCAAGGAGAACCCCTTCGACAATATCAAGCCACTGCCCAAGGAGAAGAAACGGCGCATCCTGATCGATGCCGACACACGACGACGGCTGTGTGAATACCTTTCGGTGGAGAACCCGCAGTTCCTCATCGTGTGCAAACTGATTTACTACTCGGCCATGCGCCCCAAGGAGATTGCCAACATCCAAATTCGCGATATCGACATTGCCCACCGCTGCATCCATGTGTCGGAAGAGGTGGCCAAGAACCGCAAGAGCCGTTGCGCCACGCTGACGCGCGACCTCATCGACGCACTGGTGCCAGTTCTGGCAAGGCCGATGCCGGGCGAATGGTACCTGTTTGGCTCCAACCAGCGCATAGAGCCGTCGGCAAAGCGGGTGGCACTGTCGAACTTCCGCAAGAAGTGGGACAAGGTGCGCGAGGTGCTGAAGCTGCCACAGGAAATGCAGCTCTACAGCCTACGCGACACCGGAATATCCGACTACCTGCACGCCGGTATCGACCAGCTGACAGTGCAACACCATGCCGACCACAGCAGTCTGGCCATACAGCAAATCTACACCGACCACTACGACCCCAATCTCAACCAGGTGATATACGAGAAAGCTCCTGACTTTTGAACAAAAAAAGGCCGACGGTTTCACAACCATCGGCCAAGCGAATGAGACACTTAAAGGACTTTAGTTTGACTTTCGAGTTTTGGCCAGGCGCACTTCGCGGGCGATGCCCCAGAGGGCGAGGAGCGCCACCAGTGCGGCGGCGATGGCCACGTCGAGGTGCAGGCGGCTGAGGCGGCTGTCGCACTCGGGACAGGGCACAGTCACTTGCCTATCGATGTAGAGTGTGTCCGGCGGGACGGTGACGTCGGCCTTGAGGCTATCGCCCTCGAGGAGCAGCTGGAGGGTGATGTCGCGGTTCTGGAGGATGACGGTGTCGCCTGATGGGAGCCATGCCCAGGGCACGGAACTGGAAAGGATCTTCTCCGGGACGGGCACGGTGTCGCGCACATGCGCGGTGGTCTGCGTGAAGCAGTCCGGGCAGCGGTGCTGCAGCCGCTCGAGGCGTTGCTGGCAGCTGCAGCCGGAGAGTGCCAGGAGCGAAAAAAGGAGTAGCGGTAAGATTTTTCTTTGCATGTCAAAAAAAGTTTGTAATTTTGCAGCCGGAAGTGAGAAATTGCAAGAGCCCTGATGTGCGGAACGTAGGCAGGTTCGAAAGAGCCTGATGAGTGGTTCGACCCCACCGGCGGTTTCTCACTTTATCTTTTTATATTTCCTCATATTGAATTCCTTTGAATCTCTCATCTTGGTAGCAGTCACCAGTGTCACAGCATACACCCTGCCATTGGCCAACTTTACCTTTTGATTTGGCTCTAACACAAACTTGTTTTTGTAATCAGTATAGGTGTAGCGGCGGGTTTCTATGTCAAAATAGACAGACATTGAGGACTTAGTAAAAGGGAAATTGCAAAAATCATTTCGACTCACGGAAACACCTGCAGTAACTTTGGTGTCCCTTTTTGCGTGTTCCAGATCATCTCCTCTGAAATAAATAGACCTGCTGTGCAAGGGTCTGCCAATGATCCTGGCATGAGCCGCTATTTCATCCTCTACCGTGCCAATCAAGATGGGTGGGGAGGTGATATATCCTACTTGGTCAAATTCCGCGAAGGATGCACGCAATTTTACATACGCACGTTGCTCTACGCTCAGATTTTTGCTCTTTGTGGCCATTCTATACAAACAGTTTGATGATGGTGTCGACGAGGCTGCCGACGGTGCCGCCGATGGTGTTGCCTTGGCTTTTGTTTTTGGTCTCGGCTTCCTGGTAGGCGGCGAGGAGGGCGTTGTAGCGTTGGCGCTGGATGACGAGCGCGGCGGCGGAGGCGACGAGCAGCACGGCGAGGATGAGGATGACGATGGTTTCTTTTTTCATGGGGTTCAGGCTTTGAAGTTGAAGATGGTTTCGGGGTCGATTTTGGCGCCGTCGGGGTCGGTGAGGGTGAAGTGGAGGTGGGGTCCTCTGCTGCGGCCGGTGTTGCCGGAGAGGCAGATGGTGTCGCCTGCTTTGACTTGCTGCCCGGCGCGTGCACGGAAGGCGCTGAGGTGTGCGTAGCCGGTGCGGTAGCCGTTGGTGTGGGTGACGATCATCTGCCGGCCGCCGGCGTCGTTGGAGTAGGTCTGGAGGACGGTGCCGTCCCAAGGGGATTTGATTTCGGTGCCTGCAGGCACGGCGATGTCGACGCCGTTGTGAAGGGTGGAGGCGCCGGGGGTGGGAGCCTTGCGGCGGCCGAATTTGGAGGTGATTTTTCCCGTGACGGGGTTGATGGGTTGTGTCATGCGTTTGATGAGTTTGATGGCGAGCAGCAGCGCGATGGCGGCTGCCAGGAGTTTTACAATGCTTTTCATGGGACGGGGGATAAGAGGGTTCGGAGGATGGCGCCGACGACACCACCGGCGACGGTGAGGATGAAGTCGACGACGGAGGGTTCGCCGCCCCATTGCCAGTCTTTGAACTCGAGGGCGGCGGCTGCGGCGTAGGCGGCGGGGAAGCCCAGAGCCAGCCCCACGACGAAACCGCCCAGCAGGTGGTGCAGGCGGTGGGAGCGGCGCAGCCAGGCTATGGCGTTCTTCAGCATGGGTCGACGTCCTCCTCGTCGTCGCTGGGGACAGGGTGTTTGTGACGTCCCACGGTAATGGAGGTGTTGCCATGGTTGAGTGTGATGCCCTTGCCGTGGGAGACGACGTAGGGGAGTTGGGAGAGGGCGGCGAAGGCGAAGAGTTCGCCGACGGCGGTGAGGACGCTGCCGTCGATGACGCCCATGGGGGGTACGAGGAATCCGGCGACGACGAGGCCGACGGAGACCGTGAGTGTGACGGCGAAGACTATGGTGTGGAACTTGGGGTGTTTCATTGTGGATGTTCTGTTTTTTTTATTGTTGGCAGGGGAGCGGGATTCGAACCCGTGGGGTATGGGTGAAAGCGGCCCATCGTCTACGCCTGCGGACAGCCCCTGCAGGGGGGTCCGGAGCCTCCCGGATGCGGACTCGAGGAAAGTTGTTGTTAAGTTGCGGGTTGTTGAGGGCTGACGGAAGCCATCCATTGACAACCTTGTTTCTGGCATTATTGCCATTGTGCCCTGCACGGGCGCTGGCCGGTGCGGGGCGGGGGGATTAGAATTCGACGACATGTTCATTGTCGATGGCTTCGATGGTTCCGGTACGCTGAGGTCTGGGACCAACGTAGACCAAGCTTTTGTTCTGGTCTGACGAGCAGACGGTGATGCGGATGTAGTGGATATCGTCACCTGTTTCGAAGCAGAATGCGGCATAGGTACCGTTGTCCAGGCTCTGGGCATCAGCAGCCAAGACGGTGGCGATGGGTTCCGCACCATCTTCGTTGCTGGCATAGAAGTTGACAAACATGGGTTTGTTATTGTTGCTACCCTTGGTGAATGTGAGTCGGTATACCGAATCGGGCTGTACGGCAATGAGTCCGGACACGCTGAAATAGGAGTTGGATCCAATGGCTCCACTGTTAGTAATGATGCTCCTTTGTGTGTAGCCGCCCGTGCCTGGAAGCAGATTACTTTTCGAAATGGCTTGCACGCGGCACAGTACATCATTGCCGAAGGATCCCCGGGCAAAGGCTGTTATATAAGTGTTGTAGGCACTGCCTTTAAAACATAGAATTCCTCTGTCCTGCTGGGTCTGAGGCACAAAGTACACATCCTTCGACGCGTTGGCGGTTCCGTCGAACGCTTCGCGCATGATGCGCAGAGAGTTGATATTGCCACTTGTGGCTATCTCCACGTATGAACTGCTCAAGTCGTTGAAGTATTCCACCTTTGTGATATCAAGATAGAGTAGCTCGAAGTCAGTAGGAAGGCTTTCTGCCCCAGTCTGGTTGTTGTAGGCTGTGGCGCGGTACAATCCTGCGTCTTCCTTGGAGGAGAATCTGTCGGAGAGATCCACATCCACCCAGTCTTCGCGGCCGCTTGTGTCGGGGTCGTCGTCGCTGCTATTCGGATAGACGCTGGGTCCGATGGGCAGAGTGTCGACGAGATGGTAGTTTTCGTCTTCGCCTCTCTTGTATAAGCGCATGTTTGTCCAGCGTCCATTGTCGCGACGCACGTTGACAAAGACTTTCCCGCCCACACGGAAGGAGGCTTTGTCTCCTTCGAAGGTGCAGATGTCCTCGTTGTAGGATATGGGGGTGATGTCGGCGTCCAGAGAAGAGGGGATGAAAGGGGTGTTTTCAACGGGTAGATTGTTGTCAAAGGTCAGCGTATTTGATGCCTTAGGGCGGTATACGCTCATTCCGATGCTTGTCATGTATTGGAAACAATGCTCAGGCGTTCTCAGCACGAGTTTGGCGGCATCGGTAAAAGACCCGTTTTCGGCTATCAGCAGCCATCGTGTCGCACCGTTCGCATCTTTGATGACATCAAGCAGCAGATACACATGCGTGTTTTTCACGAAAAAGTCGTAGGGTTTCAGGTTTCGGCAGTCCTCAGCCGAGGACACGGTCACCTGTTCTGTGCCGAAGAGATTGTTTGATCCGAACGATGCCTCGATATAGCATTTTGGGCTGTTCATGGCTATGTTGGGCACGTCATGGCACACGGAGCCGAACCAGCGGGCATTGTGTGCGTGGATGTTTTCATTTGGGTACTCGATGCCGTAGCCGCTGATTCCGCTTGTCGGCATTTCGGTGTAGGCAAGGCTCCGTTTGTTTGCCATGGCCGTCAGAAACGTGTAGTATGTCACATTCTGGCCTACGCGCTTGCCTTGCCATCCCACATTGGCATAGATGGGGCTCAGCCACAGTGCACCTTTGCCGGTTCGTACGGAGTCGACACCGGCTTGGCTGCGGCGCATTCGGAAGATCATGCCGAAATACTGCATCAGCTTTTGCCGTGCTTGGTCTTGGAAGGCTATTGCGCTCTGTTCCTTGGTGAAATAGTGGGGTTCCATCCGGCAAAAGTCCGCGATGATGTTGTCGGCAGGAGAGATGTTGCCTTTGGGGGCAACGTCGTTTGTGTCAAGGCTGTTGCGCACTACGACGAGGCGACACGCCAGGCTCTTGTGCAGTCCAAGGCTGAAATTGCGACCGGAGTTGTATCCGGGCACGGTGCTTATTTTGTAAAATGAGCCTTCATTGTCTGCTTGGGCAAGCGTTCCGTCGGCGTAGTACAGCCATTGTTCCACTATTCTGTATTCAGGGTTCACCACCAGGGCGAACAGTGCGCCACCGTGGATCAATCCCGTTGTGACATAACGGCTGTCGGCGGTGACAGCACCGGTGGCTCCACTTGGACGGCCTTGTTCAAGTGTAATGCCTGTCACTTGAGACTCTTGAATAAGTTGATTTCTGAACATGGCACCTCTCTCCTATTCTGTTATCCTGCTAATGACCGCAATTCCGTTCTGGATGCTCATCACGTAGCTTGATTCAGGGGCGATGACAGGCTTTAGCGGGGCATATTTCACACCGTTTGGCAGAGACAGGCCTGACCAGTTGGCCGAAGTTGAGAAGAGGATCGTTGCTTCCACGGTTTGATTGTTTCCGAGAGCCGATATTGTGAGGGAGTTGAGGGGGGTGGGACAGGTGTGGATGGTGCCGCCGTCGAGGGAGTCGATGACGACAGTGGCGCCCGAATGGCTTACGGGGGTGGGGGAGGAGCTGCCGCCGGAGACGGGGATGTCGCCGGAGCCCAGGATGCTTTGCCCGCCGACGGTTTTGAAGGTGGGTTTGTCGGTGAGGTCGTTGTAGCTGCCGCTGAAGGAGGAGCCGCTGCTTTGGTGTTTGGGCACGAGGTTGGTTTCGGCGGTGCCGCCTTGGTACCAGTATTCGACGATGTTGCTGCCGTCGATGATGCCTACGGTGAGGCCGATGGTGACGACGTCGTCGTCGGAGAGTGCAGTGTGGGCGGCGTGGACGCTGGCGTAGGGGCCGTAGCGGAGGTCGACATTGGGCATGCCGCCTTTGTTGGTGGCGACGCCACCGTTATTGATAGAAAGGTTTCCCATTTTTCTTTGTTTTTAGAAGGTTATTGTCATTGAGTCTGATGGGTCGTGATTGCTGGAGGCGAAGATGCCGAAGAGTTGGAATGTGGTGCCGTCGATGGTGACGGGGTCGTGCGGACAGGTGTTGTCCGACTCGATGTTCTGCACCATCTCTTGTCCGCTGCTGGTCAAGACGATGCGCTGGGGCGCGGACTTGTAGAGCAGGAAGAAGATGCGGCTTTGTCCGAACTGGCCGGTGTAGGTGGGGTTCTGCGCGGTGGAGTAGCCGGTGGCGAGGGCTTGGAGTTGTGCTGCCGTCAGTGCGGCGAAGTCGGATTTGGAGCCGGTGGTCCAGCCGATGAAGTAGTCCTTGGCCGTCGATTCTCCGCCGCCGCCGGCGGGCGTGAGGGTGAACTGCTGGCCGTCGATGGTGAGGGTGTTGCCGCTGATGGAGATTACCGGTAGGGCTGAGAGTTTGTTCTTCAGTGCAGTGGTGAAGTCGTTAGTTGAAAGTCCTTTGTTGGAGACTTTGTCAACCTTGCTGGCCAGTGCATCCGTAATGACTTTGTTCTGCACGGGGTTGGTGCTGGATGAGGAGAGGCTGCTGTCGGGAGTAATGTTGCCGCTGCCTTTGATGCTTTGGCCGTTGATGGTCTTGAAGGCTTGGTCGGCGGGCATCTTGCCGTCCAGTGCTGCTTTGACGGCTTTGTTCTGCACAGGGTTGGTGCTGGTGGAGGAGAGGCTGCTGTCGATGGTGATGGAAACACCGCCGCCACCACCGCTGCCGCCGCCTATGACAATCCAGTCCTCGGCGTTGCCGGGCATTTGGAGGGCGGTGATGCCGTGGGGACGCTGGAGTGCGAGCACGGTGCCAGGAGCGACACCGATGAGTCCATCGGGGAGGTATCCGCTGTCGTATACGAATTTGCAGCCTTCGCGGTAGACGCGGCTGCGACGAGACTGGATTTCTTCCAGCATTTCGGACCATTTCTTAATTTTTCTTGCCATATTATTTGTTGTTTTGTTTGTAGTTCAAAAGTTGATTAGCATAAGGCTGGTTGCTGCCAAGGTCGCCACGACGGCGACACCCAGCAGCAGGGGTGCTGCGTTGATTCTCTTGTAAAGTTCCCACTCTTTGTTGCGTCGGCTGACGAGTGCCTGGCTGACCTGGCCACCGGCGAGACGCCATTGTTTCCATTGTTGCTCCAGTTCTGGGCGTGGAGATGGGTCGGCGGCGATGAGTGCAGCAACGGTGGATTTCCTGAATCGGGTGGTACCGATGTTGTAGCAGAGGGACACGGCAGCGTCGAACTGGTTCTGGGAGAGGGAGGGGTTTGCCTGGTTGACAGCCTGCTCGAAGACTGCGAGGTCGGCGGCCAGCAGCTGCTCTGCCTGGTCGCGGGTGACAGTCTGCCCGGCGCGGGCACCATGGTGTCCGTATCCAATGCTGTAGCCATCCACGTCCCAGTAGGCGGTGGAGGAGAAGCCCTCGAGTTGCTTGATGAGCGCGATGCCGTTGGATGAGGTTTTCATGAGAGGAAGCGTTTTGCCAGCAGTACGAGCAATGCCGTGACCAGGACACCGGTGCAGAGTGTCACCACACTGAGGGTGTCGACTTTGACGGTGACGGGGATGCCGTTGCTGTAAGTGTCTAGAAAGTTGTTGAGCGTGTTCATGGTATGCGTTGGTATTTTTTACAATATTTGTTGTGCCATTCTACCATCTCGTTGTATCGGGAGACGAATATTTGCTTTTTAGATTGTTTGGAGACTGGGTTTTGCACTTGGGCGATACAGCGGGCGAAGGGTGCGTCGACGGTTGTCCTGAATTCTTCCTCACCGGGTTTTAAGACGACATAGTTGACAGTGGCAAGTTGTTGTATGGCGGCTTCCGTCTTGTCGCCCCAGATGCCATCCTTTACCAAATTGCTACCCACCCAGTTGTTGCAGATGGCCTGGATTCCGCGTACATATCCCTGGACTTGCTGCTGGTTGAGATTGCGTGAGGATCCACTGCCCCATTTGAGGGGGAAGTTAGACCATTTGATACCAGATTCTACAGACTGTTCCTCGGCTTCGCCACCTTGGGCAGGGGGTGCACCCTTTCCATTATTTTCTTTGATTTTGACGACAACCCAGAATATGAGGAGGGCAAGGCCGTATAGAGCGGCGAGGGAGCCAAAGGCTATCAGTATTTTCTTTTTCTTGTCCATGGTGTCAGATGTTTACAGTGATTCCTTTATCTTTGAAGATTTTGCGGAGCGTCGATTTTTCGTTATACCACAGGTACTCGTCGAGATTGTCGGAGAGAATGTGTTCGAGAGTGCCTTGGTGTTTGACTCTGATGATTTTCCCGATTTTTGGGCAGTCCCTCACACCAAATCTGGCCTTCACCATTTCCCAGTCAGCGGCGTTACTGATTTCGTAGCGAATGATGCTGAAGAGTCGCTCTTCGTCGTCTTTGCCGGACTGGAAACATTGGTAGATTTCGTCAGCGATACGCTCGGCTTGAGTACCGTTGATGGTGGCTTTGGCAGTGATGCCTTTGCGTTCCATTTCGTTAGCGGTATCGTAGCGGATTTTCAAGTCGCGGAATGGCTTGACGATGAAGTCCCACAGGTTGCCGGCTTCGTTTGCTACATATTTGCGGAGGATGAACAGCAACAGGATGAGAAACACAGTAATGATTACTAGCGATCCAAACAAATCCATCCACTTCTTGGGATCACCGACCTTGAGCAGCTTGTCGGTGGTGTTGAGGGTGGCGTCGACGTTGCCGAGTTTCTGTTTGTATTCCATGGCTTACTTCTTTTTGAGGATGAAGGCGAGGAGGATGACAACGAGGAGGATGACGGCTGCTATGGCGGCGATGCGTGCGACGAGGAGGAGGCGTGCTTTCTGCCGTGCTTGGTCGGCGAGAGCGGCGAGACGGTCGGCTTCTGCCCGGTCGGCGTCGGCCTGGGCGTCGATGGTGTTGATTTGGGCGGTGGTTTGGTGGCGTTGCTGCCAGGCGGGGAGGTCGAAGGGTACGTGGTAGTGGATGACGGGGGTGTAGTTGACGGGGCCGACGGAGGAGGTGAGTCCGTCGGTGGCTTGGAATTCATCGGCGTCGACGACGCGTGGGAGTTCGGCTATTTTTCCGTAGAGTTCCTGGCAAAGGGCGAGGGTGTCGGTGACGAGGAATTGGTAGGTGCGGTCGGAGTAGATGAAGAAGAAGCCTTCGGTACCGTCTTCCCATCCCATAATCTGATTGGGCATGATTTTCTTTAGGAGGCGGTATACTTCTGCCTTCTGGTCAGGGCTGAGGCCATGGGCTTTGAGTCTAACTTTGAATGCATCGCGACCGTTATAGTGACCTTTCGGTGATTGGCTTTTGGACACTTGGACGGTTAGTGCGAGTGCGTCTTTGTCGTCGGGGCCGAGGACGACGTAGTTGCCGTCGGCGCGGAGGGTGGTGCCTGTTGCGAAGAGGGTTTGTTTTTTCATGGCTTAACGGTGTTTGGCCGCCAGGATGGACAGTACCGCTATCAGTACCGCGGTGGCGGAGAAGGTGGCGATCCAGTATTTCTTTTTCCAGGTGAGGCCGAGGATGGTCCAGGTGTCGCGGTGGCCGATGACGGGTATGGGCGGGAGGTTGGCGGCGTCGGGGAGGATGCGTTCTTGGGATCCGTCGGCGAGTGCGAGGACGATGATGTTGCCGTCGAGTTTGGCGTCGAGGACGGCGGGTGTTTGTTTGAGTCTTTTCCGGAGGAGGTCGTATTGGGCGTAGTTGATTTTCTCGGCGGTGAGCCAGGCGTTGGCGCGACGGAGCAGTTCGTCGGCGAGGTTGGCGTTGTTGGCTTGTGAGCCGGTGCCTGGGTGGTCGATGATGTCGGCATCCCTGTCCGGCATTTGGGGGCCTATGGCGCCGGCCGAGGCGGTGGCGAAGAGTATTTTCTTTTTTTTCATGACGGGTTGGGTTGTTAGTGGTGTTTGAGGCGGATGACGGTGAGGATGAGTGAGGCGAGGCAGACGGCGAGGGTGGCGCAGCGCAGCCCGATGTCGAGCTGCGCGAGCGTCACTGTGCGGCCGAGGATGATGACGGTGTCGTTGTAGCTGTCGGTGAGCATGGGTTAGCGGCGTTTGAGTGCGATGACGGCGAGGATGAGAAGTGCGGTGAGGAGGATGCTTTCGAGGCTGAAGAAGATGCCGTTGACGCGGAGGCCTGCGCGGCGGCGGCAGGGGCCGCCGATGATGTCGCCGAGGAGTTGTGCGGCGTTGGCGAGGGTGGCGTTGTCGACGGAGGGGTCGGGGGTGTCGTTGCCGTCGGCGTGGTTGACGAAGATTTTGCGGTTGAGGTCGTTGCTAAGGTTCTGTTTCATGATTGGGGAAATTAGGGGTTGATGTTTGTGTTGATTGTCGATGGTGATGCAGTGTTGGTAGAGTGCGTGGAGGCGGGAGTAGGGGATGGTGTGGAGGCGGTTGAGGGCTGCGAGGCTTTTTTTGAGGCTTTGGTGTTCGGTGCCTGCGAGTGAGGCGAGTGCGAAGGTGTCGGCGGTTTGTTCGTTGTCGGTGGCGAGGAGCCAGTGGCCGAGTTCGTGTGCGAGGTAGAAGCGTTGTGCGAAGGGGTCGGCGGCGGGGAAGGTGAGGCGGTTGACGAGGAAGGTGGGGTTGCCGTGGCCGTCGATCTGGACGGCGGCGGGGCAGAGGCCCATGAAGTTGGTGTCTACGGTTTGGATGAGTGGCGGCTGAAGCATGGTGTGCTATTTTTTGCCGAGGACGAGGATGAGGGTGATGATGAGGGCGATGCCGCCGAGGATGATGACGGTGAGGGTGGTGCCGTTGGTGAAGGAGAGGGAGCCGTGGGTTTCGTTGACGGTGCGGTTGGTGTTTTCGGTTGAGCGGGAGTAGCTGTTGGCGTTGCCGATGATGTTGCCGATGCCGTTGAAGATGGAGCCGAGGTGGCTGACGAGGTTGTTCCAGCTGAAGCCGCCGCCGGTGTCGGTTTCCTGGTCGCCACGGAGCCAGTCGGGCAGTTGTGGCCCCATCATGCTGGGGTCGTCCCATTGGGTGACGCCGTTGCCGAGGGGGTTGGTGGTGGGTATGATTTGTTTTTTCATGGTGCGTGGGGGTTTGTTAAGAAAGCCGGAACCGGCGGTGCGGTTCCGGCTTGGTGGTGGTTGGTGAAGGAGTTTTGGTTAGTCTTCGGGGGGGTAGAAGTCGATGGTGACTTTGAGGGTGGTGGAGGCTTCGACTTCGATGGTCCAGTAGAGGAGGTCGTTCCACTGGAGGTCGCCGAGGTTGTAGTCGATGACGATTTTGCCGGACTGGAACTGGTTGGTCTGGAAGTACTGGCTCATGTCGACTTCGCGTGCGGCTTCTTTCTGGAAGGGGTTGAGGGAGGCGAGGAACATGGAGGCGTTGAAGGCTGCGGGGTTTTCGTGGCCGTTGGAGGTGGCGGCGATGGTGACGCGTTTGACGCAGCGGGGGTTGTGCGTGAGGTAGCGTTTGCAGTGGTTGATGGTTTTGCCTGCGGCGGTGGACATGGTGACGGCGTAGGAGGTGTGGCCTTCGCCGACGGTGACGACGGCGTCGTCGAGGACTACGTCGGCGGCATAGCCTGCGGCGAGGAGGCCGGCGTTGTTGTGGTTGTGTTTGGCGACGGAGCCGTTGCCGTCAAGCTCGAAGCCTTCGGTGTCGATGTTGCCGGTGGCGATGGCCACGGCGATTTTGTCGGTGGTGCTGCCGTTCTCGATGGTGAACTGCATGCGGTCGGTGATGGATGATTGTAATTTATTCATTTCTCCTGAGAAATAATTGGTTAATACTCGGTTTGATTGGCTGATGAGGCGTTGTTTTTTTTCCAGCTCGGACATGGGGCGGTGGTGTTAGTCGTTGTTGGGGCTGGTGTTGGCGTTCTGGACGTTGCAGACTTGCATGATTTTGTCTTTTTCTTCCTGGGTGAAGGTGGCGCCGTTGAATTTGTGGCGGATGAGTGCGCGGCGGTTGCGGCGTGCGATGACGAGTGCGGTGGCGGCGACGAGGAGGATGAGGATGACGATCCAGGCGATGTTGTCGGTGATAAATTTCTTCATGATGTTTTTTTTTAGTTGTTTACGGCTGCAAAGGTACGGACTTTTCCGCTTGCAGAATGGGGGGTGCAAGAATATGCAAGAAAATGCAAGAAAATACAATAAAATGCAAGAAATCGGCACTCCTGCGACGGTGTCTTTTTGGCGTAAAAGGTATATCAAGGCAGGTTTTTGTCCCCTTTTGGGGGAATAAATAAAAGGCCGACGGTTTCACAACCATCGGCGCAAAAAAAAAATGTCTTCAGCTTAGGGTTCGTCGGGTCCCGGGCAGGGGTTCTGCCACTGCCATAGGCAGAAGTCGGTGAGTTCGCTGACGGCGTCGGGGCTGCTGACGGTGCCGCCGGTGGCGAGGCGGGCGCGGTCGATGAGCTTGAGGGTGGCGGCGCACACCTGGGCGACGGTGCTGGCGCGGCGGGTGTCGTCCATGATTCCGGCGCAGTTGAGCACGGGCAGTGCCGTGGTGGCATCGTCGTGCTTGAAGTGCACAGCGAAGAGGTAGTCGCGCATGTCGGCCAGGTGGCACAGTTCCAGCCGGTCGAAGGAGCGGTAGAGGGTGGGGCGCACCTGCTCCATCAGTTCGTCGAAGGCGGCCACCATGCGGCCGAATTCGCGGTGGTTGTCGTAGCTGACGTAGCCGGTGCCGAGGGTGGTGTTGTCGTATTTCATTGGGCACCTCCTTCCTGTGCTGGTGTGTCGTTGACGAACAGACCGTCGATGTCTCGTATGGCATTGAGCAGGGACATGGCCATGGCGACAACCTGTTCGGAGGGTTCGCCGCCCAACCATGCCGTCAGGCCGCGTGCCACCATGGCTTCTTCGTCGTTGCCAGCCATGGCTGCGGCCACATTATCAATCCGGTATTCAACAAAGGTGTTCAACGCCTTCTTGAAGACCACAAACCAGAAGTCTGTAACCTCCCCATTATGATATCCGTTCATCATCGTTCTAAGAATATGGTCGGGATACTCCGTGGGCAATGGTGCGACATATCGGCGGAAGGTGTATTGGCTATAGCTTAACTGACGTGCGCTCATAGGGCACCTCCTTCCTGCATGGCGGCCATGCGCTGGTGGTGGCGGGTGTCGGTTTCTTTCTGGGCGATGGTGCGCAGGGCGAGGGCTTGTTGTTTCCATGCCTCCTGTCGGATGATGGACATGTCGTGCTGCAGTGTGGCTTGTTCCCCTGTCGTGGGCCGGGGTGCGCCCTTGGTGTTCTCTGTCATAGCATTAGTTTTTTGACGTTAAACAAAAAAGGCCCGGGCAGGGGTGTCAAAGGTCCTAATGCTGACCATGCGGGCATTACTGCTGGCGCGTCCCTCCGAGCCTATGGCTCTTGATTGTTTCGATATGTGTGGGCATAAAAATAGCTGCACGAGTGCAGCGGTCCTATACCGCATTAGTTTTTTTGACGCTGCAAAGGTACAAACATTTTGCAAACATGCAAGAAAAAAAATGAAATTGAAAATTGAAAATTGAAAGTTGAAACTGGTTGCCAGTGGTTTGCGTGGCAAAAAAAAATTGCTCACCTTATCGACGAGGCGAGCAAAAAACACTCTGATGGGAGGTGGATTAGTTGATTTTTGACTGGGGAATGCCCAGTTGTTTGCAGATACTTTTCACTGTCATCTCCTGTATATCGGGATGTCGGGGCACTGCTGTAAAATTTCCATTGGAAAGGTTCTTGTAGAGGCTGTGCCGCTTGCCTTCGCGTAGCAGAACGCAGTTGTTCTGCTTTAGAAATTGAATGAGGACTTGGCGTTTCATAGCACGGCGACACGGCGACGGAAAATGTTTCTGCCTTGGTAACGACGGCGGGTTTCCTCTTTCTTATAGTCGAGAACCATTTTGATGGCATCGGCCATATTTTCCTTGAGCTCGTCGATAGTGGCTCCTTGGGAAATGGCTTCTGGTACCTGTTCGCATTGCCCTGTGTACCATCCGTTTTTGTTTTTCTCAATGATGATTGTGTATTCCATATTGCTTTCCTTTCTATTTTTAGATTACCATAGTGCCACCTTGCCCAGCTTGCCAAAGTCGAGGGTGCCGCTGGTGGCGCCTAGTGCTCGGAACACGCGGTTGATGAGAGCGAGTGTGGAGGCGTGGCCGTTCTCAATCTTCGAGATTTGGGCTTCGCCTACGCCCACTTTTTCGCCCAGCTGCTTCTGGGTGAGGTTTTGTTTTTTGCGCTGCTCGCGTACAGCTTGGCCGATGCGCCAAGCTTCGAGTTCCTCTGCCAGTTCGGCATCGAACTGGTCGCGGTGGGGGGTTCCTTTTTTGCCGATATAACGGTCTGTCAATTCTTCTAGTGTAAATGACTCCATAGCATTATTTTTTATAGTATTCTACCATTATTGCTTCTGCCTTGGCTATCTCCTTGCGTGGCGTTTTCTGGGTTTTTTTCAGAAAACCATGAGTTGCCACAACAAAGGCTCCTTTTTTCTTGTCCCAGAATGACAACAACCTGTATGCGTTGCTGCCATATTCCGTTCGGAACTCCCAAATGTCGGTCCCTTCAAGTTTTTTGAAAATGGAAACATCGGTCATTCCCATCTTTACGAGGTTGAGAGTACGGACAATTTTTTCTCTAACCTTATTCGGCTGCACGTCTACAAATTGTTGAGCCTCTTTTAATAATATTATTTTTATTTCTCGTTTCATGTGTGATTTGATGTTGCAAATATACGAAAACTTTCCAATATAGGAATGTTTTTATTGTTTTTCAAACTCCAGTTCGGGCTGGGAGAAGGCGGCCTCGATCTGGATGAGTTCGGAGATTTGGTAGTAGTAGATGCCGGAGCCGCGACGGCCGAGGAGGTGTGCGAGGCCGGCGCGCTGCATGAGTTTGCGCATGGTGCGGTAGGAGACGCGGTAGTGTGCGCAGAGTTCTTTCATGGTGCGTGGGCGGGCGGTGAGTGGCTCGGGGGTGTTCATAGGGTGGGGTCGAGTTTGATGAAACGGCACTGGTAGCGTTTGCCGGCGCGGCTGTCGGCGTTGAGCTGCCGCTGGGCGGCGAGGATGCGGTTGTAGATGTCGTCGTCGAGTTCCTTCTTGCGGCTGGAGAAGTTTTCGGTGGTGGCGAAGAGGATGAGGTAGCTGCCGAAGGTGAAGCATTGGACGGGCACTTGGCGTAGGCCATGGGCGACGATGTAGACGTCCACGCCCCGCTGGCGGCGGCGGATGTAGAGGGCGCGGAGGGTGTCGGGGGTTTGGAACTGGAGGTAGGTCATGGCGTCGTCGAGGATGAGTGTGCCCCCGTAGAAGTAGCGGACGACCATCTCCAGAGTTTCGGGTCCTTGGTAGACGATGCGTGCGCGGTCGTGGAGGTTGTAGACTTCTTGGGCGGTGGAGATGGCAGGCAGCTCGCGCCACTCCAACTCGTCGGGAGTGACGATGAGTGCCTTGGCGGCATGGGTGACCACATTTTCGCGCAGGAAGGTGGTTTTGCCGGTGCCGTTGATGCCTACGACGAGGTTCATCTGCGTTTTGCGGCGGGCGGCTGGGGGTGTCTGTTCTGGCATATCAATGTTTTTTTTTTGTCGGTTTTGTCCATAATTCAAAAATAAATTGTACTTTTGCAGCGTCAAATGGGCGAGGGGATGCCTGTAATGGGATAGGCTCGGACAGACATCTGGCTAATTGAGACAGTTACCCATTGCCGTCGGAGGGGTGCTTCGCTTCCTCCCATTTCAGAGCCAACTTATTAATGGCCGAATTTCTACGAGGTTCGGCCGTTTTTATTTCCCAAAAATGGTATTCTTGAGAGTAGTTGAGTTCAATGACTGCCACGTCGTGCAGTTTTTCTTTATGTACAACCAGCAAAACAGCCTCTTTAATCTCATCCACAGCTTTACCCGTAGCTCTGATTTGGTTGAAGTTTTGGCAAATGGTTCGGGCATAAGTCACGACATCGAGACCCGCCTGTTCGTATTCAGCAGCATGGCGGTTGCGTATATGGGCACGGTAGTTTCTGTTAATATAGATATCGGCTGCCTGTATTTTTGCAGCTTTGGCAACAGCCTTATTGATGGTACCAACCCTTATGAACGGGTCGCGAATAGCTGGAGTGTTTTTTGAAAGTGGGTGCTTCATGCCTGCTCTCCTTTCTTGCGGGCGATGGCGAGCTGCTGCTCGAGCTGGGCGTTGGCGGCCTGCTGCTCCTCCAGTTCTGCCTTGAGGCGGCTGATTTCGTCGCGCTGGCGGCGGTCGGCGAGGGCGGCGACGATTTTGCCTCCGTAGACGGTGACGATGGCGATGAGCAGCACGACGCCGGGCGAGGCCTGGATGTTTTTGTCGCCAAGGTAGCCGGCCCATGCGGTGACGAGGGTTTCGCGTTCGTCGGGTTCGAGCTTGATGTCGTTCTTGTCGGTGCCTTTGATGAGGAGTACGAGGGCGAGTGGGAGAATGACGTCCATGACGCCGACGATGAGTTCGGCGGTGGGCTGCTGTGCGAGGCGCATGTTGGTGACGTTGCGCACGTCCTCGTCGGTCACCGTGGGCGCGTCGCCGAAGGGGCGGTCGGGGTCGTAGGCGGGTTCGGGGTTGAGGGGTTCGGCTTCAGGGGCGGGTGGGGCTTCGAAGTCCTGGATTGGTTGGTTCTGGCTGGCGAACCAGCTGGAGGCATCGTCTTGTATCATGATTTTTTTTTGTTTGAAATGTTTGTAATTCAAAAAATGTTCGTATTTTTGCAGCGGTTTTGAAAGGGACAATCTTTCAAGTAAAATCGACAATGACGACTGTACTGTCGATTTCCTCTTATAAGCCCAGGCTCAGTGTCTGGGCTTTTTTGGGCTAAATGCCGTAAGGAGGAAAAAACTCTTTTTGTTTCGGAAAGCCTTTTGCACTATAAAGCGAAAGCCATCGCCATTGCACACTATACGGTTGTCATCTATGTATTCCTTGTTTGTGATACGTCCATTTTGGACCAGTATGGATATGAAGTCTTCCACAGAATACCCAAGAGCCTTGATTTCTACTTCGTGTTTGTCTATAATATGGGCGAGACCATACCCCTGATGACGAACAGCATTGGTGACCTTGCCCCAGATCAGGCTGATGTCTCCGATGCCCGGACGGTGCAGGGCAGCCACACATTCGCCTTCCTTTCTTTGCCGAAGGAACAGTACGGCTTCCTTTGGTTTGCCTTTAAATTGGCGGTATATTGGTCCGAACTCACCGATTTCAATCGTTGTACCATTTTTTTTGTTCATATTGTATCATGATTTTTTTTGTTTGAAATGTTTGTAATTCAAAAAATGTTCGTATTTTTGCAGCGGCTTTGAGCGATGAATCACAGCGAACGGAACAAGCCCTGCACTGTGATTATCTAATAAGGGCGGTATCCGTTGCCGCCGGAAGGGTGCGCTCCTTCCCACACCAAGGGCTTTCTTTTAACAGCCTCACTATTTCGTGGTGAAATACCATTTTACAGTTTCCCCAGCAGTTCCAGAATCAGCTGGTCGAGGGGTTGCTGTGTGTAGGCGCCGGTGAGGGTGCGGGTGGCGGTGTCGACGGACCAGACGCCGCCCATCACGACGCCGTCGTCGGTGCGGTTGATGACGAGGAGGTTTTTTTCGCCCGGTGCGGCGGGGTAGGCGGCGGTGAGTGCGTTGAAGAGTGCGGCCGTGTTCTCGGGCGTGG
>JAEEGI010000372.1_pt1 | contig 157342 bp, 120 predicted proteins | sample 8958751 | NCBI WGS metagenome assembly JAEEGI01 (sample SAMN16246545, study PRJNA631951) | gut metagenome | biome: gut microbiome; feature: rumen; material: KS-attached | host: Bos | place: Iran: Karaj | collected 2018-10 | reverse complement strand
AAGAAAATGGGGTAAACGATCTTCTCGAGATCATGTTGGAGAGTTTGATGGTAGCGGAGCGTGGCGAGTTTTTGCAGGAGCAGGCGGACAGGAACAAAGGGAACGGCTATCGTCTGGGGCATACATACGGCCACGGCCGGAAGCTGGAGTTCAGGATACCGAGAGACCGTTTCGGCAACTTTCATCCGAAGATTTTGGCCATTCTGAAGGATCAGGAAGAGGAATGCGAGCGGCTTGCAGGAAGCTTGTATACCAAAGGGCTGACCCAGTCGCAGGTTGGACAGGTGTTCGATGAGATACATGGGGACACACAAATTGGAACACTACCCAAAGAGACAAAAAGAGGTCTTATTATCACATAATCCGACATAAAGCGGATGATTAAAGAAACAGTAAGGATATTGTTAAACAAATAAGCCGTAGATTCTCACCTACGGCTTTTCTAATTACCTATTCAGGGTCAACAGGTATATAGTTCCCGGATATTATGGGCTGGTCCATATGTCTTTTCTTATTGTCAAAACACTTATTAATGTAATCAGCCACTCCGGGATTGCAGCAATAAACATAACAACCTTTGACTCCGCGGGTTAGCAGAACACGGTAAATGTTTTTTATATGTCTATCGTAAATGTCAGCATCACCAGTCTTTACATCCATGTTTTTCCCAGGAACTGCCACAAGTGTACCGGTTGATGAATTGTAATCCAAGTCAGGGCCAATGATTACGCCCATGTAATCCAGTTCTAGACCCTGAATGGAAAAAATGCAGCCTATCTGATTGATCCCTTCGGGTTCAGTTGCCCACGTATCTGCACAGGAGGCATATTTCTCACGAAATGGAGGACGGGCTCTCACGGTATTTGTCTCCCATGGCATCTTGAAATCGCCAATAATGACATCTTTCTTCAGGTCTCCGTTTGGGGCTAATTCCGTAGACCAGTGCCAGCAGTAACCGGCTGCGACACGAGCCGTTTTCCCGGCATCGTGAAGATTACGGATAGCATCATAAAGAGCTTGAGGAGAATCGAATACGCGAAAATCGTATTCATCTTTTTTAAAAGTATGGTTAACGGTTCCTGATGTCTTGAAGATGACATCGTCAATCCAATCCAGGTAATTATCAGACCCGTTGCAGCGGAACTGTGTTTTCAGTTCAAACTCCAGGATGCGGATGTTACCGGAAAATTTATGGGTCGCATCGCGGATACACCTCTCTTTTGCCACCTGAGATTCAAGTTCTGCAATACTTTTTTCAAGCGAAGTCAATGTCTTGGCGAAAAAATGCTCTTCGTATTCACTTCTCCTGGCAAGGAGGAGGGAGTGTTGAGCCTGTTTCTTTCCGAGGGACCTGCGTTTCTTCTCAAGTTCTTTAATAAACGTGGACTTGTCTTCTTCAAACTGCTGATGATAGCAGGATGCGATGTGTTTAATCTGATCTGACGTGCCGATTTCCGAGGACTTAACAGCTTGGTAATCATCAATAAAAAAAACGCACACCTTAGAACAATAAAGTAGAGACATGGTCTGAGACAAAAAAGTCTGCTCATACTTCTTGTCGGTCATAAAGTTAGAGGATTTCCCTATCCGGTGTGCTTCATCAACAAGAAGGACATCTACCTCCCCCTCATTAAAATGATAAGGTTTGTAATCGAATATGTTGGTAATCAGATCCCCGGCATTAGCAGCTTCTTCAGGATTACCAATGCTAACATTCCGCAATTTAAGTTTCAGATTTTCACGCAGAGCCTTTGAGCGCGTGGTAAAATAGACATTCTTGTAAATACCGGACCGGGCTAACTCGGCCAAGACATGTAATGCTATCACTGTTTTCCCTGTCCCTGGTCCCCCCTTTATAATAATAGCCGTTTTACCGCCTGACTCTAGACATCTCTGGACTTCCGCGTAGATGCCATCGCTTGCGGTAATCTGTTCATCAAGGAGAGCATACTCGGAAATTCCCTTGAACATATTTGCAGCAGAATCCAATAACTTCTTGGACGGTAGAATCCTGCTAGCTATAACCCTATTAAAAATAGATAGACCGTCTCCTTTACTTAATAACGTATTTAACCGTGCTGAAAGAGAAAAAATCTCGTCCTTCGAATAGAGCGTGTATTTCTCAGCAAGATTATGATACTGAGGAGCAAAAAGATCATTGGGGGTAGTCTCACTTGAATAATTATAACAATATGCTATCCCTTCAAGGCGGCAATCCGGTGAAGAAAATGCCTCAACGTAGTTTGTTAAATGACGATGGTAATTATCAACCTGTTTTAATGGATGGGAAACAGGACGGTAACCACCTCCGGTAAAAGCCTCAACCTCAAAGACACCATTGTCGTATATCTCATGCACAGAATTATTGCTCCACTGTTTCAATTCAATATGAATGACATGATAAAGGGAATCATCCCCTTTTCCATACATCATACAGTCAATTCGTCCTCCGTTAGGAACTTTGTACTCAAAGGCTATGACTGCTTCTTTCGATACTCTTTCTGATAAAAAAAGGATGGCAGCGATTGAGTTAACATTCGCGTGCCATGAATTCAGTTCGGAGGTGCTATATCCAATATGATTGATAATTGCGCCTTCGACCATTTTATTTACAAGTTGCTGTTGCGACCAGTCGGTAAAAAACTGTTTTCGCGTGGCGCTATAAATGATTCTTGCCATAACTAAAAAAGATTATACTGCTTGCGCAAGCGCTTCAACCAAATTCACGTAGGTGAAGTCCGGGTCATGATTGCCGGCGATAATGACGAATGAACGTCTGCCGTTTTGGATGATTCTCACGCCTTTTCCTTCTTTGCCATCTTTATGATCTCTTCAGGGATTTCGATTTCGTAGTCATAATTATCTAATTCCGGCGCTATATCAAAGACCTCATCAAGAAACATTGCCTCGTCAGCCTCATCAAGGTTCTTGCGGTACTCATCCACCCACTCATAAAAGGCTTCATTTCGCTCTTCGTTGAACTCATCCTCATCCATTTCAGTCTCTCCATCCGGGATAAAATCATTCTCATCATACTCGAACTTGAAGCCATAGTTCTGTTCGGCCGTCTCTATAGCGTCATCGGGCTCTTCGTAGTAGCCGTTCTCAAATCCGTCGATGACCAGATATCTCCATAGCGCATCTACGGCGACATCGCGGTAGGCACCATTCAGCTTCTCGTATAGATCCGGGTACTTCTCTTCTAACTCTAATTCTTCAATGTCTGTCTCTCCATTATTGTCCCGAATCAGTTCAATGAGTTGTCTAACCTCCTCGTCGGTCAGTTTCACCTCTCCACTTCCTTCTATCATGACTTCACCATAATGGGTAAAGCCCATACTCTGCTCGGTGTTAATCTTGAATATAGGCATGTTATTGCATTATTAAGGGTTCGCGTTCTTTTATTACTACGGCCAAAAGCCATGTTCCTTTCATCTTCCCCAAATTTAGCAAAAGATTTTCAAATGGCAGTAAATACGGTGAAAGGATCCAACACACATTAGGTATGAGTAACCAAAAGCGCAACTGAAATCTGCTATGAAACCAACATCGAACCAGCTGTTTTGCGAGTCCCGCTACATCAAGAGCCGCACTACCGCCTATGCATCCCAGCGCATCAGCTTCAAAAAAGGCCGCCGCCTCGGCGACATCCATATCCACGACAACGCCACCTTCCGCAAGGTGCGGCGCATCCTCGAGAAGAGGGTGGCGCAGGACTATTGGAAGAGCGCCCTCGAGTCCAGCGCCAGCACCAACCGCGGTAGGTATGAGACTCGCAGGTACCTTGCCAACCAGTTCCAGAACATATACGGAGGCCCCTACCGTCCCTTGCGAGAATGCGCTTAAAAAAAGTGAACACCCGGCTGCAAGAATACACGTCTTGCCCAGTATATATGAAGCAGAAAGGATTAACTTTGCAACAACGACGTTCGTAAAAACAGAAAAAAGAAATAGAACCATGAAGGAACTCAGATGCCCGAATTGCGGAAGCGTATTCACGGTGGACGAAGCGGACTATGCGTCCATCGTCAGCCAGGTCAAGAACGATGAATTCAACAACGAGGTAGACCGCCGCCTCGAAGAACTCAAGAAGCAGCACGAGGCCCAGCAACTGGCCCGCGACGCCCAGGCCGAGCAGGCCCACGAGAAGGCGCTGTCCGCAAAGGACAAGGTCATCGGCGAGAGGGACGGCGAAATTCTCCGCCTGAAGGAGCAGCTCTCCGCCATGGGCGAGAAGCGCGAGCTGGAGCTGGGCGCCGCCGTCACCGAGAAGGACAAGGAGATTGCAGCCCTCAAGGCGGCCATGGGTCAGAAGGACCAGGAGCTGGAAATCGCCGTCATGAAGGAACGCCAGCAGGCGAAGGAAGCCGCGCAGGCCAAGGACGCCGAGATAGCCGAGCTCCGCTCGCAGGCCAAGATCGCCGCCGCGGAAGCCGCACTCCATGAGAAGAGCCTGCAGGCCGAGTACCAGGGACAGCTACAGCTGGTCAAGTCCGAGTCCGAAGCCCGCCTGCGCATCGCTGAGGAGGAGGTGACCAGGCTGAAGGAGTTCAAGACCCGCCTGTCCACCAAGATGGTCGGCGAGAGCCTGGAGGCCCACTGCAGCACTGTCTTCAACAGCGAGATGCGCCCGATGTTCCCCAACGCCTACTTCGAGAAGGACAACGACATCTCGACCGGCAGCAAGGGCGACTTCATCTTCCGCGACAAGGAGGACGACATCGAGTATGTCTCCATCATGTTCGAGATGAAGAACGAGATGGATGAGACGGCCACCAAGCACAAGAACGAGGACTTCTTCAAGAAGCTCGACGAGGACCGCACCGCCAAGGGCTGCGAGTATGCCGTACTCGTTTCGCTCCTGGAGCCCGACAGCGAGCTCTACAACACCGGCATCGTGGACGTGTCCTACAAATACCCGAAGATGTTCGTCATTCGCCCGCAGTTCTTCAAGGCGTTGATTATGCTCCTGGTCAATGCCTCTAAGAACACCGTAGCCGTGAAGAAGGAACTCGAGCTCGCCCGCCAGCAGAGCGTCGACGTGACGAACTTCGAGAACAAGCTCCTCGATTTCAAGGACAAGTTCTCAAAGAACTACAGGCTAGCCAGCGAGAAGTTCAAGAAGGCCGTCGAGGAGATTGATGACACCATCAAGCTCCTCCAGAAAGTCAAGGAAAATCTCCTCGGCTCTGAGAACAACCTCCGTCTGGCCAACGACAAGGCCGACGACCTCACCATCAAGAAGCTCACCTGGGGCAACCCGACGATGAAGGCCAAGTTCGACGAGGCCCGCAAGAATGCTCCGGAGAGAGAATCCGACACAGATGAATCCTAGCCCAGAGACATGCCCTACGGACAATCGATGACTTCTTAAACAACGGATACATGACGTTCGGGGAGTTCGTCGAAAGAGTAAAAAAGCTCATCCCACCTGACAGCAAGTGACCGTACCCCCATTTTCTACATTTTAGCCGCAAGCTCTGCCCTGCGGCTTTTTTGTTTCATGGGTGCAAGATGCCTTCTCGATAAACGTAGATAATATGGGCGGCAAGAGTTTGCCCTACTAGAACCTGACAACAAAGCGTAAGATGGAAACGAATATTGTCACAAAAGTGATTCAGGCGCTGGACAGCTTTCCGATGACGGCGGAGGAATTCCTCGGTCATCGGCATGAAGTAACCAAGCGCGCCATAGAGCATTATCGTCAGATGTATGGCCCTCATGGCAGTACAGACGACGGCGTAATATCAGAGATCCTCAAGGCCAAATGCCGGGCCCTTCTTGCTGCGGAAGCGCGCTGGATAGCTCTCCCCGCATATGCGGAGTCCCGAATAGCATGCTGTATCAACGATACCCAGATGACGGGGACGGCCCGAATCGACCCCAAGAAGATTAAGGTCTCTTTGGATGATGGGGCGTCAAAGGAATGCATCCTGCTCGATCTCGCGCCGTGCATATTCACCGATGAACCCTTCGTGGGAAGTCCGGCTAGTGAATACGGACAGGAGCGTGCAAAGGATCTGTTCCTGGATATCTGCGCAGAGGCCCTAATGCAAAAATAGGAGATTGTTTTGCCGAGATTCTGGACACAGTTTCGTATATTTGTAAATCGACATGCAAATGCAATGACACTCAAAGAGCATCTTTACAGAATCGGGAAAGCCCTTGCCGCCAAAGGCGCTGACAATAAGAGCATCCTCTATTTCCAATTATATTTGCTTTGCCTGGGCTGGGATGGTTTTTTGTGCCCAGATGACATCCGCGAGGGGCTTTCGGAGTCTAAACGAAGTGAGCCCTACAAGACGCTGGAGAAATATACTCCGCTTGGCTGGCTATGGGATGCCGCGTGTAACCAAGGTTCCGCAAAAGGAAAAAGTGTCATCGATGATTTTTTTGATGACGGCATTCTGTGGGTAGCCACAAAGGATTCTTATCGTGAGGCCATCGACGAGATGCTCAATGTCGCAGAACAGGAAGGCGGCCGCGGAACAATCCGTTTCCAGCCAAAGGAGATAACTGAACTGGTCTGCCGCCTGAGCGGATACCAGAATGGCATGACCGTTTACAACCCCTTCGCCAGCGTAGGAAGCTATTCCGTTCATCTCGCTGCGGGAGACAAATTCTATGGGGACGAGAAAAATTCCATCGTCTGGGGAATCGGTGTCTTAATCAACCATATTTACGGAACGCTTTCGAAAAACTACATCCTTTGGGATTCCCTGCACAGGGACTGGAGCAATTATTTCGACATCGTCGTTTCATCTCCGCCGCTAGACGTCCATTCTCAGGAAGAGGACACCTATCTTTCGCGTCTGGTCAAGGATATTCCAGAACTCCTGAATCCGCGCGGCACTATGGTCCTTGTCACAGTAGGCAGTTTCCTCTTCGGTTCCAAGGGGAGATCCATCGCCCAAAGCGGCAAGCTGGACATGGTTGTGACCCTCCCGGGAAATGTTTATTATTGGTCAGGAGTTCGGCCTGTGCTCGTACGCCTGAAAGAGGCCCGTTTCAAGGGACAGCCCGTCCGTATGGTAGACGGCTCTTCATTCTTCGCTACTTCGAGCGGCAGGGTCAAGACCATCCTGGTCAATGAGCTATTGAAGGCCATCGAGAGCAGAGACCCAAAATATGTCGCCGATGTCTCAATCAAGGACCTTGAAACAAACAAATTCAACCTTAACCCCGCCTGCTATCTCGACATAGAGGAAGAAGATTCCAAAGGAAGAAAACTGGTATGCTTGCGCGAACTGGGAAAGATTATCAAGCCCTCCACCCCGAAGGATCAGCCACGCTTTTTCATCAGAAACGACAATCTGTCTGACAATCCCTTAAAACTTGACATTCCGATTTCAGAGAGGAAAGAAGATTATCATGCCCGATTCGGATTCCTCAGGCAAAGCGCCCTGCTTATAGGAGGCAACCCTTCACGACCGCGTTTCGGCCTCTTCAAATTCGACGAAAGTTCTCCCGTAGGCATTGCTTCGTCTATTTGCGGTTTCATCCCCGATGAGAATCAGATTAGTGCAGAATACGTCGCCGTAACGCTTGCTGAAAATGGTCTCTTTTCCGGCTCGTCGATCCTGAGAATTACCACGGAGGATTTGGCGCTTACAAGGATTCCGATGGTGCCGAAAAGCGAGCAGCTTCGAGTCATAAAGGAATATGCCCAGAAGCACAGCCAGCAAACGACAGTTCTTCCCCGCTTGAAGGTTAAGGTCGCGCTTGTCGGTAATCCGAGTGTGCCTGTCCAATACGAAGATGATCTGGAAATACGTGGCTCTTTCCTTAATGCCAGAGAAACCAGAAACTGGGTACGAAACAAGGCAAATAGAAAGACCATCGATGCCGTCATCATCAACCAAACCGACAATATCTCCTTTCAGGATATCTTTTCGTTGTGCAACGAGGAAATTCCCACATTCATCCTCACTCAAGATCTTCAGGGTCTAGAGGATCAGTTCGGGAGTTACGCCGAGCAGTATCTTCCCGGGCGGGGTTTCTCCGCCGGGAGCGAGACAGAACTCTTCTCTGTCCTATTCCAGTTTGTCAATGATCAGAACACGCCAGAAGGCCGGATTAGCATATTGTATTCTGAACAGCTTGCTGCAGCAGAAGATCTTGATGCAAAGTTTTGCTATGAGAACTATTGCCTGCACGACAAACTAATGGAAATTCTTCTGTCGCAGGGAGATGGCCCTGATTGCCTTACTGATCTCAGGAAGATCCGGGACAATTGCATTCTCCAGCCTCTTATAGACTATGGCTATCTTCCTAAAACGAACAAAAGGTCATTCACCATCGGAGCCGAAGTGGATTTGTTGGCGAACAGGGTCTATTCGACCCCAGATGCTTCATATATACTCTTAAAATCATTGTTCCCGAAGAATCTTGCCACCCTACTCCAGGCGTCAGGGCCGGTTCTAAATCTCGGGCCTCATGCTCTTTCTCAGGCAGACAAGAACATTCGGCTTGTAGTGCTGCAAGTGATTATGGCATGCATATGCCACATGTCTGACCTCATCAAGCAAGGAAAGTACAACAGTTTGGATCCAGCAAGAATCAGCGGACAATATATTGGGAACCTGTCCACATATTCCTTTGAAAGTGGAAGGTACCTGGTTCAGGCCCTATCGGATGAACCGAATTATCTCTTTGCCGGAAATACGCATCTCGACCAGAAAGAATGTGCAAAACAAGGTGTCTGTCCGGGAGATTTCGTTGAGATTGAGACGATGCCGATTCCTGAGAAACAGCCCAGAGTAACAGATTTCGAAAGAGTCTTTTTCTATTCTAAAATTTTTAAAAAGGTAGTCGAATAGACCTTATTCTTTCTTCCTCGAGAATCCAAATGAGCGAATTCTCCCGTCCCCTACCATCCTGGAACCATGAAGCCTACCTGAACGCCAAAAGGCAGGACCGTGGTCGCTTCATGCTGCAGCAACTGCGTGATCGGCAGTTCGCGAACACCCTGGAGGTCGTCGAAGCAGGAGGATATGTTACCACCTGCGGGATGGAGATCAGGTTGCCGGATGATTCATCCATGATGGAAAACTCGGTGCTCTACTCCGAACCGAACGACTTCATGGAGCAGGAGCCTCATTTCGAGAAGGAGGACACCGTGTACGATGTCATCAACGACGACTGCATGGCGGTAACGGAGCAACTGGTCCGCGAGGGATACTTCCCCGCCCTGCTGAACCTGGCCAACGGCCAGCGGCCCGGCGCGGGTCCTGTAAAGTCCAATACGCAGGAGGAGGCGATCCTGCGACGCACGAACCTGTTCCGCTCGCTGTACCAGTTCGAAAGGATAGGTCTACATTATGGCGTCCCTCAGCGCCCGGAGCGCTACCCATTGGACGAGCGTTGGGGTGGCGTCTACGCCCCGGATGTCGTTCTGTTCCGCGAGGGAGAGCCGGATGGGTACAGGCTGAAAGAGGAACCCGTCAGCTTCGCCGTCATCACCGTAGCTGCCGTCTGCGACCCTGAGCTCGTAGATGACATGCAAATGTCCGAACGTGACGCAGAGACCACCAGATGCAAGATCAGGACAATCCTCAGGATTGGTTACCTGCACCGCCACGACGCCCTGGTACTCGGGGCCTTCGGATGTGGCGCCTTCGGGAACCCGCCCGCGCATATGGCCCGGCTATTTCGTCAGGTCCTTGAGGAAGAGGAATTCAGTCACCGATTCAGGAAGGTTGTCTTCGCTATCATCGAGGATATCTATTCTGGATGCTACTACAACCCGGACGGCAACTTCAAGCCATTTTTCGATGAGTTCATGGGGCGCTGACAATGGCCATGAACTTTTCCTGATTTAATCTTGTTTCTTTATCGTGAAGGATCCGTCATGGTATGTACCAACTATGCTGATTTCAGTATAGCCATCATCCTCATCGGCATCGCCTGAGAAAGAATCCATCATCAATAACATCTCTTCTTCAAGGATGTCCGTATCCAGATAGCACATGTTAACCAGATGTTCTTCATCATGGTCAAGTGCTATCTCATCCACAGGATCGTGGATTGAACGAAAATAAATCCGGTCGATTTCAGGCCGGGAGTCCAGTATCATTGCCAATCCTGCACACCGAATAAAGTCATTCTTATTGTTAGACTCAATAATGGTCTTGAAGAGTTGGATTATTTCTTCAAAATCCCCCTCGGCTAAATTGTCGTAAACGTAGAAACTCCCCAATATGGATTTCGGGCGATGCGCGGACAGTTGTCGGACAGTCTTTTCCGAAAGGCGTGGACACCCAGCAAACGATTCCGCCATCATTACGGGAAAGTACTCAACAGATCCCGACAAATCAACCTCTTCGAGTGCCGTACAGTTCATGAATGCTTTTTCCCTTACTATTCTCACCGATTCAGGAATGGCCACTTTCGTAAGGCTTTTGCATCCATAAAAAAGCCCCGTATCCAAGCCGGAACACTGAATCCGGAATCACCAGGGCCGAAAGCGATGAGCAGAGTGCGAACGCCTGCGCCCCGATCATCTCGACGGTGTCGGGCATCGTGACCTTCGCTAGACTCGAGCAATCCTGAAAAGCATGGGAGGGAATTACTGTCACGCCATGGGGGATCTCGATTTCTGTGAGCGCTTCGCATCCCATGAATGCCTTCCCGCCAAGCTCCCTTATCGTAGCAGGAAGCTTTATTCTCCCCAGACTCGTACATCCACGAAAAGCGCTGTCTCCTATCCTTTCAACGCCTTCAGGAATCTCTATTTCGGTCAGGCTTTCACAGCCCTCAAAGGCCCCTCCGCCGATGTGGGTGATCGTTTCGGGGAGCCTGACGCTCCTAAGGCTCGTGCAACCAAAGAAAGTCAAGTCCAGAGACAAATCATAGTTGTCCGTCTCTACTGTCTCCGGCATCATCCCGGCCGCCCGAGGAAGGACTATCTCCGTCAAACTCTGGCATCCTTCGAAAGCCCGGGATCCAATCCTTTCAACGGAATCCGGAATGATGATGCTCTTAAGGTTTATGCACTCCTGAAAAGCACTCTCCCCGATTTCAGTCACGGAATCCGGGATGATGATGCTGATAAGATCCCTGCTTTCATAGAAAGCGTCAAATTCTATTGCCGTCGTTCCTTCAGGGATGATACCGACCCGTCCTTGATCTCGTATTTGGCCATAGCTTTGATATTTGATTGTAAAATTACGTTTTTTCTACTGAAAGAAAAAGCGAAGTCCCGAGTATATATAAGCGACAAATCCCAGAAATCATGACGGACGAACAAATCAGACAGGAGACCCTGCGCTTGCTGCGCAGCACTAACCGCGAGAGCATCGACGCGGTCATAGACTATCTTTGCAAGAGCGACTTCTTCAGAGCCCGCTGCCACTCCCATCACCACGTGACGGGCGGCCTGGCGCGTCACTCCCTGGAGGCGTGCCAGTTTGCGCTCTCCCACCGCCGCGGGCTCTCCCGCGACAGCGTCATCCTGGGGACGCTGCTGCACGACATATGCTCTTCCCATCACCGCGAGGCCCTGGGCTTCCATGGGCACGGCCGCCGCTCCGTCGGCATCCTCAGCGATGTCTGCGGACTTCGCCTGACGGCAGACGAGGCAGCCGCCATCAGGTGCCACATGCATTTCCGTGCGCCGGAGGTGCGTTCTAGCCACCTTGGCCGCCTTGTGTGGGCCGCAGACAAGGTCAGTGCCGGAGGGCGCGTGCGTCTGAACGCAGACAAGCTGGCCCGCATCTGACAATTCCTACCAGCAATCCCCATGGCTAGGAGAACGACAAAGATTCCCAGCGGGTGGCAGAAGTGCGCCACCTGCACGCATTGGTGCGGGTGGACCTCCTCCGACGTCTTCGGAATCATGGTGGAGTTCGAGACAGACGCCACGGCCGTCTGCAACGGCGGAGCCCTCGGCCTCAGGATGCCGGCCATGAGCTCATGCCCGCAGTGGACGCGCCGCTTCTAAGACGGCTGTTCTCCCGTAAGATAACGAACCCCGGAGCGTACATATCGTAAAAAGCCAAACATGAATCCATACAATCACATCGTCGACGCCAGACAGGCGCTCGAAGAAGTCATCAGAAAAAGGGCAGGACTCGTCCAGACGTTGCATTCCTATGCTTCCTCTCTCGACCGGGACCGGATCTTTTCAGAAATTGTCTACGGCAGCTGGGAAGATGCGGTCGAAGCCTTCTCCGAAGCCCATTACCATCCCCAGAATGGCATGATGGAAGCCGCCGTTCTGGCCCTTATCCGCAGCGGAGTCTCACGGAAAGACATAAAGCTCGAGAACGGGCATTTCATCGTCGCGCTCCCGAACATGAGCTATGTGCTTTCGAAAAATTACGAATGGAAAGGATATAAGGCGCTGATCGGGAATTCGGGCAGACTATATGGCTATGGCCCCGTCATTTCCATGCATCCTGCCAGCTTTGCCGAGTTCGTCCATCTGTTCGACGAAAGCATCGCCTTGATGAAAGACCTCATGAAGGACATCGAGCGCGGGATACAAGAACGTCGGATTGAACGAGAGCGGTATCTGATGGTTATGAGAATCGAGGCCCAAACCGAACGCGCGCTCAAGGGCCAGTTGGCGCCTGCCCCTGACGCAGATGACTCCGGTATTCCGAATCAACCTTTTTCCGGCCCGGGATGGATAGCCCTGACATAGCCCTTCCGCGCGGCGGCGGCTTTCGCCTGGTCCGGAATGCCGATCCTGTTGGCCGCCTGACGGGCCTTCTTGTACAGGTATTTGTCCAGGCGGCGGGCCTGTGACCGGGAGTACACATTGTCGGTGGCCTTCTCGTAGTCGAGGATATGGCCGGGCAGGGTGTCGAACCGCTGCATGAGAGACTCGCGCCCCTCGTCATCCAGCCCTTCTGTCTTGACGGCCTTGGCCTTGATGACGCGATAGTAGCAGTGGGCGATGCGCTTGAACTCCTGGTCTATCTTGTCCTTGCGGATGCGGCGCTCGCCGGTGCGACGCATCTCATACCCGACGAAGGCCACCCAGTCGGAGGCGTCGCCTTCCCCGCCTCCCCATCGGTACGTGAGCTTGGACTTGGCATTCCAGAAGGCGGGCTTGTTACGCCGGCCGGACTTCATGTCGGCCACGCGCTTGAAGGGATGGGGCAGCAGGCGGTGCCGCACCAGCTCGCGGGCGTAGGCCGTAAGGTCTCTTTCGCAGGCGTCCCGGTCCGTGTTCATCAGCAGGATGTCGTCGCAGTAGCGGATGAACAGCCGCTGGGGGTCCTCCCTCGTGACGATGGGCTTGTCGACCACGCGCATGACGACGTTGACGATGATTCCTGAGAGGGCGCCGCCCTGCGGGATGCCGATCTTCCCGCCGTCGATGGCCTTCTGCAGCTCTTCCTCGCCGTAGCAGCCCACCCGCACGAAGTCCGCGGGATCTACCCATTCGAACCTGCACACGGGGTCCTTTTCCTTGGTTCGGATGCGTTTCTCTTTCTGCCAATAGGCCTGATCGCCGTTCTTCCCCATCACCTGACCGGGATAGTCGAAGGAATCCAGGTAGGCGGTGATGACGCGGCGCAGCGGCGTGAACGCCCAGTCGGGCACGCCGCGTCCCTTCTTCACCTCGAACAGGTCCTCGAAGCAGGCGAGGATGTCGTCGTGGTTGAAGATGTCGTAGAACTTCTGGATGTCGCATTCGCCGACGAAGATATTCTGCTTTCCGCAACGCATGCGGTACCGCTCGACGCTGTCGATGGCGTCCAGGTATTTCGGCATGGCGTAGTTTCCGTCCGCCATCCTGCGGGCCGCGCGCATGAAGAGCATGTCGTCGTGGAAGCACCGGTCGAACTTGTCGAGGATATACTGGTAGGTAAGCGCCAGGATGACCTTGGTCTTAAGATCCTTATAGAGGCATATCGGGCGGAAGATGTGCTCGCCGGATTCAGCCGTCTTCTTGATCTTGGGAATCACCGTCGGCGTCTCGAGCACCAGGGGGCCGTCGGCGGCAAGACTGTCTTGCACCTCGGCGATGAATTCCCGCAGGGTGCGGTTCCACGGTTCGTCTGTATCCTCCCAGTGGCGATGAATCGCCGCCAGCACGCGGGCGGAGGCGGCACGCTTTGGATAAATCCATTTCCCTATCCCCCGCTCCTCCTTCTTCGGGAGCTTCAGGGTGCCCGCGCCGCTCCAGAGGCGGTGCGGCGGCGTCATTCCCTTCACCATCCCGTACAGGGTGCCTTCTTCTTTCGGCTCTGACTTTCCCTTGGATTTTGCGGTAAACTTAGCCCTCTCCCGGGCCACGAGGCGGAGGATCCGGTCCGTGGTCGCATACTGGGCGAGGGTTTCGAAAGAGGCGTTCATACAAAAAAGGGAATCCTGTCCAAATACTCTCGTCTTAATCGATGGCCTCAGGACCATGACGGTACCGAGGGTGGTCAGGGATCAGCATATGCTGCAACAAATGTTGCAACAACTTCTGTGCGTCTTCATTCTCCGCGCGCCGCAGAGCCCCTGAAGATGCGGAAAAAAGGATAAAAAAACTGAATAATCATATTCTGTCGAGTATCATTCCTATAAATAGGACAAGCTCGGACAGGATTCCCATACAAATATAGTCATTTTCGGGCAAATGGCCCATTAAATCAGAACGGAAGTTCGTCGTCGTCATCGGCGTTTTCGGACACCGGCGGCACGGGCGGATCCTTCTCCATGTCTTCCACAAGCAGCCCGCTTCCTGCAAGGCCCGGACAGCCGTTGAACGTCATCTTGCCTATCTTGGTCACGGATTCGGGGACTACGACTCTTGTCAGGCCCGTACATCCCTCGAACGCATGGTCGCCGATCAAGGTGACCGAATCGGGAATCACGACACGCGTCAGGCCGGAGCATCCCTTGAAGGCGGCCTCCCCTATGACCTTTACCGAGCGGGGGATCTCTACGGTCGTTACCTTCGTGCAGAAAGCATAGGCATAGTCGCCGATCGCCTCGCAGTCCGGGGCTATGGATATCTCTTCGGCATCCTCGTCATCTTCTTGCGGAAAGGCCATCCACTCCTTCCCGTTGTATCCGGAAAGGACTTTGACAAGCCTCTTCCGCCTTGAATCCCTGAACAGCCTGACCAGGGCGTCCCGGATATCCTGTTCACGGATCGGCTCCTTCTTGTCATAGGGCCGCAGGTCAAGGTCGACGTCGTCAAACGGTCCCCAAAAGATATCGGTGCATAACCGGGCCAGGGCCATGTTTTCTTCATCCAGCCCGCCTTCGGCCATCCTGAGAATCCGTCTGATGGAACAGCCGCAGGCAAACATGGCCAGCAGCCACTGGGCTGTTTGGATTGTCTCTTTGTTTCCACCCTCCTTTTTGTTCAGGTACTTGTTATGGGGCAGCGCCCGCTCCAGGGCGCCGCTGAACGATTCGCGGATGGTGTTGACAAGGTTGAACCTGGCTTCCACCTCGGTTACCACCTCATCGTGATAGTTGGGCATCAGCGTGACTTCGCCATGCTCGAATTTTCCGAAGACGTTACTGATGCACAGCCTGATGCGTTCGCAGCATTCATCGTCCATGCAATCTGCGATCCGCACGGACTGCCTGAAGGTATGGCCGCACGCATACAGCGCCATCACCTCGTCCGGATAGTCAAAGATATATTCCATACGTCATTGTCATCAATGTTTCTGTTTTTTCCCGACTTCGATTACCGCGCCCGTAACGGGGTAGAACAGCACGGCTGCCCGAATCTCCTTCCCAGCCGCTTTCAGCGCCTCGCTGTACTCATGCAGCTGGGATGAGTGTTTCTGCTCGCTCTCCTCGATCGCTTTCGCCTTGTTCCCGCCGAAGGTCTTGAAGTCGACGATGACCGTGCCCCGTGCGGTATTCCAGAGCATGTCCATGACGCCCGTGAAGACAAGTCCCTCTGTATCCTGGTGCCTGAACGGCACCTCATGCTCGACGGAGTCCGCAGGATCATAATGCTTTTCAAGGAACAGGCAAAGGTCCTCATAGGATTCGGCCACCTTCTTGGCGGCTCCTTCCTCATTGATCCCCCAGCGATGCAGTATCCGTTCTGCCACGGCCTGGCAATGATCAGGATCCTTTTCCCGGCAGACGGCATAGATGGCATGGATGCAGTCGCCGTATTCGTCGTCATCAAGGCCGTCATGTTTTATATCCAGCCGGTCCATAGGTTGGATGATCTTCGCCTCGGCCGCGGCGATGGCGGCCTTATCTTCGTATTTGCTGGGGTCGCGGTATTTCGCTTCGCTCTGCGAGGGAGCTTCCGCCGGATGCAGCACCGAATATTCGGATGCCTCCTCTGCATAGAGGACGCCATCTATACCGATATGCTCCAGGCACGCGGAGGGAGCGTCCAGGCCCCAAAACTGGCAGTCTCCGTCGTTGTTGTTGTATTTAGCATGTATATCGATGCCGATGGCGGGTAGCCATTTACACCCAGCCGCCCTGGGTCCCGAGGATACCGCCGTGATGAGATAGTCGCGGGCGCGTGTCGCACCGACGTACATCAAGCGGGCCATCTGGTCACGGACATGCTCGTGCCTTTCTATACGGTCCGGCTGTGAGCGAAGGACGTTCATTACTTTTTCATCAAGGTTCCTCGCCGGATGGCTTTTCGGGATGTAACGGATATAGTAGTCCGGGTATAGCCTGCGCTCATCAGGTATGCTGGTCCTGCACTCCTTGACACCCACGTACTCACGTTTGAGGAATGTCTTTTCCTCTACGTCATTCTTTCCCAGGGATGCAAGAATGACGACACCCCACTCTAGTCCCTTCGAAGAGTGATAGGTAAGGACATTCACGCCATCGAACTGAATATCCCGACTCACCTTTAATGGCGACGCATTCAACTCGTTGATGAAACCGCCGAGGGTAGCGGACGAGCTGCCGGACAGGCAGCGTTTTTCATAGTCGGTAGCCTGCTTCCTGACAGTCTCCAGGTTATACTTGCGAGAAGCACCGTCACCCCACTTGAGGGCCATGCTCTCGAGATCAAGTTCCGCAATGACGCTGTCCACGATATGCGATACCGGCTTGCCGCGAAGAGCCTTCCGCATGCCGTCCAGACGCGCGAACAGGGGACGCTTGCCGATGGCGTCCTTCTCTGCCATGATGGTTTCCACCTCAGTGTCCTCAAGCAAGTACGACAGCTCCGCATCCAGCAGAGAGGTATCCCCGACGACATAGTTGAGTGCGGCGATGAGCAGCGCCACCTCCTTCGACAGTACGTTATACTCCCTGTCCCGTGTTACCGGGATGCGCAATGTCCGCAAATGGGCGGCGATTTCATTGCACTCTTCGTTACTGTTGCACAAGATCGCAATGTCGGAGGGACGCAACGCCCGCTTTTTCTTCAGCTCCTTATCATAGACTTCCTTGATGGCATGCTCACCCCGCAGCATCTTGCAAACGGAAGAGGCAATGGCCGCCAGGAGGTATTCTTTCTTGTACGACACCTTCCCGTCCACATTCTGCCCCTCGAGTTCCCAATGGAAGATGTGGGGAACACCGGCCGGGAGTTCTCCTGCACTTCTCACGGGATCCAGCACAATCTCCTTGGGAGACAGCTGATGTTCGAATACTTTCGTAAACGTCTTGTTTGCCAACTTAACGAGAGTAGGATCGGATCGCCACGACTGGCGAAGGATATCATATTCGAACCCATCGACCCCGGCATCTTTGTTCTTTTTTATAATGCCGGCGACGGCCGTGGTAAGCTCGGTATCGCAACCGCGGAAGTCATAGATTGCCTGCTTGGAGTCTCCCACCCAAATGCTGCCCTTGGAAACGATCTCAGACAGGGTGTCGAAGATACGTACCTGTGTCGGGCTTGAATCCTGAAACTCGTCGACAAAGACATAGTCCACGGAACTTGCGATATCCGCCCTTACCTCCGGCATCGACAGAAGGCGTAGGAAGTGGTTTTCCATGTCGTTGAAGCTTACCAGGTCGTGCCGTTTCTTGTATTCATTGAACCGGCCCCGTGAATCCTCGGCGATCCTGAATACACGAGCCTGGACATCTTTTCTCAGGTCCAGCGTCTCTTTGTCATCCGTAGTGCTGAACATGGCCTCCAGCAGGCGGAGACTCTCATTCTGGCCGGCCGACAGGTCATCCACGGAGAACATCTCCGCTTTGTTGATGACAGCCTTCACATCCTCCTTCCAGAAATCATTGTCCAGTTTTGTCGAAGGGGCAGGCAACCGGATGTCCATGGCCTTAGCATAGCGATAGAATGCCGCAAGATCTTCCTGGGTGGCCCCGTCGGCCAGCGTCGCGGCAATGTACCTGTCTGTCTCCTCTTCCGGCATGGGCCGCACGCCAGCTCCCAGCCCCAACATATACCAATACCGCTTCACATAGCTGAACGCCACGGAATGGACGGTGCCGATGAGGGCCGAGTCAAGTTCGGCAGCTGCCTGATGCAGACCCTTTGATACGAGCATCTCCCGAGCCTTTACGCGGAACTCGGCCGCGGCGGCTTCGGTAAATGTCGTCAGGATGACGCGGGAGGGAGTCGTCTCCTTTGTGGAAATCAGTTCGGCCAGCGTCTCGGTCAGCGTATAGGTCTTGCCGGATCCTGCTCCGGCATTTATGTATCGGATATTCTTCATTATTCCAGTCCTCCCTTGAGCGTAATGTTGGGATTGCCGTATGGCCGGCCCTTGAGGTTGTCTTGATTATATGCGCTTTTCAATGGATACATCGGCTTCTTCTCGTCATCCTGCTTTCTCCAATATTCCAGTCCTGCCAGCTCCATCATCTCGCCCTCCTCCACAATGCCACGACTTATCTGATCCATACGGAAAGAGTATGCGTTGCATATCATTTCGAACAGTTTGTCCGTATCCGGAGCCACGTCGCCATCATCGCCAAAACACATCACGTTCGGTCCCTTTATCGACGGGCACTCCGTATAAAACTTCTGCTTGGGGAACAGCCAGTATCCGTATGCCGAGACCTCTTTGCCAAGGCTGATCTGTGCAGCTTCTTTATACAAAACGAGCTGTAGGATTTCGCGCCTCTCCATTATTCTGTCATACTTAGAACTGTCATTCCACTTGAAATCGAAAATGACAAGCTTGTCATCCTTGTCCTTCAGCAGCAGGTCGATGGATCCTACAAAAGGCCCAATTACCGGGAGCTCCGTCTCAAATCTCTTTTCCGAAGCTACGATGCTCAATTTATTATCCCTTATGAGATCGAGCAGGCGGATGACGCTTTGGCGGAGAAACTCGCAGAGCTTTCTCCACTCCAGGGCATTTTCGGGACTAAGCAGAGAAGCCCCTCTCCGCTGCGCGGTATCCGTTATGCGCTGCAAAAACTCTTTCGAATGAAGCCTCTCCATTTCCTTGAGGTTTCCGCCACAGGCATCGACCAGATCCTTGACATACTGGTGAGCTACATTTCCTCTTATGATGGCGGGGTCGCTGATCTGTTCCTCGCCGTAACCCTCAAAGCCGAGGATGTCCTCCAAAACATAGTCGAAAGGATGCTGAATCAGCTTATCCAAGCTCGTCGCGCTCTCATGATCCGGCCGTAAGCCATTCTTGGCGCTAGGCTCCGACAGTCCGTCGAACAGTTTGGAATCCACATGGTATTCTTCTTTCGGCATCCTTGGTGCGGGTACAGGAAGCCTGTCGACGCTCCCCACCGCTACAGGCAATTCTTCTCCATCCTCTACCGTATAAATCAGTCGTGCGCGAAGTTCGGTCAGCAACGGGTGTATCGGCAGGACGGTCCCTGCCTCGCAAGCATAAGTCAATATGATAAACTTTCCTTTGATGCGGCACAACGCCTGCACCAAGGCATCATAGCCAGAACGGGAGTATGTCTCCGGCGACGGCGCACCGACAACCTTCTGCTCTTCGCTGCTGAGAAAAGAATAAGGGTAGCCTGTCTCATCGCCCGAAGCGCCCATCCAGATGACCTCGCTGGGGCCGTCGAGGATGTCCCGCAAGTCAGGCACACAGTCAGGAGAATGCGTACCGGCCACATCGACCATCGTTTTTTGTACGGTGAAGATGCCTTCGGCCCAACGGACGGCGCGTTCGAACGGGATGACATCGGGAGCATCGGACAGTAGTGCAGACATCGCTCCGCAGTAGGTCGACAAGGACTTGAAGCCCGCATCGTCAGGATGATCCTTGCTCTTTGCCTGCCCCCATTCATCCATATTTTTCAGCCACGACCTCAATGCTCCGGTCGGGACAGAGCCGTCCTCATCCGTATTCTCCCACATAAGGAATCGTCCAAGAATCGTATTCCGTTTTTGCTCCTCCATTTCTTTACCTTCGCGGTCATAGATGGCGGCGGCGATCGTCTTATCCCAGTCATTCAGCCCGCCATTGCGCAAAAGCATGTCAATAAGCTCGCGGGCGAGAGACTTGTAGTATGTCCCTCCCTTGGCTTTCTCTTTCATCAAGAAAAGCTCTCCTATTGGATTGACGGGCGCCCGGAGATACGACAGCACGCGTTGTGCATCCACGGGGTTGCGGAACAGGGCTATGCCGAGAAGAAACAGCTGTGCAGACTGGGGAGATCCTTCCACGTCATTACGAAGCAGGGGGCGACCGAGTGACCGCAGGGCTCCGTTCATCGGGCTGACCTTGTCATTCACTATGAGAGACCCATCCTTGGCCCATTTTTCAGAATGTAGTGCCGCCCAGCGCGTGGCGTCCCCGCCGAAACGGAAGGCGACCTGACGGAACGTTCCGTCGTCTTTCACCTCTCGTTTCTCCTTGTCATCTGAGAGCAGCACGTCCTGTACCGTTCGCAACGCCGTACCTACAGGCGCCGCTCCTTTCTTTACGAAATCTTCGGTCACCGACATCCCCTTTTTCTTTAGTGTCTCCAGCACCCGCCGGACACATGGCTCGACCGAATCCAAGGATACGCGATACTTTATCTCCATTCCTTCGGGGATGATGGCGTCCTCCCGTTCCAGATAATCGAGAAGCGCAACCCAGCGGTCAGCGTAGCCGCTATCGGAAAAATGACATTCGATGCGGGCCAGGCCGCGGAGCTTTTCCGTAGGGGCCACGTCGGGCTTCCACAGCGCCATCTTCAGCGCATCGCGCCATGACAGCAGCACCTTGGCCGTGCCGATTTCGTCATTTTTGAAGGATGGTCCGAAGAAGAGGCCGGGGGCTTCCGTCAAGGCATGGCGCATAGCCCGGACATAGCTGACCAGGCGGTCCAGGTCGGAGGACGCAGGGCCGGGAACGTTACCTGTGCGGAGTTCCAGTTGCTGAAGAAGCTCCGCCGTCCCGATGGGAGCCTCTTTTAACATAATGGATGACCGGCCACGAAGGTCGACGTAGGGCTTGGAACCGAAATAAGGGCTGTAGATGAATCTCATAAAAGTCGAAATGTCTCAAATAGACTGCTATCTCCGTTATGGCTTGTAAATTTATCGATTTTCGTGGTGTTTTCCAACAGGGCCATTATAATAATTCTTCCTTAGCCTTGAGCCCCGCCGTGACATCGAAATAGTATTCCTGCTCCTGGCCCGAGACATCCACCGTGATGATGTCAATCGAGCGCCCCTCGTCTTTCATCAACGCCTGCTTCACCGGCATCATTTCGCGGGGCGACACGAGGAATTCGATGACCAGATACTCGAGAGGCACATAGCCTTCCGTCCGGGTGATGACGATGGGATCGTCGATGTTACACCCCTTGTTGTTGGGGTCATACGACTCATACTTTCCAGATTCGACACAGATGTCGTTCTCGTCCAGAATCTCCAATGCCTGATCGGTATCCGCATCCAGCGGCCACGACTCGTCCTCACTCATATCAAAACCATAGTATGACCTTTCGGCTTCGAGTATTTTGCCGAGCCAGTCGAGGGCCTTTTTGTCGCCCTGCTCCGCAGCAAGGAGAAACCACTTCACGGCCTCGGCATAGTTCTGCTCCACGCCTTCCCCCTCGAAATACCGCCGTCCCAGCTCGGTCTGCGCAGCCGGCCATCCGCCATCTACGCTCCGACGGAGCATCTCCATGCCTTCCTCCGCGTTCTTAGGGCAGCCGATACCCTCGAACAGAAAGCGGGACATGTGGTAATCGGCCTCGGGACAGGGGCACGTCATGCCGGCAAAGCAGACGGCAAGGAAGGCCGCAGCAGGCGAGATCTCCCCTTTCTCAAGGCCCGACAGGGCGTTCTCAATCAATTTGTGGGTCATTTCCTGGTCAAGTTTATCCATAGCTTAAAAGTGTTATTTTCGTTTCTAAGGACTTATACCGACCAGGCGCAGGATTCTTTCAGATAGCCACACTTATATTTCATTACCTGCGGCTAAGCATCACCCCGCTCCCCAGCCGCGTGATGGCGTCCTTGAGGTCCAGCACGGCCTGCACCACATCTTCGGCAACGCCCTCCTTTTCGTTCAGGTCCCGATAGCGGACATAAAACTTTACCCTCAGTGACGGTGCAAGCCTGACCTCCACCTTCGCGCGGTGGCGCTGCCCCTCGACCTCGGCCTGGAGACCCTTTGCGGCGAACACCGCCGGGAGGATTCCCTGGGCGCTCGCGGCGTTGATCTCCGCTACCATGCGGTTCTGCATATACCGCTGCTGGACCGGCCGTATGGCATCGATCACCTTCGGCCGGAAATACCCCAGCAGCACCTCAAGCTGCCGACGGTTCTGCGGCCCCAGCGGGTCGCCCGTCTGGAGGCCGCGGTCAGAGCGGAACAGGTATTCGATTCGTTTCATCGCATCCCGGACGCAGTCCTCCAGGATGAACTTCCCGGTTTCGTGGATCCTCTCGCGGTAGTCCGGCACGACGCGTAGCGCCTCCATGAGGATCGCCTCCTCACCCATATCACGTAACTTCATTGCCATAGTCTTTTTCTGTTAAGTCAGTTCCATTGTACATACTCTCCCCGACTGCTCCATCCACTTGTGGTGCTGCTCATAGCAGTCCCTGTTCTCGCACACCCAGATGATCTTGCAGTGCATATGGTCAGGGATGTCCGGCTGCGGGGCGTAGCCGTCGGTCAGGATGACCAGGCCGTCGTAGCCGCCTTCCTCCGCATAGTCGATGGGTTCTTGGAAGCTCGTGCCGCCGCGGCCCACCGCGATGGTCTCGCGGACAACCTTCTTCAGGCTCTGCACGGCCCTCACGCCACAGTCGAACTGGATGACATCCACCGCCTCGAAGCCATAGCGGAACGCGCTGTTGATCACGCCGTAGAAGTAGCTCAGGCTCTCGCTGCCGATGGAGCCGCTCACGTCTACGGCAACCAGCAGGCGCGTGTCGAACCGGCGGATTGACCCCATATTCAGGAAGCCGGTGCGGCGGTTTGGACGCATGCGCGTGAGCTTACGCTTCGACGAGAGGATGCTCGCACGGAACCCCGACATCACCTTGCGCCAGTCAATCCTAGCGCGCGTGGAAGCCTTGAGGTATTCCGCCATCTTCCCCTCGAGCGACCCCCATTCCTTGACGCCCTCGATGATGCCGTTCACCAGCGACACCATCAGCTCGTCGTCCTCCCACAGCTCCGCGAGGTCGCGGGAGCGTGCGTTGCGGCGCTCGTCCGCGTCACTCTTTTCCTGCGACGGTTCGCCGTCGCCGTCGCCCCCGCCGCCGTCCTGCTGCAGGAGCCGCTGCACCTCGCGGGAGTACCACTCGTAGGCCTTGCCTCCAGGAAGCCCGAAGTCAGCGGGCTTCTCGATGTTCAGCGCCGTGTAGCTGTAGTTGTCGCCGACGACGAGGTTCGACCCTATGGCCATGGCCTCCTGGCTGCAGCACTCGGGGCGGCGCTCGTAGGGGTGCTTCAGGAGGATGCGCACGGCCTCCGTGCGCAGCGCCTCCTCGAGGCCGCGGTCTGTCATCTGCACGAGGAAAAGCGGGTTGTACTCGATGCGGCGGCGTCCACAGCGCACGGGGCAGGCTATGCTCAAGTTCGGCTTTAGTTCGTGTACGCAAACAACCTGGAACAGAGGCGGTTCATCAAGAAACCACCGCTCCAGTATCGCTGTTATCCTGTCTCTCATGCCGCCTTGATCCCCTTTACGTAGATGACCATCGACATGGTCAGCATCTGGCACTCTCGGGCCAGGAACGACACGGCGTTCGGGTACGTTCCCGCCACGTACAGCGAGGCGAAGTGCGCCGCCGCCTCCTTCTTGTCGTGGGACAGGTAGTCGAAGTACGCGTCCACGTTCTTCTTCACCGTCTCCAGGTCCTTGGCCGGCACCTTCTCCACCTCGAGGAAACGGTACACACCGTCGTTGACGACGGACAGCTGGTGCAGTTCATACTCGTCGAGGCGGGAGCGCACCTTGGGGAAGTTCATGAGGACGTCACGTCCGGAGACGATCCTGCGGGCGGCGACGTTGGAGAGGAACGCGCTGGCCGCCTTAGCGCCCACAACGGCGGAGATGGCCTTGGTCATCACGCCGCCCAGGTCCTGGCGCCCCTTGATGATGTCGGAGACGCGCTTCCATCCGCGTCGGTCCGGGTTCTTGTCCAGGCCCGTGTCGGCATCCTCGCGGGCATCGGGGTCCTTGTCCAGCCAGATGCCGTTCTCCTGGATGAATTCAATGACGCGGTTGTCCACGCCAGTCTTTTTCGCCCACAGCAGCCACTCCTGCACCGTAGGGCGGAAGTTCACGATGTTGAAGCGCGAGACGAGCGCCGGGTCCAGGTCCGTGAGCTGGTACTGGCCGCCCTCGTTTACCGCGCTGATGATGCGACTGCCCTCCGGCAGTCGGCGGCCGGCGAGCGTGCGGTTCAGCGCCAGGTCCATGATGGTCTGCAGAATCTCCGGACGGGCACGGTTCAGCTCGTCCAGGAACAGGACGATGGGCTTTCCGTCCAGCGGAAACCAGTACGGCGGCATGAACTCCGTCTTGCCGGTGGCGTCGTTGCGGTTCGGAATGCCGATCAGGTCGCCCGGGTCGGACATCTGGCCGAGGAACAGCGGCACCACGCGCATGCCTTGCGCGTTATAGAAATTGGTAAGGATCTCGGACTTGCCGATACCGTGGCGGCCCACCAGCATGAGGTTGTGGTCAGCCGGCGTGACTTCGAGCAGCTCCATGAGCTCGGTCGTGTTGACGGTGATGTTTGCCATTTCGTGTCAGTTTGTTGTCGTTTATATTTATCCCTACTGCCGGACATAACTTTTCTTTCACTCCCCCTTTTGTTTCTTTTCCTGTGAAAGCTTTTCGCGCCCCGCGTGTATGAATTAATGTATACACGACGACAAAACACATGAACATGTCTCTGAGAATGGAACAGCGGACGCCCCCCGAGTGGCAGTCCATCATCGACCTGGTAGCCGACGAGCACACCCTGCGCAGGATGGCGGAATACCGCATGCGCGTGGGCCGGAAGTTTATGCTTGACGAGCTCTTCTTCTACCTGGCTGACCACTGGGTGGTCAGGGCCGAACTGAACCTGGATTATGCGAGATCCGTGGACAAGGGACGGTTGACGTCCCTTCTCCGTGAAGCGGACTTCGATGTGACGAAAAACGACGACGGCAGCCTTGCCGTAGACATGGACGGCTATCCTCTCCGTGTGGAACTGCAGGGACGGGGGCAGACGCGCATCAGCTCGCTGGGACCCAGCGGAAACGCCGTATGCGTCGCTCTCAGGGAAGAGTCCGTCGTCCTGCTGCTGCGGTTCCTCTCGGAGGCGATGTACGTCGTGGAAGACATGGCCGAGGACGTCGTCCTGGAAAAGGAACAGGACGCGATGGCTACCACCATCTACGGCCAGGTGCTGCGCGCCAGGCTGGACGAGCTGGGCGAGCAGTATACGATGATAACCGACGAGCGGTTCATCACGGTGCACGTACGGCTGAAGCCGGACCGCCGGCTCCGCTTCTGCGTGCGGGCGGAGAAGGCGCAGGAGATGGCCGACAAGATCGAGGGCCTCATCGCCGCCGCCAACCTGCTCAATGCCGAGTTCTGGGGAACCGGCATGAGAATCGTTTAACTGAAACTGAAAGAATCCGCCCGCAGAAAAGTATATGTAATGTACGAAATAAAAAAACAGCAGCATGGAACTCATCAAGACACTCTTCGATCTGGCAATTGCCAATTATTGGATCGGCGTTGCCGTAGCCTTCGTGTTCATCCTTATCCACCTCAAGGTCTGGTATTGCACCGACTGGGCGTGCAAGTTCAGAAAATACCACTATCTGTGGCTCTTTTTGTGCTTCCTTAGCTGGCTGGTACCGGTTGGCTATCTTGTCGCATTCGTAGGCTTCGCTGTCTATTTCATCCTGTACTTTATCTTTTCCTTCTTTTCCGTTTTTGAATGAGCCATGCCGACCAAGCCCTATGATTCGCGCCGCAGGTACAAGGCCGGCGGCATGGAGTACCTGCTGGATGACGAGGACGGCACCGCCTGGCTGTGCAAGGGAGTCTACGGCGGGCCGGAGACCTTCACGCTTCCCGAGGAGGTTGCCGTTGGCGGAAGGACATACCGCATCACCAGCGCGGAAGGCGTGTTCACCGTCAGGAAAGGAACGCTCGTCCTGGAACTTGTCATACCGGATTCCTATGAATATATCGGAGATATCAGCTTCCGCGAGTCGTACATCGAGGCCATCCATGTCGGGCGGGGCCTCCGGTGGCTTGATCTCTGGTGTTTCTACCGGCTGTCCCCCGACGTGGCCATTTCCATCGACCCCGAGAATCCGCATATCAAAATGTCGGAAGACAGCAACTGCCTCCTTACGTAAGTGATATGAACCCCAAAAGTTAGACAAAAAACTTTTGGGGTTCATATCACGAGGGAAGGGAGGGCGGCCTGTTTGGACACAATTGGCGGTTCCGCCGGCAATGCCGGAGGCTACGCAAAGACTTTGGACTAGAGATTGGTCTTTGGTCCTTACGGAGCAGAAAAGTCTGACGCCACGTACTCACGAGTTTTGGCATAGAGAACAGCTACGCTATCAGCACGGATTATAAGCCCATACCTATCGACAGTAACAGTTTCTCCGGTCGACTCGTCGGAAAAAGGCTCCAGACAAGTCTTAAATAAGGCATATACCCTACCGTCTCCGTCATCAGGGTAATCTCCACTGACATGGAAGGTTTCCGTCTTACCGTTTATCAATGAAACGCTAAACTCCCCAGCCTCCCGGACAAGCTGTAGGAATCCAGCAATATCTTTCTCCACAGTTTCGGCTCCCATCACCGAGACGCTTTCGAACCGTTTGAAATCAACCTCCGGAATATCCGGCATTTCGATGAGCCACTCATAACTCTCATAGTCATTAGCCATGGCCCAGAGCAGGCTCCACATACTGTCCGACAGATACGCTTTCTCTCTCTCCGGATCGGCGAGCGCCGAATCCGGATAACTGTCGGTCCGGCCGGCATAGCAGGCCAGGAAACGTTCGGCGTCGGCCGCCGTGGCGCACTCCCGGTAGGAGTCACAAACCTCCTGCTGGGCATAGATAGTCTTGAGTGGGTCAACCCAGACAACGACCGCGTCGTCGTCATAATAAGCAACAATGCCGCTTTTCCCGTTTTCAATGAGGGAATTCAATCGTGTTTTTGCATCGTTCATGCCTACTTTTACACTAAGTTTTGTGAATTCTTTCACCCATACAGGAAAAATCAGAACCCTATCCGCTTGCGTTCCATCCTGCCGTAGGTTTCCTCCTCGCAGAACGTCGAGAGGGTGTCGACGGTGGGCTGCTGCCCCGTCAGGACATACTCCACGGAGCTCTTGCGCGCCACGTTCTCGATGTTGCCGCCCGAAAACTCATAGCGTCTGGCGAGCGTCGTGGCGTCGGTCTCCGAGAGACTGCCTATCATCGACTTCCAAATCTTCGCGCGCGAGGCGGCGTCCGGATTGTGGAACTCCACCTTATAGAGGAAACGGCGCTCGAAGGCGGCGTCGAGGTTGCCCACGAGGTTCGTCGTGGCGATAAGGATGCCGTCGAGGTTCTCCATCTCCTGCAGGATGATGTTCTGCATCGTATTATTCATCTGGTCCACGCTGTGCTCAACGTTCTCGATGCGCTTCATAAAGATGGCGTCCGCCTCGTTGAAAAGGAGGATGGGGGCGCGTCCGTTCTTTCGGCACATGCGGCGGTATATGCTGAAGACGCTCTTGATGCACTTCTCACTGTCCCCCACCCACTTGCTGCGGAGCTTCGACATGTCGATGACGAAGATGTCGCGGCCGCTGCGACGCGCCAGCTCGAAGGCGCTGGCCGTCTTGCCGGTGCCGGGGGCGCCGTAGAACAGGACATTGAAGCCCTTGCGCATGCCCATCTCAGCCAGGCGCGAACGGATGCCCTGGTAGTTCTCCTCTTCGAGCAGCCCGGCAAGGCGGCCTATCTGCACGGCCTCGGCTTCGTTGTAGAACAGCTCCTTCGCCTCGATGGAATCAGCACTCACCAGGTCGCTGTTCGTCTCCTTGGGCGGCGCCTTCCGTTCCACTTCCCCCAGAAACTCGTTGCGCACCACATCCGAGAGAGACAGGGCCTCGGTGTTCGCCATGCCGTCCTCGTTGGAGAATTCCACGAGCCCGGAGGTCTGCATGTCCGTCGAGCCTGCAACCAGGCAATTGCGCGCAGTAATCGGGTCGACTATCATCCCGTCGACGAAATGCAGCAGCGTGTCGACTTCTACCGACGACTCCCCGTGCGAAACGTAGCGGTGGCACAGGTAGAAGAACATCCTGCGCTCCGTGTCGTCACAGCGGTCGTAGAGCGCCGAATCCAGCAGTTTCCGGCAGAATGTCAGGTGGTCGTTGTTATGGACCAGGCTGTCCAGCTCCTCTATGAGACGGTCGTCGTCTATGTCGTCCTTGCGGTAGCGGATGAAGCAGCCCCGCATGCGCACGAAGAGCTCTTCGGCCGTCAGTCCCACCATCTTCGGGGGCACGAAATCTGCATCCTTCTCGATGGCCTTGAACGCCTCGTTCGTGATGCGGAAGACCTCGCGATGGCAGTTGTTTACCTGGATGATGCCCTTCTTCTCCAGTTCCAGCAGGTCCGCGCCGCAGCTGATGAACTCGATGTTCGAGCACCCGAGGTAATGGGCCAGGTCCTCCCTGTCCACGCCGTTTCCTGTGTTCGTCTTCTCAAGAATGGCCGCTAGCAGCACCGCTGAACGGCTGCCGATATCGTATTTCTTCGAGATGAAGGAAATGTCCTTCTTCAGGCGTTCGACTACTTCGTCAGAATAGCCCGACATGTTCACTTCCTTGTAGATACGGTTCAGGCTGGTTACCTGTTTCAGCGACGATTCCATCATCGCGCTGCAGCTCTTGTCGCTGTCGAATGGGATGCTCTTGGGTCTTCTGTTCATGTATGCTTTTACATCTTTTATGTTATATACTGTCGACTCTGTTGATCCTTTCACAAGGCGTCCCCAGCAGGTCGCGCAGGTGAACCGGCTTGTAAAGGATATCCTCTTTCGTGAGGGTGTCAAGGTTTATCATGAATGGTTCTTTATTGACTCATACCTCTCCGGGCTACAATTCTTTCATGCACAAATCGGTTATTGAGGTAACAAGACTATCAATTAAAAGTGTGGAAGCATCCGGTACCGGAATGCTCCCACGCCTTAATTCCTTGCGGTGTGCCCGCTATTTGTCGCCGTCATCGAACAGCATGTTGAGACACGCTTCTTCCATTTCCCCCGCAATGCACTTCGACATCCTGTTGTGCGCCTTTTTCCAGCGGACGCTCATATTCATTATCCCTTCTGCCGTCGGCTCGTAGTTCAACGCATTGGAGATGTTCAGGCGCCCGGCCTCCTGGATGGCGTCCTGGTTAGCACCGATGTAGGCGAACACCCAACCGTTTTCGTGCAGGCGCGTCACCATCGCCTTGATGGCCTTTCCGTCATATTCCTCGGAGGCGTTCTCATAGCCGTCGGTAATAACGGTGACCATGACCCGGTCCTCCTTCTGGACGAGGCCGGTCATCTCATTCAGGGTCTTGCCCATCGCATCATGGAGCGGCGTGCATCCGCCGGGACGGTAGTCTTCTTCCGTGAAGTCCTTGACCTCACGCACGGGTACGCGGTCGCGGCGCAGTTTGATGCCCTTGATCCCGTTCCCCTCGAACGTGACGATGGTCACGTTGTGCTCCTGATCGGGGTGCTCCGACTCGTCCTTGCGGATGCCGGACAGGACCTCGTTCATGCTCCGGAGGGTTTCCTTGTAGACGGACGACATGCTCCCGCTTTCGTCCAGGATGATCACGTTGTAGATTTTCATGGCTTCGATTGGTTTTTGTTGGTTTGCTGATGCAAAGGTATGGCCCGCTTCCCCGGGAACGAAAAACCTGCAAGGCTTGCAGCTTTTTGGAGAACGGGATTCGTGGCAGAATAATTATATTTGTATTCGGTAGTGAATCTTCTCATGCAAGGCAAGAGCGATAAGACAGTCCATACCACCATCCCGTTCCTGAACGACCGGACCGTCCTCTATGTGGACTGCAGCGAGGGCGTGTCCCTCCTCTACATGCGCGACTTCTGGCCGGATCTCCGGCGTCGCTTCGCCGTTGCAGGGTTCACCTTCATCTACCTACCCGAGCTGGCGGACCGGCTGACGCCGGATCTGCTCAGCTATCTGTTTCCCGGGAGCGATGCCACCGTCCCCGTCGAAGGGATGTACGGGCGAATCCAACAAATGGCATCCCTGGGCGACAAGTCTGGCTTCCTGTACCGCATCGATGGCGTTACCCGCTTCCATGTCATCCCTAAATATGCAGGAGAGAATATCAAGGAAGAAGCTGTCTCCTTCATCGATTCCCTTCGCGTCCTACAAGAGCCAAAGAGCATTGACATCTTTCAGGATGCCGGGTTATGGATAGACTCTGCCGGTATCAGGCCTGATGGCGAGAAGATGAAACGCAGCAAGGCCGCCAAGGGCCGCTGCCCGGAGTTTCCCGCCTTCAATGAGGTCATCCTCTCCGTCGAAGAAGAGGAAGCGCCCTGCGCGGAGTACCGGGTCCCGGAAGAGGAGCCCCTCGACCCGCGTACCCAGGCCATTCTCGACAAGTGGGAGGAGATTGAACGTGAGTTCGGCATCACGATCGAGGAGCTGGACATGATCCTGGGATACAGGGTAAGGCTGAGCCGGCTGCGCATTACCACCGACGGACGCATCCTCCTCTCCGACATGGGCGACGCCGAGGTCAGGATGAACGACCTCTCCAAGGCCGTCTACTTCTACTACCTGCGCCACCCTGAGGGCGCCGCGCTGAAGGAGCTGCAGGACCACGAGAAGGAGATCTTGAAATACTACGAGGCCATCACGGGCCGCGGCGACCCCGCCGAGATCCGCAAGAGCGTCAGCGACCTCCTCGATCCCTACGGCAACGGGCTCAACGTATGCGTATCACGCATCAAGAAAGCATTCCGTGACGTCGTCGGCGACCGCGTTGCCCGCTTCTACTATGTCGACGGCCGCTACGGCGACAAGCGTTCCGTACGCATCGACAGGGACCTCGTCATTTGGGAGCACTGAGGGAAACCTAGTGCCGAGGGAAAGGGTATCAGAAACCGGATCTATCTCTCGTAGTTGGCCAGCCCTTGGCGGAACTTCTTTTCCATCTCGTCCCGCAGGCTCTTCGGAGAAAGAACCTTCAGTTCTTCGGCATGGCCGAAGAGCAGGCGGACGAGTTCGCGGTTGATGATCACCTCGATCTGGAACACGGCAGATCCGTCTTCGTTGGTTTCCACGACCATCTGGCTCGCATGGAACGGTTTCGTCCTGATATAGGGCGCGTCGCCTGCCGAAGCCCAAAAACGGATCTTCTGGGGTTTATCCTCGGGAGACTTCGTGACGCCCACCAGGTCGTCGAACCAGGTCTCCGGATCGAAGCAGGGATCTTCGAAGAAAGGCTCGTCAGGCAGCTTCTCCAGGGCCTCGATGCGGTCCAGGGCCAGGTTCAGCACATAGTTCCCGCCCGTTTTCCGCCCGTAAACGAACCACCGGTTGTTGAACTCCTTCAGGGCGTACGGATGGAAGACGAAGCTGCTGGGCTCCACGGCCCTGAAACTCTTGTACGTCATCCGCACCGGATGCCTGTCGAGAATGGAGGCGTGCAGCGGCTTGATATATTCCAGCCCCTTGAGGCGGTCGTTCCTGTCGAAGTAGATGACGGAATGCGTACCTTCCGTCACGCTCACCCGGTCCTCCAGCCGTCCTAGGATGTCCTCCATGCCCGAGAAATCGCGGAAGCCGGACAGCTGGCGGAGCACATTGACGGCCTCCCTCAATTTTTCCACCTCCTGGGACGAAAGCGGTGACTCCGTAATGGAGTATTCCGGATCCGAATACTTATAATATTTATTATTATATACTACAATGGGCGCTTTGTACCCCTCCTCGCTGCGCATAAAATTTAAGTCTTTCTGAAAAGTGCGGCGGGATATGCTCTCGTCGCGGCCCGTATAATCATACAGCGCGTCGGAACATTCTTCTATCAGGTCATTGAGCGTCCACTCGCGTCCCGTGTTGCGCAGGCAGCGGTCTATGGTCTTGTAGCGGATAAGGGCATTCTTTGTTACAGGCATGGCGAAACTTTTTTTACAAATTTATGAAAGTTTTTATTGCTGCGCAAAAAGATTGCGCACCCCATACAGATCTTTGCACCCAGAAACTGAAACGAAACAGCAAAAGCTCTTTGAAAACGACCCGCACGGTGGTAATAAGCTTGGTTCCACTTCCGATCATTCTTCATTTTCAACTATTCACGGAACGACAAACAAGCTAAAAACCAGACGCACAATGAAAAGTATCTGCACCAGCACGAAAGCCACTTTTATCACCGCGGGCGGTGAAAAGGTCTCCTACCAGGAGATATTCGAAGCAATCCGAAAGAGCGTTGAAATCTATGGCAAGAACGCCGGCCGCCCCCTGGGGCCGGAAGCCCTGGAAGACCTTTTCCAGGACGCCGTGGAAAAGGCGCTGAGATATCACAAATCCTTTGACCCGGGCAAGGCCCAGGCAAAGACGTGGGCAAGCCGCATTGCGGCAAACTGCCAGACGGACGCCTACGTGGCGCATATGACACGCAGCACGCGTTTCGTGCCTATGGTCTCCAAAAACCGAAAAGGAGACGAGTATATCATTCCGGAGGCGGAGTCTTTCGGAGCCGGGGCCGAGGCCTGGCGTGGGGCGGAGACGAACGAGGCGGTGGAGCGTATCGAGAAAGCCATTGACTCTCTGAATGAGAACTATCGGTTTATCATTAGCCTCCATCTGGACGGTCTCAAGCCGAAAGATATGGCTCAGCTCATAGGCTGTACTGCTGACGCAGCGGCAACGCTGCTGTGCAGAGCCCGCAAGGCTCTCAAGAAAGCGCTGGGTCGCACATTCCTCGACGGCTACGGCATAGCCGCCTGAGGAAAGGGAAACAAAAAAACACACAATATAGAGAAAGGAAAAACAAGAACTGCGGTAAAAGTAGCGTAGAACACAAAACAAAGCATGACACAAAATTCCATGTTGGGTAAGGACGGTCTTACCATCACAAGTGCAAATCACTTGGCAAACATTTCGAAAGAAATGTACGAGGCACTCCAGAGCAAGCTGGAGTCATTGAAACTCTATTCCAGAGATTACAGGCTTGCCGTAAATGGCAATACTTACAGGGTTGAAAACGAATCGGAACAATCCGAACTGGAAAACCTTTCTTCCAGTCTCAAGGAGATTGGATTGCTCAAATCGCTGATTGCGTATCTGAGAGAAGCTATCAAGGCAAAGCAAGCCTTATTGCAGGATGAAGCTTTTGAGAAGCATGTGGAAGAGCTGATCAAGGCTGGTCGCGCAGACCTTGAAAAGCCGGTTGAGAAGCAAGTCATTTCTTTTGAAGAAGAGCTTGACAAACTAAGTGCCGAGCAGAAGGCTAGATACTATACGCTGGAAGCCAAGTGTGCCGCTATTGGCGCATTCATTCACCCTGACGGGGTGTATGCAAAAGCAAGAAAAGCTTTCTTTGAACACAAGAAAGACCCTGTGAAAGTGGCAGGGAAAGGCCAGGAAGCCGAAATCCATACGTTTTCGAGCAGTTTTACTGCCGAAACGGTTGACGGGCAGTTTTTTGCCTTGCAGAAGGAATATCGTTCCGCTCAGGCGGAATTCAATAAGTTGAAGGGAGAGGTGGAAGAAAGGGTGGCTGAAGCCAATAAGGTCATTGCGAGCGAATCGCTTGGTGCAATGAATCTGTGGGTGGAAGCCCGTAAGTTGGAGAGAGTAAAATATGACGAAGCCGTTAAGGCCTTGAAGGTAGTCATTCCTCAGAACCTGAGGGATGTGTATGAAAGGGTGAATGCCGTGGCAAGCGCGCGATAGCGCTTGCCCGCCTCCGAAAGATCTTTGACAGTATTGGCCAGGACCCAGGCCCAGGTATCAGGGGCTGAAGGTCCGAATATGGACAGCCCGAGGGGAGTTACACGGCCACTTTAGTAGGAAATGTGACTGTTTGCCGTCATATGCGGCGGTTAGTCGTCAACCTACTACCCAATCGTCCGGGCGAAAAAACTCGTTATCGCGGCCGTCAGCCGGGTTGATATGCCGCATGGCAGGCCTATTCGCCTGTGTTACATGCCAAGGGCATTCCCTGTTAGCAGGGCACCTCAGGGCCGCGTTACCAAAAAAGGCTGACCTCGCTATCGCACTCGCTTTCGAGTCGTCCGGGTTCTTGACATGGCTTTTGTCATTATTCCCCGAAGGCTGTCCATAGGTCAATTTCTGTCAGGATCATGAACCGATACCAACCATACCTGATATGAAAAGAATCCGTATTTGCGAAGAATCCGAAGCCCGTCTCATGATAAGGGACGGGAGTTTCCAGCAGTTTGTCAATATGTGGTGTGAGCGGTTTCCGCAGAAAAACCTGATAACTGTCTTGCTGAGAATGCGCAAAGAATACGGATACCAAAATCTGAAGGAAGCTAAAGATGCTTCGGAGTTGTTGGGCATTGGAGAAACCATCCTGCTGGAGGTGGGCGAAAACTTGGTTTTCAGAAAGAGGTTCAATATCCTTTCGTTATACCAAAAGATGGGAAACATTTGGGTAAAGAGGAATGGTCAGCAGGAGAGTGTTATTTCTGTTGTTACCGAAGAGGAGCTTTTCGGCCAGCCCGAAAAGGTACTGCCGTTTTACGAGGAGAATGAAATACTTGGTGCAAAGGATTTGGCTGAATTTGCATATTCCCTGAAAGAAAAACGTATTCTGAAAGACTGGCGATGGCCTTTGCTGAAATTTGGCAATCATGAAATCTGGAGAAGCACTCGGGAAGGAAACATAAAAGTTTATTCGCATAATCCCTATGAAGGCTGTATCATTAACTATGTCAATGATATGGTCAACCATATTCAAAAATATCAAAAGAAATATAAAACAGCCTTCGGGCCGATGTAACACCTATACGCTATGTACGAAATCTCCGTCAATGAAACGCCCGTCAAGATATGGGCCAGCGCCGTGGATCCCCACGCCTGGAAGGAAATCATGAACCTGGCCTCCCTGCCCTTCGTGTTCCACCACCTGGCCTTCATGCCGGACCTCCACGGCGGCAAGGGCATGCCCATCGGCGGCGGCAACCACTTCATTGAGCTGCAGCGCGACACCGACGACAACCTGTGGATCATGATACACTCCGGATCCCGGAACCTCGGCAACAAGGTGGCCGAATACTACGACCGCCTCGCCGCCCAGGAGAACGCCCGCAACTTCTCCGTCGTCGGGCCCGAGTTCAACCTCGCGTTCATATACCGGAAGACGCCGCTCTTCGGCGCCTACTGGGAAGAGATGAAGTACTGCGTGGACTTCGCCTTCTGCAACCGCAGCCTGATGATGCAACGCATCCAGGAGGTACTCGCCGATGCGCTGCCGGGCATCGCCTTCGAGCCGATGATCAACATAGCGCACAACTACGCCGCCATCGAGAACCACTTCGGCGAGAATGTCTTCGTCCACCGCAAGGGCGCGGTACGTGCCCGGGCCGACGAGGTGATGGCCAACCAGCAGGACCTGGTCCGGATATTGACCGAGCTCTCACCCGTGGCCGTGATAAAGGGTGTCTGAGATGACCATCCTTTTGTCGCCCCGAAAGAAGACTTGTTCTTTCGGGGCGTTTCATTTTGGTGCTGGCTTTGGGGAATCGGAATATATTGCAAGATAGCAGTAATTTTCGAATGACGCTGGAGTCTGGACCAATAAGTAAAATTTTCCCGAAAATTTCATCTACTTTTTCCCGAAAAATTTTTCCACTTTTTGACGAATTGATTATCTTTGTCCTCGAAATGACCTGATATGGAAGGATATAAGCAAAGAATTGCCGACGCCCTGCTGGAGCGGAAACTCAAAGGAAACGGAGCCGTCGTGGTAGAAGGCCCCAAATGGTGTGGCAAGACCACTACTGCCGAGCAATTAGCGCGGAGTGTTATTTATATGGATGACCCGGACAAGATAAAGGAACATCTTGCCATGGCCGACATACGCCCCAGAGACTTGCTGCTGGGTGACAACCCCAGGCTGTTGGATGAGTGGCAAATTGCGCCCCAACTTTGGGACACCATCCGTTTTGAGGTTGACCATAGGAAAGGGCAAGGACACTTCATCCTAACTGGCTCCTCCGTCCCCATACAAGACGATGACGAAGATGACCTTCAGGAAAATCAGAAAATACGCCATTCTGGGACCGGCCGGTTCGGTTGGCTCAGAATGCGCCCTATGTCACTTTGGGAATCTGGAGAGTCCAACGGTTCCATCAGTTTGAAGGATCTGTTCAGTACCCCGGATCAAATCTATGCCCAATCGGCACTTAGCTGTGAAGATATAGCATATCTTATCTGCCGGGGCGGTTGGCCGGAGGCGCTGGAAATGGACAAAGAAATTGCCCTGGACAAAGCCTTTGATTATGTCGATGCCATCGCTGAGCGCGATATGTCCCGCGTGGACAAAACCAACAGGAACCCCGAGAGAGTCCGCCGCTTGATGCGTTCCTACGCCCGCAACCAGGCTTCACAAGCCACTTTTGAAACCATCGCCAAGGATATGCGGGCCAATGAGCCCAAGGCGTTGGATACCGATACGATTGCATCTTATATCACGGCGCTGCGTAAACTCTTTGTTGTGGAAGAATCATTGGCCTGGAACCCGAATCTCCGCAGCAAGACTGCCATCAGGACATCCAATACCCGATACTTTACAGACCCCTCCATTGCCTCGGCCAGCTTGGGCTTAGGCCCGCAGGACCTTCTGGCGGACTTCAACACCTTCGGTCTCCTGTTTGAAACGCTGGCCGTAAGGGATTTGAGGACGTATGCCGACGCCTTGATGGGGAAAGTGGCGCACTACCGGGACGTTACCAACCTGGAATGCGATGCCGTCGTGCATCTTCGCAATGGCGAGTATGGACTTGTGGAAATCAAGATCGGAGGGGAGGGTCTCGTCAACGAGGGAGCCGCGTCGCTGAAAAGACTACAGGACAAAATAGATACGACCATTATGAAAAAGCCCTCCTTCCTGATGGTCCTTGTCGGCATCGGAGAGTTGGCATACCGTCGGGACGACGGAGTCTATGTCGTTCCAATAGGTTGTCTGAAAGACTAGATTATTTAAAAAGTGAAAAAATGGAAGCATATCACGGCACATCAGCGGGTATCTTCGACAGCTTCAGCCTGGGCCACGCCCTGGAGGGCGACGGCAAGGTAAAGTTCGGATGGGGCGTCTATGTCACGGAGAAATACGGGACGGCCGCCCATTACGCATTCAACAAGCACCGCCCGGAAAATAAAGAGTTCTATGTCTACACCGTCAGCATCCCTGACCGCACGGACGACAACTGTCTGTCCCTCCTCAAGGGCGTCCCGGTGGCAGCGTCCATCGTGCGGCGCGTGGAAGCCAAGCTCGGCGAGGCGGTCCCCAGCGAAGCGAAGGCCGAAGGCATCCCCTTCCGAAAATACCTGGCCAACCGCCTGACGGGCGCCATAGGCCCCGTCGCGAAGATGACGGCCAAGGTCCTGCTCCTGAGCAAGGGGGGCCACAACAATGACATCGTCTTCGCGGCCCGGCGCTGCCTGAAAGCCAACCCGGATAAGACCGCGGCGGTCAACTTCTCGGGCGGCGAACGCAACGGCGTACTGAAGCTCTTCGAGAAGGCCGGGGCGGAGAACGCCTTCCTCTTCCCCGTCCACAACATCAGCGACGGCTTCGTCAGCACCGGAACCTCCGTCGCCTGGTTCTCCCTCCTCGCCCGGGCGTTCCAGCCCGGCCTGGACCTGCTGCTGCGGATGAAAGTCTTCTTCAGCGGCATCTGCGACGCCGTCGGCGCAAACCCCGCCAGCCCCGCCAACCCGGGGCGCATCGACAAGCGCAAGCCCATCTGGACGCCGTTCATGGACGACATGAAGCGCAGCGGCCCGCTGACCATGCTGCCGTAGAGACAAAAAAACCGCCGGACCTTTTGCAAGATCCGGCGGTTAAGCCGTGAGTGACACCTATGCCGCTATGCCCATCTTCCTGAGGGTTCCGCCGAGCTGTCCAGCGAGGTCCTTGCGCCCTCTGCACAGAAGAACGGAGACCTTGTTGGCGTCCCAGCCGGTGATCTCTGCGATCTCACGCGGCTTGAACCCCTCACCTGCCAGTCTGAGGGCCATCCTGCGGCTCTCGCAGAGCTTTGCGAAGGCACCGTCGATTTCATCGAGGGTCTCCTTCATGCGAAGGTCGCGGTCCGTCTCAAACTCGTCGCCCCTGTAGTCCTCGATCTGAGCCGAGACGTACGCCTTGCCGTCCTTGTCCTCCCAGGTGAAGGAGTCGAACATAGCTGTCCGCTTCTTTTCGCGACGCTGAAAGTCAATCAGGTAGTGCAGCGCAATCCTGCTGACCAGCGTCTTCAGGGAAGCCTTCCTGGAGTCGAACCGGTGGATTCCCTCCAGGGATCGGCACACCGTCTCGTTGAACAGGTCATCCAGCTCCAGCGTCGGGAAATGTCTTTTGCTTGTGCGGTAGAGCACCTCCGCGGCGGTGCGGGCTGCGTTGATGACGTCCTGCGAGCGGACGGACTCATCGTTGGTGGTCTTGTACGTGGCGTTGGTGTTGTCGTAGAAGTTCTTCATGTCTCATCTGTGTTTAGGTTGATGTTGCTGCTCTGGCCCGAAGCTGGGCGTTAAAGCGTGGTCGAAGGGTTTCGTCCGCAATAACGTGAAAAACAATGTGCATCGAAACCTTTCGGCGACGTCAACCTCGTCGCAGATGATGGCTGTCAAAGAACTATTCCAACTCTCTCACTAATAAACTTACCGGCGGATGGCAGAATCCTTTCACGATCCCGTCCAACCGGAATTAAAATAGTTACAAATTCTATGCCTTGAGAGTTTCTTTCCGGGCAAACCATGAAAAAAAAGATTTCTTTCAGGCCAATCAGAAAAAAACAGAATATCTTCCGGTATATTACTATTCCCTGTATACCCTTTGAATCCACTGTTTAAATGCCGGATCCTGGATCTCAACTTGATGAACGGTCTCTTCAATCCGGTCCGTATCGGCGAACTCCCCTATCTGCTGGAATTCATCGATGCACACCACGACCTTCCTCTTCCGAGTTGTCGCGATTTGTGTCGACCTGGACATCCCTGTCCTATTTTGCCTTGTTTACTAAGATCTTTCAGCCCGATGTGGATCTGGAGAAGTGTAGAACTGTTCCTAAGCGGTCCTTTACCCTTTGCCTCAACGACGGCAGATTCCTCGATCCAGAAGACTTCAAGCCGGTCAAAAGCTATATTGTCCTCCAAGGAAGCTGGGGCCGCCCCGTTGCGAACAACTTGGAAGGTAAAATGGTGGAGAGCGGTCTCGCACAAGCTGGCGTCTATGACTACAGGAACTACTGCCACGGTCGTTTTATCTTCACTTCCAATCACTTGGAAGACTCAGCCGTTATCCTTCTCGTCTCACCCCGGGAGAAAGAAATCGCAGCCCGCACCCGGTCCTTTCTTCCGCCTGCTGCCAAACTCGTACTCATTGAGTCCAATCGTGACGCTCCTGAGGCCTCCCTGGACCTTCTGGTCCGCAGCACCGCGTTCTTCCACACCCTCTGCCAGGCATCCGGCGTCAACCCTGAAAGTCCCTCAAACCCCGGCCGCATCGACAGGCGGAAGCCCATGTGGGTGCCGTTCATGGCCGAACTGAAAAGGCAGGGGCCTCTTCGACTGGGACTGAAAGATTCTTAGGGAACATACGTATAGAGAAATATAGAACACGACGGCTATGAACATGTCTCTTAGGATGGAACAGCGGGCCCCCTCAGTGGCAGTCCATCATTGATTTGGTGGCAGACAAGCACACCATGCGCAGGATGGCAGAATACCGTATGCATTCGGGCATAACCTATATGCGCGATGAACTATTCCTTTATCTGGCCGACCATTGGGTAGTCAGATCCGAGCTGAATCTGGACTATGCTAACTCCGTGGACCGGGGTCGTCTGGAAACCCTGCTTCAGGAAGCGGACTTCGATGTAAACCGGCATGGGGACAGATGCCTGACAGTCGATCTGGACGGATACTCCATCCGTCTGAAGATGGAAGAAAAGGGCCATACGCGTATCTGCCCCAACACTCCCCTGCTCCAGGGTGTATGTGTCAACCTCAGGGAAGAGTCCATCGTCGTGCTGCTGCGGTTCATCGGGGAAGCGATGCCCGTTATGGAAGATATGGCTGAAGACATCGTCTTGGAGAAGCAGCAGGAAACTGCGGTATCGACAATCTATGGGCAAGTGCTGCGCATCAAGTTGGACGAACTCGGCGCGCAGTACTCCATGGAGGTCGACGAGAAGTTCATCACGGTCAACGTGCGGTTGAAGCCGGACCACCAGCTCCGTTTCTGCGTTCGTTCGGAGCAAGCACGGGAGATGGCCGACAAGGTCGAGGGACTCATCGCCGCCGCCAACCTGCTCAATGGCGAATACTGGACTACCGGCATGCGTATCGTTTAAGCGGGACCGGCCCGGATTGCAAAGAAGTCACGATTTCTGCAGGAAGGATGGAAAAATAATCGTACCTTCGAATGTTTTCAGCTATTGCCATGAATTTTTCCATCCGATATCCGGCCAACGACGGCGGCATGAACGAGCGCGTCCGGCGCCTGCGCCGCGAGAGTGTCGAAACACCTGCCACACTTTCCATCGAGCGGGCGCTCATCGAGACCGCTTTTTATAAAGAGAATTACGGGAAATATCCGATTGCGATCCTGCGCGCCCGGAACTTCTATGAGATCTGCGCGAAGAAGACGCTGTATATCGGGCCCGACGAGTTGATCGTCGGCGAGCGCGGCCCGCGGCCGAAGGCTGTGCCGACCTTCCCCGAATTGACCTGCCACAGTGTGGAGGACCTGCATGTGCTGGATACCCGCGAACTCCAGACTTATCACATCAGCCAGGAGGATATCGACACCTATGCGCGAGAGGTCATCCCCTACTGGAAAGGCAAGACGCAGCGCGAGCGGATCTTCGGCCATGTTTCCCAGGAATGGGCGGATGCCTACCATGCCGGCGTCTTTACCGAATTCATGGAGCAGCGCGCGGCCGGGCATACCGCCATGGACGGCAAGATGTACCGCGAGGGGCTGCTGGACGTGAAGAAGCGCATCGAGGCGCGCATCGCTTCACTCGACTATATCTACGATCCGGAAGCCACGGACAAACAGCAGGAGCTGGAGGCAATGGCCATTTCCTGCGATGCGGCAATCCTGCTGGCGGAGCGGCACGCAGCACTGGCGGAGGAAATGGCGGCCGCCGAGACCAATCCGGTCCGCCGCACTGAATTGCAGAAGATTGCTTCTGTCTGCCACTGGGTCCCGGCTCATGCGCCCCGCGACCTGTGGGAGGCCATCCAGATGTACTGGTTCGTCCATCTGGGCACGGTGACGGAGCTCAACGGCTGGGACAGTATGAACCCTGGGCATATCGACCAGCATCTCTTCCCCTTCTACGAGAAAGGGCTGGCCGACGGCACCCTGACCCGCGACCAGGCAAAGGAACTCATCAGCTGCCTGTGGATCAAATTCAACAACCAGCCCGCCCCGCCGAAAGTGGGCATTACGGCCCGGGAATCGGGTACCTACAACGACTTTACCAACATCAACATCGGCGGCATCGACCGCGAAGGCCGCAATGCTGTCAACGAGCTGTCGTACATGATGCTGGAAATCCAGGAGGAACTGCACGAACTGCAGCCCGGCCTGTCCATCCATATTGCGGAAAACACGCCGGACGAATTCCTGGAAGCCGGCATCAAAGTCATCCGGCAGGGCAACGGCTACCCGTCGATCTTCAATCCGGACACGTATGTGCAGGAGCTGGTGCGGCAAGGCAAATCGTTGGAGGACGCGCGGGAAGGAGGTTGTTCAGGCTGCATCGAGGTGGGTGCTTTCGGCAAGGAGGCCTATCTGCTGACCGGCTATCTCAATACGCCCAAGATTCTGGAAATCACCCTCAACAATGGTTTAGACCCGGAGACGGGCCAGCAACTCGGCCTGGAGACGGGCGATCCGCGGAGTTTCCAGTCCTTTGAGGAATTGTACGCGGCCTGGCACAAGCAGATGGTCTATTTCGTCAATCTCAAACTCTCGGTCAACAACTACATCGAGCGGATGTTCTCGCTCTATGCACCGGCGACCTTCCTGAGTCTCTATATTGACGACTGCATTGAGAAAGGACGCGATTATTACAGCGGTGGCGCCCGCTACAACACGACCTATATCCAGTGCACGGGGCTGGGCACCATCACGGACTGTCTGGCCACGCTGAAGAAACATGTTTTCGAAGAGAAACGTTATACGATGGACCAACTGCTCACGGCGGTCGCCCGCAATTTTGAAAGGGAAGAAAAGATGCGGCAGTGGATCCGCAACCACACGCCGTTCTTCGGCAACGATGATCCGTATGCAGACGCGCTGGCTGTCCGGGTGTACAACGACCTGGTGAAGGCCATCGAAGGCCGGCCGAACACCCGAGGCGGAAAGACCTGCCTCAACATGCTTTCCACCACCTGCCACAACTATTTCGGTCAGGTCTGCGGCGCCTCGGTCAACGGCCGCTTCGCGCATTTCGCCATCAGCGACGGCACCTCCCCTGCCCACGGTTCGGACACGCACGGCCCGACGGCCGTCATCCGCTCGCTCGGCAAGCTGGACCAGACGCTCAGCGGCGGAACCTTGCTGAACGTCCGCTTCGTTCCCGCTTTGCTGAAGACCGATGCAGACGTCCGCAAACTTGCCAGCCTCATCCGCGAGTATTTCCATCTGGGCGGCCACCACATCCAGTTCAACATCGTTGATACTGCCACGCTGCGGGACGCCCAGCAGCATCCGGATGACTACCGCGACCTCCTCGTCCGCGTCGCTGGCTACTCCGACTATTTCAACGACATGACCTCCCAACTCCAGGAAGAAATCATCGCCCGTACGGAAAACGATGAGTTATAGGAAAAACGTCGTTAACAAAAGTCTTTCTGTCCCCGACGGAACAGAAAGACCATGTGTGGGAAAGCCATATGAGGACTACCAGCCGGGGCCGAAGCCGTTGCCGTTGCCGCCGCTGTAGTTGGAGAGTTTCACCGAGAAGCCACCGCTTAATGCGGGGCCAGACACCGCGTAGCCACCGAACAGTTCCGTTCCGCCGCTTGTCTTGACGCCCGAACTGAGCGACGGGGTCGAAGGGCCCGAAATGATGAGCGAGTCACCCGCCCGGGCCGGCGTCTTGAAGGCGAAAGTAGAGGAACCGACAGTCAAGCCGTACCAGGTATTCTGGCTCCAGGACGCGGAATAGCACTTCTGGGAGAGCGAGGCGCCGCGCTCCAGGCCGCCGATTGCGACGAGTGTCCCGCCTTCGACATAAAGTTTATAGCCGTCTTCGGTATTGGCATCCACCGCTACTTCGGCACCACCGGAACCGATGGCATAGACTACCCCGCCTTTGATATAGCAATTGCCATTGGAGTCCATGCCGTCGTTGCCTGTGGACCAGGCGAATACGGATCCACCGGAGATGGTCAGATGGCTGGCCGCATTGATCGCATCATCGCTGGCATAGCTGTAGATGACCCCACCTGTGATATCCATGGTTCCCTTTGATTCGATGCCTTCGTGCGACTTGCAGCTTACGCTGACCGAGCCGCCCGAGAAATAAAGATTTCCGTCAAACTTGATGCCTTTGGCTGATACGGAATTGTCGCTGGAAGAACCGCTGCCCGGGCGTCCGCCTGGACCGAAGCTGCTGCTCTGGCCGTAATTGGCACCGGTCGTGACCACGGTGACGGAACCGCCTTTGAAATAGCCGTCCGCGTCGCCGCTGATGCCTTTGCCGCCTGTACCGGAATTGGTGATCACGAGCGTGCCGTCCAGCATTTCGAACAGTTTATCTGCTTTGACACCCGCCGTACCCGTATATTCGCTGTCCTCACTGTCGTAAGCAGCGGAGCCGGTTACGCTGATGGTCGTCCGCCCGCCTTCAAAGCGGACGAGGGAATCGGAGGTGAATCCCTTCTTCATGTCGGCTGCCGTGGCTGCCGTGATTTCGCCGGCTGACACGATGATGGCATCTTTGCCCCGGACTGCGTGACCGCTGCTGGATGTGACCTTCACGGTCGGACTCGACATAAAGCGGACGTAGTCATCGCTTGTAATACCAACCTTGCCGCTGGCTTTGACGACCAGACTGCCTTTACCGCAGAAAATGAGCTGTCCTTCGCTGAAGAAAGCGGCCTTTTCATCTTCGTCATCAGGCGTTGCCGTATAAGAGGCTCCGTCGGCAAGGGCATTGGCACCCTCAACGATGACGAACGTACGCTTCTTGCTCTGGTTGTTGATGGCTGCGCCCGATGGATTGGCAAGGCCCAGGCCGCTCAGCCGGATTGCCTGTTTTTTGGAACTGTAGAGCTTGAAAAAACCGTCAGAAGCCGTTCCACTCAAATCGTAAACGATGGCTTCCTTGGTCGTGTTGTTGACCGTGACGTGATTGCCGTCCACGGAAACGATGCCGTTCACGTCACCGCTCACGCTCGCCTGGCTGCCGCCGAAGACGATGGAGATGATGCGGTCGAAAGTCGTCCCCGCAATGTTGTCATCCGAAGGGTCGGCATCGCCGAAATCGTAGGTTGTCGTTGCAGCCGTACCGGCAGCGATGATGCTTGTTTCAAAAGCCGATTCACTGACCGGGTCCACGACGAGCCCGCCAGTCAATGAGCCCTCATCGGGCAGGATCTCGTCCCCGTCTAAATCGATGCATCCGACGGCCAGCCAAGCAGCCACGGACAAAAGGGATAAAAACTGTTTCATATCGCGTTGTGATTATTCTCTGCGCCATGTGTTTTTCAAGAATTCAGCCAGTCCGGGAAGTGATTCAACGAACCGGCGGTTTTCTTCAACGAACCGGACGGAAAGCCCGGGAATTATCCGTACATTTGCAGAAAAGAAGCGCGATGAGCAGCGAAACAATCTTGCGGATCCTGCCGTTTGTGGTCCTGTTCCTGGTCCACCATTTCGTGCTGGCGCCCCTGCTGCCGAAACGGAAAGCTCTGTATGGAATCCTGACGGCACTGCTGCTGGGGCTGTTCGCTTTCTGGTGTTTTTGGGGCGGGCACAAGCCGCCGATGCCGCCCGAGTTCCTGGGCCCTGATCCGGGTGGTCACGGGCCTCTCCGGCCTGAGTGGATGGAACTGGCGCTCGGCATCCTGCTTGTCGCCGGTGACTGGGGTCTGGTGGCCTACCGGCGGATGAAGCAAAACGAACGGAAATTGGAGCAGCTCCGGGCGGAAAACCTGCACCAGCAACTGGAAGCCCTCCGCTTCCAGATCAATCCGCATTTCTTCATGAATACGCTCAACAATATCCAGTCGCTCATCCTCACCGATCCGGACAAAGCGACCGAGGTTGTCAACGAATTCTCCAAGCTGATGCGGATTGTCCTCTATGAAGGAAACGGCCCCACCATTCCCCTCTCCCGGGAAATCGAATACCTGAAGCATTATATCGCCCTGATGCGCCTGCGTTATCCGGAATCCGTCCGCATCGAGACTGAATTCCCGGATGAAACCGGCAGCGCCGTCGTTCCGCCGCTGCTGATGGCATCCTTTGCTGAAAATGCCTTCAAGCACGGCATCAGCTACGACAGTGCCTCGTTCGTCAAGCTGCGCGTCACCGAAGAAGAAGGGCACCTGATCTTCCTCTGCAGCAACAGCAGCCATCCTGGCAAAGCGGAAGCCCAGCATGGGCTGGGACTGGACAATATCCGCAAGCGGCTGGAACTGCTGTACGGAACCGACTACACGCTGCGTACCGAAACACAGGACGGCACGTATGATGTCGTCCTGGCCATACCCACAAATCCAACCCAATTGATGGCAACCGAATGATCCAGCTCATCGCTATCGACGACGAACCTCTGGCGCTCCGCCTGCTGGAAGTCTATATCCAAAAGACGCCGGGGCTGACGTTGCTGGCATCCTGCCACAGTGCCCGCGAAGCCATACCCTGGCTGGACAAAGCCGATGCGCTCCTGATCGACATCAATATGCCGGACCTGAGCGGCATGGACTTCGTCCGTTCGCTTGAAGAGCCTCCGTTGGTCATTTTCACGACGGCTTATGCCGAATATGCTGTGGATGGTTTCCGGGTGAATGCGGTAGATTACCTGCTAAAGCCCTTCACGCTGGCCGAATTCCAGCAAGCCATCCGCAAACTGGAAGAGCGGATGGCGGTCCGTCAGCTGGACAAACGGACCGATGACGGGATCCTGCGGCTTTCTTCCGCCCACCGCAGTATCCAGCTGGACACGAACCGGATCCGTTACATAGAAGGCATGGGCGAATATCTCAAAATCCATCTGGACGGGGAAGCGGTGCCGATGATCCTCCTGTACCGGATGAAGAATCTGCAGGAAGAACTGCCCAAAGACCGCTTCCAGCGCATCCACAAGTCATATATTATTCCCGTATCCCGGGTACGCGAGGCGAGGCGCAATGCCGTTACGCTCGCAGATGGAACCACACTTCCGGTCGGCGAGTCGTACCTGGAAGCGTTTCGGGCACGATTTTCCCTGTAATTGTGCTTGTTATGAAAACGATTGCCGTCTTTATCATGTTTCTGCTGCTGGCCGGATCCCCCATCGGTGCCCAGCAACTTTACAACATGAGTTTTGACCACTGGTCGAAGAAGGGACGCGAATGGCTCCCCTGGGGAAAAGATGCGCCGGCCAGCCAGCAAATCTGGGGCTCGGCCAATCACGGCCTGAGCCTATTGGGGGTCAACGGGGCCGAACCGGAAGATGAAATCGTGGCGGTCCAGGGACCCGGCAAGCGGGCGGCCAAACTCCACAGCGAAAAGGTGGTCTGGGCCTTTGCGGCAGGCAGCATTTTCGTGGGTTCTTTCGTGAAACTGATCGGCTTCAGCGGCGCGGAGATCACATGGGGGACGCCGTTCACGGCACGACCCGCTTCGCTAAGCGGTTACTGGTACTATCTCCCCCAGCCTATCGACCATGTGAAACCACCTTATGAGGCAATAAAAGGTCAGATGGACATAGCCCGCGTCGAGGTCCTGCTCACCGACTGGGACGAGGCCATCCATTTGCGCAGCGGCAAAAAAGATCCGTTCGATGCGGAGAACGATCCCAGCGTCATCGGACGGGGTGTCCTGCTCATCGAACGGAACACGGGCGGTTACGTGCCGTTTACCATTCCGATTGTCTATCGGGACAACCGGACGCCCAAACAAGTAACCATTGTCTGCACCGCCAGCATTTACGGCGGAGCTTTTACGGGCGGGGACGGAAGTATCCTTTATCTGGACGAATTCCGCTTCAATTACTAGTGCGCTAGCGCTTGAACCACTTCAGGCACTTCGTGCAGAGGGCGGCGATGCTTTCCCAGTCGCCGGCGGCGACTTTGTCTTTCGGGAATAGTTTCGAACCCATACCGACGGCGGTAACGCCGGAGGCGGCCCAAGCCGAGAGGTTCTCTTCGGTCGGCTCTACCGCGCCAGTAGCCATGACCATGCCCCACGGCAGCGGGGCCAGGATGTTCTTCACAAAAGCGGGACCGCCAACTGTACCGGCGGGGAACACTTTCACGAGGTCGCAACCCAGTTCCATGGCATGCACGATTTCGGTTACCGTGCCGCAACCGGGGCTGTAAGGAACACCCCGGCGATTGGCCACTTGGACGACTTCCTCTGACATACAGGGCGACACCAGGAAATCGGCGCCCAACTGCATATACAGGACCGCTGTCGGCGCATCGAGGATCGTCCCGGCGCCGAACGCCATCTCCGGGCATTCTTTGCGGGCAAACTCGATGACATCGCGGAACACTCGATGGGCACCATCACCGCGGTTGGTGAACTCGAAGGCGCGGATGCCGCCGTCGTAGCAAGCCTTGACCACCTGCTTCGTCACTTCCGCATCCGCATTGTAAAACACCGGAACAATCCCTGTCGTCCGGATCAGATTGATCGTATCGATCTTCTTGAACTTTGCCATAGGATTATAGATTCTTCACTTCTAGATTCTTCACTTCGTTCAGAATGACAAATGGAATGAGATGGTTTAACGGAGAAGGTATTGTGGCAAAAAGATGTAGCCACCCTCGGCGTTGTTTCACTGGGGCGCTGCCCCAAACCCCACCGCTACGGCCTGCTATCACACAAGCCGCACAACGGCCTTCGCTATTGGCTGATGCCAATAATAGCACTTCTTTGCAAAATACCTTCTCCGACAAAACTAAAGATAATTAACGCGAGACGCGGCCGGAGCCACCGCCGTTCATCAGGCCTTCGACTTCGGAGACGGTGACACGGTTGTAGTCGCCGATGATGGTGTGTTTGAGAGCCGAGGCTGCGGCAGCGAATTCGATGGCCTGCTGGTCGGTGTCGTAGGCGAGCAAACCGTACAGGAGGCCGCCCATGAAGGAGTCGCCGCCGCCGACGCGGTCCACGATGTGTGTGATGTCGTAACGACGCGACTGCCAGAGCGTCTTTCCGTCGTAGAGCACGCCGCCCCAGGTGTTGTGGTTCGCGTTGATAGAGCCACGAAGCGTCACCGCCACCTTCTTGCAGCGCGGGAACATCTGCATCAGCTGGCGGCAGACACTTTCGAAACGAGACTGGTCGATCTCACCGCCCGTTTTCTCCGCGTCGAAGCCTTCCGGTTTGATGCCGAATTCCTTCTCCGCGTCCTCCTCGTTGCCGAGGATCAGGTCGCAGCCCGCCACGAGTTCCGGCATGACCTCCGAAGCCGATTTTCCGTATTTCCAGAGTTTCTTGCGATAGTTCAAGTCACAGGAGACCTTGACACCCATCTCATTCGCCACCTTGATCGCCTCAAGGCAGGCATCCGCGGCACCCTGGCTGAGAGCCGGCGTAATGCCGGTCCAGTGGAACCAGTCGGCACCTTCCAATACCTTGTGCCAGTCCACCATACCGGGCTGGATCTCCGCAATCGCCGAATTCGCGCGGTCATAGACCACCTTGCTGCCGCGGGCCACGGCACCCGTTTCCAGATAGTAGATGCCCACCCGGTCGCCGCCGTACACAATCTCATTCGTATTGACGCCGAGGCCACGCAGCTCCGCAACGCACATGTCCGCGATGTCATTCTTCGGAAGACGCGTCACGAAGCAGGCATCCACGCCATAGTTGGCCAGCGAAACGGCCACATTGGCTTCGCCGCCGCCGAAGGTGGCATCAAACTGACGGGCCTGGGCAAAGCGCAGGTAGCCCGGGGTCGAAAGGCGAAGCATCACTTCGCCGAAAGTAACAACTTTAGCCATAGTATCTTTTTGAATCAGTTAGCGTAAATCCGGTGTCGCGCACCAGTCCATGTCATTGTAATCATCGTTTTCGCCGCACATACCCCAGATGAAGGTGTAATTGCGGGTCGCACAGGCACTGTGGATGCTCCACTGCGGGGAAATGACCGCCTGCTCGTTGTGCATCCAGATGTGCCGCGTTTCCTGCGGTTCCCCCATGAAGTGGCACACCGCCGCCTCGTCCGGGACTTCAAAATAGAAATAGACTTCCATGCGGCGGTCGTGCGTATGGGCCGGCATCGTATTCCAGGTGCTGCCCGGCGCGAGTTCCGTCATGCCCATCTGCAACTGGCAGCACGGCACCACTTCCTTGACCAGGAGCCGGTTGATCGTGCGTTCATTGCTTTCTTCCAGACTGCCCATGTGCATCACCACAGCGTCCTTCTTGCTCACCTGCTTGACGCCCGTCTCACGGTGCGCCGTGGCCGAGCAGAAGTAGAAATGGGCCGGGTGCGCGGGATCCACACTCTTGAACGTGACGTGGCGGTTGCCGCGACCTACATACAATGCCTCTTTATAAGGGATGGTATAGCTTTCCTCCCCTACCTGCACGATGCCCGTTCCGCCGACATTGATGATGCCGAGTTCGCGGCGCTGGGTAAAGTAATCGGCCCGCAGGATCTCCGGCGCACACAGCTGCAGGTCTTCCTGCACGGGGACGGCGCCGCCACAGATGATGCGGTCGAACATGGAATAGACCATATTGATCTCGTCGGCCACCATCAGCTTCTCCACCAGGTATTCCTGGCGGATGCGCTGGGTGTCGTAATGCTTCGCGTCGAGGTTGCTGGACGCCTGCCTGACTTGACAATTGAGTTTCATAGGCCTACTGCGGTTGTTTGCCGATATATGCCAGGATACCGCCGTCCACATAAAGGATGTGGCCGTTCACGGCGTCAGAGGCGTGCGATGCGAGGAAGACGGCAGGTCCGCCGAGTTCAGCGGGATCCAGCCAACGGCCGGCCGGTGTCTTGGCGCAGATGAAACTGTCGAAAGGATGCCGGCTTCCGTCAGGCTGACGTTCGCGAAGCGGCGCGGTCTGCGGCGTAGCGATGTAGCCCGGGCCGATGCCGTTGCACTGGATGTTGTATTCACCGTACTCGGAGCAGATGTTGCGGGTAAGCATCTTCAAACCGCCTTTGGCTGCGGCATAGGCCGAAACGGTCTCGCGGCCGAGTTCGCTCATCATCGAGCAGATGTTGATGATCTTGCCTTCGCGGCGCGCCATCATCTCGGGCAGGACAGCCGAAGAGACGATGAACGGACCCACGAGGTCGATATCGATGACCTGCTGGAATTCAGCACGTTTCATCTCGTGCATCGGGATGCGCTTGATGATGCCGGCGTTATTGACCAAGATGTCGATCTGGCCGACTTCCGCGTGGATCTTCTCCACAAGGGCCTTGACGTCGTCTTCCTTGGTAACGTCACAGACATAGCCTTTCACATTCGTGATACCGGCTTCCCGGTAGTTGTCGAGGCCGCGCTGCAGCGCCTGCTCATTGATATCGTTGAAGATGATATTTTGGATACCGGCCGCCACGAAGGCCTTGGCGATGTTGAAGCCAATGCCGTAGGAAGCCCCGGTAATCCAGGCATTCTTGCCTTCCAGAGAGAAAGGATTGTTCATAACGGAGTTTTATAATTGTTTTTCTACTTCATCAAACCAGGACTTCCCGTCTTTGATCCGGCCTTTCGACCAGCAGGAACCGAACTTGTAACGGAACGGCTCGCCGCTGCGCACTTCCTTGACGCAGATACCATGGATGCCGTCTTCGGTCAGGAAGCTCGTTTCGGAGCCAGGAACGACGACTGCCACACCCAGCATGCCGTCTTCAGGCTCAATGCTTTGGTCGGAGGCGGGTTCCCAGAGCGCATAGCATGCGGGAGACATCTTCTCCTCTACATCCGGATTCTGGGCGGGATGCCGGTTCACGCCCGCGGCTATGCAGAGGGTCTCAGCCCCTTCAAAGCGGTAGATATCTTCGACATCACAGAAATAGGTGTCGGGGGTAACCGTCACTTTCTTGTCGAGTGACACGCAGACATCCCCGCCGATCTGCCACTGGGGATAATGCAGGATAAAGGAGACACGCTCAGGCGTTTCCTCCACCATCTCAAAGGAACGATAGTTGGTCGGCGGATAGCACAACTGTCCGTCGACAAACGGAGCCGAAGCGCCACCACCCAGCGACACAGACACCTTGTAGCAGTCTTTGCCGCCATGGTTGTGGTGGTAATAGTCCGGATCTTCCAGGGCGCCCTTGTACCAGTCGTTCGCCACGAGTTTGCCAGGCAGTTTCACCCAGATATCGATACCGGGAGACGTGGGATTGCCTTCCAAAGCCTCGCCGTAGAAACGGCCGGCAATCAGGTTGTTTTCAAATACGAAATCGTCGGCACGCTCCGGCACGTAACGGGCCATGACCTTTGCTTCCTGCGCAGGCTTGCAGGCCGGGAGGGCCAGCAGGACAAGCGCCAACGCCATAATCTTTCTCATAGGCTTACGATTCAATCGGTTTGTACTTGGGCACGAGCGACTTCATGATCGTCCAGGCAATCAGGTAGGCCAGGCCGCAGAAGCAGAACATCACGAAATAGCCGGCGGGTTTGCCCGTAAAGCCGAGGAACCGGAAGGCTTCGCCGGCATTCTCGGCATAAGTGAAGAGGTTGCCCGCCACCTTCTGGATGATCATCGATCCGATACCGCCGGCCATGGCACCGATTCCGGTGATGGTCGCGATCGTGCTCTTGGGGAACATGTCACCGATCGTCGAGAAGAGGTTGGCACTCCAGGCCTGGTGACCCGCACCGGCCAGACCGATCAGGATCGCCGGCCACCAAGGGCTGTCAAAACGGATGCCCAGCGGCTGGGCGAAGAGCGCAGCCAGCGGGAAGAAGGCGAAGATCAGCATGGCCAGCATACGGCCGGCATACGGGTTCATTCCTTTCTTATCGACGAAGATCTTCGGCAGATAGCCGCCGAAGATGGAGATGACCGTCACGATGGCATAGAGGGTAAAGATCAGCCACTGACCCAGGGCCGACGTGGCCGGCGCATGGAACTGGTTGCTGAAATAGGAAGGTGCCCAGAACAGGAAGAACCACCACACACCGTCGGTGAAGAATTTGCCAGCGATGAAAGACCAGGTCTGCTTGTACTTGAAGCACTGGATGAACGGAATGGCTTTTTCATTCTCCTTGGCAGCGGCTTCGGCGGCTTTGGCGGCCGCTTCTTCCGCATCGTCCTGGTGGATATACTCCAGCTCGGCGGCATTCACATGTTTGCTCTTTTCGGGCTTGTCGTACATGAAAGCCCAGAAGAACATCCAGATGAAGCCCAGGCCACCGATGATGATGAAAGCCATTTCCCAGCCGAATTTGACGGCGAGCGGCGGGATGAGGAGCGGCGCGGCAAGCGCACCGACCGAAGCGCCGGCATTGAAAATGGAGGTCGCGAAGGCGCGGTCCTTTTTCGGGAAATACTCCGCCGTCACCTTGATGGCGGCCGGGAAGTTGCCGGCTTCACCGAGGGCCAGGATACCGCGGCAAAGCAGGAAGAGATACACAGAGGTAGTGGCGACAGCCAGGGCCGCTTTGGAACCGACTTCGACCGCCCGCATGGCAGCCACGGATTCCATCCCCGTGAAATGAGCAGTAGCCCAGCCGCAAGCGGCATGGAGGCAGGCGCCGGCCGACCAGACTCCGATGGCAATCAGGTAGCCCTTCTTGGTTCCCATCCAGTCCACGAACTTGCCGGCGAACAGGCAGGCGATGGCGTAGAAGATGGAGAAAAAGCTGGTGATGGTGCCGTAGTTGGCGTCGGTCCAGTGGAATTCGGGCTTGATGAACTCCTCATAGGTGAGCGAAAGCACCTGGCGGTCCAGGTAGTTGACAGTCGTCGCCACGAAGAGCAGCGAGCAGATCCACCAGCGCCAGTTGGACATCAATTTCTGTTGGGTGGTCATGGCTTACAGGATGTTTTGGACGGCGGCACGCATGCCGGCTTCATGAATCAAGGTCAGATACGTGGTCAGCAAAGCCGTCAGGCCCGGAATCTGGTTGAGGTCTTCCCCCCAGATGAAATCGTCGGCGAGAACACCCCGCGCCACCGTAGCGATGTCGCCCGTCGCCCAGAGTTTCTGCAGCAGTTCGATGATCTTCGGATCGTCGTTCGGGACGATCTCATCCGCTCCGCGTTTGCCGCCTTTGTAATACGTGCAGATGGCTGCAAGGCCCAGCACAATGCCTTTCGGCAGTTCGCCTTTGCGTTCCAGATAGGTCTTCAGGCCGGGCAGGTCGCGCGTCTTGAATTTCGAGAAAGAGTTGAGCATGATGCTCGTCACGAAATGCTTCACGAACGGGTTGCGGAAGCGTTCCATCACGTCGTCAGCAAACTTCACCAGCTCTTCCTTCGGCAGATTCAGGGTCGGAAGGAGCTCCTCATACATGACGCGGCGCACAAACGGGCCGACGAGTTCATCTTCGCAGCATTCCTTCACGGTATCGAGGCCGCTGAGGTAGCCGACCGGCGAAAGCACGGTATGCGGACCGTTGAGCAGGGTTACCTTGCGCTCGTGGTACGGCGCTTCGGACGGGACAAAAAGCACGTTCAAGCCGGCTTTGTCAGCGGGGAATTCGTCCGCGATTTCAGCCGGCGCCTCGATCACCCAAAGGTGGAAGATCTCGGCTTTGTCGAGCAGGCGGTCCTCATAGCCGGCACGCTCGCAAAGCTGCGCGGCGGTATCACGGGGATAGCCCGGCACGATGCGGTCCACCAGCGTGCTGTACACGCCGCAGGCCGTTTCGAACCAGTCGCGGAACTCGTCACCAAGGTTCCAAAGGTCGATGTACTGGCGGATGCATTCCTTCAAATGCTTGCCGTTTTCGAAAATCAGCTCGCACGGGAACAGGACAAGGCCATAGGACTTGTCACCCTGGAAGTGCACGAAGCGGTGATACAGAAGCTGCGTGAGCTTGCCCGGATAAGAGGCGGCCGGACGGTCTTCGAAGCGGCAGGCCGGGTCGAAAGCGATGCCGGCTTCGGTCGTATTGGAGATGACAAAGCGGATTTCGGGCTGTTCAGCCAGTTTCAGGTAGGCATCGAAATCGGTGTAGGGATTCAGGCCGCGGGAGATGACGTCGATCAGGTCCACGCTGTCAACGGCTTCGCCGTTCTGCAGGCCCTGCAGGTTGAGGTGATAGAGGCCGTCCTGCTCATTGAGCCATTCGACCATGCCCTTCTCGATGGGCTGGACGACGACGACGGATCCATTGAAATCGGTCTTCTGGTTGGTCTTCCAGATGATCCACTCGATGAAGGCACGCAGGAAGTTGCCTTCGCCGAACTGAATTACTTTTTCCGTGTACTTTTTCGCCTGGGGCGCTGTCGTACGATTGAGTCTTTCCATATATCGAAGTGTATTAATAATATTCAAATCAAAGCGTCACACCGGACTTGAAAATGGCGATCTCGCGATAGCCGCTCTTCTCGTTGTTGACCGGCTCGCCGCTGGCCGCGGCGAGGACCGCGTCGATGAAACGGGCGGAAACCGCTTCCATCGGTTCATCCTCGGCAAGGACGCCCGCGTTGAAATCAATCCAAGTGGGTTTGCGTTGGGCAAGCGGTGTGTTGGTCGCGATTTTCATCGTCGGCACGAAGGTGCCGAAAGGGGTACCGCGACCGGTCGTGAAAAGGACAATCTGGCAGCCGGCGGAAGCCAGGGCCGTGGAAGCGACCAGGTCATTGCCCGGTGCGCTCAACAGATTGAGGCCTTTCACGGAAAGACGCTCTCCATAGCGGAGCACGTCCCGCACGGGACTCGAACCGCATTTCTGCGTGCAGCCGAGTGATTTTTCTTCCAGCGTGGAGATGCCGCCGGCTTTGTTGCCGGGGGAAGGATTCTCATACACAGGCTGGTCGTTGCGCATGAAATAGGCCTTGAAGTCGTTGATCAGACGGACGGTCTTCTGGAACGTCGCTTCGTCCTGGCAACGGTTCATCAGGATGGTTTCGGCGCCGAACATTTCGGGGACCTCCGTCAGGACAGTCGTCCCGCCCTGGGAGACCAGCCAATCAGAGAAAACGCCGAGCAGCGGATTGGCTGTAATGCCGGACAAGCCGTCCGATCCGCCGCATTTGAGGCCGACCCGGAGTTCCGACACAGGTACTTCCACCCGCTCGTCCCGGGAGCAGACCGCATAAATCGCGCGGAGCTGCTGCAGGCCGTATTCGATCTCATCCTCCACTTGCTGGCAGACAAACATCTTCACCCGGGATTCATCCACAGGGCCCACGAATTCCCGGAAGGCATCGAGCTGGTTGTTCTCACAACCCAGGCTGACGACAAGGACGCCGCCCGCGTTGGGATGATGCACCATGTCGGCCAGGATGGTCCGGGTATTCTGGTGGTCGTCGCCCAACTGGGAACAGCCATAGTTGTGCGGAAAACATACGACCGCATCGACATTCCCGACGGGATCGATCTCGGCACGAAAACGGTTGGCGAGCTGCTCGCAGATGCCGTTGACGCAGCCTACAGTCGGGATGATCCAGATTTGGTTGCGGATGCCCACCTGACCGTCGCTTCGGCGATAGCCGCGGAAAGCAGCCCGGGGCCGTTCCGCAGTTGCGTTCCCGGCAGGAGCAGCCTGACCGGCCTGCGCAATCGGCTGGTAATGGTATTCCAGCAAGCCTTCGAGATTGGTCTTGATGCACGAATGGTCGATCATCGTGCCGGCCGCAGCCGCGCGTGTGACATGTCCGATCGGATAGCCATATTTGATGACATTCTCCCCTGCTTCGAGGTCCTGCAGTACGACCTTGTGGCCGCGCGGAACATCGGTCTGGAGAATGACGCCGCACACGGCCTCACCGGCCCTAAGGTCGGTGAGCGCCACGGCGACATTGTCGGAAGGATTGATCTTGATGTATTTCATCAGAAATTGAAATAATTCTTCGCGTTGTTGTAGCAGATGTCCTCGACCATCTGGCCGATGAAGTCGAGTTCGGAAGCCGGCAGGCGGCCCGTTTCCACGTCACGGCCCACCACGTCGCACAGGATGCGGCGGAAGTACTCGTGACGGGGATAACTGATGAAGCTGCGGGAGTCCGTGAGCATACCGACAAAGCGGCTGAAGAGACCCAGGGCCGAGAGGGAATCCATCTGGCGGCGCATACCGACCTCCTGGTCGAGGAACCACCAGCCGGAACCGAACTGCATCTTGCCGGGAACCGTACCGTCGTTGTAGGTGTAGGCCATCGTCATCATCACTGCATTGTCCTTGGGATTGAGGCAGTACAGGATGGTCTTGGCCAGTTTGCCGGCCCGCGTGAGCCGGTCGAAGAAGCGGTGGCCGGCCACGGCGATATCCAGGTCGTGGATGGCATCGTAGCCCGTATCGGCACCGATCTTCTCAAACATCTTCGTGTTGTTGTTGCGGATGGCACCGACATGGAACTGCTGCACCCAACCTGCCTCGGCATCCATTACAGCCTGGTCGAAGAGGAAAGCGCTGCGGAATTTTTCAATCTCCCGCGGGTTAGGCGCGATGCCCATCAGGACCTTCTTGAAGATCAGCTCGATCTCGATTTCCTTGTAGTCCGCGGCATAGAAATTCTCCAAGCCGTGGTCGGAAAGCTTGCAGCCCATCGAGGCGAAGAAATCGTGCCGCTTCTTCAAGGCTTCCTGCAGGTCGGCATAGGAGTCGATCTCCGTGTCGGCCGCTTCGCCAAGCTGGCGGAGATAGGCTTTGTAGGACTTGGGATCCTCGATGGCCATCGCCTTGTCGGGACGCCAGGCCGGGATGACCTTTGTCCCGAATGGATGTTCGGCAATCTGCTTGTGCCAGCGCAGGTCGTCAGCCGGATCGTCGGTAGTGCAGACCACCTCGACACCGAAGCGGCGGATGAGGGCCTGGCCGCGGAATTCCGGCGTGGCGAGTTTCGCGTTGCATTCGTCGAAAATCTCGCGGGCCGTCTTGGGAGAAAGGAGCTTGTCGATGCCAAAAACACGGCTCAGCTCCAGATGGGTCCAGTGATAGAGCGGGTTGCGCATCGTATAAGGAACGGTCTCCGCCCATTTCTCGAAAGTCTCCCAGGCGGATTTGGTTCCGCCTGTGAGATATTCTTCCGATACACCGTTGGCCCGCATCGCACGCCACTTGTAGTGGTCACCGTAGTGGCCGTCCACCAGCCAGAGCTGCGTTATGTCGCGGAACTGGATGTTCTGGGCAATCTGCTGGGGCACCAGGTGGCAGTGGTAGTCGATGATGGGCATCTTCGCTGCGTGGGAGTGATACAGCGCACGCGCCGTATCACTCTGCAGCATAAAGTTATCGTTGATGAAGTTCATGGTGTGTGTCTGTTTTTACCAGCGTTTGTCACCATAGCCCTTGAACGCAGCCTTCAGCGTAAACTTGCCCGTAGCAGGATCGCCGGAGAAAGGCGTCTCTTCGACAACCGTACCGGCAGCGGCAATGTCGTCTTCCGCCATCGTGTTCCACCAGCTGAAGCCTTCAGCGGTCTCGATGTCGAAGAAGAGGTTGTCGGTGATGTACGGATGGGCGATCTTTTCGGAAGCCGTGCTCACGAGTTTCGGGAAGCCGTTCGAGTTGGACGGAGCTTCGGCGGCGCGATGCATGGAGGCGAAGATGTTCTTGCGGACCACGATACGGCGGGCGGCCGCTTCGAGCGAAGCCGGTCCGACCGAGGTCGTGGAACGTACGTGCATGATACCGTTGTTATCCTTGCTGTCCACAGCGCAGAGGTTGTAGAAGGTGTTGTTTTCTACGTTCACGGCGCCGCAGAGAACGCCGGCATCGATGCGGACGAAGGTGCGGATGCCGTTGTAGAACGTGTTGTTCTTCACCTCGACCCGACGGACAGCGCCCTTGCGGAAGTCTATGAAGTCGCCGCTGGTGCCGTAATCGTGCACCAGCAGGCCGCTGACCTGGAGCGAAGTCACATCAGACTCGCCGGAACCGCTCACGAGACGGTTGTTGAAGCCGGTGACCTCGCAGTCTTTCAAGATGATGTCACCGATCACGGCGGCGCCGTCGATGTCAATCATGTTGCCGATCTTCTTCTCGGAGCCGTCCACGGTATAAGTGCCGTTGATCTTGAGGTTCTCCAGTGCGAAGTTGCCTTCGGTCATGGCGAGTTTGAAGCCGCCCACGAATTCGGGCTGGAGGCCGTTGCGGCTCAGACCGCGCAGGTACAGTCCCTGGCTCAGGACAAGGCTGCCCGCATCGGCATCGGCTGCGGAAGTGATGTCATACACACCGTACTGGAGGGCGATGTGCGTCTTGCCGGCGGCAATCGCGCCCAGCAGGCCTTCCACATCGGAGACAGTGAAAATGTCACCGCCGGCCGGCGAGTGCTTGATCCAGCGGGGATCGCCCACTTTTTCGCTCGCCACCAGGTCGTGGACCACCGTAAAGTCACCGGAGGCCGCATCCTTGAAGACGTCGGCCGAAAGTACTACGCCGAATCCGGCCGTGGCCACGGCTTTCTCGGAATAGGCCCACCAGCTATAGTCTGCATTGGTATCATCCACGGCACTGAAATAATTGTGGCTGAAGTCCGGCAGCGCGATGGCCGAGGAAGCCTTGCTCACGAGCTTCGGGAAGCCCTGGGCGTTGGACGGTTCTTCAGCCGCGCGTTTCATGCCGGCGAAGAGGTTGTTGCGTACGATTACGGCGTTCGCCCCGGTTGCCGAGGTGCTGCGGATGTGGAAAATACCGTTGTTATCCTTGCTGTCAACGGAGCTCAGGTTGTAGAACGTATTGTTCTCCACCACGATGGAACTGCACACCACGGCCGCGTCAATACGGGCGAAGGTACGGATACCATTGGCAAATGTGCTCTTCTCAACCCTGAGTGCCGTCAGGCCGCCCTTGCGGAAGTCGATGAAATCGCCGCTGGTGCCCATATCGGTTACTACAGCGTCACTGATGACCAGTGACCCGACCAAGGAACTCTCCTTGTCCTGGTAGAACAGGCGGTTCTTGTAACTGCGGATGACCACGTCACTGAGCGTTGCGGATGTCACGGAAGCACCCTCCTGCACATAGAAGGCGTTGTCAATCTCACCGGCGCCGTCGAGGGTGATGCCCTTGACGGTAAAGTGGGTGGTCCCGGGGCCCAGTTCGAACTTGCCTTTGACCGTGGCGCCCTTGCCGCCCTGGATCGTCAACGGATTGTTGAGCACGACGGCGGCGGCAGACAGGTCATAGTTGCCGTCCTCGAGGGTGATGGACTTCTTGCCGGCTGAAATGGCGGTCAGCAGGGCGTCCGCGTCGGAAACGCTGATCTCCGACGAAGGCATGCTGCCGGCGGCCGGATTCCAGCGGGGATCGCCCACGCCGGCATTCATCATCACGCCGTTGGTGAGCGTGAAGTCGCCGTTTCCGGCATCCACGCAAGGATCGGCGGGCAAGATGGCACCACCGTCGGCCATCGACTCTTCTTTCGTCACGTAAGACCAGAAGCTGTAGGCGGCACGCTCTTCCCTGTCCTCACAATTGTAATAGTAGTTGTTGGAGAAGGTGATCGGCGTGATGCCGCCCTTGCTGCGGAGTTTCGGGAAGCCCGCTGCATTTTCAGGATCGGTATCCATGAGGATCGAATAGAAGAAGTTGTTGGCCACTTCGTAACGGTTCAGGCCGCTGCCGGCCGCGCTGCGGATGTGGAAAATACCATTGTTGTCCTTGCTCGAGGCGTTCGTGGCCACCTTGTAGAAGGTGTTGTTGCGGATGACAGCCGTATTCATCTCGTGACCGGCGTCGGTGCGGATGAAGGTACGGCAGCTGTTCGCCACGGTGTTGTTCTCGAACTGGAAGTTATGGTGGGCACCGGCACGCATGTCGATGAAGTCGGCGCCGGCAGAGCATTCGTCAATGAGGTTGCCCTTGAAAATGACATACTGGATGTTCGATGCGGCTTTTCCGGAGTTGTCGTACAAAGCCTTCGTGCCGTGGAGGTAGCTGTCGTAGATGGCCACCGTATCAGCCACAGGGGCCGCGTTGGTCTTGTCATCCACCAGGACAGAGGTACCGTCGCCCACGAATTCGAGGTTGCTCAGGATTACGCTGCCGCCGATCTCGCCGCTCAGGGTGATCGAGGCCGTGACTTTGGTCTTGGCATCACCGTTGGACTGTCCCTTGAGATGCAGCGGGGCATTGACCGTCATGGCGCCGATTTCATACGGCGTATCGCTGTATTTGAGCGTGATGGCATCCTTGCCGGCTGCAATGGCATTGAGCAGGTCTTCGACACTGGCGACCACGAATTCCTCATCGCCACCGCTGCCGCCTGCAGGCAGGACAGCGAACGTGGCCACACCGGCCGCGGACTCCGTGTTGTAGATGTCATCTTTCGTCGGATTGGCGTAAACCTCGACCTTGTAGCTGCCCGGATCGAGCATGCCGGTGGTCTTGCCCTCGATGGTATAGGAGGTCTCCTCCACCGTGTAGGTCTTGCCGCTGAACACCACGGAATAGCTGCCTGCGTTCTCGACCGGATCCCAGCTCACCACAATGTCCGTGGCTTCGCCCTGCGTCATCGCCGCAGGAGCCGTCTTCGGTTTGGGGGTCGGCATCGCCGTGTTGACCGGGGTCACGTCGGTGGACCAGGCGAGCTGTTCGAGGCTGACAGGGCCGGAAGGATAGATGTAGATCATCGACTCTTCGGTGATCGAGTTGATGACGATCTTGGTCGCATTGTCCATTTCAGACAGTGCGGACACACCGCCCTTGAGCGAGATCTCACCGCCCTCGACCGGGCCGACGCCCACCACGAAGTGGCCGCCCTTACCCTGCGGATCCTGGGCCTTGATGACCACCGAACCCGGCGCGTTCACCTTGAACATCAGATTGTTGACCGTCGGAACGCCCCTGCGGTCGGTCACAGCTCCGGTCTGGAAGTTCAGCATGCCGCCGTCCACCACGATCGGATAGGCGTCGGTCGTATTGATGAAGAGCTGGTCGCGGACCATCTGCTTCTTAATCGTACCCGAGAAGAACTTGGCATTGGCCAGGTTCCAGGTGTGGTTGCCTTCGATGACATTCAGCGTCAGGTCTTCCGGCTCTTCCACATACGGCGACCACCACTTCGAGGCACCGACACCCTTGCCGGCGATCTCGGAGTCAGGCAGGATGTTGAAAAGGAAACCCTGGGCGTTGTAGCAAGGATTGTCCGAGAGGATCGTACCGGCTGCATTGACCTGGGTGAAGTTGGTCGTGAAATAGGTCACGGAACCGTCGTCCCCCACGGGCAGGTTGTAGAACCAGTTGTTGGCAGCACTCACGCCCATGTCCGAAGCCGGAACGTATTTCGCGTTGGCGCTGGCCAGGACAGCCTTACCCGTCATGTTGAGGAACAGGTTGTTCTTGAACGAGAACGAGCCCGGCGTGATCTGGAGGCCGAAGACACCCGCATTGTTGGCGTTGTCCACGAAGTTCAGGTTCTGGAGCGTGTTGTTCTCGAACACCAGGTTGCCCAGCGTACCGGCGTCAAAGCGGACGAACGTACGCATGCCCTGATAGATCGTGTTGTTGACGAAGGCCAGTTTCGAGAAATTGGAAGCCTGGCGGATGTCGAACACGTCACCGCCGACCGTACCGTCGGGGTTGATGTTGCTGATCTCGCAGCTCTCATACACCACGTCGCCGAAATCCATGTTGTTACCCCACTCGTACATCAGACCTTTGGTGTAGTTCGTGATAATACAGTTCTTGAAGGTAACGTTGCCGATGTTCTTGCCCTTGAGCGTGCCACCGTTCTTGTTCTGCATCGTGAAGCCGAAACCGGAAGGCGAAGCGGCCGTCGGATTACCGTTGAGTTCCACGTCCTCGAAATAGAGGTCGTTGCCGGAAACCCAGGCATCGGAGAAGTGGAACTCGCCCTGCAGGACCGGCTTGCTGCCGTCTGCGGCACTCTGGCCGATGAGGGTGAATCCGTTGTTGATGTCGAGTGCCTCGATGGCATACGGGGAGCCGTCCATCGACAGGGCGATCTTGGCGCCCGGCGTCAGGATGGCATTCAGCAGGGCCTCAACCGAGGAGACGACCGTAAAACTCTCCGTATCGGCGGTAGTCCAGGCCGTGACCTGGCCACGCTGTGCACTCAGGTAGTAAAGGGTAAATACATACTCCGTAGAAGGCTGCAGGCCCTCGAAACCAGCAGTAGCCGTCTCTTTGAGGCTATCGTCCAGCGTGAGGGTGCCAAGCGGCTCCTCGGAACCAGGGTATGCATAGGTGATATGGGTCACATCGAGATAGTCCTCGACATCCCTTGACCATACCAGCTGGATGGCGCCGGGAGTGCGGGCGGAAACTTTCAGGAAGAGGTTGTCCTTGACAGCGAACGTCTTGATGGCCTTGTCATAGACCGCGACCTTGGAATCGTTCTTGTGGGACGCTGTCGCCTGCACGGTGAAATAATAGGTGCGGTCCGCATCCAGTTTCTTCTGGTAAGGCACGTTGGACGGGGACACCGATTCGGTGAGATACGTCTGCGTCATCGCCGCATCGGTATAGACCGTAAAGAGGTAGCTGTCTGCGTCCTTGGAGACGTCCCAACTGAAGGTGACCACGTCTCCGAGAGACGAATTCACCTTCGCGTCGAGGTTCATCGGCTCCAGGCAGCGGTTCAGGTCGAGCGTCGTAATCTCGTCGAACGGCGTGTCGCAGGCACTCAGGCCCAGCGCAACCACGACCGCTGCAAGCGCATATTTCAATGATTTGAGATGTTTCATTTTTACTCGCATTTAGATACTGTCGTAGCCATAGTCGTTCTTGATGTAACCCTGGCTGTTGGTCATAGTGTCGTTGAAGATGGGCCAGAACATGTACTGTTCGGGGTTACGATAGTAGATGCCCTTGATCCGGTCATAGTAGAAGCCGCTCTTCTTGCCGTCGTCATATTTGTTGACATAACCGGTCGATACTTCGGCACCGGAAGGAATCTCCTCACCGGCCTTCAGGAAGGTGATGTCGATCGATTTCTCGTCGGCGGCCAGCGTGTAGCAGATGTCACCGGACAGGTCGCTGTAGTCACCCTGCAGGTCGCGGAGGGCCAGCATGTCGTTGGCAGCCTCGTCCAGTTTGGCCTTGAGCAGGTTCCAGCGGATAAGGTCTGCCTTGCGGAGGAACTCGCCGCAGAATTCAAGGGCGCGTTCGTCCACGATGGCATCGAACATGGCCTCTTTGGAAGAGATACCGGCCACATAGGCCTCCGCCTCTTCCCAGTGGTCACCGTAAGCACGCTCACGGACTTCCTGGAGGCAGTTCTTCGCATACGACAGGTCACCCTGGTCATTGGCAATCTCGGCCGCCATCAGGAGAATGTCGGCGTAACGCATCACGACCGGCTTGATGCCGTCATCGTTGCCGCCCGTATAAGGCTGGGCATCCATCCATTCGAAACGGTATTTACCGAAGAACCATTTGGCAATGCCGGCCGGTTCGATGGAGTTGTCCTTGTTCCACTTGTAGTTGACACAAGTCACGTCGCGGCGCAAGTCATTGTCGCCATACTTGAAATACAGCGTAGGGACCGGACCCGCATCACCGCCACGGCTCACACCACCCGAAATGCTGGCGCCCTCGGAATTGATGGCGAAGGTGAAGTTCCAGCGGCCACGGCCAGCGCCGAACGGAATCACGTACAGCGTCTCACTGCCAGGACCCGCCGTGAGGTTCAGCATATTGTTCTGCTTGTACCAGTAGAGTTCGAAGTCCGGTTCAAGACTGGCCGAACCCGAAGAAATGGCGTCCTTCAGGTAGTTGAGCGCCTTCGGATAAAGTGCGCTCTTCTGGAGTTCGGCGTCGTTGGTGAGGCGGACGGAACCCAGGTCACCGGTTCCGACCATGCCGTCATCCGGACGGAGGGCATATCCGGAAGCCATCAGGGCGATGCGGGCATAGAGACCTTCCGCAAAAACCTTGTTGACCCGGTCGGCACGGGAAGTGGCATCCGTCTGGCCCGGATACGGGATGTACGGAATCGCTTCTTCGAGGTCGGCGAGTATCTGTTTGAAGATTACGTCGCGGCTCTCTTTGGGCGCATAGATCGTAGAGCTCTCCAGGGAGGTAAAACGGGCCGGGACGTCACCCCAGGCCTTGATCAGGTCATAATAGATCATGGCACGGAGGGTCAATGCTTCACCGAGCAGGTAGGCCATGCCGGCATTGTTCTCGATGTCACCGTATTCACGGATGCCTTCGATAACGAGGTTGGCCCGTTCGATACCCATGTACATCAACGGGAAAGGACCGTTGGAGAGGTTCAGTTGGGCGTTGTTCGGTTCACACTGGTAGCCGGCGATGTCACTCTTTCCATCACCGGGCTTGTAGGTGTTGTACCATTCAATATCGGTATTGAAACCATACCACGGAAGGAAACGTCCGCGATAGGAGTTCACTTCGCAGAAGGTCTCGGTGATGCCGAAGATCGTCCCCTCCGCCAGGTCATAGTTCGAGAAGACCGTAGCCGAGTCGAAGGCAGAAGGAGATTCCGCATCCAGGAATTTCTCGCAGGAAGTGCCGAGTGTCAGCAGCACGACGGTGCTGAGGATATAGGTAAATATCTTTTTCATCTTCAGGAACGGATTAGAAAGAAAGGTTGACACCGGCTACGAAACCGATGCTCTTGGGATAAGCGGAATAGTCCACGCCCGGGGTAAGCGGGGTGGCACGGCGGGTATCGACCTCCGGATCATAGCCCGAGTATTTCGTCAGGCAGAAGAGGTTGGTACCGGTCACATAGACGCGGACCCGGCGGATGTGGGCTTTCTTCGTCAAGTCTTCCGGCAGTGTATAGCCGATCGTTGCACTCTGGAGACGGAGGTAGGAGGCATCCTCGACAGCCCAATCGCTGAAGACGGCGGTGCCGATGGCAGGCGACCACATGGTCTTGCCGGCATTGACGCTCTTGAGCTGGGCAGCGTCGGTGATGAGTTCACCTGTCGTCCAGTCGATGTTGGTCCAGCGGTTGTCCAGGTTCATCATGTCGATGAGGTTTCGGTTGTTGAACTTGCGCGAGGAGGTGAACTCCACCTTGTTGGCGTTGTACACCTGGTTGCCGATCATATAGTTGAAGTTCGCACTGAAATCGAAGCCATAGGCATAGCCGCTCAGCGAGAAACCGCCCGTGAAGTCAGGGCTGGCGTTGCCGATGACCTTGCGGTCCGCGACCGTGACCTTGCCGTCACCGGTGAGATCCTTGAGTTTCAAGGCGCCCGGCATCAGATAGGTCGAGCCGATGACAGCGGAATTGTCCACCACACCGCTCTTGAGCACCCATTTGCCGCCCGTATATTCGAAATCGTCGGCCGAATAGAAGCCGTCGTTCACATAGCCGTACATGTTGCCGAGCGGCTGGCCCACCTGCACGATGTAGTCATCGCCGATTTCCGTCGAAGCCCAATAGGACTGCGCGGTGATCGACTCGAGACCGCCGAGGTCGGTGACCCGGTTCACGTTGTAGGCGATGTTACCGCTGATGTTCAGCGAGAAATTCTTTTTCTCGACAATCGGGGCATTGAGGGTCAACTCCACACCACGGTTGCGGGTGGAACCGATGTTACGGTACTGGCTGTCGTAGCCGGAACCGGTGATCGGGAAGTTGATGAGCAGGTCTTTCGTATCGTTCTGATAGGCTTCGATGCTACCGCTGAGGACACCGCGGAAGAAACCGAAGTCCAGACCGAGGTTGTGCGTGTAGGTCGTTTCCCAAGTCAGGTCGGGGTTGTTCATCACCTTGCCGGCCATCCAGTAGTTCGTGCTCTGGCTGAGCCAGGCCGTGGTCGTGGAGGAATACTGCTTGACGAGCAGGCCGGACGGGATGTTGTTGTTACCGGCGGTACCGAAAGAGTAGCGGAGTTTCAGCTGGTCGATCCAGCGGGTCTCCGACATGAACGGTTCGTTGGAAATCGTCCAGGACACGGCCGCGGACGGGAAGAAGCCCCAGCGGTTGCCTTTGGCGAACTTCGAAGAACCGTCGGCGCGGAGCGTGACACCCGCGGAGTAGCGGCGTTTATAGTCGTAGTTGACGCGACCGAAGAAGGAAAGGAGCTTGTCGTCCGGATTATAATAGTTGTCGGTCGAAGCCGGCGTACCGGAAGAGAGGAAATTCCAGGCCATCGGCGCATCGTAGAAAGTCGGCAGGCCATCCACCATCATGGTGAGCGTGTTGCTCTTGGTGATCGTCATTTCCTCACCGAGGAGAGCCGTCAGGTTGTGGTCTTCGCCCAGAAGGTCGGCAAAGCTGTAGTTCAACGTGTTGGTATTGCGATAGCGGTCGCGGAACGCTTCCTTGTGCTGGTTGGAAGGCGTATTCTTTACCGTCGAGTTGTTGGCCACATAGTAGGTGGTCAGGCCATAGAAGCGGTCGTCCATCTGGCGGTAGTCTTCGAGACCGCCCTCGATCTTGAGGGTCAGGTTGTCGATGATCTGCCAATTGAAGGCGGCGTTTGCGTTCAAGGTCTTGCGGAGGCGCTTGGAGTCATTGTCGGCCACCGACAGTAGCGGCGGCGCATTGTCGCCGTAGTCCTGCTCCTCGTCCACGCCCTGGATGGTGCTCTGGAGCGGAATCGGAGAATAGGAAACGGCATGTTTCAGACGGCCGTTGCCGGAAGTCGTACCGGTATCGTTGATGCCGTTGGCACCGGAACCGCGTACGTTCGTACGGGAATAACGCACGTTGACATCGATGCTGGTCGTCTTGGAAGTCTTGAAGTTACCCTTGAAATTCAGGTTGTCGCGCGAATAGTTGGAACCGGCCATGATGGCCTGGTCGCCCATGTGCGCATAGCCGAGGGTCCAGTTGTGATTATCACCGCTGCCGCTGATGGAGAAGTCGGTGCTGAACGACGTACCCGCCTTACCGAAGACAGCGTCAATCCAGTTGTTGCCGACCAGTCCGGTGTAAAGGTCCATGTCGTCGAACGAGCCGAAGAACGGTTCGTAGTAGGTGCTGGCGTTGTTGCGGATCGTCGCCAACTCATACTGGAACTTCACGAAGTTCTCGGGGTTCATCGCGACGATGGCGCCACGGTTGGCCATCTGCTTACGGCCATAGTAGGCATTGACCTTCACGGAAACACGTTCGCCCTTGTCGGCGCTCTTCGTCGTGACGATGACGACGCCGTTGGCACCACGGCTACCGTAGATGGCGGTGGAGAAGGCATCTTTCAACACGTCGATCGAGGCGATTTCCGAAGAGGAGATGTCGTTGATGGATTCCACCGGGAAGCCGTCCACGATGTAGAGCGGGCTGTTGTCCTGCGTGATGGAACCGCCGCCACGGACGCGGATCTTGATGTCGGCATCAGGGTCACCTTCGGTCGTGACGACCGACACACCGGCCATCTTGCCGGAAAGGGCCTGGCTGACCGTCGTTACCGGCTGTTCGGCGATCTTGTCGCTGTTGACGGAGGACACGGAACCCAGGAGGTCACGACGTTTGACTGTGGCATAACCCACCACGACGACTTCGTCGAGGAAGGTCTGGTCGGCGGCCATCACGATGTCGATCTTCGTACGGCCGTCGATGGGTACCACCTGGTTTGAAAAACCGATGTACGAGAACACCAGATTGACTGCATCTGCGGGCACTGTGAGCGAATAGTCGCCGTCGATACCGGTGATGGTACCGATCTGCGTCCCTTCCACCATGACACCGGCACCGATGAGCGGTTCACCCGTTTCATCGGTCACGACGCCCGTGATGGTCGTCTGGGCCGAAAGCGACCAGGCGACGCCCAAGCAGAGAAGCGCAAGAAGGAGTTTCTTTGCTGGATTTTTCATAGGGTACTGTTGTTAAAAAATGAATAATGGATTAGTTAATTGTTGTGTTTCTTGTTCAGAACTTGAAGATATCTTTGACCAGATAATGGAGATACATTTCCAGGTTGGTGTAACGCCCGTTCTTGTCGAGCGTTTTCGTAACACCGTCGGCTGCGGAGGACTTGTTGAGTCCCGCCGAATCCTCAAACCAGTCCGGCATGCCGTCGCCGTCGGTATCGGTCACTTTGGCCAGTTCTTCGGCCGAAGCGGTGTAGGCGGGCCAGCCACCGGCATCTTCCTGCGAGTCGATGATGCCGTTGGTGGAGCCGTTGCTGCCCTTGGCGGACCAGGTTCCCTTTTTAACTTCATCTGCGATGCGGGCATCCACCTTGTCTCTGGACAGGCTGGCGCCCGCACGGGCCAGCACACGCTCATAGGCATCCTGAGCGGACTGCAGGTCGAACTTGCTGCCATTGGACGAGATGTCAAACCGACTTTCCGACTTGATGACGGCTATCTCGACGGAAGTCTTGGGATGGATTCCCTGCCAGTTGTCCTCATTGACCCCTGCGATCAAGTCGCTGAAACTGGCGTTGGCCACCTGCCCGTCAAAATAGTTGCCGGTCACGTAAAATTTACCCCAGATGTTCGCCGGATTGATGTCGTCGCTGGACGAACGGGACACATAGGGCTGGAAGATGCGGTTGACCAGCGATTTTTTCGTTACGGTCGATGCTCCCGGCTTATAATAGTTGTTGATGAAATTGTAGGAGCCGCCCTCCCCGGCATAACCGCCGTCGGTCGGACCCCAGTTGTAAAACACATTGTTGGCGAGCTCCACTTTCTCGATCTCGGGCATGCCCGTGTAGCGGCTGCCACAGAGACGGGGCGTACGGGAAGAGTGATGTGCCAGCAGATTGTGGTGGAAGGTCGCCTTGTGGCCGCCCCAGATGCCGCCGTAACCATGGGCTCCTTTCGGGTGCTTGGAATTGTTGAGGCTCTCGCTGAGGATGCACCACTGCATCGTGAAGTCGTCGTTGTCGTAGAAAGAGGCGCACTCATCCATGCACCAGCTCATCGAACAGTGGTCCAGGATGATGTTCTTGTGGTTGCGGCCCCAGATGCAGTCTTCCTGCCCGGCGACTTTGTCGCCCAGGCGGAAGCGGACAAAACGGATGATCACATTGTCCGCCGCATTCTGAACGGTATAATTGGCGATACAGATGCCACCGCCCGGGGCTGTCTGTCCGGCGATCGTCACATCCCCTTTCGAGATGTTCAAGCCGGACTTGAGTTCAATGACGCCGGCCACGTCGAAGACGATGGTGCGTGGTCCGGACTGGCCGAGGGCATACCGGAGCGATCCCTTGGAATTGTTGTCTTCCAGCGTCGTGACATGATAGACCGTGCCTCCCCTGCCCCCCGTCGTGAACATGCCACAGCCTTCGGCACCCGGAAAAGCGCGGACCAGGCCGTCTTCCTCCGAAGCAGGGATCAAGAAGTCCTCATAAGAGATAGTGGCGGGTCCCGGTGTCGGCGGCTGAGGCGGCTCAGGAATCGATTCGGTTCTAGCGGTCAGATTGCCGGACCAGGCCGAGGCCCCTGCCGCAGAAACCGCGCGAACCGCAAACTGATAATCCGTGCCGGCCGTCAGGCCTGAGACCGTCACATTGCGTCCGCTCACGGAACCAGCTTGGACCTGCGAGCCTCCCTGCAGCAATTTCCAGTCATACGATGTCGCACCGGTGACAGGGGACCACTGAAAGGTCAGGGACGTCTCGGTCGCGTTATGCACCAGAATACCGGTAGGAACGGAAGGGGCGGTCGGCTCCGGCTCAGGTTCGGGGCGGTCGCATGCCACAGCCAGCCCGAAGGTTGCGAGCAGCAGGAGCATCCATTGCAAGCCTTGGGTTTTCATCATCTCTCGTATTCCAACGCAGCCCAGATCAGCGGTCCGATGCCCTTGGGATCGTTGCTGCGTACTTTTTCGTGAATATAATAGTCGTAATCTCCGCGCCGGTTCTCTTTGCCGCCCAAACCGGCTACCTCACAGCACTGGTTCAGGTCCACAAGTCCTTCCTCGTCCCGCGTGACAAAGGTCTTCAGCATTTTCCGATAGGCAGCCCGGGCGTACTTTCTGGCATCCACATAGCCGAGCCTGGAGCCTTTAAGCATGGAATAGACGAACATCGCACTGGCCGTCGCTTCCACGTAATTGCCTTCCGCGCCCGGACGGTCGAGCACCTGGTACCACATGCCGGTCTTGGAATCGGCATAATGCGGCAGGACCTCGACAAGCTGGCGGAAGATGGCCAGCATCGCATCCCGGCCCGGCGTGTCTTCCGGCATCGTGGGCAGCACCTCGACCAGGGCCATCATATACCAGCCCAGGGCACGCCCCCAGGCATGGTCGGACTGGCCGGTTTCGGGATTACACCAGAACATCTCGTGGGAGGAATCCCAGGCGTGACGGTACAATTGGGTGGCAGGATCATAGGTGTGTTCGGCTACGATGAGGAATTGCCTGGCGATGTCGGCAAAGCAGGCGGCCTTGAGGCTGTCAGGGGCAAAACGGGCCGTGTATTCGGCATAAAAGGGCTGTGCCATATAGAGGCCGTCGAGCCACATCTGCTGGGGATAGATCTGCTTGTGCCAGAAGCCGCCTTCCGGGGTGCGGGGCTGCTCCTGGATCTGCTCGAAGAGCCGGTCCATCGCGAGGCGGTACTTTTCTTTGTGGGTCAGGTCGTACAATTGAATAAGGGTGCGGCCGGGACAGATATGGTCGGTGGAATAATTGGTTTTCTTGTAATTGACGCCGATGGTGCCGTCTTCGGATATAATAGCATCGTACCAGGCGTCTACATATGTCAGGACTTCGTCCATCGAACGGGCTCCTTGGCCCTGGCCTGAAATACCACCCGCCAACGCACCCTTATCGCCCACGGTTACATCCAGTAAAGCTTTGAGTTCCAGGCCCGTGGTGTAGTTCCATTTCAGGGCTCCTTCCAGGCCGTCGATGTGGGCGGCGGAAGGATTGCGCTGCATCTCGCTGCACATCACTTCATAAGACAGCGGTGCCTTGGCCGTACATCCGGCCAAGGCTGACAGCACGACGGCTGCTTCAATCAGGAATCGGGTTGTTCGTTTCATCGGTTGTCGTAGGGATTCCAGACGATGCCGTCCTGCGGCTGGTACATCACTTTTTCAAAAGTGTAGGCCGCTGCCTGTTTGGCGCTGAGCTGGCGGGCCCATTTCACGCGCTTGCCTTCCGCGCCGGGACCGTAGTTCTGGTATTCAGCGTAATAGGAATTCTTCTTGGTGTCGGGCTTCCCCTCTTTTTCCCAGTCATGCCAGCCTTCCGGCAGGATGTGGGAACCCAGTTCGCAGTGGATGAAGACCGTCTTGGCATACGCGCCCCACGGCCGGCCGAGATAGCACTTGTCGATGCCCGGGGCGGCTGTCAGTCTGCAATCCTTGAAAACATAGCCGTAAGGCTGGCCCTCGAAGGTAGAAGCGGCCGTCACGTAGCTGTTCTTCTTGCTATGGATCGTGCAGCGCTCGAAGTAAGCGATGCTCGGACCGAAGATGAAATCAGTCGTACCTTCGATGTAGCATTCCAGGTAGTAGTTGCGCTTGATGCCGCCGTCCTTGCCGTAGCGGCCGTAGGTATAGAGCGTGTCCTGGTTGCCGATGAAGCGGCATTTGTGGAAGAAGAGGAAGTCGCCGTCGGTGAAAACCGCCACGGCCTGGCCGATGGGTTTCCCCTCGCCTGCCGTATTCTCGAAGGTCAGGTTCTCAAAGGTGATGTAGCTGGCGTGCACATAGAGCGTGGCGCTGCCGGATGTTCCCACCTTGAAATCGAAACCGGGCCAGATCTGCTCCGCATATTTACCGTGGGTAATCACGGTCTGTTCAGCATCCTCGCCCTGGATGTGGATCCGGAACTTGTTGTGGGGAATCGTCACCATCTCCTGATACACGCCCTTGCGGACGTAAATGGTCGTGATGCGCTCGTGGCTGTAATCGGGCACGGCATTGATGGCTTCCTGTACCGTGAAGTAATCGCCGTGACCGTCAGGCGAAACGACGATGTCGTAGCGGGTCAGGTGCTGCGCCAGTTCCGGAAGCTGCGCGCGGATCTTGTCGCAAATGATCTCGGTCACTTTGCGGGCACCGGCTGCCACCGTGTGCGTATTGTCTTCCTTGCCATCCGGGGCGCAAGCGTATTTGCCGGGCGCCAGATGCATGAAATAAGGGCGGGAAGCCTCATCTCCCAATCCTTCAATCCAGTCGAGGGTGGCGGTGGTAATGTCGAGCAGGGGCACATTGAATTCTTCAGCAACCTGCTTCATGGCTGCCGGATAGTCGGTATGGCAGTTCCGGTCGAGCTGTCCGTCTTTGAACCAACGGCGCGCCACCGGGGTCAGGAGCACGGGCTTGCAGCCGGCATCAAGGGCCGTGCGGACGAAAGTCCGCAGGTTGTCCTGATAGGCGCCGAATGCGGGGGCATAACGCTCGGGATCATCGGCCTTGGCGTCATTGTGGCCGAACTGGATGAACACCCAGTCGCCGGGCTTGAGGTTGGCCTTGACCTGGTCCCAGAGGCCGCGGTCGATAAAACTTTTGGTACTGCGGCCGTTCTGTGCGTAGTTGTGTACCTGGATGTCCTTATCCAGGAAGTTCTGGAACATCATCCCCCATCCGCGCTCGGGGTTCCCTTTCGAAAGGTCTTTTTCGGCCATGGTGGAATCGCCCATCAGGTGCACGGTGGTAAAGGAAGAGCAGAGCAGCCAGAGGGCTGACAGGAAAAGAAGGCTGTATCGTTTCATAAGGTTTCGCCGTTGACGACTACGTGATCGAATGTGATGTTTTCCGCGAAATGGACTTCCGCACCTTTTTTCGCCGTGAAGCGGCTGTCCTTGAACGCGATATTGCGCACCGGCATTTCCGGGAGGCCGTTCACGAAAACAGCCTGGTCGGCGCCATTGCAGAGGATGTCGGAGAAGTGCATGTCGCGGAATTCGGGCGTGGTTTCATCCACAGGCTGGATGTCGGATTTCCCGTCATTCTGCATATCGGAAGCAGCCACGCCGGCATAATAGAGGTTGAAGATCACACCGTAGGAGACGATGTCCTTCATATAGATATGGTCGCACCAGATGTCTTTCACGACACCGCCACGACCGCGGGTACTCTTGAAGCGCAGGCCCACATCCGTGCCGATGAAACGGCAATCCGTCACGCGGATATTCTCCACGCCGCCCGACATCTCGCTACCCACCACAAAACCGCCATGCCCGTGATAGACCGTACAGTCGGCAATGATGAGGTTGCGGCACTTGCGGGCGTGCCGGCGGCCGTCGGCATCCTTGCCGGATTTGATGCAGATGGCATCATCGCCCACGTCGAAGGAAGAACGGGTCAGGATTACGTTTTCGCAAGCCTCGATGTCGATACCGTCGCCATTGGCCGAATAGTGCGGATTGCGAACCGTGATGTCCCGGATAACTACTTCTTTGCACCAGAGAGGATGGAGATTCCAGCATGGCGAATTCTGGAACGTACAATCCTCTATTAATACGCGCTCGCACGCGCGAAGGGACACAAGCACGGGACGCAGGAATGTCTTGATCTCGTTCTCATCGAGGGAAGGATCGGGATAGTTGAGGCTGCCGGCCGTCGCACGTGCCTTGGCGTACCCTTCATCCGGGAACCAGACGCTGCCGTCTTCGGAGAGGAGGCCGCCCCGGGCAGTGATAGCTTTCCACTGGTCGGAAGAAACCTTGCGTTTCTTCACTTCGCGCCAGGCATCCCCGCTCCCGTCGATGATGCCCCCGCCGGTGATGGCGATATCATGGGCGTCTTCCGCATGGATCGGAGAAAGGCAGCGGCGTACATCGAGGCCTTCGAAGTTGGTATCGATGATTGGATAGAGATCCTGATCGGTACTGAAAACAAGAAGGGCACCCCGCTCGATATGCAGGTCAATATGACTTTGCAGGCCGATTGGTCCGGTCAGCCAGATTCCTGCCGGAACGACCAGACGACCGCCTCCTTGTTTCGATAGCGCGTCGATGGCGTTGGCAAAAGCTTCGGTATTGAGGGTGCTGCCGTCACCGACGCCGCCGAAATCGACAAGCGAAACACTGCGGGCAGGGATGGACGGGAGGGAGACGCGGGGCATCTCAAAAGGGAGGCCCTTGTACAGGGAGTCCAGGTCGGTACCTTTTTCGCCCGCACAAGCGGCTGCAAGGGCGATTGCGGAGAGGAGGACGGCAATTTTTCTCATCGGTTGCGGACAGAATAGGATTTTGAGACTACAAATGTAATAAAACTTTTTAATTTCCGTGTACGGTAACGGAAATCGGAAACTTATGAACATAAAATGTTGAAAATTATTTCCGTTACCGTACACGAAAAATTTGCGGATTTCGTTTTTTTTATGTAGACTTGCAAGTGCAAACGTACCCCCATGGCGCAGAAAGAACCCATCACCATCCTGGACATCGCCCGTCATACCGGCCTCTCAAAAGGGACGGTCGACCGTGTCCTGCACAACCGGGGCGAGGTTTCCCGGAAGAGTTTCGACAAGGTCATGCAGGCCATCCAGGAATTAGGCTACGAGCCCAATGTCTATGCCTCCATGCTGGCTTCGCACCGGCATTGTATGCTCGTTGTCCTGATTCCCGCCGCAGAGCCGGGCACATTCTGGGACATTTCGCGCCGGGGCATTGAAAAGGCAAGTGAGCTGACGCACAGGCTTGGTGCGGAAGTCACGCTGGTCACCTACGCGCAGTACGACGTGCAATCGTTCCGGGATGCTTGTGAACGGGTTCTGTCAATGAAACCGGACGGGGTTGTCCTGGCCCCTATGTATCGCGATGAATCGCTGGCGCTGACGGCCCAGTTAAAGGGCCTCGGCATCCCGTATGTCTATATCGACTCCAAACTGGAAGAAGACGACTATCTCGCCTATTTCGGCATGCCGATGCAGAAGAGCGGTTATTTGTGTGCGGACCTGCTCACCCAGGGCCGCCGCATCCCGAGCGTCCTGGTCGTCCGGATCCAGCGGCAAGATGCTTCGTATTACGATCCCAATGTCACCCGGCGCGCCGGATTCACGGAGTACATGCTGGCCAACAATCCTGAATGCAGCATCCACTACCTGTTCATCGACCCTACCCATCCGGAACGGATCCGGGACTCGCTGCTGGATTTTTACAAGACGCACCCGGAAGTCCGCAACCTGGTCATGTTCAACTCCCGGGTCTATCTGATCGCGCCTTACCTGGAGGAATGCGGGCTGAAAGAGATGCGCATCATCGGCTTCGACAATCTGGACGCCAACGTGGAAGCACTCCGCCGCGGCATCGTGACGATGCTCATCGCCCAGCGCCCGGACGAGCAAGTCAGCCTCGCCATCGAAGCGCTGACCGACTTCATCCTGCTGAAAAAGTTGCCGGAGTCCCGGGACCATTTCATGCACATGGACATCCTCACCCGTTACAACGTCGAGAATTACTGACGGTTGACACTGTCGGGCGCCGCTGTTGGGTGTCGCTGTTGGGTGTCGGTGTCGGACACTGTTCTCGGGCAACACTGCCGAGTACCTTTGTCGAATGCAGATGCCGGACGTCGCTATCGGCCTATCCGCCCGGTTCCGCAGCTATGCGATGTTGTCGGATGTCGTTATCGGACGCCGTTGTCGGAAACAGCTGTCGGAGGCTGCTGTCGGACGCCGCTGTAAGTCGCTCCGCTGCGCTCTGGGTTTTCGTTCCAGGCGCAGAAAAATGCGCCTGGAACGAAAACCCACCCGCTCCGCTTCGCTTCCAGTATTCATGATGCGGCAAGCGGGTAACCTTCGCTTTGACTTTCGCCGCGACAGGATCCAGAAGGTCTTCCGAATCCTGTCGCGGCATCAATAGTCTTGTCCCGGACTTTTCTGCAATGCCCGCATACGCTTGCCGGCAGTTAATTTTTCGATATTGACCACAGAATGCAGATATAGCTATCTACACGCATTCTGTGGCCACGGATCATGTCATATCGCCATCTATTCGGACACAGAATGCATCTAAGGTCGCGGAGGTTCATTCTATGGCCGACTCATAGTACGTTGCCATCCAGGTTCCATCATGCCCGGCTTCCCTTTTCCACGTCATGCTCCCCCCCCCCGACCGGACTTCGTATTACAGTCCGATTCGCTTCTCATTGGCGATCGTCGATCTATCTGTCGCTCCGATACGCACATTCGGGTCCTCCTTCGGCGCTTCGCCTTTTGCATCGGAAAATAGTCTTTTGGCTTAGCCTCATCCTCATCCAGGCCTTTATTGGAAGATGAAACCAGCGAAAATCAGTTAGATCAATCCGAATTACTTTAGCGCACCAAGAAATACCCCAACGCCACCAGAGCAATACCAGCAATCACACTGATTGCCACATACCCGGCAAATCCCCAAACACTGCCTCCCTGCAGCATCACCAGTGCTTCTTTTGAGAAGGTAGAGAAAGTCGTAAAACCGCCGCAGAGGCCTACTGTCAAGAACAGGGCCCAATTGCTGCTCTCCGTTCCATTTTTGCTGCATACGCCCCAAAGAAGACCAATTAGAAAGCAACCTACAAGGTTCACCACGAGCGTTGCCCACGGAAATCCTTTACTAATGCCTTTCATCGCCAACGATATCAAGTATCTGGCCGTTCCACCCAGAAAACTGCCGGTACCTACCGCCAGTATGGTTTTGATAAGTTCCATCGTCTAATCTCCTATCCTGATAACGCTTCGGTCTTCCTCCTGCTGCTTCTGCCCGCCCTTGGCCGGTTTGAAAGAATGGAAGTTCCAAGTGATGCCCAGCCAGAACACCCGGCTGCGGTTCTTGCTGTTATTGACCAGCGTAAATACCGGATTGTCGGAATAGACATCCCAGCTACGGGTGTTGAACACGTCAGTGAGCAGGGCCGAGAGGGTAAGGCTGTCCTTCAGGAAGTACTGCTTCACGCCGATATTACCGTAATGGATGAGGCGGGTCGTAAACTGCGGGAAATACTGTGGCGTGGTCACGAAATACTGCGCCTGGATCTCCGTGCCGTTGAAAGGACGGATGGTAAGGCCAGCGTTGCTATTGTTGGTCCAGCCCTGATTCCGTATACCGGTGCCATTGAAGGATCCTCTCGATGCAGAATAAAAAGTATTGCTGGCCAAATCCACCGTCAACCATCTTACGGGCGAATACCGGATAGTATGGTCAATGCCGGTCTTTACATCGGAGTCTGCATTAAGGTAGGTGGTGATGAGAATATCATTGTCAAGGTACGCCACTTGATTGATGAAGTCCGTGGTGTAGGACACATAGGCGTTCCCATTCACCGTCAGATACTTCCCGGTATAGGAATACCCTGCATCCAGTTTATTGACCTTCTCCGGCTGCAACTGCATATTGCCGGTCTCGTATGTCTGCTTGTCAATCAAGTTGATGTACGGGTTCAGTTGAGGATAGGTCGGCCGGGAGATGCGCCGGGTTAGCGCTGCGCTCAGCGACCAGCGCGGAGCTACGCGCCAGTTCAGCGACACGCTGGGCGCCAGGAACCAGCAGTCGCTATAGTCATCCAGCTTCCCCTTCTCGCTGTGCAGCGAGACATAGCTGTATTCCAGTCGGACGCCGGCCTTGTAGGTCAAATTCTCCGAGAACTTGCCGGAATACATCGCATACGCAGCCGGAATGTACTCCCGGTGTGTCAAGTCATTGCTGAGCGGGATTGACAGCGCCCATTCCTGCGTGACTTCATCCCATTCATACATCTTGTGATCGATGCTGTTCTGCCGGTACGTCATCTTTACACCCGTCTCGAACTTGCCTTTGCCCAGCATCGTCAGGTAATCGGCCTGCAAGGTGGCAATGAGAGGATGTCCTCCGGACTGGGATTTCTGGACCATCTTCCCGGCTTCATAATAGAAAGACGGCCTGTGGCCGGTAATGCTGGAAACAGAAGCATTCAGGCTCAATTCTTTCTTGCCAGGGTCAAAGAGATGCTTATAGCTCAATCCTCCTTCAAAGTTCTCCCGGTTGAACGTGATATCGGTCTGGCGTGTTCCGTTGAAGTCCTGAAAGTTGTTCATCCTGGGTAGCGCCACCTTGAAATCGGCCGTCAGAAAGTCTTTAGGCGTAGCTTTGAACTGGATATTGATGCCGGCATTCTGGCCGCTGGTCCGTTTGGTAGCATGAATCAGCTGGTCCACCCGGGCACCCGTAGTCACTATCTGCCGATGCAGTTCGCTCTCAATCAGATCCTTCTCGTACTTGCCATTGTAGTTGAAGCGCACGCCCCATCGGCTCTTGTTATAGTTCAGCGCCAAATTCCCGTTCAGAAAGCCGTTGAAGCCATAGTTGAACGCAGCCATCGCGCTGAACATATTTAGCGACTGCTTCTTGGAAATGATGTTGACAATGCCGCCGGTGCCCTCCGAATCATATTTCACATCCGGGCTGGTCACAATCTCGATGCTTTGCACATTCGCTGCCGGGATGCTCTCCAGGCCGCCCAGCGTAGTGGGAAGCCCGTCCAACAGAATGAGCACATGGCTATTGCCCCTGATAGAAAGCCCGCCGCTTCCATCCTCACTTACGGCAGATGCCCCGCGGATCACCTCCAGCACAGACCCTGTTGCTGCAGCTGCGCTGGAAGCCGTGATAATGCGCGTCTTTTCCACGCTCACGCTCTTGGGTGTCTCACCAGCCACCACAACCGCCTCGTTCAACAATGTAGCATCCAAGGCAAGAATGATATTGCCCAGATCCATCACGCCCTTGTCGGAGCACTCCAGTTCCCGCTTCAGGTCCTTATAGCCTATAGCGTTGATTTTCAGCAGATACTTCCCTGAATACTGCCCGCTAAGAAAGAATGTGCCATCCTCTCCCGTCATGCCTCCGGCCACCATCTTCTTGTCCGATTCCAGCATCACCGCCGCATAGATGACCGGTGTCCCATCGGCTTCCACAACCCGACCCTTTACCCCGTTCTGGGCAAAGGAAACCAACGCGTTGGCCAGAAGAAAAAACTGTATGAGCATTCTGCGCATGCGGTCATAATCTGATAGGAAGAAACAAAGTTACGCATTTTCTGAGACATGCTTCCCTATCGATCCGAGCTAGTGCATGAAAACTCATCATTCTGATTCTTTTTCTCACCCGTTTTCCGCCAATCATCTATTTGAGGCATAAGGAAGCACCTACTTCTTTAGATACTCGGAAGGAGTGCAGCCGGTCTTGGTTTTGAAAAGCCGGCTGAAATGATGGGGATATGCAAAGCCCAGCAGGTCGGCGACTTCGCCGACAGTGAGTCCTTTCATCAGGAACGTTTTCGCTTGGTCAATAACGAAATTATGGATATAGCCGATGGCGGTACCGCCTGTGGCTTGATGGATCATGTCACCGAAGTAGCGGGGCGAATAGGCTAGTTCGGACGCGCACCAGGCAACGCTAGGAAGTCCCTTCGTATGTTGCAATCCCTTTGAGAAATAATCAACGAGCAGGCGGTGGAAGCGTTTGAGAATGTCGCTTTCGCCGTTTTCTTTTTGGGAGACCTGGCGCAGATAAATACGCTGGCAGTAGTCCAGAATCAGTTGAAGGTAGCTGGTCAAAACCCTTCGGAGCCCCGGTGAATCTGCGTTTTCCTGCATTTCCTTACGCATCATGACAAGAATTGATGAGATCCGCTCATATTCGACGGGAGTCATCCGTAGCCAATCCGTATCAAAATAGGAGAAAAACGGGTAGTTGTCCATCCGGCCTTCCAGTGGGGACCCCTTGAGTAATTCCGGTGCCCATAACAAGGCCCATCCATTGATGTACAGCGGTGTCCCATTATCTTCTCCACCGCCTATCTGTCCGGGCGCCACGGCAATGACCGAACTGTCCCCGACCAAGATCGATTTGGTTCCATAAGACAGATATTTAGGGAATTGCTGCTGAATAAAAAGGCCAAAAACACCATAATCGTTCAGGCTGCTCCGGAATGGCGACACATCGTCATAACTGATCAGCGCTAATTGGGGATGCAGTACGGGGGCACCCACATACGCTGCATACACATTGGGATTATCGACTTTGAGTATCTTCTTCATGATCTTACAAAGATAGCAAAATCTGCGAAATTGGTATAAAGTCAGCGAATATGAGTAAAAGGAATTGGTCTTATCGCCCTACCTTTGCAACATGAAACGAATCCTAATCATAGCCCTTGCAGCCCTGATGCTGCTCGGTTGCAAGCAGAACAGCAATCACGAAATGAATATGAGCACTCTCACTCTCACACAGGAATGGGACAAAACGTTCCCGAAATCCGAATTGGTAGACCATTGCAAGATTACCTTCCACAATCGTTATGGCATCGAACTGGCCGCCGATATGTATATTCCGAAAGAGATTCCCGCACAGGCTGGAAATGACGCCACAACGGGCTCGGTCGGGCGCCTTCCGGCAATCGCGGTCAGCGGCCCGTTTGGCGCCGTAAAGGAGCAGACCAGCGGCATCTATGCGCAGCACATGGCCGAACGTGGCTTCCTTACCATTGCTTTCGACCCTTCCTTCACGGGTGAAAGTGGTGGCGAACCGAGCCGCATGGCATCTCCCGACATCAATACGGAGGATTTCTGCGCCGCTGTGGATTTCCTGAGCACCTGCGAATTGGTGGATCCGGAGCGAATCGGGATCATCGGTATCTGTGGATTCGGCGGTATGGCCATCAATGCGGCAGCCCTGGATCCCCGCATCAAAGCAACGGTAACCTCCACCATGTACGACATGTCCCGCGTGGCACGGGAAGGTTATTTCGGCAGCACCGACAGCGAAGAAACGCGCGACGCGCAGCGCCAGGCCTGGGCCCTGCAGCGCACGGAGGATTACCGCACCGGCACCTACAAGCGTGCCGGCGGCGTGGTCGATCCGCTTCCGGAAGATGCGCCCTGGTTCGTAAAAGATTACCATGCTTACTACAAGACCCCGCGCGGTTATCACGCACGGAGCGGTAACTCCAATGACGGATGGAACGTGACCGGAACCATCTCTTTCCTGAACCAGCCACTGCTGGACATGGCAGGTGAAATCAAGACACCCGTGCTCTTGATCCATGGTGAAAAGGCCCATAGCCGTTACTTCAGCGAGGGCGCATTCGCCAAACTGAAAGGCGACAACAAGGAACTGCTGATCATCCCCGGAGCCGTGCATACCGATCTCTACGACGATGTCGCCGGGGTCATCCCCTACGACAGGATGGAAGCCTTCTTCAAAGAGAATCTGAAATGAAATATCTTTCTGCTTCTTTAACCTTGCTGCTGGTGATTGTTTTCACCGCTGCCTGCTCCGAGATAGATTCCTCTTTCGTACCGGAGCAGACCCAGAAAGAACAGAAGGAACAAAAAGAGCAGCCGGGAAATACCCCCGGCCAGGAGACGCAAACGATGACTATTCAAATAACTGTTGGCAATAAGGTTTTCAAAGCGGACATTGAAGCCAGTGAAACCGGAAAGGCTTTCATCGCCAAACTGCCGCTCACTTTGGACATGTCCGAGTTGAACGGCAACGAGAAATACTGCTACGGGGTGGAACTGCCCCGTGCGGACAAACGCTATGACTCTCTTTCCGCCGGAGATCTCATGCTCTTTTCCGGCAACTGTATTGTGCTATTCTATGGCAGTGCCGGCGGCTACAGCTACACCCGCATCGGCAAGTTGACCAGCACTGAGGGTTTGAAGGAAGCCTTGGGGAACGGTAGAATTCATGTAACATTTGCAAAACTTTAAGTGCGCTATGAAAAAAGTATTGATTATCGCGGGCAGTCCCCGCAAGGACGGCAATTCCGACCTGCTGGCAGCGCAATTCGCTGCCGGGGCCCAAAAAGCGGGGCATGCCGTTGAAACGATCTATATCCGTGAAAAGAAACTCGGCTATTGCCAGGGATGTCTGGTGTGCCTCAAGAAGGGCGCTTGTTTCCAGAAGGATGACGGGAACGTCCTCCTTTCCAAAATGATGGAAGCCGATGTGGTATGCTTCAGCAGCCCCGTCTATTACTATAGCGTCACCGGCCAGATGAAAACCTTTATCGACCGGATGAATCCTCTCTACGGAAAAATGAAGGACAAGGACTTCTACTATTTGCTCACGGCCGCGGAGGAAGACCCTGCCCTGCTGGACCGGGCCTTCGAAGTATTTGAGGGCTTTGCCGACTGCTTCGACAACATCCGCCGCTGCGGCCGCATCTATGGTGGCGGCGCCGACAAGAAAGGCGACATCTTGAAATTGCCCGCCTACCAAGAAGCTTTTGAGAGGGGCGCCGCCATTCGGTAGCTGCCATTGTAGCGGCCATTCGGTAGCTCCTCTTCGGGAAGCATCGGCTCTCTTGACCGGCAGCCCACTATTCATATTTGCGAGCCCGGTCTTCCGGCGCTCAACCACTATCAAACGCCATTCCCACGGGCTCGCGTTTCTCTCTGGATCTCGCGAGCCGGTGAATTCCATCTCTGACTGCCTTCAGTCGCTACCCCCGCCGGCTCGGACCAGTCGCAGATACTCGCGAGCCGGTGAATTCCGTCTCTGACTGCCTTCAGTCGCTACCCCCGCCGGCTCGGACCGGTCGCAGATACTCGCGAGCCGGTGAATTCCGTCTCTGACTGCCTTCAGTCGCTACCCCCGCCGGCTCGGGCCGGTCGCAGAAACTCGCGAGCCGGGAGACCCGGCGCTAGAACTCGCTCAATCATTGTTTCAGCCGGCTCGAGCCATCAAAAAGTGCCGCGACAGGATCCAGGAGATCCATGGAATCCCGACGTGACAGGGAAACGGACTGACTCGACAAAAACCAGTTCGCGACAGGACCAAAGAACCCGTTGGAATCCTGTCGCGGCAAAAGATACGGCGGACAGGATGCTGCCAATACTTTATAGCTCGGCGAACATCGAAAGCCAGAAGCGAAACAGACAGACTCATGTTCCAAGGCCTCTTTGCACCTGGAACACGAATTCAGCTTGCACGAAAAAAGTGCGTATTCGACCGTCAGGCTCGAAGGTCTCGGAATACACCTAACCTATAGGAAGCGGTCGGCGAAGGCGATGTATTGCTGCCAGTCGTAGAGGAGGATTTCGTGTTTGCCGCGGCGGATGTGGTGGCCGGTGCGGCCTTTGATCTGCGGGGTTTCTACGGGCGGGAGCTGCGGGTCGGTAAATGTGTCGTAACCATAGAGGCGGTAAACCGGAGATGCGGCGACAAGAGACAGATATTCACCAAAAGGGTCAGACCAGCGGTCTTCACTGCCGCTTTCTACGTAGAGGGGACGCGGGGCGATGAGGGCCAGCAGCTCGTGCTGGTCGAAGGGCAGCAGGGCTTCGTTGTCGCCGTATTTGTGGAAGTTCCCGCAGAACCAATGTGGGAAACGGATGTTGATGCGGCGCAGGGTCTCTCCATAACGGCGGCGAGAAAGCGCCGCGCCGCCACAGCCGGACGCGTTTGAGATGACCATGGCGAAGCGGGTATCGCGTGCTCCAGCCCAGACTGCGGTTTTCCCCATCCGGGAGTGTCCGAACACGGCGACACGTTCGCCAGCGATGTCCGGATCGGTCTGCAGGTAGTCCAAAGCGCGGGAGAGACCCCAAGCCCAGGCCGCCAGGGTGCCCCAGTCTGCGCCGGTGCGGTGCGCCGGGCCGAGAAGGCCGTGGATGCCGTTCCGGAACCCATCGTCCACGTCGGGATCGACATCTTCACAACAGAAAGTGGCCACGGCATAGCCGTGTTCAAGAATGAATTCAAGCGGCCAGCGTTGGGCTTGAGATCCACGGGGATCCAAGGTGAAATCGGACCGGTACCGGGAAATATCCGGCAGAGAAACGTCCGGGTCTTGCGTGATGGTGTGGTTGCCGAAAAAGTTGATACCCAAGAAGCATGGGGCCGGCTTCGTGCGTTGGTTGGGAACGTAGAGCAGCAAAGTAAGGCACTCTTTTTCAGCCGTATCGAAACGAACTTGGATCTCCTTGCGGGTAGCCAATCCACCGAAAGCATCCGACTCCTCGGACAACAACTTGAAATGCAGGGAAGCAGGTGCATCCGGTGCCTTGCCATACATCTCTTCCTCAAACAATTTCAGCAGTTCCGGACGCCGCTTCTTTTCCCACGTTTTCACATCCTTAACATCCTTGCCGTCAGCCAGTTTGAGCAAAGCAGGCAGTTCATATGCCGGGACTTTGTCTTCATCATAGTTGAAGCCTTCCAGCGGGTCGAATTCGGGGATGACACGCAAGTCGCAGATATCGAGCCAGCCGCCATCGTTTTTCGGCGCATAGCGGTTGCAGCAGAAGCCGAACTTGGCACCGATCCAGCTCTCGGGACGTGCTGTGAAGGAATCCCCTGCCCGCTCGAAATGACGTCCGTCCAGACTGTAACTGAAACGGCAGACGGCCTCGGGTACAGGCGTTTCCGTCGTCTTGGCACGAACCTCCAATTTCACCCAGACCGCCACTTCCCGCTCCGCACCATAGGGCAGAGAGACAAGGTCTTGAACGTTTTCCGCCGCGTCTTTGTCGGCATTTCGGACCACAAAATACTGCAGGGTGGCGGCAGTTTCCCCATCCACCAGCCGGAGACCGGCCATGTCATCGCCGGATACCAGGAAGCCAGCCGTTTCACCCCGCTCTTTCAGTTGGGGATTGGGATGGAAAAGCAACCGGGCCGTCACGAAGAAACGCTCCGCAGGAAATTTTTGCAGAAGCAGATTGGGGCAATCCCACATCTTGCGGGACGGCTGTTCAACCGAAAATAGACGGATACTGCCATCGGGCAGGAAGTAATGCCAATACGGGGATGGAACGGTCGGATACTGCCATTCGAAGGGAAAGCCGGAAACGGAATGCGCCGCTTGCGGCACTCGATTGGGAATGCCGTACGGCGCGAGCCATTCTTTGACCGGCTGCCCCACGCCATCCCCGTCCGGGTCGTCCCCAATCACGGGCCAGCCATCCTTGTTCCAGACCATGGGTTGCAGATGGACGATGCGGCCATAGGCGCCTTTATCCTGAAAATGCAGGAACCAGCTCTCTCCACCCGGCGTCTCCACCCAAGCACCTTGGTGCGGACCGTTGATAGTCCCCTCGCCGGCAGCCATCACAATGCGTTCTTCGTAAGGCCCATACGGGTGCCTGGCCCGTAGCACGGCCTGCCAACCGGTCGAGACACCGCCGGCCGGGGCGAAAATATAGTACCAGCCCGCACGCTTATAGAGTTTCGTGCCTTCAATGGTCGGCTGGGTCCGGTGGCCATCATACACGATGCGGGAAGGACCGAGCAACCGGGTTCCGTCCGGGGCCATCGGGGCAACGAAAACAACACTCTTGAGTCCGGCACGGGAGCCGGCCGCCGCATGGGACAGCCAAGCCTGGCCGTCCTCATCCCAGAAGGGACACGGATCGATGAATCCCTTGGCTTTCACCACCCAAACCGGCGCTTCCCACGGACCGCGCGGATCCTGCGTCCTGACCATGAAGATGCCCCGGTCAGGGTCGCCGCAAAAGATATAGAACCAGCCATCGTGATAACGGATGGCCGGTGCCCAGACACCGTTCGCATGCTGCACCTTCGTCCGGAAATCATCTTCCGGGGAATTCCACCCCGGTCCGGGATAGTCCGCCAGGGCTGCGCCTACCAGCGTCCAATTCACCAAATCCCGCGAATGCAGGATCGGCAATCCCGGAAAACAGTTGAACGAGGAAGCCGTCATATAATAATCCTCCCCCACCCGGCACACGTCCGGATCGCTGTAATCCGCGTGCAGGACAGGATTAAAATACTTGAACTGAGACCAGGCCGCAAACGGCATCAGCAACAAGAAAGCCAGGATCAAGACGAAGGAGCGCTTCATAAACAACGGGATTTTCACAAAGATAATCATTTTCCCTATCTTTGCAGAGATGAGACGGATTGCTTTTTTTCTGATGCTATGGGGCCTGGCTGCATGCGGAAAACAGGCCGCTATCGACACGATAACGGTTTATGAGCCCACGGCGGAAGGGGACCACTATGTGAACAATGCCGTCCTGACGCACTTCCGAGATCAATTCTACTGCATGTGGCAGAGTTCGGCAATCGATGAGGACGCGCCGGATACACATCTTGTGTATAGCCGCAGCCGGGACGGACGAAAATGGTCCGAACCGCAAACCCTGGTTCCCTGCACCGATAGTACGTTTGCATCCGCCGGCGGCTGGATCGTTGCCCGCGATACGCTCATCGCCTTCGTCAATCTCCTGTCCGACATCCAAGCCGGCGGCACCGCTCACTTCCTTCTTTCGACAGATGGCAATATCTGGTCTGATCCTCAACCCGTCACGATGGCCGACGGTACGGCCATGAATGGGATTCTCGAACAGGATCCCCATCAGCTGCCCGACGGACGACTGGTCGGCGCGGCCCATTTCCAGCCCGGCCTCAAAGCCCGTCCCATCTATACCGACGACCCGTCAGGCCGCACAGGCTGGCATACCGGACAAATCGAGATGGAAGACAGGGGCAACCAGAGCCGCGGCATCGAACCCAGCCTCTATTTGCGGCCGGACGGCGCCATTGTCATGCTTTTCCGAGACCAGGCCTCCTCTTTCCGCAAACTGGCCGCTGTCAGCACAGACCGCGGCGAAACCTGGACCCGGCCGGCACTGACGGACCTCACAGACGCCCGCTCGAAACAGTGTGCTGGCAATCTGCCGGACGGCCGTGCCTACATCGTCGGCAACCCCACTCCCGCCAAGGACCGCACCATCCTTGCCATCCAATGGAGTACAGACTGCGGATCCTTCACGGAACCCATCCCGCTCCGCACCCCAGCCGACCTCCCATCCCAACAATACGAAGGACGCTACAAGACCCTGGGCTACAACTATCCTAAAGCCTACTACCACAACGGACGGCTTTATATCTCCTACACCGAAAACAAAGAACGCGTCGTCATTACGAGCGTCCCCATTCCCCGCTTTGTTCCGTAGAGTTGCCAAAACCCAGAGCGCAGCGAAGCGACCGATGAAAGCGAATGAGAGGCCCGGCCGAAGCCGGGCATGACTAGGAGCGCAGACCGGCATGACGAAAAATGATTATCTTTGCAGCACTATGTGGAAAAAACCTCACAACTGGCTGATCGCCGCGGCTGCCCTGCTGGTTATTGCCCTTCTGGGGATGGATGTCTGCCATGCCGTCAATCCGGAGACAGGCGTGCACTACGCCGTTGCCTTTAAAGACCGGCTCATCTACATTCTCTTCATCGTCCTCTCCTTCATCATCTCCGACGTGACCCTCCTTTCCGCCAAAAAGCCCTTCTACCAAGTCTTCCTGGCCATCGTCAACGCCATCGTACTGCTGGGGTTCCAGATCTGGGTCCTCGTCGACTTCTTCACTACGAAACTCCAGACCGGCCTGAAAATGTCGTCGGTCTATACCCTTTCGGTAGGCGCCGTCTTCCCGTTGGTGGCCATCATCCTGCTGGTGCTCGCCGTCCGCTTTGCAGCCGACGAAGGCACAGCCCAGCGCATTGCGGGCGCCTTTGAGAAACGCAATCTCTAACTAGCTGGCAAATACCAGGATTGCCATGCTGATGAGCAAGATCAGCAAGGCAATGCCTTTCTGCCGCAAGTTCCGTTCCCTGAATACGATGGCACCGCACACGAAGGTGATGATCACCGAACTGCGGCGCAGCATCGACACGACGGAGAGCATCGAACCCGGGCTGCTGAGCGAAAGGAAATACAGGAAATCGGAAGCCGTGATGAACAAGGCGATGATCCAGATCGCCCAGTCGTGCTTATAGGGTTGATAGAACTTCTGCTTGGTAAAGCGGCCGAAGAGGATGATGGCCGCCATGATCAGGGTAATGTAGAAATTGCACCATCCCTGCACGAACATAGGCTCCATCGAAGCCATCAGATGCTTGTCGAGCAGGGCACTGATCACACCCGTGATGACGGCGACCCACATGCAGAAGATCCACTTGTTGCGGACGAAATCCACGCCCTCCTTCTTGCTCGTATGTCCCAGTAGCCACAAGGCGAAGAGCGCGATGATGATCGCCACCCACTGCCAGAGGTTCAGACGCTCACCGAAGATCAGGATGGAGCCCAGCAGCACGAATACAGGGCGGGAAGTCTTGATCGTTCCAGCCGTCGTAATCGGCAGGTTCTTGAGTCCCATCAAGCCCGTCGTCCAGGAGAGAGCGACAATGACCGACTTGAGCAGGACCAGCAGATGGTCGCGCAGGGATCCCGGCCCGGACGTAAAGACAGAGCCGTCCAGCCAATGCCAGCCGAAGACAGAAGTCAGGATGAACGGAGAAAGCAGGACAGTCGAGAGCGCTGTCGCATAGAGAAGGATATGAAGCACATCGTTGCGGGTCGATGCCTGTTTCTTGAACACATCGTAGATACCCAGCAGAATCGCGGATCCGACCGCAGCCCAAAGCCACATAGCAGATAAGTTTATAAGTCTTCTTCGGTTTTACAATACTTCTTGATGACGCTGTAGGCGTCCTGGATGCCGAGTTCGCCGGCCACACTCAGGTCGATACAGCCCTTTTCCTTGTCCTTGACATAGATCAGGACAAGGCCCCGGTTGTAGTAAGCCTCCCCGATATAAGGATAAAGGTCGATGGCCCGGGTATATTGGACAATGGCCTCCGGCAGGTCGTTCGACAGGCAGTAGAGGTTGCCCAGATTGTAGTAGGTGTACGGGAAACCGGGATTGAGTTCGGCAGCCCGTGTCATGTCGTGGATGGCGGAGGTATAGTCATAACTGCGCGTTACCTGGTCCTGGACCCGTGTCCGCACAGTCCGGTCGTTGTCGAGCGTGAGCACCTGCACATTGTTCTCCATCGAAGCGATGAAGTCAATCATCTCCGCCTGCAACGCGCCACGGTTGATGTAGTAAAAGAAGGTTTCGGGTGACTTCTCGATGGCTTCATCATAGCAGACCAGGGCGGTATTGAACTGTTTGTTCTCCGCCTCGACCAGGGCCTTGGCGAACAGGTTGTCACTGCTGCGGTTGACACGCACCGCCCGGTCCACCTCCTCGCGGACGCGGGTCCCGTTCCGAATCCCCTCTTTCGCACTCGAAGCGAACTTGACGGCCAGGGGGCTGCTGGCGATAAAGGCGTCAAGCAGCGCATCATCGAACTTGCGGGCAATGGAAGAATATCCCCGGATGCTGTCGGCCGGCTGCACCTTGTAAAGCGGCTTGAGCCGGATATCCACATCCCGGTACTGGAGCAACTCATTGTCGAAGTCTTTGCGCGCGAACTCGGCATCCAGGGCGAGCAGACGGTCGTACTTACGGGCCGTATCAGCAAATGCGGCATGGCCCGTGGAGTCGGCGGTCAAGGCCTGATATTCCCGGATCTTCCGCTGGGCGATGTCATAGTCCTGCTTGGAGGAGGTGAATTGCCCAAGCTGGCTTTTGGCGTAGGCCCGGTTCATGTAGGCTTTCGCGAAATCGGGATACAGGTTGATGGCCTGCGAATAGTCGTCCATGGCTTCCCGGAAACGGCCCAGTTCCATAAAGACGGCGGCGCGGTTGAAATAGGCCAGCACGTTGTTCGGGTTGATGTTCAGCACGCGGTCATAATCGTCCAGCGCGGCGCGATAGTCACCGACCTGGGCGTAAATCAGCGCGCGGTTGTAGAGCGTCAGGGCGTTGCCCGGATCCTCGTCGAGCACGCGGTTGAGATCGGCCATGGCGCCGACAATGTCTTTTTTCTCGTATTTGAGGATGGCCCGGTTGAAGAAGGCATACGTGTTGGTCGTGTCAAGCCGCAAGGCGGTATTCAAGTCTTCGATGGCCTCGTCGGTCCGTTCCTGCAAGGCATAGACACGGGAGCGGCGCACATAACCTTCGGGATCGAAACGGCTGAGCTGGATGGCTTTGTTGTAATCGGCCAGGGCCTTGGTCGTATCGTTCAGATACAGATAGCAGGCGCCTCGGTTGAGGTAGGCGTCGCTTTCCTTGGGCATTTTCCGGATGAAGATGTTGAAGTCCTGGATAGCCTTTTCGAACTGCTGCGACAGGAAATAAGTCACGCCGCGGCTGAAATAAAGGCCCGTGTAGCTGGGCCGCAGGTCCACGGCCTCTTCCAGATCCTTGAGCGCCTGGTCGTACTTGCCGATACGGCTCAAGGTGATGGCCCTGTAATGGTACGCAGGCGTATAGATCGGATTGAAATGCAGGGTCCGGTCGAAGTCGCGCTGGGCGCCGACATAGTCGCCCAGGTTGTATTTGGCAATGCCCCGGAAGAAATAAGCTTCGTACAGGGTACTGTCGAGCCGGGAGAGCACATTGAAACTCTCGATAGCCTGGCTGTATTTCCCATCGATGAGGGCCTGGCGGCCGCTGTAATAGAAGTGGTCGAGGTCGTACTGGGCAAACGCCGTCCCGAAGGACGCGAGCGTCAGCAACAACAAAATGAAGCCCTTTTTGAACATCTTCGCAAAAATACTATTTTTGCAATTCATTTGAAATGGAATGAGGAAAATTTGTGCCATTCTGCTCTTGCCGGCCCTGTTCCTGCTGCTGGCCGCGCCGGATTCCCGGGCGCAGAGCCTGCGGAAATATGAGAATGTCCTGACAGAGACCTGGATGCAGGAGACCTTGTCCCATCTGGCACACGAAATGACGGAAGGCCGTGCTTCCGGCACGAAGGGCAAGGAACTTGCCGAGCACTTCCTCGTGGAGCAGTTCCGGGCCATCGGCCTCAAACCGTGGAACTGGTCCTATACCCAGAGTTTCAGATACAAGGATTCCATCATCATCCGCAATGTCGTCGGCGTTCTCCCCGCCTCTACCCAGACAGATGAGTATATCGTCATCGGGGCGCATTACGACCATCTGGGACGTTTGGGCCACACGGTCTATCCCGGGGCTGACGACAACGCTTCCGGGGTGACGGCCCTTCTATCGCTGGCCCGTATGTTCGTTTCGATGAAGGCAGACGGGACGGGGCCTCGGAAAAACCTGTTGTTCGTGGCCTTTGACGGCAAGGAACTGAACCTGGCCGGCAGCCGGTATTTTGTGCGGCATCTCTCCATTCCGCGCAGCCATATCACGGCGATGGTCAACATGGACATGCTGGGAACAGACCTGGTCCCGCCGCGGCACAACAGGGAGTATCTGTTTGCAATCGGGGAAAATTCGTTGCCGGAGGGATATCAAGGCTACCTGTCCTATATCTGCGGAAGGGCTTTCTACAAACTGGACCTGGATTTAACTTTCTATGGCAGCCGTAGTTTTTCAAAAATGATGTATGAGACGAGCGACCAGCATCCGTTCGTGACGGCCGGCATTCCGGCTGTCCTGTTCACGTCGGCGTTCCACGAACATACCTACAAGAAAACGGACACGCCGGCCATTATCGACTACCCGCTCCTGCGCAAGCGTACGCAGGTAATCTTCAATTTCGTCAACCGCCTCTGCGCGGATAATTGAGCAGTACTCCGGTCAGTCTTTGATAAATGAACGGGAAAGACCCGTCATATCCAAGATGTCCAGCACGGACGGGGAAACCTTCGTGACGGTCAGGGAACCGCCGCTATCCATCAGCCGCTGCATCAGGGAAATCAAGACCCGGAGCGCCTTGGAGGAGATATAGGTCAATTTGCTCAGGTCCATTTCCACTTTCGCAGCTTTCCGTTCCATCAAAGGTTCAATCTCTTTCTGGAAAACAGGACAAGTATCGGCATCCAGTTCACCGGAGACGGAGAGAAGGATCACGTCATTTTGTTCTTCTAGGGTTATCTTCATAATATTTTGATGCACATAACTGCAATATCATCATTCTGAGGCGCCTTGCCCCGGAATCGGGCTATCGTATCGAGTAAGGCCTCACACGTAGCCGCACAACTTTCCGCGGCCGGACGCGTCTGCATCCAGTCGCGCAGGCGCTTCTCGCCGAAAAAGACACGGTTTTCATCACGCGCTTCCGTCACACCATCTGTATAGACCAGGATACGGTCCCCGGACTTCAACTGGACTCGCTGGGTATGATAATGGAAGCCGGAATCGATACCGACGATCAGCTGCGGGTCCTGCGCCAGGAAATCGCCGTCAAAGAGCGTCCGGGTATGGCCTGCATTGCAATACTCCAGTTCCAGCGTATCCAGGTCCACGGCACCGAGGAAAAGCGTACAGAACATCTCATAGTCCGGATTGTCGCATAGCAAGCCGTTGATATCATCCATCAGTCCGGCAAGTGGGGCCCCATGCGCCACCCGGGACTGGATCGTGCTGCTGATCAGGAACATCATGAAAGCAGCGGCCGTCCCCTTGTCCGAAACGTCTCCTACGACGAAATACAGTTTCCGGCCGATAAGCCTGCACCGATAGATATCGCCGCCTACTTCCTTCATCGCACGGAGGACGGCAGACACTTCACAGCGCGGATCGTGAGGAAAATCCTGCGTCAGCGCCTTCGCCTGGAGTTCACGCGCAATCGTCAATTCCCGCTCCGCCTGTTCTTTCCGCGCCATGATCCGTTCTACGGCCGGAATGACCCAAACCCAGAAAACCAACAGCAGCAAGCCAAAAAACAAGGCGAGTACCAACAGGAAAGTAGCGATGGTATAACGGACGTCGGCGAAAAGGTATTTCATATCGAAGACCCCCGCCAATTCAAGCGGCCGGTCCGGGAACTGGTAACGGATCACAAGACAATCTTCCCCCCATACTTCCGCAAGATAGGCTGGCGTTTCCACATCTACCGGCCGTATGTCTTTCATGACCAACTCTTTCCCTTCCATGAATTCCGGGGAGATGACAATACCGGTGGAATCCAGCAGGAGATACGAAAAATTCTCACCTTCAGCCTGCACTTTCGCCGTCGTCTCCAGAAAAGAATCATACTCCGGATCCCCCGCATCGAGGTTGCTGCATATATCATCCGCGATGATCTGGAGGTCTTCCATCAGGTTTTCATACTCATTCAAGAGGCTGACCTTCCGAGACTTATAGATAGAAAAGAGCGACAGGGTAACAATGAGCAGCCCCACCGCCGCCAGCAACAGCATGAAAGCCTGCCGGGGCGATATCCGCTTCAGTCTCTCTGACAAGAAAAGTTTCACACCCTAAAAATAGCCATAATTCCGAAAAAACGGTCCAAAAAAACCACTATATTTGTAAAATAAGAATGACCTTTATGACTTATCCCCTCTCCCAATCCCAGCTGAGTATCTTTCTGGCCTGCCAGAACCTCGACGCCAACAGCGGAAACTACCAACAAGCTTTTCTCTATAAACTTCCAGCCAGCATCGACCCGGACCGGCTGGCAGCAGCCTTCGAGGCCGTCATCCAGGCACACCCCTACGCCCTGTCCCGGATCGTTCTGGAAGAAGGAATGCCGCGTGTTGAAGACCATCGCGGCGAAGCGTGGCATCCCCTGATCCGGGAAATCGCTTCCATCGAAGATGTCCGGAAAGACTTCTGCCGGACGATGGACGTGCTGAAAGATCCCCTTTTCCGGATGGAGATTTACCGGACCGGCGAGGGCAATTACGCCTATATCGATTTCCACCATATCATCTTCGACGGCGCCTCTGCGCTCCTGTTGACCGAGCATCTCGCCCGTGCCTATGCCGGCGAAACGCTCCCTGCCGAGCCGCTCAACGGTTTCGACATCACCCTGCAGGAAGAACAGCAGCGGCAGGGAGACACCTATGAAGAAGCCCGTAACTGGTATGCCGGGACATTCGGTGAAGCAGCCCAACTCGATTCGGGGCTTCTACCCGATGTCTTCGGCCAGGAAGAAGCACCCTACCGGGAACTGCTCCTGCCACTCCCGCTTAAGGACGGACTGGTCAAAGCGCTGCTGCAACAATATCGTTGCGCGGACAGCGTGCTTTTCACGGCTGCCTTCGGAGCCACGCTCGCAGCCTGGAACGCCGACACACGTGCAGGCTTCACCACCATCTGGAACGGACGCAAGGGGGCTTCGATGAATGCCCTGACCATGAGCGTACACACGATGCCCGTCTTCGTGGACGCCAACCCGTCCCTGACGGTCGCCGAGATGCTCGAACAACTGAAGGCGCAGATCAGCGGCGCCAGGTCCCGCGCTTTCTACTCGTTTGCCGACTGCACACGCGACCTGGGTTTTGGAAACGGCATCAATTTCGGCTACCAGGGTCGTTTCGTGCCCGATACGCTACCGATCCGATTAGGCGAAGACATCATCCCAGCCGAAGACCTCCGGACCAATCCGCCGGGCATCGGCCTCTCGGCAGAACTTTTCGGCCGCGAAGACGGAAGCCAACTCCTCCGTTTCTGGTACAGGCCGGACAAATACAGCGAGCAGATCCTGCGCAATTTCGCGGAGAGTTTCGCGACGGTGCTCACCTCGATGGAAACGGCAGGAACCCTGGCAGACCTGCAATATGCAAGTGACAGGCAACTCAAGAAAACGACCCGTTTCCTGCCCGGCATGCCGGATTTCGACCTGGACACGAACCTGATCGACCTGTTCAACGAAAACGTAAAAAAAGCCCCGGAAGAGATTGCTGTCGTTTCCGGTCAGACACGGATCACGTATGCGGAAGCGGACCGGCTCTCCGACAAGCTGGCCGCTCGCATCCAGCAATCCGTCAAGCCCGGTGGCGTAGTGGCAGTCATCCTGGACCGGAGCGAACAGATGATGCTCGTTCCGCTGGCCGTCGTCAAAGCAGGCTGCGCCTACCAGCCGCTGGATCCCTCCTATCCTGCCGAGCGGCTCGCCTTTATGGTCCAGGATGCCGGCGCCGCGCTGCTGATCGCCGATCCAGGCCTCGAGACAAAGGTGGCCGGTTATGAAGGACCTGTCCTTCTGACGGACAGTTTTAACGGCCTGCCCGAAGGGAAGCCGTCCGGCACGCCGCATGCGGACGACCTGCTCATCCTGCTCTATACCAGCGGAACCACCGGCAATCCCAAGGGTTGCATGCTGACCCAGCGGAATGTCGCTGCTTTCGCCCGCAACAGTGCCGCCCGCCTCGGAATCGGCTCCGGCTCCCGGATGACGGCCTATGCCAGTTTCGGCTTCGACGCCTTCATGGGAGATCTGTGGACCTGCCTCTGCGCCGGAGCCACGCTCCATATCATTCCCGAGCAGATCCGGCTCGACCTGGTGGCCCTCAAAGACTACTTCGAGACGAACGGCATCACGCACGCTTTCATGACCACGCAGGTGGCCACGCAGTTTGCCATGACATTCCCTCGCTGCAAGGGACTCAAGGTCCTTTACACGGGCGGCGAGAAAATGGCCAGCTTTGCGCCGCCTGCCTATCATCTCTACAATTGCTACGGTCCTACGGAAACCACCTGTTATACGGTGAGCAAACTCGTGGAACGGCAGGAGGAGAATATCCCTATCGGCCGTCCGCTGCCGGGCGTTCACGTCTATATCGCCACCCGCTGCGGAAAGCGGCTGCCAGTCGGCGCCGCCGGTGAATTGCTGCTCGCCGGCCCGCAGGTGGGCTGCGGATACCTGGGGCAAGCCGAGAAGACAGCCGAGGCATTCATCGCCAATCCCTACGAGAAAGACCCTGTCTACTGCCGCATCTACCGCACCGGCGACGTGGTGCGCTGGCGCGAGGACGGGGACATCGAATTTGTAGGAAGGAAGGATTCCCAGGTCAAGATCCGCGGCTTCCGCATCGAGCTCAAGGAAGTGGAGACTGTGATTCTCGACTATCCGGGCATCAGCGACGCGACCGTCCAGGCCTTCGACGAAGAAGGTACCGGCGGCAAGTTCCTGGCCGCCTATATTGTGGCTTCCGAGCCGGTTGACATCGAAAAACTGAACGCCTTCATCCTGGAGCGCAAACCGCCGTACATGGTGCCGGCCGTCACGATGCAGATCGATCATATCCCGCTCAATGTCAACCAGAAGGTGGACCGGAAAGCCCTGCCGAAACCGCAACCCCAGCAAAAAGAGAACCGGACCGCGGACGCGCCCTTCAATATTCTGGAGCAGGAAATCGCTGACCTGATCCGCGATACCGTGCATATCGAGGGTTTCTCGCTCACCGAACCGCTCATCTATTATGGTCTCAGTTCGTTGTCCGCGTTGCGCCTGGCCACGGAACTCTACAAGAAATACGGTGTCCAGATGAACATGGACAGTTTCGTCAAGACTGCATCGCTGCAAGGCATCGAAAACGAAGTGCTCAAGGCGCTCATCAACGGACGCACCGGAGACGGCGTTCCTGTCGGACACCGCGCGGATACGCCGCAGCCGCTTTCCTTCCAGCAGGCCGGCGTCTATTTCGACTGCATGAAAGCCCCGCACGAGACCATCTACAACATTCCGATGTGCTGGACGCTGCCCGGCAGCCTCGATGCAGAAAAAGTCCGGGATGCCGTGGAGCAAGTGCTGCGCTGCCATCCCTATCTGAACACGCATTTCGAGATGCAGGACGGACAGGTCGTCCAAGTGCCGGTCGACGCGCCTTTCCAGGCAGGCTGCGAAACCATCGATCCGAAGGAATTCGCCGCATACAAAGACAATTTCAGGCAGCCATTCAACCTGGCCGAGGGTCCGCTCTACCGGGCCACTGTGGTCCGGAGCGGGGACAATCTCTATCTGCTGACCGACTTTCACCATCTCGTTTTCGACGGGCGTTCCTACGACCTGTTCATCACACAGTTGACAGAGGCCCTTGCCGGGAAGGCTCCTGTTCCCGAAATCTATACCTATTTCGACTATGTCCAGGACCAGCAGGAAATGCAGCAAAGCGAAGCCTACACGGCCGCCCGCGACTTTTTCGCAGCACGGATGACAGGCTGCGAAGGAGCCAGCGGCCCCCTGCCGGACCGTTCCAGCGAAGAACCTGGCCACGAAGCCCTGCTGACAAAAAAAGTAGGCGCCAACATCGCCCAACGCTGCCTCGACCTGAACATCTCCCCGGCCAGCTACTATCTGGCCGCCGCATTCCAGACCGTCGCTGCTTTCTGTGGCAACCGGAAGGTCTATCTGTGCACCATCAGCAATGGGCGCAGCGACCTGCGCACGGCTGACACATTCGGCATGTTCGTCAATACGCTGGCCCTTTCCAGCGAAATCGGACACGGCTCGGTCGATGACTACCTGAAAGAGACGGACCAGCAGTTCGCAGAAACGCTCCGGCACGAGTATTATCCTTTCGCCCAAGTAGCTGCGGACTTCGATTTCCAGCCCCAGGTGATGCTGGCCTACCAGGTCGGCGTACTCGCGAAGTACGAAGTGGACGGCCAGGCCCTCCAGAGTGAAAACCTGGAGACCGGTTCGCCCAAGTTCCCGCTGAGCATCTTCATCGACGGCCGGGAAGGCGAAGAATACATCGCCCTCGCATACGATGAGACCCGCTACAGTCCTGAACTGATGCAGCACTTTGCCGACGCGATGGAGACGCTCGTCCGCGCCATGCTGCAAGACGGACCGATTGACGCACTGCCGCTCGTGGACGGCCAGCGGCTGCAGGAACTGGACAGTTTCAACCACTACAGCCTGAAAGTGGATACATCGCAGACCATCGTGTCTCTCTTCCGCGCCCAAGCGAAGCAGACGCCGGACGCCGAGGCCGTGGCATACGAAAACACTACGCTCACCTATGCCGAGCTCGACCGGGTAACCGACCGCATTGCGGCGCATATCGCCTCCCGTGGATTGGGCCGGGAAGACGTCGTATCCATCCTGATCGGCCGCAGCGAACTGATGGCCGTCACGGCCCTGGGCGTCCTCAAAGCCGGCTGCGCCTATCAGCCGCTCGACCCGTCCTATCCAGCCGAACGGCTCAATTTCATGGTCGAAGACGCTTCCGCCAAACTGCTGATTGCGGAAGACAAGCTGCGTGACCTGCTCAACGGGTACAAGGGAGAGGAACTGCTGACCTCTGCCATCGCGACTCTTCCGGAAGGACCGCTTCCCGAAGAGCCCGCGCCGGACAGCCTGTTCATCCTGCTCTATACCTCCGGTTCGACCGGCGTGCCGAAAGGCTGTATGCTGGAACATCGGAACCTGGTCAATTTCTGCGCGTGGTACCAACGCTATTACAAACTGGACAGCGGATGCCGCGTGGCGGCTTACGCCAGCTTCGGTTTCGATGCCTGCATGATGGACCTCTACCCCGCCCTGACCTGTGGGGCATGCGTCCACATCATTCCGGAAGAGACGCGGCACGATATGGCTGCATTGAGTGCCTTCATCACCGACAATCTCATCACCCACAGCTTCATGACCACGCAAGTGGGCGTGCTGTTCGCCCGCAATTTCCCGGGCAATCCGGCCCTGAAGCATCTGTCTGTCGGCGGGGAGAAACTCGTGTCCATCGATCCGCCGGCCTATGCGTTCCACAACGGCTATGGTCCCACGGAATGCACCATCTTCTCCACCATTTTCGATGTCAAGCAGAAAGAGAACAACATTCCCATCGGACATCCGCTCGACAACCTGCGGCTCTACGTGGTGGACGACTGTGGACGGCGGCTGCCGGCCGGCGCTGCCGGAGAACTTTGGATCAGCGGCCCGCAGGTAGGACGCGGCTATCTGAACCGGCCCGACAAAACGAAAGAAGTCTTCATCCAGAACCCTTTCGAGAAGCACGCACCTTATGACCGTGTTTACCGGACGGGCGACATCGTCCGCTACCGGCCGGACGGCAACATTGAATTCGTCGGCCGCAACGACGGACAAGTCAAGATCCGCGGCTTCCGCGTCGAGACCAAGGAAGTCGAGGCCGTCATCCAGGAGTATCCCGGTGTCAAAGACGTCACGGTCCAGGCCTTCGATGCACCTTCCGGCGGCAAATTCATCGCTGCCTACATCGTGGCCGACGAATCCCTCGATCCCCAGGCAATCGCGGCCTTCATCCGCGAACGCAAGCCGCCGTACATGGTGCCTGCGTCCTTTACCCAGATCGAGCAGATACCGCTGAATGTCAATCAGAAAGTGGATAGGAAAGCCCTTCCTGCGCCGGTATTGGCCTCGAATGAAACTTATGTGGAACCCGCCACTGAAACGGAAAGGATCCTCTGCGAAGTCTTCGGCGGCGTGCTCGATATCCAGCGGGTCGGCGCCCTCGACAACTTCTTCGACCTGGGCGGTTCCTCGCTGATGGTGACCAATGTGCTGGTGGAGGCCGAAAAACGCGGACTCAAGTTCAGCTACGGCGAAGTGTTCATCTATCCGACCGCCCGGGCCCTGGCCGCCCATCTGAACGGGACGGAACCAGCCGCAGGAACCGAAAGCGCGGCACGGGAAGACAGCGACATCGCTTCTTACGACTATACCGCCATCAACGCCCTGCTTTCCCGGAACACGCTGGAGGCACTTGCCGGAGAACCGCGTCCGCTGGGCACGAACATCCTTCTGACCGGTGCCACGGGTTTCCTGGGCATCCATATCCTGCGGGAACTGATCCGGCAGACGCCGAAACAGACCACCATCTGGTGCCTGTTGCGCGGCAAGGGCCACCTGACGGCCGAACGGCGTCTTTCCGAGATGCTGATCTACTACTTCGAGAAGAAATACCGGCTGATGGTCGGCAAGCGCATCCGGGTTGTGGAAGGTGACATCACCCTGCCGGAATCCTACGAAACGCTGCTCACCTGCGGAACGGCTTTCGATCTGGTAATCAACTGCGCCGCCAATGTGAAGCATTTCTCCAAGGGCGACGATATCGAGGAGATCAACTATGGGGGTGTCTGCAAACTCGTGGATTTCTGTGAGAAGTGCGGTGCCCGGTTCATCCAGGTCTCGACGGAAAGCGTGGCGGGTATGACGGCCGGCGAGACGCCCTGTTTCCTCAGCGAGCAGCAGCTCTGGTTCGGTCAGTTGACCGACAACCAGTATGTCCGCTCGAAATTCCTGGCCGAACGCCATGTCCTGGAACACATGGCGGCAGGAACGCTCGAGGCAAAGATCATGCGCGCCGGCAATCTCTCGCCCCGCGCGGAAGACGGCGAATTCCAGGCAAATCTCAATGCGAATACGACGATGGGCCGCATCAAGGCCTACCGGATGCTGGGAGTCTGCCCCTACCCGCTGCTTGACACACGGCTCGAATTCTCGCCGATCGACGAGACAGCCCGCGCCATCGTCCTGCTGGCCGGTACGCCCAAAGACAATTGCGTGTTCCATGTCTCGAACGACCACCTGCTTCCGATGGACGACATCCTTTCCCGGATCCGGCTCGATGACGGCCGTCCGCTCGAATATGTGGAATACGATGAATTCCTCCGGAAGATGGACCAGGCTAAAGCGGATCCGGAAAAAGCCCGGGTGCTGTCCAGCATCCTGGCGTATGCTTCCACGCCTGGCGGTGCCCCGATGACGATGAATCCGGCTTTGACCTCTTTCACGATGCAGGTACTGCACCGGCTGGGATTCCGTTGGAGCGAGACCTCCAGTTCCTATGTGGACATGATCTTCGAAATGCTCGCAACGCTAGGCTATTTCAACGTGTAGCCAACCGTCCGGTACGTCACGCAAAAGGGTCGTAATAGAGGGCCATCCGCGTCAGGGAAGGCGTGAAAAGCGCCTCGTCGATGACCAGGCGGATCGCCGTAGTGGTAACCGGATCGGTCAGAACGATGCGTTTATAGCCGATGGTCGTTTCGCGGGCGATGGTTTGCCAAACACCGTTTTCGCCGAGGACTTCCAGATGGAAGGCGCTGACGGATTGGCCCAACGGAATGTATTCTTGCAAAAGGATCCGGTTGAAAGTTTTCGGACCGTCCAGTTCCAGGGTCAGGGTGCCTTGGGTCTTGCCGGCAGGAAGCGACCAATAACGGTCGTAGTCGGAGGAGAGGACGTTCTCGGCATCTTTGCCCAACGTTTTGGCACCTGCTGCCAGGTCGGTGGCGAAGACCGTATCGAGGGCGGCCCGGAATTCCATCAGCCGCAGGGAATCCACCGGATCGATGCGGCCGCGGGTGTCGGGCGGGACATTGAGCAGCAGCAAGGAATTACGCCCGACACTGGAATAATAAATCTGCAGCAGTTCCTGAACACATTTGACCTTCGGCGTTTCAGACGCACGCCAGAACCAGCCGGGACGGATCGACACATCGGTTTCGGCGGGCACCCACCGGGAAGCACCCGGCGTACCGGTATTCAGCACTTTCACAGGGGGACTCCCCGCACCGGAACTGTAGCCTTCGATCTCCATGGTGGACCAATTGGTGCGGCCGGCCTCTCCCCTTTCGTTACCGACCCAGCGGCAGCCGGGCCCGACATCGCTGAAGATTATGGCCCGGGGCTGCAGGCGGGCCACCGTTTCATTAAACAACGGCCAGTCGTACACTTGATGCTTGCCGTTTGGCCCTTCCCCGCAGGCGCCGTCGAACCATTGTTCGAAGACCGGGCCATAGGTGCCATCCAGCACGCTTTCCAGTGTGCGGACGAAAGCCCCGTTATAGGCAGGAGTGCCATACCGGGGATCATTCCGGTCCCAAGGCGAAATATAGACCCCGAACTGCAGGCCTTCCGCAGCACAGGCTTCGGACAATTCCCGGAGGACGTCACCTTTTCCGTCCCGCCACCGGCTTTGGGCCACAGTATGCCGGCTTTCGGGCGAAGGCCAGAGGCAGAAGCCATCATGGTGCTTGGCGGTGAGGATAATGCCTTTGAATCCAGCTGCGCGGGCCGTTGCGGCCCATTGCCGGCAGTCCAGGTCCGTGGGATAAAAGCAATCTTCCGGTTCAGTCCCGTCGCCCCATTCCGCTCCTGTGAACGTGTTGGGGCCGAAATGGCAGAACATGTTCATTTCCATCTGCTGCCAGGCCACCTGTTCGGGAGTGGGGCGCGCGCCAGGACCGGCGGGTTCCGGACGGCAGGAAGCAATGGCCAGCACACAGGCCAGGGCAACCAGTAGATCAGCGTTTTTCATAGCAGGCGGTTTACGGGTGTGAATTTACGAAAAAAACAGTATATTTGTTTTTTAATACCAGAGACGTATGAAGAATCAGCCTATTCCCAGTTCCGAACTCATCATCAACGATGACGGGTCCGTGTTCCATCTCCATATCCTGCCCGAAGACCTCGCCGACACCGTCATCATGATGGGTGATCCGGGGCGCGTCAATACCATCGCCGAGCATTTCGACACCATCGAACTTGACAAGCAGTCCCGGGAATTCCATACTATTACCGGTACGTATCACGGCAAGCGGGTCACGGCCTTGTCCCACGGCATCGGGACCGACAACATCGACATCGTGATGACCGAACTGGATGCCCTGGCCAATATCGATTTCAAGACGCGGCTGCCGAAAGAAGAGCACCGGCGGCTGACGATCCTGCGCATCGGCACCTGCGGCGCCGCGCAGCCTGACATCCCGTTGGGCAGTTATATCCTGAGCCACATCTCCATCGGTTTCGACGGCGTGCTCAACTGGTACAAGGACGGCGAGAAGATTTTCCTGATGGATTTCGAAAACGCATTCATCAAGCACATGGACTGGCCGGCCCGCTATGCCCGTCCCTACTTCGTCCGCTCAAGCGCCAGGATCGTGGAAAGGTTCCAGGACTGGACCGTCAAGGGCATGACTGTCTCCGCGCCTGGATTCTACGGCCCCCAGGGCCGCAGCGTCCGGTTGGAACTGACAATGCCCGATCTGATTGAAAAGTTGGAAAGCTTCTCTTACGAAGGCTATCGCGTGACCAATATCGAGATGGAAAGTTCGGCCCTCGCCGGGCTGGCCGCCCTGCTCGGCCACGATGCGGCCACCGTCTGCCTGGCCATCGCCAACCGCCATGCCAAAGAAAGCAATCCCGACTACAAGCCGCTGATGGCGCAATTGCTCCGGCGAGCGCTCGACACCCTGACTGCCTGACCGATGGCGATCAATCCGGAAGAACTCGAACCGCTGGTCGACCTGCTGGACGACCGGGATACCGTGGTGACCGAGCTGGTGAACAGCCGGCTGGTCTCTTTCGGTCCCGAGGTCGTGCGTTCGCTTCGGAACCGGGCGGAACGGGAGAAGGATCCGGTCCGGAAAATGCTGCTGGCAGAGCGGGGAAAGATGATCAATACGGAATTCAAACTGGCGGACCTGCAGGATTTCATCACGCGGGCGCCGGGTCCGTTGTCGCTCTTCGAGGGGAGTTGGATCATCAGTTCGCTGCTCGACTGGACGTTGCAGCGCGAACGCTACGAGGATCTGTTCTATCGCTGCTCAGGAGAATATCTGGTCGAAGGTTCTGACCAGCGCACCGGCGTGGAAAACATCCGGATCCTCAATCATATCTTCTATCACCGGCTGAAGTTCACGCTCTACGACGTGCAATTGCGGGATCCGGCTTACGCGCTGGTGAGCGATGCCTTGAAAAACCGCTGCGGCAATCCTTTCGTCCTTGCCTTCATCTACCTGATGATCTGTCAGATTTCCGGTCTTCCGGTGGAACTGCTTTGTTTCCCGGGCGGTTTTGTACCGGCTTATGTCGAAGGGGGAAAGATCTTGTTCTATATCAATCTGTACCGGGGCGGTGAACTGTTCCCGCAGGACCGTCTCGACCAATTCCTGAAAGCGACGGGGCTGAAACTTGACAAGCAAGCGTTCCGCCGGCGCGACGAATCGGCGATGCTCACTCTCTACCTCGAATCGCTCCTCTACATCCACGCTGGCCGCAAGAACGAAAAGATGAGCGCCCTCCTCGACCGTGCCCTCACAATCCTCGGTCCCGAACGCTATCTCACCATCGACGAACCAGAGTAGATCAGCACGCCTATCTCCGAAGGGTATATGCTCTGAAAACCTTAGCCACCCTCGATCGTTAATACTGGGGCGCTGCCCCAAACCCCGCCGCTACGGTCTGCTATCTCACAAGGCCTCGCAACGACCTTCGCTAGCGCCTGATGGCGCTAAGCCTTGCGGAGAAAGCCACAAACTACATGAGTCCCCCTATCGGACGCGCAGGCGTTGGCCGATGCGGAGGATTTTATTGGATTTGATGCCGTTGAGACGGCAGAGGGCGTTGACGGTCGTGTGATGCTTCTGGGCGATCTTGCCGAGGGTGTCACCCTTTTTGACCTTGTAATACTGCGCGGCCGTGACGTTCTTCGACTGCTTGTCCGTCATGCCGTAGTGGGAACCCACATTGAAATAGTGACGCTTGATGGTCAGCAGGGTATCGCGCAGGATGCCGTTGTCGAAATCGATCACGCGTTCCGGATCGAAAGGCTTGCCCATGTAGCGCGTTTCGAAATGGAGATGCGGACCCGTACTGCGGCCCGTGCTGCCGCCCAGGCCGATCGGCTCACCGGCCGCTACCAGGTCATTCTCAGCGACCAGATGTTCGGACAAGTGGCCGTAATAGGTCTCAAGGCCATTGGGATGCCGGACCACGATGAGGTTGCCATAGCCGCCGGTCGCCTTGCCGCCGCCCACGTAGCGCACCACACCGTCGAAAGGCGAACGGATCGTGTCGCCGATACGCAGCGGAATGTCGACACCGTTATGCGGACGGCCCTTCCGCATCTTGAAAGTCGAACTGCGACGGCCGATGAAAGGCGCGACAAAATGATGGGTGGTATCGACCAGCAGCAGATCCACCGATTCGGGCAGGTCGGACACCTTCACGTCGCGGTAGGCGTGGATCGACTCAATGTCCCAATCCTCAAAGAGACCTGTGGTGTCGATATCAGGACGCTCCAATTCGATGTAATCCCAGGTATGGTCGTTGAAAAGCACGATCTTCACGTATTTGTCCGGCGTATCAATCGTATCCATCGGGCGGACCAGCATCATCGTCGTATCGGAATCATCGTGGATCTCATTCATCTCGCGCAGGACAGAAAGTGAATCGGGTTCCTGCGCGAGCGCTGTGCCCAAAGCAGCCAGAAGGAATACAGAAAGGGAGAGTATGGTTTTCTTCATGGTCGGGTTCAGATTTGTCGTATAACTTGCAAAAGTAATTATTTTTAAAGAAAAAAACTTAATTTTGTTTCTGCAAAACCCATCCCCGATGAGAAGGCTTATTTCCCATACCTGGCTTCTTCTGTTTCTACTTCTTCTTCCGCTTGTCAGCCCCGCGCAATCAAGGGACAGTTTCTTCGCTGACCTGAACGAATTCCTGGACATGCGGGCTGCAAAGAACTATGCCAAATGGGACACCACTTACATCGACCGCTACCCCTATAAATGGGACGCCCGCCTTTTCCTCAACACCGAAGGCCTGCACCTCAACACGGACGGTGCCGCAGATACCAAACTCTCGACCGGCATGAGCAACCGTGTCGGCGTGAGCCTGAGCTACCGTGGCCTGGGACTCAGCTATACACGCGCCATCGGCCGGAAGCTGAATTTCGGGTTTGGATTCTCCACCTACGGGACACATCTGGGTTTCGAATATGCGCTGCGCGCTTCGAGCCGGCTCAGCGGTGCGGTCCAGTTGCCGGGCGAAGAACGCCGGAAAGCCGATGCCGGCGACCTGACGCTGCTCGCCAGCAACCTCAACCTCTTCTACAGTTTCAATCCCCGGTTCTCCTACGCCGCGGCGATGAAACAGACCCGGATCCAGCGCAGAAGCGCCGGAAGCGTCATCGCGGCCGTATCCTGGACCGTATGGGACATCCTGGGGGCCGGTCCGGATATCATCTCGAAACAGACTTCCATCCAGACTTTTCTGGAAGTAACCAACTTGATGTACAACCGCTATTCCCTCGGCGTGGGGTACGGCTACAACCTTGTCGCGGGAGATGCGCACTGGCTGTTCCATGCCTCCCTGATTCCGATGTGGACCTTTTACGACTCGACACACCTCCGGCAGGAAGGTGAAACGGTCAAATACCGACGTCCTATCGGCCGCTACGGCATAACAGGCACGGCGCGGGCCGGTATCTATTACCGATGGGGCACCCGCTGGTCCGTCGGCTTGAGCAGCATCGTCAACCAAATGTCCTCCAGTACCAGCCTCCGCACCCAAACGGAAGGCTACTATCATTTCGAAGCCCAGGATTGGCAGGCGCGCCTGTCGGTCGGGTTCCGGTTTTAAAGGCAACGCATTATGAAAGACTGGCGCAAAAATCTTTTCGACTGCATCGAGCGTCCCGACGGCATGCCGCCACGCTACCGCATCTACGACGTTTTCATGATGGTGATGATTGTGGTCAGCATTATCCCGCTGATGTTCACGGAGACCAACGCGGCGTTCCGGATTATCGAACTGGTGACGGTTTCCATCTTCATCATCGACTACATCCTGCGGTGGATGACGGCCGACTACAAATTGAAACGCGGAGCACTCTCGTTCGTGCTCTACCCTTTCACGTTCATGGCCATCATCGACCTGCTGTCGATCATCCCGGTGTTCTCGGCCATAAGCAACAGCTTCAAGCTCTTGCGAATGACCCGGTTGTTCCGCATCGCCCGCCTGCTCAAGTTCATCCGCTATACCGACAAACTCGACATCCTGCTCAACGTCTTGAAAAGAGAGCAGAAGGTCCTGGTATCCGTCCTGGTGATCGCCGCCTTCTATGTCTTCCTTACTGCGCTGATCATGTTCAATGTCGAACCGCAGATCAACCCGAACACCGGCGAACCGACATTCCGTTCATTTTTTGATGCCCTCTATTGGGCAACCGTCACCCTGACGACTGTCGGCTACGGGGATGTGTGCCCGGTTACGAGCATCGGCCGGTTCGTGAGCATGATATCGTCCCTCTTCGGTGTAGCCATCATCGCCCTCCCTTCCGGCGTCATCACCGCTAGCTATCTGGACGAACTGCGCAGCCATACCAAGAACCGGAAGAAAAAGACGGAGGATAACCCGCAAAACCCTGCAGCATGAGCGATTTCATCATTTCAGAGCCCCTTCTCGTTTCGCTGGCTGATTACGTGCCGGAAGGCGGAGGGGCCACAGGCGACAGTTTTTACCTGAAAACGGACCCGACGGTCCTTCTCAAACTGTTTCATGAGGGCAAGACGCAGCAGTCGATGGACGAGCTCCGTCTGTCCCATCTTGTGTACACCACTGGCATTCCTACACCCGAGCCGGGCGACTATGTGACCACGGCCGACGGGCGACGCGGGATCCGTTACCGGCGGATCATCGGCAAGAAATCCTACGCCCGGGCTGTTTCTGACAATCCGGAAAAGGTACAGTTCTATGCTGAGGAATTCGCAGGGATGTGCAAGCGCCTGCATTCGGTCCACCTGGATACCACGCAATTCGAGAACGTGAAGGAGCGGTATGGCCGGATGCTGGAGGCCAACCCGTTCTTCACGAAAACGGAGAAGGACAAGCTGGCGCGTTTCATTGCCGACGCCCCGGACCGTGATACGGCCATCCACGGCGACCTGCAGTTCGGCAATGCCATCTTCGTGGATGACAAACGGTATTTCATCGACCTGGGGGATTTCTGCTACGGGTATCCGATGTTTGACGTGGCGATGGTGTATCTATGCTGCTACCTGAGCCGCGAGGAGTTCATCCAGGAAGTCTATCATTTGCCCAAGACCCTTTCCCGCCGTTTCTGGGATTGCTTCGCGCCCGTCTATTTCGGAAAAGACCGCCCGCTGTCCTCCATCGAGGAGGAGATCCGCCCGTATGCGGGCCTGAAAACCCTCATGATTGAACGCGAGACCAAGGAGCCTATGCCGGAGTTCCGGGAAGCGCTCCAATCCATCCTAAGCTAGAACTGCAGGCTGACGCCGACAGCAGCACCCCCGGGGACCGCTGTGGGGAACAGGATCAGATCATACGCACGGGCCTGTTTGACGGCCAGGATGCGGGATACCGTCACAGTCGCGATGCCTGCTGCCGCCAGGCTGCCAAAAACGATGTAAGGAGCCGGCGACGGAGTGGAAAACAGGGACGCCCTGCCGCCGACGGTGCGTTGAAGCGCCGTGGCGGTTACGCCGACGGCACCGACGCCTGCCAGCGCAATCCCGATGATATCTGCCGTGCGGTAAGCCAGCGCCGACGTCATGTCTGCCTGCCGGCGGGAACCGGTTCCGAAACCAGGCCAGAGATTGTCACGGGCGGCCTCTCCACGAAGCAGTGTACTGTCAACGGGCGGCACCGGACAAAAGTCCGGCGATACCGCAGGCGTCTGTCCCCAGGCTATCACCGGGACAAGAACAAGCAAGCATACAAGAAAACGTTTCATCATGCGCAAAAATACAAATTATGACGGAGAATCCGGCCTCCCATCCAAAAAAAACAGTAGCTTTGTAGTATGAGAAGAAACTTGAAAAAAGGAAGCAGCATCGCGCTCATCACGCTGATGTACGTGTTTGCTATGGTTGTCGGAATCTTTGTATTCAAGGGACTGGAACCGTCTATGCACGAACTGTGGGCCGTGTTCCTAGCTGACGTCGTAGCTACTGTTCTCATTTGGGGCTGTGGGGTGGTCTGCTGGAACGTTTCCGTGTACGATCCCTATTGGAGCGTCGCTCCTCCCGTCATTTTCACCTTTTGGGCCTTTTACAAGAGCTGCTGGACCCTGCCGGTCATCCTGTTGCTGATCGCCGTCTGGTACTGGGGAATCCGCCTGACCGGAAACTGGGCAGTCACGTTCCAGGGGCTCGGACACGAAGACTGGCGTTACACCCAATACCGGGAGAAGCAGGCTCCCCTGCTTTTCCAGCTGACCAATCTTTTCGGGCTCAACATGATGCCCACTGTGCTGGTCTTCGCGTGCATGCTGCCTGGTTTCGGTCTTTTCGTCCAACCGGGAGCCATCCGTTTCCTGACGGTCCTGGGTTTTGTGGTCTGCCTGTCATCCGCCACCATCCAGCTCATCGCCGACACGCAGATCCACCGTTTTCGCGCCGCCCATCCAGGCGATCCCTGCACGGCAGGCCTGTGGAAACACGGTCGCCATCCCAACTATTTCGGAGAGGTCCAGTTCTGGTGGGGTATCTGGCTGATGTACGCTTCCTTGAATGGCCTGGACTGGCTGGTCCTGTCGCCCATTGCCATGACAGCGCTTTTCCTCTTCATCAGCATCCCGATGATGGAGAAACGGCAGCTGGCCCGCAAACCCGCTTATGCAGCCTACCGCAAAAACACAAGAATCCTGATATAAATGAAAGGCATCGGAAACATTCTCTGGCTGATCTTCGGCGGCCTGCTGATCGCCGTGATCTATTATCTCGTAGGACTGGTGATGTGCATCACCCTCATCGGCATCCCGTTCGGGCTGCAACTTTTCAAGCTGGGCACCTATTCGCTCTGGCCCTTCGGCCACGAAATCGTGAACGGGCCGAACGAGCCTGGCTGCGTGTCGGTTGTCATGGATCTCATCTGGATCCTGCTGGGATGGTGGGAGATTGCCTTGCTTCACCTGTTTTTCGGCCTGTTGTTCTGTATGACCATTATCGGTATCCCGTTCGGCCTCCAGCATTTCAGGATGGCTTTCGCCTCGATCATCCCCTTCGGCAAGGAAATCAAGCCTAAAAAATAGCCATACCATGGAAATCAACGAATATATCCAGCAGCGGATCGCTGCGATGGAAGCGGCTTTCGAACGGACAACCGAAGCCGTGAAAGCGCTCGAACACGCGCTCGACCAATACGAAACCATCAAAATCGATATCGACCGGCTCACCGATTACCTGGACAGCGGCGCCTGGCGCGAAGACTTTGAAGCCGACGAGGCGGGTCTGGTCCCGAAGGAAATCAAACGGGGCGTGCTCTCGGAAGACGGCCTTTACAACTTGCTGGGTGATATTGTCGAAGTCAACGAAAAAATGCAGGAACTCCTATGAACCGCAGAGATATGCTCAAAACGGCCGGCAGTGCCGCCGCGCTCACAATCCTAGGCGGAATCCCTGTGACAGCCAGTGCCATGGACAGGAAGCCCGGTAAAGTCAAAAAGAAAGACCGTAAAAAAATCCTGGTCGTGGGCGCCCACCCCGACGATCCGGAAACCGGCGCCGGAGGCACCATCTGCCTGCTCACCGATGCCGGACACGAAGTCGTCTGCGTGTACCTCACCCGCGGGGAAGCCGGCATTCCGGGCAAGAGTCATGAAGAAGCCGCTGCCATCCGGGTCGTGGAAAGCGCCAACGCCTGCGCCGTGACTGGATCCTCGCATCGCTTCATGGACCAGGTGGACGGCGCCACGGAAATCACCCTGGCCCGCTACAAGGAAATGCGCGAATTGCTGGAGGAAGAGAAGCCGGACGTGGTCATCACCCACTGGCCGATTGACGGCCATCGTGACCATGCGGTCTGCGGCGCGCTCGTCCTGGATGCCTGGCGCCGGCTGGGACGGAGCTTCGAACTGTATTATTTCGAGGTAATGACCGGCACCCAGACACAACTCTTCCACCCGACCGACTGGGTGGACATCAGTTCCGTGCTGGAACGCAAGCACAAGGCTTGCTATTGCCATGTCAGCCAGGAGTTGGAAGAAGTCATGAAGGGCTGGCATGAACCCATGGAAAAATTCCGCGGCATCGAATGCCAATGCCCGGCTGCGGAAGCTTTTGTCCACCACATCGAACCCGGATCCTTGATTTAGATTCCCTACCGTCATGCGTGCCCGTTACCCCCATTATGCCCGGCTGGCAGCGTTCCTGCTGCTGGCAAGTCTCCTAACAGCCTGCTCTGAAACCATGCAACCCCTTGTCAACCTGGCGCTCAGGAAACCAGCCTATCATTCCAGCGCCATCGATTTCAACGCCACCGCTCAACTGGCCGTGGACGGAATCCTGGAAAGTGAAATGCCCTGCTGGGTCGAGGTCTGCGGCAACGACGGCCGTCCCCTTGACAAGATTTCGCATGACATGCCGACAGACCCCAGACCGTGGACAGCTATCCGGGTGGAAGGTCCCGCTGCCGAGCTTTCCGTACGGACCCACGGCTTTCGGGAGCCTGTCAACAGAATCAGTATCTTCCTGACTGCCAACCTCCCCGATGGGATCCGCCAGGCGCCCTATACGGCGGAACTGTTTGTTCAGGAGCAGGGCGAATGGCAGAGCCTGCGTACTTTCCAAGGGAAATATGCCGGCGCCCGGCTCCAACTCGATTGGGAAGCGCCGGAAGCCCTCGCACCGGAAGGATGGCGCATCGTCGTTGAAATACCGGCCGCAACAGCCCTTTCCTGGCAGGAGTGGCACTTCTATCGTGACGGGAAATGGTTACCCATGCTGACGGCTGAGCACTTCAGCAGCGTGTGGGTTCCGGCCACCGGCGGTCCGGAATGGCTCGCCGTGGACCTGGGGGAAGAATGCCGTTTCGAAGAAGTCCGGCTGCATTGGCTGAACGGCCCTGCCGAAGGCACGCTGCAGGCGGGCAACGACTCAGTCTCATGGCATGATATCGCGGCCATCGGAGGCCGCGGCACGACGCGCAGCGATACGCTGCACGTGCGCGGCCGCGCCCGGTGGATCCGCCTGAAACTGGATAGTTCCTTTGACGGCAATCCCTATATTTTAAGTGAGTTGGAAGTACTTGGCTCAAGTAAAGCTTCCGCACCTGATCCACAGGCTGTTTTCACGCCGGAAGCAGTTGGAAAACGGGCCGACCTCAACGGGGGATGGCAACTGGCGCGCTTTGCGCAGGCCTCCGATCCCGCCGCTTGGATACCGGCGACAGTACCCGGAACTGTCCTGGTCAGCTACCTGGACAACGGCTGTCTTCCAGACCCGAATTTCGGCGACAATCAGCAATACATCAGCGACAGTTACTTTCAGGTTCCCTTCCTGTATCGCTGCCACTTTGCACTGCCCCAAGGCTATGCCGGTGGCCAGGCCGATGAACACATCCGCCTGCATTTCGACGGCATCAACTGGAAAGCGGACGTCCGGCTCAATGGGACTGAAGTCGGGCGCATCGAAGGGGCTTTCACCGATGCATCTTTCGACATCACGTCCCTGCTCAAAGAGGACAATCTCCTGGAAGTAAAGGTTTTTCCGCCCGCTCATCCAGGCATGACGAAGAGCAATACCCTGGAGCGCTGTGCCAGCAACGGCGGTATCCTGGGTGCCGATAATCCGACTTTCCACGCTTCCATCGGCTGGGACTGGATTCCGACTATCCGCGGCCGGAACATGGGTATCTGGAACGATGTCTGGTTGGAACGGAACGGCGCGGTCCGCATCCTGAACCCGCACGTCACTTCGGCCTTCAGCGCGCTGGAATCCCTCCCGCCCATCCTCGACACGACAACTGCCCGGATTACCTTGGCAGCCACGCTTGTCAACGAATCTACCCAACCGGTTGAGACCGTCTGGGAAGGCCGTTACGGCGAAGTTCCTTTCCGGCAGCAAATCACAATCCCTGCCGGCCAAGCCGTTCCGGTCACCACCAACCTGATGGTTCAGAACCCCAGACTCTGGTGGCCCAACGGCTATGGAGAGCCGTATCTGTACGACGTTTTGCTGCACGCCGGCGACAGTGATTCGCTGCAGTTCCAGCATGGCATCCGGCAGCTGACTTACGACATGTCGGGCCACAACCTGCGCATCTGGATCAATGGCCGCCGCCTCGTCGCCCGGGGTGGCAACTGGGGCTTCAGCGAGAGTAATTTAAGATACAGATCCGCTGATTATGAGACGGCTATGCAGCTTCATCGACACGAAAACTTTAACATCGTCCGCAACTGGGTCGGGATGGTCGGCGATGCCGAATTCTATGAAGCCGCCGACCGCAACGGCATCCTCATCTGGCAGGATTTCTGGCTGGCCAATCCGGCCGACGGCCCGGATCCCTACGATGAATCCCTGTTCATGCAGAATGCGGAGAATACCCTGCTCCGCATCCGGAATCATCCTTCCCTCCTGCTCTGGTGCGGTCGCAATGAAGGCTATCCGCCCGCTTCGCTCGACCAGGCGCTCCGCGCATTGGTTGCTCGCGAAGATCCGGGCAGTTGTTATATCTCCTCTTCGGCGGATGATTATGTATCCGGACGCGGTCCTTATCGCCGCATTCCATCCCGTGACTACTACCGGCTGACGGAAGTGTCTTATTTCCGGGACGAATCCATCAAGTTCCACAGCGAACGCGGGATGCCCAACTTCCCCAATTACGAGAGTCTCGTGAAGATGATGCCGGCAGACCAGGCCTGGCCGCCGTCCCGGCTGTGGGGCATCCACGATTTCGCCCTCCAGAGCGCCCAGGGCGGCGAGACATTCGTGGCCGCCGTCGATGCCGCTTTCGGCCCTTCGGCCGATGCCCAGGCTTTTGCCGAACGGGCACAATGGATCAATTATGAAGGTTATCGGGCCATGTTCGAAAGCCGAAGCCGCCACCGCCGTGGTCTCCTGCTCTGGATGAGCCATCCGGCCTGGCCGTCCATGGCTTTCTGCACGTACGACTTTTTCCTCGATCCGACAGCCGCTTATTACGCGTGCCGCAAGGCTTGCGAACCGATTCATATCCAATGGAATCCCTTTGCCGAGCAGGTAGAGGTCGCCAACTATAGCGCGGGCGACCGGACCGGGCTTCGCGCGGAAGCTACCCTATACGATCCCTCCGGAAACGAGCTCTCCAACCATTCCGTCTCAATCGACGCCCCGGAAGACAGCACCATTTCCTGCCCTTCCCTGCACAATGCCGTGGACGGTCTCTGTTTCCTCCGGCTTCAACTCTTTGAGGGAGAAACACTTCTCTCCGCCAATGACTATCTGTTGTCGCCGGAGGAAAGCGGCCTGCGCCAGTTGAACGACTTGCCGGAAGCAGCCCTGGAAGGCGCCGTGACCTATGACAAGCAGCAGCAAAGTTATGTCGTCACCTTGAAAAACAATTCGGACACACCGGCACTTATGCTGCACCTGACCGTTCGCGACAAGCAGGATGAGCGTATCCTCCCGGTCTTCTGGTCTGACAATTACGTCCACTTGATGCCGGGTGAGCAGCGGAAATTGACGGTCCGTACGGGCTCAGACCGTAAAATGGATGCCATCTGCGTGAACGGTTTCAACCTAAAAAAGCTATCTTTGCGTCCATGACCAAAGACCTCTATTTAGCCGGAGGATGCTTCTGGGGAGCAGAGCATTTCTTCAAACAAATCGAGGGCGTCGTCCTGACGGAAGTCGGCTTCGCCAACGGGCATACGCCCGATCCCACGTACAAACAGGTCTACACCGATACGACCGGCTATGCCGAGACCGTGCATCTCCGCTACGATACGGAGCGGGTCGGCCTGAAATTCCTGCTGCGGATGTTCTTCAAAGCCATCGACCCCACCTCGCTCAACAAGCAGGGAGAAGATGAGGGAACCCGCTACCGCACAGGTATTTATTACACGGATCCAGCCGATTTGCCGACCATCCGCCTGATTTTCGAAGAAGAGCAGCGGAAGGTCGCTGCCCCGATCGTGGTCGAAGTGGAACCGCTGCAGAACTTCTACCGCGCGGAAGACTACCACCAGGACTATCTTGACAAGAATCCGGACGGCTACTGCCATCTCCCGCTCGAACTCTTCCGTTTCGCCCGGGAAGCGAAGCCAGAAATCGATTAATCCTGACATACCATGAACAGATTACGCATCCTGCTGGCAGCCGTCCTGCTGCTGGTTTCTTTCGGCGCCTCGGCTGAAATCACGTTCCGCCGGGCGGGCGTCTCTTCCCGGGACACCGTCTATAACAACAAATACTATGTAGTCTGCATTACGGACCCCGGTAACCTGGCCGCTGTCAACGGGCAGCAGGTCCGCGTCTACAAGACCGGAGCTTTTGGCCGGGAAATCACCTTGCAAAAGGGCGAAAACCCGATTGAGATCACGCTGTTTCAAGGAACCCAGGTAGAAACGAAAAAATTCAGCATCTATTATGAAGAAGCGCGGCGCGAACGGGTCCGCCCGCTGGAGCCCGTCGTGGAAGACCGCCTGTTCTACGTCCAGACAAAAGAGAATGCGGCTTTGCTCTACAGTGCCGGAACCGACCGTCTCGGCGGTTCCAAAATGGGCTTCCTCGACCCGGGCATCGTCCTCAAAGTGGTCGGCGAAGTCGGAAACCTCTACAAGGTACAGTTGTCCGCGCACCGATATGCTTTCATTCTCCAGGAAGAAGTCGAACCCTCTTCACGCAGCAGCCGGACCGTGAACACCAACAACATCGGCATCTCGAATCTCGGCGACTGCGACCGGATCCGCCTCTCGCTCCCGGACAAACTCCCCTATGCTTCCCGGACAGAGCTGGACCCTACGACTGTGCTGGTCGAGGTCTTCGGCGCCATGAACAACAGCAACTGGGTCAGCCAGTACAATGATCTGGGCATGGTGGACTACGTCGATCTGCAGCAGACGGACAGCGACGTACTCCGGCTTGTCATCAAACTCAAGGAGAAATATGCCTGGGGCTATCGGATCGGTTATGAAGGCAACAACCTGGTCATCGAAGTCCGGCACTCGCCGAAAGACCTCAGTATCAAAGGACTTACGTTCGGTTTGGACGCCGGCCACGGCGGGGAACTTCCGGGTGCTGTCAGCCCGACCGGTCTCAAGGAAAGTGAAGTCAACCTCAGCATCGTGAAAGAGATCGAGAAAATCCTGCGCAAGAAAGGCGCCCGTGTCGTGCTCAGCCGGACCGACGACAGCAATCTCTCGATGGTCCAGCGCAAGCAGATCTTCCGGGATGCGAATATCGACCTGCTGGTTTCGATCCACAACAATGCCGGCGGCTCTCCCCTTGTCCCGATGGGTACGAGCACCTACTACAAGCATATCGCCAACCGCGAACTGGCCGCGACCCTGCTGAAGCACATGCTGGAGCTGAATGTGCCCCGCTACGGCCTGACCGGCAACTTCAATTTCTCGCTCAACGCGCCGACGGAATACCCCAACGCGCTGGTGGAATGTCTCTTCATGAGCAGTCTTCCCGACGAGGAAATGCTGGCCGACCCGGCCACGCACAAACTGATTGCCGAAAAGGTCGTCGACGGCCTCGAGGAGTATCTGCAGAAGGTCTCCGAAGCGACCGGCAACGGAACGGCTCCCAATCCGAAGAAAAAAGGCAAGAAATAATGATATCGTCCCTTCGGCACGGGTATTCCCTCCAGAACCCATGCCACCCTCGGCACTGTAAGAGGGAGGGGCCCAAAGCCTCGGCTTTGGGAGGGGTCGCGCGGAGCGCGACGGTTCTGGAGGGAATACCCGTGCCAAAGGGACAGAACGTACGATGAATTTTGAGCTGACAGCACCCTATAAGCCGACCGGAGACCAGCCTGAGGCCATCCGGCAGATCGTTGCGTCCATTCGGGAAGGCAACCCGGCCACCACGCTCTTGGGCGTGACCGGCTCGGGAAAGACCTTCACGATGGCCAACGTGATAGCCCAGCTGAACCGGCCGACGCTGATCCTCAGCCACAATAAAACCCTGGCGGCCCAGTTGTACAGCGAATTCAAGAGTTTCTTCCCCAAGAACCTGGTCGAGTATTTCGTATCGTACTACGACTACTACCAGCCGGAAGCCTATCTGCCGACCACCGACACCTACATCGAAAAAGACCTGAGCATCAACGATGAGATCGAGAAACTGCGGCTGAGCGCGTCGTCCGCCCTGCTTTCCGGCCGCCGCGACATCGTGGTCGTATCGTCGGTCTCCTGCCTGTACGGCATCGGCAATCCCGACGATTTCCACGAAACGACCGTCCATGTCGAGACCGGCCAGAAACTCAGCCGCCAGAAATTCCTCTACAGCCTGGTTGACGCCCTGTATTCCCGCAATGAAGCCGAATTCAAGCGCGGCACCTTCCGCGTGAAGGGCGACAGCGTCGATATATTCCTGGCGTATGGCGATTACGGCTGCCGCGTCGTCTTTTTCGGCGACGAGATCGAGACCATCGAGATGATCGATCCCGTGAGCGGCGCCACCCTCGAGTTTCTCAACGAGATTTCCATCTATCCAGCCAACAATTTCGTCACCTCGAAGGAACGCACCCGCAGCGCCATTGCCACCATCCAGGATGACATGATGGCCCAGTGCGCCTATTTCGAAGAGATCGGCAAGCATCTGGAAGCCAAGCGGCTCAAGTCCCGTGTGGAATACGATCTCGAGATGATCCGGGAAGTCGGCTACTGCCCGGGCATCGAAAACTATTCCCGTTATTTCGACGGCCGGAGCGCCGGTATGCGGCCTTTCTGCCTGATTGACTATTTCCCGGGCGATTTCCTGACCTTCATCGACGAGAGCCACGTCACCGTGCCGCAGATCCGGGCCATGTCGGGCGGCGACCGCAGCCGCAAACAGACCCTCATCGAATACGGCTTCCGCCTGCCCGCCGCAGCCGACAACAGGCCGTTGCGATTCGACGAATTCGAGGCACTGGTGGGCCAGCGGCTGTTCGTCAGCGCCACGCCCGGCGATTTTGAACTGGAACAGTCCGGCGGTGTGGTCGTGGAGCAGGTGGTCAGGCCGACCGGCCTGCTCGACCCGCCCATTGACGTACGTCCGGTCAAGAACCAGATTGACGACCTGCTGGAAGAGATCCAGATCCGCGTCGAGAAAGACGAACGCGTCCTGGTCACGACCCTCACGAAGCGGATGGCCGAAGAATTGGAGAAATACCTTACACGGATGGACGTCCGCACCCGCTACATCCACTCCGATGTCGATACGCTGGAACGGGTGGAAATCCTCGACGACTTCAAGGCAGGCCGTTTCGACGTGCTCGTGGGCGTAAACCTGCTCCGCGAAGGACTCGACCTACCCACCGTCTCGCTCGTAGCCATCCTCGATGCCGACAAGGAAGGTTTCCTGCGTTCCGACCGCAGCCTTACCCAGACGGCAGGCCGGGCCGCCCGCAACGTCAACGGTCGCGTCATCATGTATGCCGACAAGATTACCGACTCGATGCAGGCGACCATTGACGGAACCAACCGTCGACGAGCCAAACAAATGGCCTACAACGAAGCCAACGGCATCGTGCCCACGCAAGTGGGCGGGACGGCCCGCAGCGCCGTCCAGACGGCCAAAGCCTACCCTGAAGCGATTGACGACAAGGTCCGCTTCCTCCAGGAGGACCCGGTCATCGCCCGTATGAGCCCCGCCGAACTGAAGACCGCCATCGAAGCCGCCCGCCGGAAGATGGAAGCGGCGGCAGCCCAACTTGATTTCTTGAACGCCGCCCACTGGCGCGACGAAATGAGAGCCCTGGAATCCATCGCAGGAAAAAGATGAGACCATGAAGACGAACCTGCCACGCAAACTGCAAGAGATCCTGTCCGACTTCCCGGACAAGGAACGGAACCTGATTCTCAGCGCCTATGAGGCTGCTGACGAAGCCCTGCAGGGCAAAATGCGCAGCAATAACCACCCGTTTATCGAGCACCCGCTCGCCGTCTCCCATATCCTGTGGAAAGAGATCGGCCTGGGGGCCGATGCCATCACGGCGACGTTGCTGCACGAAGCCAACCGTTTCCAGGCCAGCAGCCCCGCCGAACTCAACAAGACTTCCCTGCTGGAGTCGTTCCGGGCCGAGTATCCTGCGGATATCATCGAAATCGTCGAAGGACTCAACAACATCTCGAATATCCAGCTGCAGGAAGCCAATCTCGACGAGGAACGCTACCGCAAGCTCATCATATCCTATTCCACCGACCCGCGCGTGTTCCTGATCAAGCTGGCAGACCGCCTGGAAGTGATGCGGAGCATCAGCATCCTGCCGCCTGCCAAGCGGACCCAGAAGCTGATGGAGACCATGATGCTCTACATTCCCCTCGCCCACCAGCTCGGGCTGTACCGCATCAAGAGTGAACTGGAAGACATCTTCCTCAAATTCACGGAACCGGAGCAATACAAAGAAATCGTCCGTAAAATCAAAGAGACCGAGCCTCAGCGCGAAGCCCTGGTCCGCAGTTTCATCAACCCGCTCCGGGACAAACTGGACAAGGAAGGCATCCACTATTCGCTCAAGGCCCGCACCAAGAGCCCCTATTCCATCTGGAAAAAGATGAAAGCACAGCAGATCACCTTCGACAAAGTGTACGACCTGTTCGCCATGCGCTTCATCATCGACTGCGAACCGGACCATGCCGTGGAAGAAGCGCTCTGCTGGAAAGTGTATTCCCTCGTGACGGAAGAGTACGAGCCAGACACCAGCCGCCTGCGCGACTGGATTTCCAAACCGCGCGACAACGGCTACGAATCGCTGCATACCACCGTCAATACGAAAGAAGGCATGCCCGTCGAGGTGCAGATCCGCACCGCCCGGATGGACTACGTGGCTGAACAAGGCGCCGCAGCACACTGGTCGTACAAAGGGATCAAAGGCGGCAAGGACCGCCTGACCGACTGGCTCAACAAGGTCCGCGACCTGATGCAGAGCAGCGAAGAAGAAAAATACGAGCACGCTTCCATCGCGCTCGACGAGATCCTGGTTTACACCCCGACCGGTGACTTGCGGCAACTCCGCTCAGGAAGCACGGTCCTGGATTTTGCCTTTGAAATCCATTCCAACCTCGGCCTGCGCTGCACCGGCGCCCGTGTCAACGGCAAGATGTGCTCAATCCGCGAGAAACTGCACACCGGCGACGTCGTGGAGATCATCAGCAGCAAGAACCAGAAGCCGACCGCCGACTGGCTCAATTTCGTCGTCTCGTCGAAAGCCCGCAGCAAAATCAAGCAGCGGCTCAAGCAGGAGGAAAATGCGCGTGCCGCCGTGGGAAAAGAGTTGCTGGCCCGCCGCCTCAAAAACTGGAAGATGGTCATTACGGACACGGATCTGGGTGTGCTGGCAAAACGCTACAAATTCGGGAGCCTCAACGAACTGTTCGGCGCCATCGGCAACGGGCAGCTGGACGTGACGGTGGTCAAGGAATTCCTGCAGCATAAACTCGACGAAGAACAAGCCGCCGAGGCGAAAGCCCCGGATACCGGACATCCCGAGAAAGCGGCCTTTTCCGGCGTGGACAGCGGTGACTTCGTCATCGACCGCAAACTCAAAGGCGTGGACCTCAAACCGGCCAAATGCTGCACGCCCACCTGGGGCGATCCGATCTTCGGGTTCGTCACCATCCGCGACGGGATCAAGATTCACCGGGAAAACTGTCCGAACGCCGCCCGCCTGCGCACCAATTACCCGTATCGGGTGATCGAAGTCCGGTGGCGGGAACGGAAAGAAGCGAAGGATGCTAAGACAAAAGATGGAGAAAAAGGAGATACACATAAGAGGCGCCAGGGTTAACAACCTGCAGAACATCGACCTGGACATTCCGCTCGGGCAGTTGGTGGTCATCACCGGCATTTCCGGCAGCGGCAAGAGTTCCCTGGCCTTCGATACGCTTTTTGCCGAAGGGCAGCGTCGTTTCGCGGAGAGCCTCTCTTCTTTTGCCCGCCAGTTCCTGGGCCGGATGAACAAACCCGACGTCGATCTCATCACCGGCATTCCTCCGGCCATCGCCATTGAGCAGAAAGTCAGTACCCGCAACCCCCGTTCGACAGTGGGGACCACGACTGAAATCTACGACCATCTGCGGCTGCTCTTTGCCCGGATCGGCAAAACCTATTCCCCCGTATCCGGCCGGGAAGTCCGGTGTGATACGCCCAAGAATGTCGTCGACTATCTCCGGACCCTGGAAAAGGGCTCTACCGCGCTGATTCTGGCCGATATCCGGTGGAAAGAAGAAGGCAAGATCGAAAAACTGCTGAGCCTCAAGGAAGAAGGCTTCACACGCCTGGCCACGCGCGAAGGCCGTTACGTGAAGATGGAGGAAGCCCTGCAGCACATCGGGGATTTCTCGGATGAATGGCTGCTGCTGGTAGACCGGCTTACCGTGGATGATGATGAGGATACCATCAGCCGGGCGCTGGACTCCGTCCAGACGGCCTTTGCCCAAGGGAACGGCTACCTGTGCGTTTGGAATGAAACGGCCGGGGCCCGCAATTTCTCGAATCTTTTCGAAGCCGACGGTATCCGTTTCGAGGAACCGACCGAACATCTGTTCAGTTACAACAGCCCGCTGGGCGCCTGCCCCGTGTGCGGCGGTTACGGCAAGACGATCGGCATCGATGAAAGCCTGGTCGTTCCCGACCCGACCCTGAGCATCTACCAGGGCGCCATCGCCTGCTGGCGCGGCGAAGTGATGAAGCAGCTCAACGACGAGTTGATCATGAACGCCCACAAATTCGACTTCCCCATCCACAAGCCCTATATCGAACTGACGCCCGAACAGAAAAAAGTGCTCTGGGAAGGCAACGAATACTTCTACGGCATCGACCGTTTCTTCAAATGGGTGGAAAGCCAGCGCTACAAGATCCAGTACCGCTATATGCTGAGCCGCTATTCCGGCAAGACGACCTGCCATGCCTGCGACGGCTCCCGGCTGCGTCCCGAGGCGTTGTACGTAAAGGTCGGCGGCAAGAATATCCACGAACTGATGACGATGCCGATCGGCGAACTGGCCGGCTTCTTCAACCAGTTGGAACTGGACGACTACGACCGCACCGTGGCCGAACGGCCGCTGCGGGAAATCCGTTCGCGGTTGAAGTATATTTGCGAAGTAGGTCTCTCCTACCTTACGCTGAGCCGTGCTTCGAATACGCTCAGCGGCGGTGAAAGCCAGCGCATCAACCTGGTCAGTTCGCTGGGCAACAACCTGGTCGGTTCCATGTACATCCTGGACGAACCGAGCATCGGCCTGCACGAGCGCGACACACAGCGCCTCATCGGCGTACTGCAGCGCCTGCGGGACCTGGGCAACACGGTCATCGTCGTGGAACACGACCGCCACATCATCGAGGCCGCCGACCAGTTGATCGACATCGGGCCTTACGCGGGCGTCAACGGTGGCCGGATTGTATTCCAAGGCCGGATTGACGAAGGACTGAAAGCCGGCGCCCACTCCCTGACCCTGGATTATCTGTCCGGCGTGCGTTCCATTCCCATCCCGAAGAAAAAGCGCAGTTGGAAATATGCTGTCGAAGTGGTTGGCGCCCGGGAGAACAACCTGAAGAACATCTCTGTAAAATTCCCGCTTCGTTGCCTGACTGTCGTAACGGGTGTCAGCGGCAGCGGCAAGAGCTCCCTGGTGGGCGACATCCTCTATCCGGCCCTCTACCGCCACCTCAACCAAGTCGGCAATAAACCGGGTATCTTCAAGGAACTCCGCGGAGACCTGGGCAAGGTCGCCGCCATTGAATATATCGACCAGAATCCCATCGGAAAGAGCACCCGTTCGAATCCCGTCACCTACCTGAAGGTGTACGATGACATCCGGCGCCTCTTCTCCGAACAGCCCTACGCCAAGATGAACGGTTACGGGCATTCGCATTTCTCGTTCAACATCGACGGTGGCCGCTGTCCCGAATGTCTGGGTGAAGGGGTGATCCGCATCCCGATGCAGTTCATGGCCGATGTGGAGATGGTGTGCGAGGCCTGCGGCGGCAAGCGCTTCCAAAGCGACATCCTGGAAGTGAAATACCAGGGCAAAGATATCAGTGACGTCCTGGACATGAGTGTCGAACAAGCGATTGCGTTTTTCGGCGCCCAGCCCGATCCGCTGGCGAAACGCATTGCCGAACGGCTCCAGCCGCTGGTCGACGTGGGACTCTCGTATGTCCAGCTGGGCCAGAGCAGCAGTTCCCTCAGCGGCGGCGAGAGCCAGCGCATCAAGCTGGCCTCTTTCCTGGGAAAGGACTTCGAATCGAAGGGTTCGATCCTCTTCATTTTCGACGAGCCGACTACCGGCCTCCATTTCCACGATATCGAGAAATTGCTGAAAGCGTTCAATGCACTGGTGGACCGGGGCCACTCCATCGTGGTTGTGGAGCACAACCTGGATGTCATCCGCGCTGCCGACTGGGTGATCGACCTCGGCCCGGATGCGGGTGTCCTGGGCGGTGAAGTGGTGTTCGAAGGGACTCCGGAAGCCCTGGCGCAAGCGGACACCTTTACCGGACAGGCGCTCCGCGATGAGATGAAACAAAGACAAGAATAAGATACGATACAAATGAAAGTAACAGTCAAAGAAGTTGTTACAAGAAAAGACCTGAAAAAGTTCGTCCATTACCCCAACGAACTTTACAAAGACAATCCTTATTATGTGCCGACGCTCGAGAGCGGGGATCTCGACACGTTGGATGCGAAAAAGAATCACGCTTTCGAATTCTGCGAAGGGAAGTACTGGCTCGCCCTGGATCCGGACGGCCGCATCGTCGGCCGCATTGCCGGCATCATCAACCGCCAGTACAACCAGAAGGTCGGTACGCCGTTCGCCCGTTTTGGCTTCATGGATTTCATCGATGACGACACGGTCGTGGATGCACTGTTCGACACGGTCGAGGCCTGGGGCCGGGCGAAAGGGATGAAGAAGATGAACGGACCGCTGGGATTCCTGGAGTTCGATGCCTCGGGCGTCCTGGTCGCGGGGTTTGACGAGTTGCCGACGGCCTACGGCAAATACAATTTCCCCTATTATGAAAAGCAATTGCTGCGGCGCGGCTATGCCAAGGATACGGATTGGGTGGAATACAGCGTGACGATGCCCGACAACATCACCGAGTGGTTCGGCCGCACGGCCAAACTGGTCTCGACGCGCTACAAACTGCATCAGGCGGACATCAGCACCAAGAAGAAGATGGTGTCCTATTTCCCGCAGTGTGCCGCGGTGCTCAATGAGACCTATCGGGACATCCACGGTTTCTCGGAACTCTCGAAGGGACAGATCGACGACCTGATCAACCAATTCGTCCCGAACCTGAACACGGATTTCGTTTCAGTCATCCTCGACGAGAACGACAAGGTGGTGGCCTTCGGCATCAGCATGCCTTCGCTCTCGAAGGCGCTGCAGAAATGCAAGGGGAAACTCTTCCCCTTCGGCTTCCTCCACGTCCTGCACGCCATCCGGCACAACGACACGCTCGACCTGCTGCTGATCGGCATCGCCGACGGCTACAAGAGCAAAGGTGTCAACGCCATGATTTTCGACAAGATCGCCCCGGCGGTCAAAAGCTATGGCATCAAGCACCTCGAAACCACCCGCGAACTGGAAGACAACACGAGTGTCCAGAACATGTGGAACCGGTTCGAAACCCGCCTCCACAAGCGCGCCCGTTGTTATGTGAAACCCTTATGACAATTCCTGTGATAATGGCTTTTGGCGGTTATGCCGGAATCGCTGCGGGTTACCCGCAGCGTGGAGGCAAAAAAGACAATCAATTCGCATGATAAACCAATATTTGCAACGGATTTCGCTGACAGTAGCCTTACTGTGCTTATCGGCTTTGACAGCCGGGGCGCAGGAGATGCGACACAATGCGCAATACCCCGACGATCCGGCGTTCGTACCCGTGGCTGATGCCCAGAAAGGATGCATCCTCAAAGGGGTATTCACCGATTCGAAGATCTATCCCGAGACCCGCCGGGAATGGCAGGTGTATGTGCCGGTCCAATACGACGGAAAGACACCGGCTTGCCTGCTTGTGGGGCTTGACGGCATCCTGTTCAACGCCACGACGGTTCTGGACAACCTGATCGCATCCGGCGAGATGCCGGTCACCATCGGCGTGTTCGTGCAGCCGGGCGTTTCGTATGACGCCGACGGCCATGTGCTGCGCTACAACCGCAGCAACGAATTCGACCGCACCGACGGCACTTTCGCCCGCTTCCTGGAAGAAGAAATCCTGCCGATGGTCGAACGGCTTGTCACCGAAGACGGACGGCCGGTGCGCCTCTCGCACAATCCCGATGACCGGGCGATCTGCGGCGCCAGCAGCAGCGGCATCGCCGCTTTCTCCGCCGCCTGGCACCGCCCGGATCTGTTCCACCGCGTCTATAGTTCCGTGGGCACCTACGTGGCCATGCGGGGCGGCAACGACTATCCGGCCCTCGTCCGCAAATACGAACCCAAGCCCCTGCGCATTTTCCTGCAGGACGGAATGAAAGATGCCTGGAATCCCCTCTTCGGGGAATGGTGGGAGCAGAACCTGCTACTGGAATCGGCACTCGATTTCGCAGGCTACGAGGAAATCGCCCATTGGGACCGCGGCGGCCATAGCATCTGGCACGGCACGAAGATGTTCCCCGACGCCATGCGCTGGCTTTGGAAGGGCTGGCCTACCCCGGTCAAGGCCGGCCAATCCCGGAATGACATGCTGGAATCTCTGCTGGGCAGGGAGCCGAAAGAGGAACGCGGTTGGTTTGCCATCGGCCGGAGCGACTTTGCAGTCCAAGTCTGGGAAAGGCTTACGCATCCGGTCAAATCCCTCCTCTACCCTTCCGGCAAGTTGGAAGTTTCCGTCGAAGAGCAATCCAACTGGCTGCGCTGCGCCCTTGTCAAGCCCGACGGGACTCGGACGGCCAGCGAGCAATTCTACTGGCTTCACAACCCTGACAATCACACGCTCGAAGGGCCGATCGCCCGCGACATGGTTTTCGACACGCTGGGTAACCTGTATGTGCTGACGCCGTTCGGCATCCAGGTCTGCGACCAGAACGGCCGCGTACGGGCCATCCTCAACCTGCCGGACAGCACAAGCCATCGGCCGGCCGAATCCATGTGCCTCTGGAAAAACCAGCTCATCATCAATTGTGGCGGTGATTTCTTCGCCCGGAACCTGGACGGGAAGCATGTCGGATGGTACCCTTCCGATGGTTTCATCACGCCCCCTTCACAAGGACAAGGTTAGCCTATGGACGTATTGGATATTCTGATTGACGCCCTGCGTGCGGCCGTGCTCATCACCGGGATGGTGGTGATCATGATGATGATGATCGAAAGCCTGAACATCTCCTCGGGCGGCCGCTTTTTCCAGCGGCTGCGAAATTCTAAATTCGGCCAGATCGTGGTCTCGGCCCTGCTGGGATGGATTCCCGGCTGCCTGGGCGGATTCGCCTCCGTGTCGCTCTTCTCCCACGGGATGATCAGTTTCGGTGCGCTGGTCGCGATGCTGATCGCCACTTCGGGCGATGAAGCCTTCGTGATGCTGACCCTCTTCCCGGGCAAGGCGCTCCTGATCTCTGCGGTTATCCTGGCCATCGGCATTGCGGCCGGCATCCTCATCGACTATGTCGGGCCGAAACTCGGGTTGAAGTCTTACGCCTTGAAGGCCTGCGATGAAATGCATCTCCACGAGGAAGATGCGCATCCGGAAAACAAAGCGGAAGAGCCGCATTCGAAGAAGCGCACTTTGCTGACCTGGAAGCGGGGCATCCTTTTCCTCGGCACCGCGCTTTACATCCTTGCCCTGGCCACCGGCATGCTCGAGCACGAGCACGAAGGGATGGAGGAAGCCGAACACGGCGGTTTCAATCTCCTGAGCGAAGACTGGATGAACCTGCTCTTCGCCCTGGTCAGTGTCATCATGCTGGGCGTAGTGGCGCTGGGGTCCGACCATTTCGTGGAAGAGCATCTCTGGCACCATATCATCGCCCGCCACGTACCCAAGATTTTCGCCTGGACGTTCGGGGTGCTGATCGCCCTCGGTTTCATCATGGAACTGGTGGATGTGAACGCCTGGATCAGCGCCAATGTGCCCTTGATGATCGTGCTTGCCACGCTTATCGGCATCATCCCTGAATCGGGACCGCACCTGATCTTCGTCACCCTCTTCGCCGCGGGCGTGGTGCCCATGCCCGTGCTGCTCGCCAGCTGCATCTCGCAGGACGGCCACGCCGCCCTCCCGCTCCTGGCCGAATCCAAAGGCGCATTCGTGCGCGCCAAAGCCATCAACTGCCTCATCGCCCTCGTCGTCGGCTTTCTCGCTTATCTGTTATGAAACGTATCCTCTTTCTCTGCTTCTTTCTCCTGGTCGGGAATCTCCTTTCCGCCCAGGAGAACAACTCGAATTTTGCCACCCAGACCGTCGACCGGAAGGTCGAGGCGCTGCTGCTTATCGAGCAGATGAGTGATGTCGCGTACGTCGATATCGTACGGCTTGCGGGACCGGCGCCGGCCTACCAGAAGAAGACCGGCACGGCCTTCAAGGATTCGCTGCTGACCAACCAGCTGAAATTCTATTCCTATGTCTTCATTCCGAAGGCAGCCAAGCAGAACAAGAAGTATCCGCTGCTGGTCTTTCCCCATGGCGGCGTACACAGCAACTTTACATCCGGGTCGGTCCATATCCTGCGGGAGATGGTTGCGCAGGGATACATTGTCATTGCACCGGACTACCGCGGCAGTACGGGCTACGGCCGGAGTTTCTACGAAAACATCGATTACGGCGGATTGGAAAATGAAGACGTGATGGCGGCCCGAGACTACATGGTGGAGAGTTACGACATCGTGGATCCTGCCCGCGTAGGCATCATCGGCTGGAGCCACGGCGGCATGATCACGCTGATGAACCTGCTGCGCTATCCCGAGAAGTTTGCCTGTGGCTATGCAGGCGTACCGGTCAGTGATGTAGGTTACCGGCTGAGCTACCAGTCGCCGGACTATTCAAAAAACTACACCGTGGAATATCATATCGGGGCCACACCGCAAGAGAATCCGGAAGAATATGCCCGCCGCTCCCCGGTCACCTATGCGAAGCAACTGGTCCGTCCCCTACGGATCGTCACCTGCCTGAACGACGATGATGTGAGCGTGACCGAAGTCCAGCGTATGATCGATTCGCTGACCTTCCACAACCGCGCTTTCGAATACAAAGTCTTCCCGAAGATGCCGGGCGCCCACTCCTTCGAACGCATCGACTCGATGGAGGCCTGTGAGATCCGTCTCGACACCTACACCTTCCTTGCCCGTTATCTCAATCCGCCCAAGCCCATCCGGACAATCCAAGAACTCCGCAAAGCGGGCTATTTCTACCATTAACAGACTTCGCGAATACCATCCTTTCCCATGAAAAGCCAATCCCTCCTTCTTTGCCTGCTGGCCGTGTTGCTGACGCTCCCGGCCACGGCGCAGGATCTCAAGCCTGTCCGGGACAAGCAGACCCGCAAATATGGTTACCAGGCCAAGAACAAAAGCTGGGTAATCGAACCCCGTTTCGACGGGGCCTCCCGTTTCAACGACGGATTTGCCGAAGTCACGATCGACGGCCGCAAGGGCCTGATCGACACGGAAGGCACGATGATCCTGCCAGCCGAATACGACGATATCAAGAAATTCGACAAAAACGGCCTCTGCGAAATCATCCGCAAGGAAGGCAGGACGAAACTCCACGGCGTTGCCGACCGGCGCGGACGGATCATCGTGCCCGTCGATTGCCATTCGATTCATATCCCAAAGAATGGCGGGCTGATTACGGCCCAGCGCGAATCGGTCGATGAGCTGTTGGCCGGCATGCTGCTATGGGGTGTCTATGATATGGAAGGCGTGGAAATCTTCCCGCCCCAATTCGTTTCGTCCCCGAGTTTCAGCGACGGAACCGGCATTGCCGAATCCGTCTATACCGGCCTGAAAGGCGTCGTGAGCGATACGGGCGAGACTCTGCTTCCCTTCGAGTATCTGGCCATCGCCCACTCCGGCAACCGTTTCCGCACACTGGGCACGGACTTCACGCTGACGACTTGGGATGCGTCTTTCCGCCGCAGCGAAGTTTTCCACCAGCCCGGCGCCGTCATTCCCTACGACCCGATGGGCGATCCGGTCCGCGCGGCTGCCTGGCATTCCGGTCCTGTAGGGCTGCGCCTGCACCGAAACCAGGTCAAACAGCTGGAAATGCGTTCCAGCCGTTCCGGCCTGTGCCGGGACCTGCGCCTGGACTGGGGCTATGACCGTTTCGTGCGCCTGGAACCTTTCGTCGCCCAAGACGGTGTCGAAGGTGCGATGGTCGATCCCGTCAGCGGGAACCAGTACACGCTGAAAGCGCTCCTTTACGAAGCCGACGGCACACTGGTCGAAGAAATCGCCCGCTGGGGCTGGCTGGAAGCCCAGTGCAATGAAGGGGCTGTATATGTTGCGGAAGGACAGGACCGTTGGTTCATCCTGAAAGATCCCAACGCCATCGCCGTCCCCTCGTTCTCTCTTACGCTAAGCGGCTATCGCACACTGGACAACACCGATGTCATCGGTGGCCTCGGTCTTAGCGCCAGCGAATTGGAGCGGCTCCAGAACCCGGACCGGTTCAACCGCCGCAAGATTTCCATCATCGAAGGAGACAACGTCGGCGTGACCTCCTATCTGCCTCCGGAAACTTCGCTCTCCTATGTCCGTAAGGAACGCGATGCCATGCGGGATCCAATTTTCCAGTTCCCTTTCCAGATGGGCGATGTCGTCAACTGCTCCGTCCGCTCCCGGAAAGAAGAGGTGGAGGTGGAACTCTCCGACAACCTGACGCTCCGCTTCGAAGACCATTTCTCCGATCCCTACTACAGCATGAGCGACGAAGAGACCATCTTCTGGGGCCCCAACAACGCGCGTACCGTCCGGCTCAGCTTGAAACGGGTTTACCGCAGCAGCGACGCGACAGTTGATGATGTCCATGGCACGGAAGAATGCTACCACATCGTCCTCTCCCTCTACGAAGAAGACGGTTCCTGGCTCCGCACTCTTGCAGAGATGCCGTACGTAGACTTCATCCACGACGGAATTCTGGTGTTTGAACGGGAGGGAATCGCCCTGGTAGCGCCTCGTCGTGACGCTGTCCACACCGTCCGTATCCCTGCTGCCGACCGCCTTCCCCACGCGCTTTCCGCGTTGGAGCAAGCAGCCGGCGCCCAGTCCGGAAACCGTAGGCCCCGGCATCCCGGCCGGCCCTGACGGCTAATCGTGTTCCGCCAGCCAGGCTTCCAGGATGCGGCAATAATCTTCGTGGCGGTCCACAAAGCACATGTGACGGGCACCTTGCATCAGTTCCCAGCGGCTGCCGGGGATACCGTCGTGCATGGAGCGGGCGACGGCGGGCGTGCACAGGTCTTCTGAGCCGCTGAACAGCAGGCAAGGGCAGTCGATCTCGCCGAGGCGGTCGATGTATTCAAAATCGCCCAGACTACCGGTAGGTACGTATTCGTTCGGTCCCCAACCATAGAGATAGGCTTCCTTGCCGGAGCGTTTGGGACGGGTGAGGCACTCGGGGCTGTTTTCGTCGGTGCTGGCGCAGTGGAGTTCCATGAAACGATCGTTGGCCTGGAGATAGGCGGGATCCTCGAAATTGCCTGTCTCTTCGGCCCGTCGGATGGCCTCCTGGTCCTCTTTCGACATCAGCCCGATCATCCGGTGCTGCTCGCTGGCCCAAAGGCTGGAAGAAGCGTGACCGCTGGAGATGATGGCGGAACAGATGCCCGCGGGCTTCTTTTCGATGAGATAGGCAATGATGAGCATGCCGCCCCAGGACTGGCCCAGGATGTGAAGACGGTCCAGATGGAGGTATTCCCGAAGGGCGATGAGTTCGTTCATCCAGGTTTCCTGGGTCCACAGTTCAGGATGGCCGTCCAGATAGGAATTTCCGCAACCGATCTGGTCGTAGGAGATCACCTGGCGGCCTGTTTCTCCGGCCACGCGGTCCAGGACTTCAAAGTAATTGTGCGTACTGCCCGGTCCGCCGTGAAGCAGGAGCAGCGGGGCTTTGGTATCGGAGGGTTCTCCTACAATCCGGTAGTAGGTCTTGTACTCCAGAAAGGGCATGTAGCCTTCTTCGATTTTCATGGCAATAAGTTTAAAAAGAAGGTGACTAATAATCACTTATCAGTCACCTTCAATTCCATTTGACAAACGACTAGCGGAGTTTCGTGAAGCCGTAACGGGCACGGGCGCCGAGCTGCTCCTCGATGCGGATCAGCTGGTTGTACTTCGCCATACGGTCGGTACGCGAGAGCGAACCGGTCTTGATCTGGCCGCTGTTGGTAGCCACGGCGATGTCGGCGATGGTCGTGTCTTCGGTCTCGCCGGAACGGTGGCTGGTGACGGTGGTGTAACCGTGACGGTGAGCCATCTCGATAGCGTCGAGGGTCTCGGAAAGGGAACCGATCTGGTTGACCTTGATGAGGATGGAGTTGGCGGCACCCATCTTGATGCCTTTCTCCAGGAACTTCACGTTGGTAACGAAGAGGTCGTCGCCTACAAGCTGGCAACGGTCGCCGATACGCTCGGTGAGTTTCACCCAGTTGTCCCAGTCATTCTCGTCAAGACCGTCCTCGATGGAGTCGATCGGGAACTTCGTGATGAGTTCCTCCAGATAGTCGATCTGCTGCTCAGCGGTGAGTTTCTTGCCGTTGGGATCCTTCTTCTTGCCGTCTTTGAGCTGGCGGTAGTCATAGTACCACTGGCCGTCTTCGCAGGTAGCGAATTCGCTGGCGGCGCAGTCCATGGCGATCTTCACATCCTTGCCCGGTTCGTAGCCGGCAGCCTGGATGGCGTCGCAGATGATCTGCAGGGCGTCTTCAATGCCGTTGAGGGCCGGTGCGAAACCACCTTCATCACCGACAGCCGTGCTCAGGCCGCGTTTCTTCAGCAGTTTGGCCAGGTTGTGGAACACCTCGGCGCCCATGCGGATGGCTTCCTTCTCGCAGCAAGCGCCCACCGGACGGATCATGAATTCCTGGAACGCGATCGGAGCATCCGAGTGCGCGCCACCGTTGATGATGTTCATCATCGGAACGGGCAGGACATACGTATTGGTACCGCCGATGTAACGGTAGAGCGGAATATCCAGATAGTTGGCAGCCGCGTGTGCGCAAGCGAGCGAGACACCGAGGATGGCGTTGGCACCCAGGTTCTTCTTGGTCGGGGTTCCGTCGAGCTCGATCATCTTCTGGTCGATGGCGCGCTGTTCGAGGACACTCATGCCTTCGATAGCGGGGGCGATCTTCTCGTTGACATTGGCAACCGCCTTCAGGGTACCTTTACCCAGGTAGCGGCCCTTGTCGCCGTCGCGAAGCTCGAGGGCTTCGTTTTCACCGGTGCTGGCGCCGCTCGGGACGGCTGCACGGCCCATAATTCCACATTCAAGGGTCACATCGACCTCGACGGTCGGATTGCCACGCGAGTCCAGGATCTCTCTCGCAAAAACTTTTTCAATAATCATTGTTTCAAAAAATTATAACGTTATAAACAATTCACTGTACGACAGGGCCCAAAAGAGCCGGTAATCTTTGCAGCGCAAAGATATAAAAAAACTATTTCACAGAATAAAATAAGGACAATACCTTCACAAACAGCCGCGCCGGCAGGATGCGCTTGAGCGGGATCGACAGCTTCTGAATGAAGGTGGCGATCACGTAGCGGAATTTCGGATGCTTCTTGCGGATGATCTTTGCGACTTTCCGGGCCAGATAAGCCGGCTTGAGTCCGGTTTGTTCGTCTTTCTCAAAACTGTGGACGGATTGACGGAGACTGGGATATGCGGCAGCCGCTTCATCCGACACTTGTTTGATGCGGGCAGCGGTAAAGCCGGTCGCAAAGTCGCCCGGCTCAATGAGGATGACTTGGATCCCGTGGCGCCGGACCTCGATCTGGAGCGCTTCGCAGAATCCCTCGATGGCAAATTTGCTGGCCGAATAAAAGCCCTGGAACGGGAGCCCCATCACGCCACCAATCGAGCTGAAACAGAGAATCTTTCCCCCATCCTGCCGACGCATCACGGGAAGCACGGCCTGCGTGAAGCGGACCTGCCCCATGAAATTCGTGTCCATCTGCAGCTGCACATCCGCCTCGGGAGCGAACTCCACCGGACCGCCGATGCCCATGCCAGCATTGTTGACCAGCACGTCGATGCGGCCTTCCGCGGAGAGTACCGCATCCACGGCGGCCTGGACGGCCGTTGTGTCGCGCACATCAGCGCGCAGATAGTGAACACCCGGAAGTTGTTCGACATCCCGCCGCACCGTACCATAGACGGTGTGACCGTCAGCCGCCAGCTGCTGCGCCATCGCGCACCCGAACCCGGAGGAAATGCCGGTTATCAAAATGACCATACTCTGCATCTTTTATCCGGCAAATTTAATGAAAATACGTATATTTGATGCAATTATGAAACGCATCTCCCTTCTGTTCCTGACGCTGGCCACCGGGCTGCTGGCGGCGTGCTCTTCCGACAAGACCATGTATCTGTATGTCGGTACCTATTCCGACGGTTTTTATGCATACGAATTCGACTGCAACCAAGGGCAAATCATCTCGCAAGGCTCTTTTCCGGAAGCGCCCGGGGCCCTGGCCAAGGCTCCTATGAACAATCCTTCCTACCTCACGGCTTTCGGCTCGTATGTCTATGCAGTCAGTGAAATGCCAGACAGTACGGCGTCTGTCCACGCCTGGCAATTCGACGGAAAAGCCTTCACGTCGCTCGGCAGTCAACCCACGGGACTTCCCGAATTCTGTGAGGATCCCTGTTATGTCGCTACGGATGGTGAGCGGCTGGCTGTCGCCAATTACTCCGGCGGTACGCTGGCTGTCTATCATCTGCTGGACGACGGAGGCATTTCGTCGCTGGATACCCTGGTCGTTTCTCGGGCCGGAGGACCGGACATGCAGCGCCAAGCAAAGCCACATGTGCATTGCGCCACTTTTACACCGGATGGAAAATACCTGCTTTTCAGCGAATTCAGCGCCGATGCCATTGGCCTTTTGGTGATAGATGGCGAACTGGGCTCCGTAGAGACAGCGGCAGAACTCCCGGCTGATTTCGGGCCGCGCCATCTCCTCTTCGATGCAGAGGGCAGCCATCTTTATGTAATCGGGGAACTTTCCGGCGACGTGGCTGTCTTCGATTATGCTGACGGGGCGCTCACCTGCAAACAGATTGTCAAAGCCGACGCCTTGAATGCGCGCGGTGCGGCGGACATCCATTTGTCACCCGACGGGAAATTCCTCTACGCCAGCCTCAGGCTGCAGAACGACGGCATTGCAATCTTCCGTGTCGCTGCCGACGGGACCTTGACACCGGCCGGCTACCAGCAAACGGGTATCCATCCACGCAACTTCAACATCACGCCCGATGGCCGCTGGATGCTGGTCTGCTGCCGGGATGACAACGCCATCGAGATCTACCGCCGCGACAGGGCAGACGGCAGCTTGACCGATACAGGTCAGCGCATCACTCTTTCGCGTCCGGTGTTTGTGGGTTGGTAGTTGTCTTCTCTGCCGACTTCTCAGCCGCCTTGTACTTAGACAATTCAAGCTGCAGGTCCATGATGGTCTGGTTCAGTTCCTGCAACTTCTTCAGATAGTGGTCGTTCAAGTCACGGATTACTTCGTTCTTGTTGATGTTCTGCACGGCCGCTTCCTCGTGGAAGATGATCTGGTCGCTGTGGAGGCCGTACCCCAAGGCGTTTTTCAGCAGGATCTGTTTGGCCGTGTAGTCGAGCTGCTCCCCGGCCAGATAGACATCCAGCGTCTGATGACGTCCGTCGAGATTGATATCGTAGTCGAAAATATAACTAGATCCGATGGTCTTGTTGCTCTGCACGAAACGCTCGGCACTGATGGCGAAGTTGTTGTCACGGATGGTACCGATGGCTGAGAAGACACTGGGTACGATCATGATGATCAGCACGGCCGCCACAATACGCGGATTCCGCCGGCGATGGTACTCATCGATGGCCACGCTTTCGAAACCCAGGAACTTGGCCATGAAGAAGGTGGCTAGGGCGATGAAAATGCCGTTGATGAGAAACAGGTACAAAGCGCCGAAAATATACCGGGGATTGAGGCTTGCAAAGCCGTAGCCGACCGTGCAGAGCGGCGGCATCAACGCCGTGGCAATAGCCACGCCGGAAAGGACCGTGCCCCGCTCCTTGCGGGAGTTCTCCAGCATGCCGGCTACACCGCCGAACAGGGCGATAAGCACGTCGTAGATAGTGGGGCGGGTACGGGCCAGCAATTCGGTGGGATTGCTCAGCTTGAGCGGGCTGATCAGGAAATAAAGACTTGCCACGATGATGCTGATGACCACCATCACGACGAAATTCTTCAGGGAACCCTTCATCAGTTCCGTATCGTTCGTGCCCAGGCCCAGTCCGAAACCCAGGATCGGACCCATCACCGGAGAGATGAGCATCGCGCCGATGATCACGGGAATCGAGTTGACGTTCAAGCCGACAGAGGCAATGATGATGGCGCAGGCCAGGATGATGACATTAGGCCCCCGGAAGAAGATATTCTTTTTGATGGCCGCAACGGCTGCCGTCCGGTCGATATCATCGCCCAGATACACGATATGGCGGAGGTATTTCTGAAATCGGTTCATAATCGGCGCATTTCAGGAAACAATGTCTTTTCGTTAACAAAGGTCAAGCCAAAACCAGGGCAAGGCAATAGGCCAAACAGTCCATCGTCACCAACGCGGTGATACCGCCCATCACGGCCCGTCGGGATTCGGGACCGAGGGGCAGACCGCACTGGCGGGCAACCAGATGAGAGAAGGCCAGGCAGGAAAAGGCATAGACCAGCACGGATGTCCAATGCCCTTGTGCAGCCAGAACGGCAACAGGGCTGGCAATCCAGATCAGCAGCAGGATCCGGTACCATATGGCGGTCCGTTCAAAGCCCAGCAAGCAGGCCAGGGTACGCCGCCCGGCCGCCCGATCCCGGGCGATATCGCAGCCATTGTTGGAAAACAGGATCAGGGCGATGCCCAAAATGGCAGGCAGGGCTTCCACCAGGACGAAGAAGTCGAGTTCGCCGGTCAGCATCTGAACCCCGGCCAGCGGAATCAATCCACCCATGGCCAGTCCGGCACAAAGGTCCCCTACCGGCAGATAGGAGATCGGAGGCCGGCCGAACGCATAGCCGAAAAGGATCAGGGCACCGGCCAGGCCTATGAACATCGGGACGAGACCGCATGTACGTACGACATAGATGGCGGGCACCAGCGCCAGCAGCAGGAACAGGAAACCGAGATTGCGGGCCGTACGGGGCTTCATGCCGTAAACGATGACAGCGTCAAACGCATCGGGCGAATTCTCAAGCGTATCGGTGCCTTTGAGATAGTCGGCATAATCATCAAAGGCATTGACCGCCGACTGCATCAGGATGACGATGACGAACAGGCAGGCCGTCAGCAAAGGATCCAGGTGGGACACCCGGTGACAGCTGATGGCCAGAGCCGTCACCACAGCCGCAATCGAGGCAGGCCAGGAATGAGGCGCTGCCAGATTGAGCACATCTTTGAAACGCAGCCGCTGTTCCATGGTCATCCCCTATTTGATGCCCCAGTCAGAAAGACGGACGGTATTCTCCACTTTTTCCTCGACCTTGTCGTCCAGGGCCGGGAAGAAATCAAAACCGGTCAGCGTCTCCAGATCATTGATACTCATCGAACAGTCGCGCAGGTAATAGCGGTCGTCGTCGTTGTCCATGACGAAGGCGATGGCGCTGTAGGAGCCGTTTTTCTTGCGGATAAGCAAAGCTTTGTAGAATGAATCCGGGACTACGACATCCCGATCCCCGATCGTGCCATAGCGGTTCTGGCCGACAATGGGGCCTGTCACCACCCATATACTGCCATAGCGGTTGGCCCATTGGCGGACCCGCTTTTCGAGATACTGCCAGTCGCCGGCATTGAGCGTCTCGTTCTGCGGACAGATGTTGGTGAAATAGAATGTCTCGCTCATCGTGCGTGTACTGAACGCCGCATCGGCTGCAGGCATCAGGTGACCCTTGGTCCAGCCCGAGCCGGAATAATCTTCCCGCATGGCCTGTGTGCAGCCTTTGAGGTCAGGATCCATGCGGAATTCAATCCCTTCCCGTTTCTTGTCTCCGCCTGTTTCATCCGCCGTCAATTCGTAGGCAACCCAGTCAGGGATCAGCGTTTCCGGATTGTAGGACGAGACGTAGGCCCCATGCTCCACGATCCGTCCACCGGATGTCAGAGCCGGAATCTCCATCAGGTCCGCCAGCGAAGCCGGCGCGGAAATCGAGACAGGACCGCCCGGTTCAGACGGCTTGACACCAGGATCCGTGTCCGGATCATTATGCTGGTAGCCGAACAGATAGTACAACAGGGCCGCGAGGAGCAGGACGGCCGGAGCCAGGAGTTTCTTGATCTTTTTCATCGCAGGAATCAAAGCATTCTGATACAAATTTACCATAAAAATTCATTATCTTTGAGGATTAAAGAAAAATAATGAAAAAGTATATCCGACCGGAATTTCTGAAGGAAGGCGACACTGTCGCCGTGGTAGCCATGGCTTCCGCCCTGAGCGAGAAGAGCCGCCAGACCCTGTATTGGAAAGAGATGCTGGAATCATGGGGCTTGCACGTCAAACTCGGCAAGCATCTCTATGACAGCGAACCCGGCGAATTCGCCGGCCGCGACCAGGACCGCGCGGCCGACATCACCGAGATGCTGCTTGACCCGGAAGTCAAGGCCCTCATCTCGTTCCGCGGCGGTTACGGCTCCATGCGTACCGTGCGCGCGCTGGACACTTCCCTGTTTGCCGCACATCCGAAATGGCTCGTGGGCTTCAGCGACATCACCGTCTTCCACGCGCTGCTCCAGAGCCAGGGAATCGAATCGATCCACGGTGCGATGCCCAGCACCATCGGCGAGAATTCCCACGCCAGCGAGGAATCGCTCCGCAAGGCCCTTTTCGGCCAAGTCAAGAGTTATCGCACGGCGCCGCATCCGTTCAGTTGCTGCGGCCAGGCCCGCGGCCGGCTGGTCGGCGGCAACCTGAGCTTGCTCCACTCCTGCCTCCGCACCCCGTGGGAAAACCATCTGGACGAAGACAGCATCTTCTTCATCGAAGACGTGGACGAACGGATGTACAACCTCGACCGGATGCTGCTGACGCTGCAACAAGGCGGCTTCTTCGAACGGGCCAAAGGCATCATCGTCGGCCAGTTCACCGACACGACCGGCGAGGATGAATGGAAGCGCAGCGTATTGGAACTGGTCCGTGAGTATATGCCCACCGATAAGCCTGTCCTTTTCGGCTTCGACGCCGGCCACGAACACCCCAACTACAGCCTCTACCTCGGTCGGGAAGTCACCCTCGACGTCACCCCCGACGGCGGTTTGCTCAAATTTGAATAAATGAATCTTACGGGAATGAATCGCAAGCTTTCAGGTATCGGCTCAAAAACCTACGCGCTTCGCGCTATCCCTCCCAAAACCTCCCGGTTTTGGGCCCCTCCCATTCACAGAGCCATGGGCGGCTATGGGTTTTTGATCCGATACCTGAAAGCTTCCATGCAATTCATTCCCAAGACCATCGATTGCAATTAGCGAAACGGAGGAGGGTATATGCTTGAAAGACCTTAGCCACCCTCGGCTATCAGAGGGAGGGGCCCAAGCGGAGCTTGGGAGGGGTCGAGCGAAGCGAGACGGTCTTTCAAGCATATACCCTCCGGAGTGAAGCGAACGAAGGATATTGAACTGAATAAGAGTAATATTAAAAACAAAAGATATGTTATTAGACGGACAACTTTACATCGCGCACAGCGATCGTGGAAACATCAATCTGGTCGGCAAGATGGCCAACCGCCACGGACTGATTGCCGGTGCGACCGGTACAGGAAAGACCGTGACCTTGCAAGTGCTTGCCGAGACCTTCTCCCAGGCCGGCGTCCCCTGCTTCATGGCCGACATGAAAGGCGACCTTTCCGGCATCAGCCAGGCCGGCCGTCTCAGCGGCTTCATCGAGAAACGCATGCCTGAATTCGGGATTGAGAATCCCCAGTTCGCCGGCTGCCCGACCCGTTTCTTCGATGTCTTCGGCGAACAAGGCTTCCCCATGCGCGCCACCATCTCCGCCATGGGCCCCCAGTTGCTCGCCCGCTTGATGCAGCTCACCGAAGTCCAGGCCGGCGTCCTCAATGCCGTGTTCCGCATCGCCGATGACAACAACCTGCTGCTCATCGACCTGAAAGACCTCAAGCTGATGCTCGACTTCGTCGGCAAGAACGCCGCCAAGTTTACCACCGAATACGGCAACATCGCTCCCGCCAGCATCGGCGCCATCCAGCGCGCCATCCTGCAGATTGAAAGCGAAGGCGGCGACCAGTTCTTCGGCGAACCCGCCTTCCATGTAGAGGACCTGTTTGCCGTGGAAAACGGCCGTGGCGTGATGAACGTCCTGGCCGCCGACCGCCTGATGCTCAATCCCAAGCTGTACTCCACCTATCTGTTGTGGCTGATGACCGAAATCTACGCCCGGCTGCCCGAAGTCGGCGATCTCGACCTGCCGAAGTTCGTATTCTTCTTCGACGAAGCCCACATGCTTTTCGACGGCACATCCAAAGCCCTGGTGGACAAAATCGAGCAGGTCATCCGCCTCATCCGTTCCAAAGGCGTCGGCATCTATTTCATCACCCAGGTGCCCAGCGACGTGCCCGTCAGCGTACTGGCCCAGCTCAGCAACCGCGTCCAGCACGCCCTGCGCGCCTACACGCCGCAGGACCAGAAAGCCGTGCGCGCCGCCGCCCAGACATTCCGCGCCAATCCCGCATTCAAGACCGAAGATGCCATCCTCGATCTGGGGACCGGCGAAGCCCTTGTTTCCTTCCTCGACGAGAAAGGCGCCCCGAGTGTCGTGGAACGCGCCAAGATCCTTTTCCCGCTGAGCCAAATCGGCGCCATCACCCCAGGTCAGCGTCTGGATATCCAAGCCGCCGCACCTGCCAACCTGAAAGAATACGAGAAGTATTTCGACCGGGAAAGCGCCTACGAAGTCCTGACCGAGCTCAACCAGCAGGTCGAAGAGGAGAAGGAAGCCGAACGAAAAGCCCTTGAAAAAGAGAAAGAGGCCAAAGCCAAGGAGAAAGAGGAAAAGGCCAAGGGCAAGAGCAGCAAGAAGGCCGGCATCGGCCGAACCATCCTCGGCACGATGATCGCTGCCGCAGCCACCAGTTTCGCCCGCAGCGCCGGTACCAGCATCGCCAAGAGTATCGGTGGCAAGAAGAGTACTACCACCAAGAAAAGCACTTCCTCGACTTCGAAGAAAAACACTTCGAACCAGAAATCCGGTTCTGTCCTCGGCGATGCAGTCAAGAAGGCCACCCAAACGGCCGCTTCCACCGCCACCCGCAAAGTGACGACCGAAATCCTGAAGAGCATCCTCAAGTAGATGCGCCGCGGAAAAAAACTTGGGATCGGGATGGGCACAGGACTCGGCGTCCTGCTGCTCATCCTGATTCTTTGGTGCCGGCACAGCGTCGCTGCCGCCGATTTCTATGCGATACATCTTTATCCGCGCATCTCCGCCTGCCTCACCTGGCTGGCTTCCCCGCTTCCCTTTTCGCTGACCGAATGGGGCGTCGTGCTGGCCGTCCTGGCTTTTATCGGGTTGATCGTGCGGGCGATCCGGCGTCGGGAACGCTGGTGGAAATGCGTGCTGAAAGAAGCGGTCCTGCTGCTGGGCGTCTATGTCTGGTTTTATGGCGCCTGGGGAATCAATTATTATCGGAGCGACATCTATGCGCGCACCGGCTCCATTGCCATGCCCTACGAAGAGAGCGAATTCCAGGAGTTTCTGGAAGAATTCTCCGCACAACTCAACGAGAATTGGTGCCCGGCCCCTGCCTTCGAGGGTATCGGGGACGCGGAACTCGAATCGCGCGTCAAAGCCTGGTATGCCGCCCTTCCGCCCGATCTGGGACTTTGCCAGCCCCGTTCCTGGCAACACCCCAAACGCATCACCTTCAACCGGCTCTTCTCGAGCGTCGGCGTGCTGGGATTCCTCGGGCCTGCCTTCGACGAGATGCATGTCAACCGCGAGATCACACCGCTGGAAAGGCCTTTCGTCTTCGCCCATGAGTACGCGCACGTCCTGGGCGTGAGCAGCGAGGCAGAGGCGAATTTCTGGGCGTTTGAAGCTTCGCATGCCTCTGATAGCCAAGCCATCCGCTACAGTGCGCTGTTCTCGCTCCTGACTTTTACCTGGAACAACATCCGTTCGCTGCTGGGAGAGGAAGCCTTTCAGGAATGGATCGCGACCCTGCGACCGGAAATCCTCGAAGACATGCAGTCGATCCACACCTACTGGCAGGACCGCCGCTGGCCCTGGCTTGCCCGGGTACAGCACCGCTTTTACAACTTTTTCCTGCGAAGCAACCGCATTGCGGACGGAACGAAAAATTATGGCCAGGTGCTCCGCCTGGTCCTGACATTCGCCAGTTTACACGATCACGAAGATGGCCCGGAAGGATAATGCCCCTGCCAAGACAAACGCCGCCCGGCTGCTGGATGCAGCCGGCGTCCCTTATGAGTTGGTGCCCTACGAAGTAGATGAATCCGACCTGGCCGCCCAGCATGTGGCAGACCAGCTGGGTGAAGACATCGAGCAGGTGTTCAAGACCCTGGTGCTGCGCGGTGACCGCAACGGCTTCTTCGTCTGCGTGATCCCGGGCAATTTCGAAGTGGACCTGAAAGTAGCGGCGCAGCTTTCAGGCAATAAGAACTGCGAGATGCTGCACGTCCGCGAGCTGCTGCCGACCACCGGTTACATCCGCGGAGGCTGCTCGCCCATCGGGATGAAAAAGCCCTTCCCTACCTTCATCCACGAAAGCGCCTTGTTGTACGACTTCATCTACGTGAGCGCCGGAGTCCGCGGCCTGCAGTTGAAAATCGCGCCGCAGGACCTCATCGATTTCATCGGGGCGCAACGCTATCCCCTTTAACTTAGTCTCATCGTTTTATCCCTATGAAAAGAATCCTGACCCTTATGGCCGTCCTGTCCCTTCTGGCCAGCTGCGGCACCGACAAGAAAACCAACAATCCCGAAAACATGAATAAGAACGAAGCCCTCCACGAAGTGGCCGGCCGCAAGAATTTCGGCCCGAACCACGCCCTTGTAACCACGCCCCAACCGTGCGTGATGATCGCCACCTGGGACGAAAACAAGAACCCCGATGTGATGATGGCCGCCTGGGCTGGACAGTATGACGCCCGCCAGATCGTCATCAGCCTGTCGAAGCACAAGACCACTGATAACCTGGAAAAGACGAATGCTTTCACCGTCAGCTTCGCCGATGAGCGCACCGTCGCCGAATCCGACTATTTCGGTCTGGTCAGCGGCAACGACGTGCCCGACAAAGTGGCGCGCGCCGGTTTCACCATCTCCCCCAGCCCGAACGTCAACGCCCCGATCATCAATGAGTATCCGCTGACCCTGGAGTGCAAGGTGGTTTCCTGGAGCGACGGCATCCTCGTCGGTGAAGTGGTCAACATGAGTGCCGCTGAAGGCATCCTCGACGCCGAAGGCCGCATCGACCTGGGCAAACTCAAGCCCATCGTCTTCGACGCCGCCGCCATGGCCTACCGTTCCGTAGGCGAGATCGTCGGCAAAGCCTGGGGCGCCGGCAAGGTCTTCACGGAATAGCGGGTCGTGCACAGCTTAGCTGCTGCCTTCACACTCCCCTCTGGAACCGGCCGGCCGCTGTCCCTGCCATTCTTTTGACCCTCATCCCGAAATGCACGGACCGTGACACGACGCCTCCGAAGTGGCTGGCCGGCAGCCAAGCACGCTCCGTGAAGCTATCTGGACGCACAGAGCGTAGCAATCGAGTCAAGACACTGTTGCTCGACCGATTGCTACGCTCTGCGTTTTTGCTTTAACCATTATCCCGATGAAAGACTCCCTGTCTCCCCGATTCAATTTACCGACAACATATAATTGTCAGTTGAGCAAATACTTTGCAGGCCTGTAGCTTTGGTTTTCCTCAGTAGCGAAAATCACCTCAAAATAACAAAGAAAGCCTATCGCTGACGATCAAATATTGAGTCAATAATGATATCATTGTTAATGTCATTATCATCGAGTCGGAGTAACGATTTCAAATAGTCGGACTCAGACACAGTAATCTTGCCGTCAGCTTCTGAAATGGCTTCGCAGAGATAGTACATCCTAATGCGGTAATCTTTGTCTGCTTGAGCATCGATGTCTTGGAGTAAAAAGGATATGAGACTTCCTATTTTGACTTGAGGAGCCGCTTCTATGCAGTTACTGATATAAACGACCATCTCATCAAGGTTGATTATGATTTGAGGAACCTCTGAAAGATACTCATATGCCATATAGTAATCTGGGCGATAAACTTTCTCAAGGATATTCAATAGCGCAATTCCTTCACTTGAAGAAAGATTCGTTCTATGATTCATCTCTTCATAACAATTAACCAACTCCATCAAGAAGCATAGCATTACTCCTTCTGGGCCTTTGCCCTCAAAAGGGAATGATTTGGTGGCCTTCTGAATTACGTCTGGAGTAATTACTTTATCTTGAATAAATGCTAATAGAGAATCGCTTAGCTGATCAATCTTCGAAAAGTACTCTTTCGTGATACCAGATCCTGTCAAATCAGACGGGAAGGCGGTGTCATCGTAATTCTGGTTGACGATAGCTTCCAATCTCTGAAAGTAATCGGCGAAAGGATTACTGGGTGCCATATTTACTAGTATAATGATTCCAAAATGTCTTCTTTCTCAATTGTCACTAGGATATCTGAGGTTACGTTAGCCATAGGAGACAATCGGTTTGCTTGATTTTCAACTACTCTCTCGAAGGTGTTTCTCACGAAGCGGCCGTTGCCGAAATTCTTATCCTTATTGGCGACAACTGTCTCAAATGTCGTCTTGAGATACTCGCTTGCTTCTTCGGTCAATTTGTATTCATACTTGTTGGCGCTTGAGAGAAATATCTGGTAGAGTTCTTCTGCTGTGTAATCAGAAAACTCTATATATCGATTGAAACGAGACTGAAGGCCAGGGTTAGAATCGATGAATCGTTTCATGTCTTCGGTGTATCCGGCTAAAATGACAACAAGCCGGTCACGATCATCCTCCATGCGTTTCAGTAGTGTGGCAATAGCTTCTTTTCCATAATCAACATTTCCTCCATCGACCAAAGAATAAGCTTCATCGATAAACAGAATACCGTCCAGGGCTGAATCTATAATTTTGTTGGTTTTGACTGCCGTCTGTCCAACATATTCTGCGACGAGGCCTGATCGGTCAATCTCAACTAAATGTCCCTTCTTCAGGATACCAAGCTCTTTATATATCTCTGAAACTATTCGGGCAACTGTCGTTTTTCCAGTCCCTGGATTTCCAGTGAATACGCAGTGATACGACACGGGGGATACGCGCATACCACGTTCTTCACGCATACGCTGCACCTTAATGTAATTGACTAAAGAGTTGATCTCTGCCTTTACGGAAGCCAATCCTATCAGAGCATCCAATTCTTTAATAGCGCGTAGCTTGGGACTATGCGCTGTATTACGCTTGGTTGTTTGTTTAGATGCGGATACGAGAGTGATGGTATCTTCCGTTTCCTCCCTCGGCTTTAAGGCCATTATGCTATTCAACCACCGTGATTCTTCTTCTGTCACGACACGATCGGCCTTTGCAGAAAGAGATGCGAAACGATATAAGAGAACTAAATATTGGTTATGCAAGAAAGTGTCAAACTCTTTAAGAATAGGCTCAAGAGTAAATAGCCCCTCTTTAGCAGGCAAGGATGCCTCCATCGCATTTGAAGCTTCTTGGAGAGATTCAGCCATCTCTTCCCTAACGCTAGAAAGGATCAATGACGAAAAAATGAAGTCAGGCTTAATCATCATCGTATTATAAATGATGAGTCCTAAACCTTCTTTCTTCTTCAAGTCAAGAGGATGACCGAGGCCGGCTATGCTATGATTGACATCTGCCCAAACAAGAATAGGAATCCTTTCTTTAGCTGTAGTTAATTCTTCCCCGGATATTGTAAAGCTACCCTCAACCCTTTCGTCGAAAAGCTTTGAAAACTCCTCATTATTCGATAAATCATCTGCAAACTCCTTAATCTTCTCAGCCGCTGAATAAACATCTGTGAAATATTGATAATCACCTTCTTTATCACCATTAATAGTTCTTTCGAGACTATCGAAAATACGATCAATGAGAGCGGTATCGGATATTAGAACTTCACGAGCTGACGAACCAATTTGAGGACCAACAATACCTAGAACTTCCAGTTGATCCATTATTCTACAAGATCTCGCATAACCGGTATTAAATTTTCTTTGCAGCAGTGAAGTCGATACGAACTTATACGAAACGACAAGTTTTGTGGCTTCTTTTAAAAGATCGTCGGGTTTATTAAAATATGTGAAGAACTCATCAGAAATACTCACGTCTTGTATAACACTGTCATCTCTCCGTTGTTCCGACGGCTCCTTTTTTAATTGAAAAAACTTTCCTTGGTATACGTTGAATGCATTAGCAAATCGTTGGGCATAGTCATCGTTACTATACTGAAATCTCAAGTCCAAGGGGTCAAGCGTCATATTCCCATACTGCATGATAGGAATCATAGGATTGTTAGAATACCTCAAGTCTCTGTCTCCATTCTTGTTTACATAGCGATAAGTTGTACCAACTTGCTTTGCATCCAACGGTCTTTTTTCCTCCTCCAAAAAGCGAGATGACCAATAATCGATGTTAATTGAACTGATTGGATATATTTGCAAGTATTCGAGGGCGTTTCCACTAATAATGAATCGGGGATAGATGTAGTATTTGGAGCCATGCCTTGTCTTAAGGAGGGGTATCTTAAACTTAGATTCCAGCTTTTTATAGTAACCCGTTGAGAATGAAACCTCAGACCTCGCCAGCGATTCACTAGCGGCTGACTTATGCTCAGTTACTTTTTCAGTTGAAGTTATTTCCCATATCTTCTGACAAGAACTCAACATAAGAAAAGAGTTGCAAAGTGCTGTAAAGTCATCTATTTCTACTTGAGATAAGCCTTCATCCACATCATAAAAGAGTGAATTAGCTTCAGATACTACTTGGTCATATTCTTGCGAAAGAGCATTGACTATTTCGTTATTCTTAATATTCGAGCGTCTCTCAGCCTTTAGTCTAGCTTCATTCAGAGCCGGCTTCAACCTTGTTTCTGCATCTTCAAGAAGGAGATGGGCCCGGTAATTGTCTATTATTGATTTCTTTATAGGATCGGATGTCTGCTCTGATAACTCTTTTAGGTGATTAATGTCCGATTCAGATGGTCGATTATTCTTTATTGGGGCTTCCTGAGAATCCTTTCGATTCACGAAAGAAATAACGGCCGTAAATAAAATACCCAAAACGCCAATCGCTAGAAATAGCAAAGAGAAGCCACGAATATCCTCTCCTTCTTTTATGTCCGATTTATACACTCTAATCATTCTATCTACACTATCGATCTGATGCTCGATAATGCGCAATTTGTCTTGCGCCTTTTTTCTATTTAAAAGAGGCTCCTTCTCGACTTGCAAGCTATCGAGGATTGTCGTACTCGACTTTACCAAACCCCGTGATCTTTTTATGTTGTCTAAACTAAAAAAAAGAGTAAAGATTGAGACAACAAGAGTGACTCCGAAAAACCCCCAGAAACAACCTGGCGCAGACTTTTTAGGAGAAGGATCAGAATAAGAATTAGACATAGGTAAATCCCTGGTATTGGGGGGCGAAGTGTTTAATCCCGGACCAATTTTTTGACGATTATATAATCCAGTTCCTGGGATGCTAGTATGTAGGTACGTTCCCTTAGGGCCAGTTGTGATCTTAGCTCCCTTTGGGCCGACAGTAGTACTTACGCCGCTCTTACTCACATTGAGATGAACACCTGGGGCGACTTTAATCCTTTTCCTAAATGACCAAGCCATTGTTCCCTAAAAACAGATTAAAGCAAATATATAATAATCATTGAAAAAAAGCAAGAAAGGGCGTATCTTTGAAATCTATAATCCTATCGATATGCCCTTGACACGAATATATCTGACTCTCTTCCTGCTAGGGGTTCTTCTGATTCCAACTGATGGATTGTCGCAAGGGCATCGTGGATTGGGAGAACCTCCCCTGAACAAGAAACTGATAGAACTGCCGGCAATCGGGCCTGACGATGTCATTCTCGTTTATCAAGGCTTCATCGTTAATTACAATACCAAGTGGCTGATTCCGAACTGGGTTGCCTATGAACTGACAGCAGAAGAAGTAGACGGGCGAATTCCGAGAGCTAAAGGATTCGGCATGGATATGGATTATAGGGAGAAGCAAGCCATGCGGGAAGACTATAGCAATACAGGTTGGGACAAAGGGCACATGGCACCGTCTGCCGATATGAAATGGTCGCAGACCGCAATGAACGAGAGTTTTTACTTGACCAATATCTGCCCGCAGGACCGTACTTTGAACGGACGAGACTGGCATACTTTGGAAAAACGCGTACGGGAATGGGCCATCGAATACGGAGTAGTCTGGGTGGTATGCGGACCATATGTGCTTGATAATACTTATGGGACTATAGGCGACCAGAGTGTTGTCGTCCCTGACGGTTTTTTTAAGGCGATTCTTCGCAAAGAAGGAAGAAAATATACTGCTATCGCTTTCTTATTTGAAAACAGCAAGAAACGGCAACCTATTCATGATACCGTGGTGTCTGTAGATGCCGTTGAAGCCCTCGTTGGGTATGATTTATTTACCAATTTGAGAAAACATATTGAAGAGAGTGTTGAGTCACGGTCGAATATACGTGATTGGAAATGACAGGAATTGCGAGGAGCCATACCCAGCTGGAACTGACTCAAATCACATCCTTCGCTTCGTCATAAACCAGGCCTGAAAGACGGATGATCTGCTTGAGGGAACTGTTATAGCGGGCGCGCATCGTACGGGCAAGAAGAATCCGTTGCTGGGTGTTCAATCTCGCAATACTGGTTGTACCGAATAACTCCATACATATCTCATTCTTGTGCTGCCTCATCTCCTGCATCGGGATGGAGAGACGGGAGATACTGCCTCCGCGCGCTTCTACATCTTCTTCCCGGGTTTTGCTCAGGAAATAATGGAAACTCTTACAGGTCTTGAAAAGGCTTTCGACCAACTCATAAGCGACATACTCCCCTGGAAAAACCACTTCACCCATCATCTTAACGTCCACTGAATCATATTTCCTGGTACGGAGTTTCTCGCGGCGATGGTTCAATCCCAATTGGGAAGAACGGAACATGTCATCAGTTTCCTCGATCCAAAGCGGAGAGCACCAAAGACCGGATTGCTTAAAGTAGAGCGGGCCGCTAGACCAGGGATAGTCTAACGCATTGGAACGGATCCCAGCAATGGGCGCATTCCGCAATGTATAGCAGATAACGGTCTTTAAATAATCAACATCACCGATCACCTGATGACTTACCGGCACATTTTCCAACTTGTGCGACTCTTTGTGTTTTACTGAGATGTACCAGGATGTCCGTCGTACATAATCGTGCATAAATCGGTTGCACTCATCGAATTCCCCGTACAAGATAAAATGGACATGGGTGTCCATCAAGGAAAAGGCAAGAATAACGACGCGATATCCCTTTAGGGTAACAAAGATACGGTTCATCCCGTCTATGAAATCATTTTCATAAAACATGACGTCAACCGCGTTGCCGTCTGTACTGAAATGCCAGCAATTCTTGACAGGGGTCTTTTGACCTTTTACAAAAGGAATGTTCAGGCCCAGATCGGACGTGATCTGTTCGAGCAGTTTTCTATTCATCTTCATCTTCAAGTCCAGCGCCACTAGAGGCTGCTCAAAGACAAAGATAATACATCCGCGAACTGATGTCAAATTTATTTTCTACCCAATTATCACGAAGCGTCGTCATGTGCTTTGCCATGTGCTAGAAAGCCAACAAATGCGCTTTCTGCGGTGTTTTTGACGCACAAAGCGCGGCAATCCCATCCAAAGAGCCTCCTAGTGCAGTTTTGCACGGTCCGTGACTGTTTCAGATACGTGGTGTTCGTGCAGGAAGGCTGTTGCTCGTGCAGGAAGGCCGGGGGTTTTGCAGAAAGGCCGGGGGTTGTGCGGAAAGGCCGTATTTTCTGAAGAAAGGCCTTTATCTGAGGAAGAAATGGTAGAAATCGTGAAAGAAATAATTGTTTTTTGTAGTTTTACGACCGTCTCTGCGTCTAATGGGCAGAAACAAGCTTTTGAGAGACTATGACTGAACGTGAATTCGAGAAGATGATCCGGGAACACAAGGGGACGATCTACACCGTCTGCTATATGTTCTCGACCGACCGCGACGAAGTGGCTGACCTTTTCCAGGAAATCCTTATCCACCTCTGGCAGGGTTCCGGAACCTTCCGGGGTGACAGCGCGCTGAATACCTGGATCTGGAAAGTCAGTCTGAACACCTGTATCTCCTTCGACCGGAAGAAGAAGCGCGGGCCCAGGACTGAGCCGCTGTCGCTCGACATCGATCTTTTCGAAGACCGCGACGAAGAAACCCGGCAGATCGGCCTCCTGCGGGAGCGCATCGGGAAACTGGGGCCCTTCGACCGGGCCATCGTCCTGCTCTGGCTGGAGAATCTTTCTTATGAAGAGATCGGCCAGATCGTTGGCATCACGCCCAAGAATGTCTCCGTACGGCTTGTCCGAATCAAAGAACAACTCAAAAAGATGCAATAGCCATGGAAAACAACGATACCACCCTCCACGAGATGCAGGAGCAGATGCGGCAGCTCCGCGAAAAACTTGACAAGCAGAAAATCGTCAACGAACGGATTCTCAAGAAATCCTGCAGCCAGACCGCCAGCCGGCTCCGGTTCAAGGCCTATCTGCCCATTCTCTTCGGCGTCGCCGCCATCCTGCTGATTCCTTCCCTCCGCAGTTTCGGTGCCTCGATGGGCTTCATCATCTTCTCCTGGGTCTTGATGCTGGTCTGCATCGTCGCCACCGTCCTGACCAACCGGCACATTCCGCAGATGGACAGCGACCTGGTGACGGCCACGAAGGAACTCACCCGTTTCAAGAAGATCCACGCCGAATGGATCAAGTTCGCCATCCCGATGATTATCGTCTGGGTCGGTTACCTCAGCTGGGACCTGTTCCGGAACGGAGGCGCAGACGAACCGATGCTCCGATACGGCTTCCTCGCCGGCATCGTCGCCGGCCTCATCCTCGGCGGCACCGTCGGCTTCAAACTCCGCCGCGACCAACTGAACGCCGCCGATGAACTGCTCGACCAGATCGAGGAACTCCAGAGGGACAAATAGCCTTTTTCGCTGCAATGCACACACCTGATATTCAGGCGATTATACAAGATGATCCCTCTCGTTTTGAGGGGGATCATCTTGCGTAAAGCCCTGACCGACAAGCGTGTACATTGCAGCGAGAAGAGGCGGCGGGCGGAAAAAACCTTAAACGGTCACTTCAAGGACGTGGCGCCCCGGGCTATATGGAATGAACACCTTGCCGGGGCCGCCGTCCGTGCAACGGACGGTAATGTCATAGGCGGCTTCCCGGAAACGACGGTGGATGCGATAGGTCCCATACTGCAGTGGAATGCAAGGCTCGATGAGCAGGCCGTCATACTGCGGTTTCACGCCCAGGATGTATTCGCTTACGCATTTCCAAGTCCAGGCGGCGGTGCCGGTAAGCCAACTATTCTTTCCTTCGCCGGGACGGGCCGCCTCGGCTCCGGCCACCATCTGGCAGAAAACATACGGTTCCACCTTGCGAAGGTCGTGGCTTTGCCTTCCGAACGCGGGCGTGATTTTGGTGTAATGACGCCATGCATCTTCGACATGTCCCGCCATGGCTTCTGCGATGATGACCCAGGGATTGTTGTGGCAGAAGATACCGCCGTTTTCTTTATAACCCTGCGGATAGGAACTGATTTCGCCGTATTGGTACAGATACGAGGAATAGGCCGGCGCATTCAGCACAAGGCCGTGCTCGCATTCCAGCAGCTTCACGGCCGAATCCAGTGCCTTGTCACACAAGCCTTCGTCAGCACCAATGCGGGCCATGGCGCACCACCCTTGGCTTTCGATGAAAATCTTGCCTTCGTCGCATGCGCAGGAACCGATTTTTCCACCATGGAAATCGTAGGCACGCAGGAACCATTCACCGTCCCAACCGTGCTTTTTGACGGCTTCTTCCATAGCGCGGACCGCGGAACGCACAGCCGTGGCTTCCGCATCTCCCAGGCGGTCCAGGAGTTCTGCAAAATCCTTCCCTTCAGCCACAAACAGGCCCGCAATCATAAGCGACTCTGCCTGGCCGCCAACCACGTTCTCGGTGGTCTGGAAAGATTCGTCCGGATCGAGGGAGAAACAGTTCAGGTTCAGGCAATCGTTCCAATCGGCGCGACCGATCAGCGGCAAACCGTGCGGACCCAGGCTGGTTGCGACCCGGCGGAACGAAATCTTGAGATGCTCCAGCAGGGTCACTTCGCTGCCCGGCACATTGTCGAACGGTACAGGCTCGCTGAGGATGGTAAAATCCCCCGTCTCCTTGAGGTAGGCAATCGTACCGAACAGGAGCCACAGTGGATCATCTCCGAATCCGCCGCCGATGTCGTTGTTTCCGCGTTTGGTGAGGGGCTGGTATTGATGGTAACATCCCCCATCCGGGAATTGGGTAGCGGCAATGTCCAGGATACGCTGACGTGCGCGATCCGGAATCAGATGCACGATGCCCGCGAGATCCTGATTGCTGTCGCGGAAACCCATCCCCCGCCCGATGCCGCTTTCAAAATAGCTGGCACTGCGGCTCATGAAAAAGGTAATCATGCATTGGTACTGGTTCCAGATATTGACCGTCCGGTCCAGTTCCGGCACGTCAGAAGCGACTGAGAAGCGTCCAAGCAGGTCATCCCAATAGGCGCGCAGGTCGGCAAAAGCAGCATCCGCCTGGGCGTCCGTGGCAAAGGCATCCAGCATCGCGCGGGCCGGAGCCTTGTTGATGACGCCGGGGGCCTCGAATTTGGCTTCGGCCGGATTCTCAACATACCCCAATACGAAGATCAGTTCTTCTGAAGCGCCTGGGGCGAGTGTCAAATCGAACCGTTCGGCCGCAACCGGACTCCAGCCATGGGCTACAGAGTTCGCGGATGTGCCTGCCAGCACCTGCCCGGGCGCATCGAAACCGTTGTACATGCCCAGGAAAGTCTCCCGGTCAGTGTCGAAGCCGTCGAAGGGACGGTTCGCGCCGTAGAAGGCATAGTGGTTCCGCCGTTCGCGGTATTCTGTCTTATGGAAGAGGACGTCCGGACCGACTTCCACTTCCCCGGTCGAGAGGTTGCGCTGGAAATTTTCCATATCCGTGGAGGCATTCCACAAGCACCATTCGACAAAAGCATACAACTGGATCTGCTTCGGGCTGTCCGAGCGATTGGTCAGTTTCACCCGATGTACCTCGCATCGTTGTTCCAACGGGACAAAGAAAAGCGTTTCGGCACGAAGACCTCCTTTCTCCCCACAAATGCGGGTATAGCCCATTCCATGGCGGCATTCATATAAGTCCAGCGGCGTCTTGCAAGGCTTCCAGCCCGGATTCCAGACCGTATCGCCGTCCTTGATGTAGAAATAGCGACCGCCCGCGTCCATGGGCACGCCATTGTAGCGATAGCGCAGGATCCGCCGGAACTTGGCGTCCCTGCAGAAACAATAGCCGCCGGCCGTATTGGAAATCAGGGAAAAGAAATCCCCGGTACCCATATAGTTGATCCAGGGCCAGGGGGTATCCGGCCGGGTTATGACATATTCGCGCGCAGCGTCGTCAAAATGTCCGTAGCAATTCATCTCGTGAACAGACAAGGTTTTATTTCTTGATAGGATAGAGGCGCAACAGGAGCAGGATCAGCAGGGCGATGGCAGCCGGGAACAGCGAGAAGATCGCCCAGATCATCTGCTGGACAGCCGGCTCGTTGGTGATGGTGACGACAGTCTGGCCCGTGGCCGGATCGGTTCCCGAAATGAAGCCGGCAAGACCGAGGAACAGGGCCACCAGAGCGCCTGAAATCGCCGAACCGAACTTCTGTGCCATCGTACCGGACGAGAAGATGAGCCCCGTGGACGAGGTCCCGTTTTTCTCTGTTGCATAGTCAGCCACATCGGCATACATCGACCAGAGCAGCGGTGAGTAGAGACCGATGCCGATGGACGTGAGAATAACCATGGCGACCATCACCCAGATATACTTGGGATCCATCGGGATGAAGAAGAAGGCCACTGAGGTCACGGCGCAGATGACGGCTGCCCAGGCGAACGCCTTCCGCTTCGACCCTACCCACTTCGTGAAACGGGGCGACAGGCCGCCGAAAATCATGCAGGTCACCTCACCGAAGGTCATGAACACGGTATAGTTGATGATGAGTCCCGAAACCGTGACATCTCCATGGAGGCAATACTCGAGCAGGTAGCCCGCCACGGCATAGCGGAATCCGTTGAAGAAATTGGTGCAGATACCGATGAGGGTCAGATAAATCCAGGGTTTGTTGCGGAACAGGTCGGCGAAGGGCTTGAAAGAGAATTTCTCGGCCCGGACCGGTTTCAGCCGCTCTTTGGTCAGCAAGCCGCAGGCCAGTGTGCCCAGGGCGGCGACACCGCCCAACACGGCGCCCAGAACGGCATACTGATGCTGTTCGCTGCCTCCCACCAATTTCTGCAGATAAGGGAAGGAAAGCAAAGTCACAAATCCCATGGCATACGCGCCGACCATGCGGTACGATGAGAACTGGTTTTTCTCATTGTCGTCGTCGGTCATCACACCCAGCAGGGAGCCATACGGCACATTCACAGCCGTATAGACTACCATCATCAACAGATAGAGGGAATAGGCGTACACGCGCTTGCCGACCGGCCCGAAATCGGGCGTATAGAGCAACAAGGCGAATACGATTCCCAAGGGGATGGCGCCAAAGATGAGCCAGGGACGATAAGTCCCCCACCGGGACTGCGTCCTGTCGGCAATGGCACCCATCATCGGGTCGGTGATGACGTCGAACAGTCGCGCGACCAGCATCAGTGTCGCTGTATCGGCTACGGTAAGACCGAAAATGTTGGTGAAAAACAAAGGGAAAGCGATGGACATGACCTTCCAGGTGATGCCGCCAGCCGCCGCATCTCCCAGGCCGTAACCGATTTTTTCTGATAGTTTAGCCATATTATCATATCGAATGGGATACTTGTTGTCTCAAAAACCCATAGCCGCCCATGGCTCTGTGAATGGGAGGGACCCAAAGCCTAAGGCTTTGGGAGGGATAGCGCGAAGCGCGTAGGTTTTTGAGACGACAAGTATCCCATTTATTTAAACAACTTCATGATTTCAAGACACATACGCGTGTTGTGATAGGGACACTTCCAGAAGCCGGCCTTGGGGTTGTCCAAGTCGGGTGAGCCGTCCGGAAGGATGGCCCAATACCATTCGCCCAGTTTGCGGTCAACCAGATGGTCGCGAATATACGCCCAGCAGGCCAAGGCCCGGTCCACCGCCGCATCGTCGCAGTGGTATTTCCAAAGCCAGAGATTGCCGACGACCGTCTCGGCCTGGACCCACCATTGGCGGGAATCGTCAAACGTGCCATCCAACAACTGCTCGTATCGCATGGATCCATCGGACAGCAAGCCTTCATTGCCGGCACGTCCCAACGCCAAAGCACAAGGCCGAACCCGCCGGATGACATCCATGTCCTGCGTAGCAAACGCACACTCCAACACCAGCCAGGAAGTCTCGATGTCATGCCCGTAGGAGATTCCGCCCGGCAACACCGTCCAGTCCCGCTTGAAATACAATTGCAGATGGCCGTCGGACGCCATCACGCGCTGACAGATAATGTCGAGCAAGCGGATCAGCGCCGCCTTCAAACCCGCATCCGGCCACACCCGATAGAGATTGGCGTACGCCTCCAGGATATGCAGATGCGAATTCATGGTCTTGTCGGCATTGATGTCATGCGCGGACAGGGACATGTCTTCCAGCGGCGAGAAATTGCGGGAGAGCGCTTCGATATAGCCGCCGTTCTCCGGATCCGCGAAATGCGTCTCGACCGTCTGAAAGAGAGCCGCCGCCATGGCCAGGACCTTCGGGTCTCCCGATGCCTTATAGAGTTCGCTGAGCCCATAGATGGCAAAACCTTGGGCATACAACTGCTTCTTGTCATCAAGCGGCTCACCTGCAGCCGTAACACTCCAATAGACACCGCCGTTTCCCGAATCGACAAAATGGGCCAGAAACCAATCCTTGGCCGCAACGGCTGCCGCGAGGTACTCCGGCCGGCCCAGTTGACGATAGGACGCCGCGAACGCCCACATAATGCGGGCATTCAGGATAACGCCCCGCGGGGCGTCGGGCAGCACGGTCCCGTCGGAAAGGACTTCCCCATAGAAGCCTCCGGCAGGATCCTGCAACGACAGCCAATAGTTCAAAATATTCTGTTCCAGCACATCGGCTGTCTCCCGCAGGAACAGGTCAGTTCTCGTTTCCATCTAGTTCACTTAAGAATCCCGGCCAGCCGGGAATGACGTCAAGCGGAGCGGAGCGGGTGGTATTTGCTCCGGAACCCATGCCATGCGACGGTTCCGGAGCAAATACCAGAGCGCAGCGAAGTGGTAATCATCAGATATTGGGAGTATCCCAAACTTTGGTAGCTGTACAGTTGACCATGACGCCGAGGCCGCCGCAGGCCAGCCGGAAATCGCCTTTTTCAAGGCGCCATTTCCCATCCGCACCGACGAAAGCCAGTTCGTTGGCCGGCAGTTCGAATGTCACGACTTGCGAAGCACCCGGCTCAAGAGCGATCTTCTCAAAACCACGCAGCCGTTTGACATCCGGAATCAGCGAAGCGACCAGGTCGGAGCTGTAAAGCAGGACCGCTTCCTTGCCGGCACGCGAGCCCGTATTTGTGACCTTGACAGAAACCTTCAGGACATCGCCGGCCTGGAAAGAAGCCTTGTCGACCGAAAGGTCGCTGTAGGCGAAGGTCGTATAGCTGAGGCCGTGGCCGAAAGGCCACTGGACATCCATGATCGCGTCGTAGTTGTACGAACCAGACATCACATCCCGATGCTCAGAGACTTTGTAGTCATAGGTATGCAGCGAGTTGATCCGGCGGGAATACGTGAACGGCAGTTTGCCGGAGAAATTCTCGTCACCCGCGAGTAAAGCCGCCAAGGCGTCGCCGCCGAAGTTCGACGGCAGCAACACATCGACTACCGCTTTGGCGAGCGGCTCGATATCGCCGATGATGCGCGGACGGCCTTCATTGAGGACCAGCACGATGGGCTTGCCCGTTGCCGCCAGTGCTTTGACCAGGTCCTTCTGGTTGGACGAAAGATTCAGGTCATCCATGTTACCCGGCGTCTCGCAATAAGAGTTCTCACCCACACAGCAGACGATTACGTCAGCAGAACGGGCCGCATTAGCGGCCTGCTGGATGCCGGTCGCCTTATCATACTGCCAGGCCATCGGAATCTCTACATACTCCACACCCGGAACATAGCTCACGCGGGAAAAACGTTTTTGCATGGCCTCCAGGATGGTATTGTACTGCGGGACGAACTCGTCGGCAGAACCCTGCCAGCGATAGGACCAGCCGCCATTCAGAGCCCGGAGCGAATTGGCGTTCGGGCCCGTCACAAGAATCCGTTCCGTGCCCTTGAGCGGCAGCAGGTTACCCTCATTCTTGAGCAGTACTTCCGATTCAACAGCTGCTGCATAGGATTCCTTCGCATAACGTTCGCAGGCATAGTCCGGATAATCGTACTCCCAGGTCGGGTTGTCGAACAGGCCCAGACGGACTTTGAGGCGCAAGATGCGACGTACGGCATCGTCGATGCGGGACATCGGAATTTCCCCCTTCTCGGCAAGGTCCACGATGACATTCACACACTCCGGATCATACGGATCCATGATCATATCGATACCGGCATTGATACCCAGCGCGACGGCCTCGCGTTTGTCGGCAGCCACGTGATCCCTTTGATAGAGATTGTCGATATCGGCCCAGTCCGTCACGAACATACCGTCCCAGCCCAACTGTTCCTTGACCCAGCCGGTCAGCAGGGTATGATTGGCGTGGGTAGGAATGCCGTTGATCGAGGCGGAATTCACCATGGCGGTCAGGGCACCGACCTGGAAACATTCCTTGAACGGCCGGAAGAATTTCTCGCGAAGGTCATTCTCCGCAATGTAGGCGGGCGTACGGTCCTTGCCGGTATGCGGCACACCATACCCCATGAAGTGTTTGATACTGACAGCTACCTTTTCAAGGCCGATGTGATTGGGGTGTTCCCCTTGCAGGGCACTGGTCTCCACACGGGACAT